>Ga0114931_10003598_pt1 | contig 19568 bp, 18 predicted proteins | sample 2SBtaG_FD_89579 | JGI IMG/M metagenome (GOLD analysis project Ga0114931, IMG submission 89579) | Deep subsurface microbial communities from Kolumbo volcano to uncover new lineages of life (NeLLi) - 2SBTROV14_V59a metaG | ecosystem: Environmental > Aquatic > Marine > Volcanic | place: Kolumbo...
CATCGCCATGTCATTGAAGATGTCCTTGGCGCCCCACGCGCCCTGCATCTTGAGGGTCACGGTCTGGGCGCGTGACACCATCGGAAATCCCAGTGCCGCGGCGCCCGCCGCACCGGCCGCTCCGGCCTTGAGGAACTTGCGCCGGCCCGCCTTGCTAGCGGTTATCTTTTGATTGTCAATGTTGTTGCTCATCATCCTCTCCTTCCTTCGAATTACGCCAAAGTTGACGATCCCGGATCACTCAAGATTGCGCGCGAGTGTCCGCGTAGCGACGTCAGCGCGTGGCACAACCGCCCACCGTGCTGTCGCGTGGCGCCGAGCGCCATGCCGATTGGCCACGCCGCCGATACGCGGCGCCGCCCTGAAAGTCCGAAGTGTAGATACCCTCACTCGCCATGTATAGGTTGACCTACCCGCTATCCGCACCCTCATGCGACTCGATCACCCGGTGCGCGCCCGGCAAAAAACGCGTCCAGGTTATCGAGCGCCCGAAATCCCATCGCGTCGCGGGTCTCCCGCGTCGCACTGCCGATGTGCGGTAACAGAAACACATTATCCAGTTCGAGATAAGCGGGATGGATGTTCGGCTCATTGTTGAACACGTCCAGCCCTGCCGCGTAGAGCGCACCACCGCGCAAGGCTTCTATCAGCGCCTCATCATCGACGATTCCGCCGCGCGCGGTGTTGACCACGATCGCGCCATCCGGCAACAAAGCAATTCGCTCGCGATTAAGCAAACCGCGCGTCGTCGGCGTCGCCGGGTAATGCAGCGAAAGAACGTCGCAATGCGGCAACAAGTCATCAACCGTCGGATGGTAGATCGCACCCTGCTCGGCTTCGGCGGGAAGCCGATGGCGATTGTAATAGTGCACCACCATGTCAAAGCCCCGCGCGCGCCGCGCGGTTACCTGCCCGACCCGGCCCATGCCAATGATCCCGAGCCGCTTGCCGGTAGGCTGGGTGCCGACCATGAACGCCGGACTCCAGTCGCGCCAGGCCCGCGCGCGGACCAGGCGCTCCCCTTCGCCGGCGCGCCGTGCGGCACCGAGCATCAGCAGGATCGCGATCTCGGCGGTCGCATCGCTGAGTACCTCGGGGGTATTGGTCACCACGATCCCGCGCGCCGCCGCGGCCTCGAGATCCACGTGATCGACGCCGACCGAAAAGTTCGCAATGATCTTGACCGAGGCCGGTAAACGCGCGATCACGTCGGCGGTGAAGCGTTCGGTGTGGCACGGAAGAATCGCATCGACACCCGCCGCGAGATCGATCAACTGGTCGGCGCCGTAGAGTCGGTCATCGGGATTGAGGCGCGGGTCGAAGTCGCGCCGAAGACGCGCTTCGACCGCAGCCGGCAGCTTGCGGGTCACCAGTACAATCGGTCGACTGCTCATTACGCGTATCTTACCCTCGAATCAGGCACTGCGCTGCTTCCGGTACTCCGGCGTACCCAAATCAGGCGACTGCACGCAACTGCACGCCGCCATGGGCGCGTCGCATCGAATCATCGAGCAGTTTGACCAGCGCGTGGATCGCGTCAATATGGGGCGTCGCCACCCCTACCATACGGGCCATTTCGACCACCGCGCCCACCACCGCATCCACTTCCAGGGCGCGACCCGCCTCGACGTCCTGGAGCATCGAAGTCTTGTGCGGGCCGACCCGTTCGGCACCCTCGATGCGCCGATCGATGGTGACCCGGAACGACGCCCCGAATTGCTCCGCCACCTCCTGCATCTCCTCCATCATGTAGCGCGCCAGCTCTCGGGTGAGCGGGTAGCGGCAGATCTCTTCGAGCGTCGCATGGGTGAGGGCACTGATCGGATTGAACGAGCAATTTCCCCATAGTTTCAACCACACTTCGGAGCGAATGTCATCGAGCACCCGCGAGCGCAAACCGGCCTCACAGAAGGTGGCCGCCAACGTCTCGACGCGTTCACTGCGCACTCCGTCAAGTTCCCCGATCGGCAGACGATCCCCCTCGACGTGGCGCACGACGCCGGGCGCCACGATCGCGCCCGCAGGATACACCACACACCCTATCAGCCGCTGCGCCTCGATCGATCGCTCGAGCACACCTTCGGGATCGACCGTCTCAAGCCGACGTCCTGCGAAACGCCCTTCAATGCCCTGGAAGTACCACCACGGGATCCCGTTCTGAATCGGCAGCACGACCGTTCGGTCGGAAAACAGCGCGCCCAAGGTTGGGGCAACCACCGGCAGTACCTGCGCCTTGACCGCGAGAACGACCAGATCCTGCGTCCCGACCGCGGTTGCGTCGGAAGTCGCGATCTGCGGCTGTATCACGACCGGTTCGGTTCCGTCACGAAGCAGCGTCAGTCCGTGGCGGCGTATCGCATCGAGATGAACCCCGACATCGATGATGCTGACCAGGTGGCCGGCAGCGCCAAGACGCGCGGCGATCAAGCCCCCGATCGCCCCCGCCCCGACAACGCAGATCTTCATGCGCTTACTCTCCCCTCGCAGGCGTCGCGGTAACGAGTCGCCGATCCAACGCTGCCGCGCAAGCCCGAGCAACTCCTGGTCGATGGACTGTACGCAAAACCGGCTCCGCGATCAATACAATGGAATTGAATTTCATTTTTGCAACTTTCGCGGAATATTCTTTTTCTAGTTTTAAATCAGTAAGTTATGCATATTTTCATGCTCTGATTCCTATTGATCTAGAACTTTCTTCCGGGTTAGCGTATAAAAACCGGTATGAGCGTTCCACCCACGCGTGCAGCGGCCCCAGCGAGCGCTCAGCGCAACCGCCGCAGCCGTCCCGCACGCGCCGCAAAGAGCACTCGAGACGCACCGACTCCGGTCCGTTCGCTGGCACGCGCCTTGCGTCTGCTCGAAGGCCTCGCAGACGAAGGCAGTGCGACCCTAAGCGAGATCGCGCAGCGCGTCGGGCTACCCGCATCGACCGCCCATCGTTTGCTCCGGACCCTCGAACAACGCGAATTCGTGGTGGTCGAACCGGACAGCGGGTTATGGTCGGTCGGGGTTGGCGCTTTCACCATCGGCAATGCCTTTCTCGCCCGCCGTGACTACGTGGCGACGGCCCTGCCGCATATGCGCGCGCTGATGGAAACCGCCAAGGAATCGGTGAACCTCGGGGTACTCATCGACGGTACCGCGGTGTTCCTCTCTCAGGTGCTTTGCCAGCACATGATGCTGATGGTGATCCGCCCGGGGGACCGTGCCCCGGCGCACGCCTCGGGGGTCGGCAAGGCGTTGCTTGCGGCCCTCCCGAAAGCGGCTGTCAAGGCGATCCTGCACCGCCACGGTCTGGCTCGTTACACCGCCAACACCCTGACCAGTGCAACCCGCCTGGAAAAGGATCTGGCCGCCATACGCCGGCGCGGTTACGCGGTTGATGACGAAGAACACGCGGTCGGTTTGCGCTGCGTGGCCGCCGCGATTCACGATGAACACGGCGAACCGCTGGCCGCGATATCCTTGTCCGGGCCACGCGCGCGGATCGCCGACCCTCGGGTGCCGGTGCTGGGTGCGCAGGTGCGCGCCGCCGCCGATCGCGTCACGCGTGCACTGGGCGGCAAGGCACCGGCCGCAAACCGCGGCGCCGGGACGGTTTGACCTGGAGCCCACCATGAACACGCCAGCTCGAAACAACGGGTCAGCGGACACCCGCCACCCACCGCGCGAACTGCTCGCCGAACTCCGCGCCCTGTTGCCGGCGCAAGCGGTGTTGCACACCCCCGAGGATCTCCGCCCCTACGAGTGCGACGGGCTCACCGCGTATCGTCAAACCCCGCTGGTCGCGGTGCTGCCGGAGACGGTGGAGCAGGTCCAGGCGCTGCTGCGTCTGTGCCATCAACGGCAAATCCCCGTGGTTGCGCGCGGCGCCGGCACCGGGCTCTCGGGTGGTGCCCTGCCGCTCGCCGACGGACTGCTGCTGAGCCTCGCCAAGTTCAACCGGATCCTCGAAATCGATACCGCGAACCGCTGCGCCCGGGTGCAACCCGGGGTTCGGAATCTGGCGATCTCGGAGGCGGTTGCGGGCCACGGGCTGTATTACGCTCCCGATCCGTCGTCCCAGATCGCGTGCAGTATCGGCGGCAACGTAGCTGAGAATTCCGGCGGCCTGCACTGTCTGAAATACGGCCTTACGGTACACAATATCCTTGAGATAAAGGTCCTCACCATCGACGGCGAGTTACTCACCATCGGCTCCAAGGCGCTCGACTGCGCGGGCTATGATCTACTCGCGCTGTTGACCGGTTCGGAGGGGATGCTCGCGGTGATTGTCGAGGTCACGGTCAAGCTCCTGCCAAAACCGGAATGCGCTCGTCTGTTGCTCGGAGCATTCGATCAGGTCGAACACGCGGGCTCGGCGGTGGCCCGGATCATCGGCGCCGGGATCATTCCCGGCGGGCTCGAGTTGATGGACAACCCCGCGCTGCGCGCCGCCGAGGACTTTGTTCATGCGGGCTATCCGACCGACGCCGCGGCGATCCTGCTGTGCGAAATCGACGGCACCGACGAGGAGGTCGGCGATCAGATTGACGCGGTACGAACGATTCTTACCGAGTGCGGCGCCAACGAGGTCCGGATCGCAGGTGATGAAGCCGAGCGCGCCCGTATGTGGGCGGGACGCAAGGCCGCGTTTCCGGCCGTCGGCCGTATCTCACCGGACTATTACTGCATGGACGGCACGATCCCGCGCCGCGAGTTGGCCACGGTGCTGGCGCGCACCGAGGAAATGGCCCGCGAACACGGCCTGCGCGTGGTCAACGTGTTTCATGCCGGCGATGGCAATCTCCATCCGCTGATTCTTTACGATGCAAATGCGCCGGGCGAACTCGAAAGCACCGAGGCGCTGGGCGCCAAGATCCTCAACCTGTGCGTGGAGGTCGGCGGGACCATCACCGGGGAACACGGGGTCGGGGTGGAGAAACTGGTCGGCATGTGCGAGCAGTTCAGAGCCGAGGAAATCGCCCAGTTTCACGCCGTCAAGAAGGCCTTCGACGAACACGGCCTGCTCAATCCCGGCAAGGCGGTACCGACCTTGCACCGCTGCGCGGAACTCGGCGGCATGCACGTGCACGGTGGCGCACTGCCATTTCCGGACATCGAACGCTTTTAGGCCGGCGGCCGCGACTCAATTCAAGGATTTACCATGACGGGCAGCGAATCCCGGGATCAAAGCACCGAACTCGCCGCGCGGGTGCGCGCGGCGAGCGCCGCCGCTGAGGCGCTGGAGATCGTCGGCGGCGCCAGCAAGCGTTTTCTCGGACGCGCCGCCGGCGGCACCCCCCTGGCGGTCGGCGCCCACACCGGGATCGTTAGCTACGAACCGACCGAACTGGTGATCACCGCGCGTGGCGGCACGCCGCTCGCGGAACTCCGGCAAACCCTTGCAGAACACGAACAAATGTTGGCCTTCGAGCCACCCGCCTTCGGCCCCGCGGCGACCATCGGCGGTACCGTCGCTTGCGGCCTTTCCGGACCGCGTCGCCCGTGGGCCGGTGCGCTGCGAGACTTCGTGCTCGGGGTGAAAATCCTCAACGGCCGCGGCGAAATTCTGCACTTCGGCGGCCAGGTGATGAAGAATGTCGCCGGTTACGATCTCTCACGCCTGATGGCCGGCGCGATGGGCACCCTCGGCGTGCTGCTAGAAGTGAGCCTCAAGGTGCTGCCGCGCCCGAGCACCGAATGGAGCCTGGGCTTCGAACTGGATCCCGCCGCCGCCGTGGCACGGGTGAATGCCTGGTCGGGACGCCCGCTGCCACTGTCGGGGGCGTGTCACGACGGCACACGCCTTCGGATCCGCCTCTCGGGCACCGCCAACGGGGTTGCCACCGCGGCCCGGCGACTCGGCGGCGAGCGCCTCGACACGGACGCTTTCTGGGATGAACTGCGCGAGCAACGGCTGCCCTTTTTTGCCGGAGAGCGACCCTTGTGGCGGCTGTCACTGCCGCCCGCGGCAGAACCCGCCGCACTCGACGGCGCCGAACTCTGCGACTGGGGCGGCGCCCAGCGCTGGCTACGCAGTGATACCGATGCCGCGAAGATACGCGCGGCGGCCGCGCGACTGGGCGGCCAGGCCACCCTGTTCCGGCACGGCGACCGCCACACCAGCGTCTACCATCCCCTGCCGCCGGCCCTGATGGTGATCCACCAGCGCCTCAAGGCGGCCCTCGACCCGAACGGCATCCTGAATCCGGGCCGCCTGTACCCGGAACTCTGATGACCACGGGTCCGATCCAATGTGCGCGGATTGCTGGTTCCAGGCCACGGTCGGAAGTGAGTGATGGCGGCCAATCGAGCGTGCTCCAAATTGGAACCCTGAACCCTGACTCCTGACTTCCGATGCAAACTCAACTCGCCGATTTCATTCGAGACACCGCGGCCGGACGCGCGGCGGACGCGATCCTGCGCAAGTGCGTGCACTGCGGCTTCTGCACCGCCACCTGCCCGACCTATCAACTTATGGGTGACGAACTCGACGGACCGCGCGGACGAATCTACCTGATCAAGCAGGTCCTGGAAGGCGTGACCCCGACCGCGCACACCCGCTTGCACCTCGATCGCTGTCTCACCTGTCGATCCTGTGAAACCACCTGCCCCTCCGGCGTACGCTACAGTCGCCTGCTCGAAATCGGCCGCACCCAGGTCGAGGCCCTCGCGCCGCGTCCCTGGAGTGAACGCGCACAGCGCGCCATGTTGCGCGCCGTGCTGCCCTATCCAGGTCGCTTCGGCGCCCTGCTCGGGCTAGGGCGCGCGCTGCGTCCGCTGCTGCCCGTTCGCCTGCGACGCAAGATCCCGCGGCGCCAAGCCGCCGGCCAGTGGCCGGAACCGCGCCACGCACGACGTATGCTGTTGCTCGGCGGTTGCGTCCAGCCCGCGATCGCGCCGCGCATCAACGCCGCCGGCGCCCGGGTGCTGGAGCGCCTCGGGATCAGCCTGCTCCACGAGCCACGTGGCGGCTGCTGCGGCGCGGTGAGTTACCACCTCTCGGCGCACGCCGAAGGTCTGACCTTCATGCGTCGCAATATCGACGCTTGGTGGCCGTACATCGAAGACGGGGCGGAGGCGATCGTGATCACCGCAAGCGCCTGCGCGGCGATGGTCAAGGAGTACGGTGAGCTGCTCGCCGACGACCCGCGCTATGCCGAGCGCGCTCGACGCGTTTCCGAACTCACCCGCGACCTGAGCGAGGTTCTCGCCGGCGAGGATCTGCAAAGCCTGGCACACGCCGGTGAACCGGCGCGCCGGATTGCCTTCCACTCGCCCTGCACCCTGCAACACGCGCAGCCACTCGGCGGCAAGGTCGAGGATATCCTGGCGCGCACCGGATTCACCCTCACCCGCGTGCCCGACCCGCACCTGTGCTGTGGCTCCGCGGGCACCTACTCGATCCTGCAAGCCGACATCTCGCAACGCCTGCTGAAACGCAAGCTGGACGCGCTGCAGGGCGATGCTCCGGAACTCATCGCGACCGCCAACATCGGCTGTATGGTGCACCTGCAATCGGCATCCGAGATCCCGGTGCTGCACTGGATCGAGTTGCTCGACCGCGCCACCTGAGGCAGACAGGCTTGCAGACCTTTCGCCCGCGCCGCTCCGTGCTCTACGTCCCGGGCGCCAACCAGCGGGCACTCGACAAGGCGCGCGAACTTGACGCCGACGGGCTGATCTTCGATCTTGAGGACTCCGCCGCGCCCGGCGCCAAACAGCGCGCCCGGGAGCAGGTCCGACGCGCATTGCTGGCCGGCAACTTCGGGACGCGCGAGCTGGTGGTACGGATCAACGGGCTCGATACACCCTGGGGAGAAGCGGACCTCGCCGCGGTCGCGCAACTGGCGATCGACGCCGTGTTGCTGCCCAAGGTCGACGCGCCGTCACAACTGGCGGCCGTAACCGCGCGACTGAAGGTGGCCGGCGCGCCGCCGGAGTTGATGTTGTGGGCGATGATCGAGACCCCGCGCGGAGTGCTGGCGGTGGGCGCCATCGCCGCGACGCCGCGCCTGCGCTGCTTGGTGGTCGGCGCCGAAGATCTGGCGGCTGCGCTGCGGGTACCGCCATCCAATCTGCGTGACGGCCTTGGCGCCGCGCTCGAGCGCACGGTACTCGCGGCGCGCGCCCATGGGCTCGACGTGCTCGACGGAGTCCACACCAATCTCAATGATGACGACGGTTTACGCGCCCAGTGCGCCCAGGGTCGCGCGCTCGGTTTCGATGGCAAGACCCTGATCCACCCCGGCCAGATCGCCGCCGCGAACCAAGCATTTACGCCCGACCCGGAAGCCGTGGCACGGGCCCGCGCGATAGTCGCGGCCGGCGCGCGCGCGGAGCGCCGGGGCGACGGTGTGACCGTGCTCGACGGGCGCCTGGTGGAGCGCCTCCACGTCACGGAGGCGCGGCGGATTCTGGCCCTGGCAGCGGCGGCCCGGACCGAGCCCGACACCCGCCGAAGCTGATGCCCCGCGGCGCGACATCGAACCAAAGCCTCTCCACGAGTTTAAAGCGATGAAAGATCAATGGCTTCGAGCTAAGTTACTCGAAAGCCGGTTGACCGACCGCCGGCGACGGCTTGGGACGTAGCATCTCGGCGATCAAACGGTCTTCGAGGTCGACCCGTTCGGCGATTCGCTCACCGAGCACCGACAACTTCGCGAGCAAGGCGTCGGAAGGCCCTTCTTCAGCGACCTCGGCGAGACCGTCGTTGAATGCCACCATCGCGTCGCTAGTCGCCACGATTCGCGGGTACAAACTCGCTGCGAGCTCGCGGACCCCGCGCCGACGCTCTTCGCCTCCCCGGATCCGTTGGTAGAGACTGAAATGGCCGGCGGCGATATAGTCCATCAGCAGCTCCGCGAAGCGACGCATCAACGGCGCGAATTCCTCGCCCTCGGGGGCCGGGACCACGCCCGCCGCCTGCTCATAGAGCAACAACATCCGTTGGCGATCACTGAGCAAGCGCTCGATCGAATGGTGGGTACCGGTACGCCGCTCAGACGGCTCCTCTGCCTGCATCATGCCTTGATCCCCGATATCTCCCTACAGTGCAGCTAAGGGCCCGGTTCAAAATCAACTCACCCACTCGCGTCCGCAATTTGATTTCGGCCCGAACCCCAAGGCATCCAGCGAAAAATGCGTGCATAGATTGCACTGGAGTTCGCGTCGCCCGCAAGCCGCGCCACGGGACGGATGCCGATACGCGCGACCACCGACAATCTAGTGCAACACGGAAGACGCCGCTTTCCCGTGCGTATTGTTGTCCAACTGTAGAAAGCTGTCGAGTACGGGAGCCATAGAGAGCGCCGGCGCTCGGGAGGTGGGTCGACCAATCGTGCGAGGAACACCCCCTAGCCGTCGGACGATGAAGGTTCGGGCGGGATCAATCGCCACTCGCCACGGCAAAAGAATTCCGGGCAGCGCAGCGAAGACCGATGACGGAATCCGCTATTGCGCGATAGAGCACGCCTGTATCCCACTACACGAGGCTGGCCCGCACGACTTCATCGCGGTAACGCAACCATACGCCGACGCCGAACGTGCCTGTGCAACGGTCAATGGTGTTTCATCGATATCCGGTTTTAATCAGGGAAATTGGAAGATTCAATCTATCTATAGATAAAGCGAGTCTCTTTGACAATGGTTTTTTTCGCTGCCTATTATTTGAAACTACATAACAAATAGAATCCGTTCGTAGCCACCATACCAGTAATCACACTCACCATGAGGAGAGGCCGATGCCCGACGCCCCGAAAAAACGGCGCAAAGTAACGATCAACCAGCTCATGCGGAAAATGCGCAACGGCGAACAAATCGTGCAAATGGCGATTTACGATTACCGTAGCGCGGTTATCGCTGACCGTCTGGGGATCGACATCCTGTGCGTTTCCGACACCGGCGGCATGATCCTGTTCGGGCATAAAAGCACCGTCTCGGTCAGCTTCGACGAGGTCATGATGATGGCCAAGGCCATCGACCGCGGTAGTCAGTACGGACTGCGCATGGTCGACATGCCGTATTGGAGTTTCCACGTCTCTCCCGAACAGGCGGTCGAAAATGCCGGACGCTTCGTGGCCGAAGCCAACGCCGAAGTCATGAAGTGCGAGGGCAACCAGCACCACGCGCGCCACATCGAGGCGATCGTCAAGGCTGGCATCCCGGTCCAGGGTCACATCGGCATTACACCGATGCGCATGCCGCAGCTCGGCGGCTTTTTCGCTCAGGGCAAGAAGGCGGATCGGGCCAAGGAACTGGTCGATGATGCGCTGGCAATGGTGGATGCGGGGTGCTTTTCGATCATGTGCGAAGTGACATCGGAGGAGCTGTGCGCTTATCTCACCGAGACCCTGCCGGTGCCGGTGGTAAGTCTCGGCGCCGGAAACAAGGCTCACGGCGTGCACATCATCACCTCGGATCTGTTCCATCTTTACGAGGAACACACGCCGCGCCACTCGAAAATCTACACCGACCTCATTCCGATCATGGAGGACGTGTTCACCCGCTATCGTGATGAGGTACGCGAGCACGTCTACCCCGGCCCCGAACATACCGTGTACATGAATGACGAAGAAGCAGCGAAATTTGCACGGATGATGAACTGGAAATCCAAACTGGAGACACTCGGCGTCGGCGGAAGTTAAGGGGATCTTCGGATAAATCCTTCAAGGAGTCGGAGATCACGAATTATCACGGTTTCACTTCTGGACCGGTGCCGAGTGCGGTCCTACGACCCGCGCAAAACCGGGCAACCCGAGTGGTCCCACAACCGTGGAGCGCTCTATAAACACATAAGGAGGGCGGAATATGGAACAGGAAATCGATCTCGATCGCCTGGATGAGACGGCACGGCGCATGGTTGAGGCCTTGGCGCCGGCTGAAGAGCGGATGCTGAAGGAGGCCCGCGGCGTCGACGGAAACTACATGCTCAGGGTCACGCGGCGCCAGGTTATTCGCGGCGCCGCCGCGATTGGCGGCGCTGCGGCGACGGGGTTGGTGGGCGGCGCGGCGCAGGCGGATGAAAAGCCAAAGGCGCCGCCGGGCTCGGTTGCGTATCCGGTTCAAGGTGATCCTACCAAAGAGCAGGGACGCCCGGCCTTCCAAGATGGTGGCTACGGCACGCGCTCGCAGTTCGAAAATGAGGTGCGCTGGCGATATCCAACGGCGACGCGGCTCTCGACATGGACGATGACGCCGCTCGAAAAGAGCCAGGGAATTGTCACCCCGTCGGGACTGCATTTCGAACGACACCACGGCGGCATTCCGAATATCGATCCCGCTACCCACGAACTCTTAATTCACGGCATGGTCGAGAAGCCGATGAAGCTTTCCATCGAGGATCTCAAACGCTATCCGCCCGTGTCACGTTTTCACTTCATCGAATGCTCGGGCAACACCCTCACGGAATGGCGCAAACCGACCCTCAAGACGGTCCAGGGCACCCACGGTCTCACCAGCACGTCGGAGTGGACCGGGGTGCCGTTGTCGACCGTCCTGAGTGAAGTCGGCGTAAAACAAGGAGCCGCCTGGGTGCTGGCTGAAGGGCGCGACGCGGCGGTGCTGACGCGCAGTATACCCCTCGCCAAGTGCTGGAAGGATGCCATTCTCGCCTACGCGCAGAACGGCGAAGCGCTGCGCCCCGAACAGGGCTATCCGTTGCGTCTGTTGCTCCCCGGATTCGAAGGAAATACCAACGTAAAGTGGTTACGGCGCCTGGAAGTGTCCGACAAGCCATTCATGACTCACGAGGAGACATCCAAATACACCGACTTGCTGAGCAACGGCAAAGCACGTCAGTTTTCCTTCGTCATGGAAGCCAAGTCCGTGATCACCTTTCCGTCTGGAGAGATGCAGCTTCCTGGCCCGGGTTTTTATGAAATCACCGGACTCGCATGGTCGGGCCGCGGCCGCGTCAAACGGGTCGAGATCTCCACTGACGGTGGCAAATCCTGGAGTCTTGCCTCTTTACAGGAACCGGTGCTGCCGGTGTGCCACACTCGTTTTCGGTTTCCATGGCGATGGGATGGCAAGGCGGCGATCCTGCAGAGTCGCTGCCAGGACGAAACCGGCTACGTTCAGCCGACCATCAAGCAACTCATCGCGGTGCGCGGACTGGGCGGCGGAAAATTCGGCTCCGTCTATCATCTTAACGGCATCCAGAGCTGGGCGATCGCCAACGACGGGAGTGTAAAGAATGTCCATTATTTCTAAACGCATCGCAAAGGTGGTCAAATGCGGAGCGGCGTTTGGCCTGGCAGTCGGATTGGGGGCGGCATACGCCCAGGGCGGTTATGATGGCGGTCCATACAATATCGGTAAATTAGCAACCGAAGCGGATATCGCCCGGGTGAACATTGACGTCATGCCGGACGGGCGCGGGCTACCGCCGGGGAGCGGCGACTACGCGACCGGTAAACAGGTCTATGCGGCGAAATGCGCAGCATGCCATGGCGACCGTCTGCAAGGGGGCAAGGGCACCGGTGGCGCGGCGTTGATCGGTGGCCGCGGCTCGCTCGCTTCCGGCAAACCCAAAAAGACGGTCGAGAGCTACTGGCCCTACGCCTCGACGCTGTTCGATTATGTACGTCGGGCGATGCCGTTCAATGCCCCGGGTTCGCTCTCCAGCGACGAGATCTATGCGGTCAGCGCCTACATACTCGGCGAGGGCAAGATCATCGGCAAAGATGAGGTCATGAACGCCGCCAGCCTCGCCAGGGTGAAGATGCCGAATCGGCATGGCTTCGTTTCCGACCCGCGGCCGGATGTATTCAACTACGACTGACCCCTACGGACGACGATCCCAGTCTTGTCGGCGGGCTCGATGAGCCCGCTTTTTTTAGCCGACCGCCAGGAAAAGAAAGCATCCAGCGAGAATGAGCGTCGCTTTCAGACGCCCACGACCGAAAACAGATCGCGGGTGATCATCGTCGCCAGCCGCCGCATCACCACGAATCCGGACGCCGTGTCGCCCTTGAACAACTCGACGATCTCGTACCCCGGTATCACCACCAATAGGCACGGTTCGAGACACACCACCGTCGCCACGCGCCGCGGCTGCTCTTCGAGCAGCGCCGCCCAACCGAACACCTGACCTTCCGTCATGATACTACCCGCCTCGCCTGAGCGATTCTGCACCCCGACGGAAAAGCGCGCGCGTCCCTGCTCTACCACGTATAAATCATTCGCGTCGTCGCCGATTTCGTAGACGCTGTCGCCTTCCAGGCACTCGATACGGCGCGCGTGGCCGGCAATTGACCCGAGCGTCGCTTCACCGATTCCGTCGAAGAGGCGCGTTCCCCGAATGATTTCAACGATCTTCATAGCGCTGCTCCGAGTACATGTACTGAAACGAGTGCCGCCGCGCACCGACTGCCCGGACCAGACCCTCACGAGAATTTATCGTATCGGATACAATTCGCCGGCAGGCGCGCCTCGAGGATCAGCATGCGCAGCGCCCCATCCACCATCGGCGGGGGACCGCCGAGATACGCAACGAGATTCTCAAAACGTCCCGCCATCCGTTGCGCCGCAACCGCGTGGACGAAACCGCTCGCGAATCGGAGTTGTGGATAACGCTTCGCCAATGCAGATGGAACGTCTTCGTCGGACAAGGCGACGGTAACCCGGACCGCATCGGCGTTGGCTGCCGCAACCGCGGACAGTCGATCCAGATAGAACACATCGCGCGCACCGCGCACGCCGAAGAACACGTCCGCCGCATGGGCACCGAAATAACCCTCGCCAACCGCCCGGGACAGGATCGACATCAGGGCGGCGATACCCGAGCCACCGCCGATACACAACAGGTTCTTGTCCTCTTGCGGCCGGAACACGGCCTTCCCGAGTGGGCCGAACACCCGTACGGTGCGGCCCTCGATGGGATCCGTAAACAGCCGGTTCGAAAGCTCGCCACCCGGTTTCCTCTTGACCACGAATTCCAGCCGCGTCGTGACCGGTGCGTAGTTGACCATCGAATAGGCCCGTCCACCGGCGATATCCGGGAACTCCAGGACCACGAACTGGCCCGCTTCAAAGCGAAGCGGGTGTTCGAGTTCCAGCACGAAGCTCATGACGTCGCTGGCCAACGGGTGCGCCGCGCAAACGCGCGCCTCGAAAAAATCCGGTACCCGCGGGTAGGGAATCGCCGACAGGCGCGCCGGTACACGCAGGGTGCATGGGCTGTGCGCACGCGCCTGACACATCAGGATCTCACCACGTTCCGCCTTCAGATAGGCGCGCCCCGGTGCGTCGGGCCACCCGCGATCGACGTCACCCTCCAGGACCCTCGCCTTGCAGGTGCCGCAGGTGCCGGTCGCGCATTCATAGGGTAACGGAACGCCCTCTCGCAAACCGGCGAAGAGAAGATTGGAACCCGTCTCGCAGTGAAAGGAGTAGTTGTCCGCCTTCGACTGCACGGTGACGTCCGGAATGTCGGGCCGGCCCTCCACCCCTTCGCGCGTCCCCGAACTCGAGGGTGTGGCGCGGACCGCCGCCCGACCGGCATCGCTTCCTTTGACCACGGCCATCTACATCCGGGCCGGGCTACTCGTCTTCGTCTTCCCCATAGTCGTACTCGAGTTCGTGATCGAGGCGTACCAGCAGTTCGTTGCCCTCGCGCTTCAAATCGTACATGAGCAGGAGGCGTTCATTCTCCTCATCGGCCTCGGCCGCGTGGACGAGCTCTCCCGAACGCATGTCCCACTGCCAGAGGTGTTTGCTGCAGGTCAGGATACCTCCCGCGCACATCCCGGATTCTTCGAGAGGTTCCTCCATATGCGGGCACACCGGTGGATAAGCGCGGTGCTCATCACCCAGATTCGCGACCAGTATTTCGACGCCATTTACTTTGAAAACCTTCAATGTGTCTTTTGACACTTCGTCGGCGGCGCACACCCGCACCCAGCTCATAAGCACATTCTCCATCATCGACCATCAGGCCGCCGTCGGTGAGGCACCGCCCCTCGGCGGGCGCGCATCAAGATACGTCGACTCGCGAATACGAGTCGCGAACCAACTGCACAACAGATTTTCAGATAGGCCAGTGCGAACCTTTGTCAAGACGGCGCGTCTCCAACCGAACCTCACGCGCGAGGAATTTCGGCGCGCCGCCGTTGAGCCGAAAGGTATCATGGTATTTGCCGATCAGGAAAAGATGATTCTCGCCCGCATCGATGTGGGAATTAATTCCGTCGAGCATGTTTTGATAGACGACCAGGGAGGTGACCGCGGTCGCCGACTTGCGGCTCTCGTCCACCTCCACCACGTAAACCGTCGCGTGCCGAGTGAATGGCGAATGATCGGTGTTATGCTTGGGTAACATGTCGGTCATACTTTGCAGATGTGGTCGATCCGCCTGGAAATAGGTCATATCGTATCGGATCTCCGGACTGTAGGCCTTGATCGAATAAGTGAATCTCTCATCACAAAGCGCCAACCAATCGCTCCACCGTTGTTCGTCAAGCAGCATACATGCCTTATAGATCGTGTCCTTCACGAAGTTGACTGCATCAGTACTGTTGGTACCCATCGAAACCTGCTCCGAATGTATGAGTTCCATGCGCCGCCCGTCACCCCCGCCGACGCATCATCGAGTGCGCGCCTAGGACACCTCTAGGCAGCAGCCTCAACTTTTTCTCCAGGGCAAACGTACGGTTTACCCGGGTCGCTCGGCAGCCTGTTCATCCGCTTACCCCATTCGTCGTAGAAGTGACGCATACCGACCTCATCATGAATGAAGTGGTTTTCATGGCGGCCATGGAGCACACGGCGTTGCTCGCCGGCCGGGGACATCGTTACGCACTGACCGGCGATCCCGATCAAATACTCATGCAGGTTGCGCCCGAACGGACCCCAAATAGTGTTGTGGTGGTCGACACGTATCCGGCGTTGTTCCGCGCTGTCGCTCGCCAGCCCGAGACCGCGGAATTCGATTAACACCTTGTCGGGCCCGAGCGGAGTCATGAAATCGCAGCGCAGCGCCGAGCCGCGTAGGTTGAAGTTAACCCCGGGGAACATATCGATCATGTACCAATTGTTGGGAGGTAGGTGGGGGAAAGAGAGAGTTTCGCGCGACTCGAAACCGGCATAGTGATCGTACTGCACCTCGAAAGTCCCGACGTTCACATGACCGTTGGGAAAGGCGTAATTCTTACGCGCGAAATAGGCATCGTTAAAGCCGGTTACGCGGTTATGATAGTGCATGTAATCGTGATAAAATTCACTGTTGGTATCATGCCAGAGCTTGTAATTCGAACCGATTATCGCCCGATGGTAGTGGAACACCTCGAGCGGCTCTTCATCGACGCATTTCTGAATGCAGTCGAACGCGCCGGCGCCCCAGTCGGCGACCGTCATTTCCATCGCGTCGTCGAGGGTCACCCATACGAAGCCGCCGAAGTAGACCTCGCACTTGAACTCACGCAGACCGGCATCCTTGCGCGAGAAGCGGTCCTGATACCCTTCCTTCTCGCGTGAAACATATTTACAGTTTCCCTTCATGTCCCACTGCCAACCGTGAAACATGCAAGTCATGTGTTTGGGGCTGCCGGAAGGCTGCGCCGGCTTGAAGCTCCCCGACGGACGGCGTTCGATGAGCATCCCACGGTGCGGACACACGTTGAGAAATGCCCGAACCCGCCGATCCGGACCGCGTACCACAATAAGCGGCTCTCCCGCTATCGTGAAAGTTCGGAAATCATAGACCTCCGGCAGCTCTGATTCGTGACATAAGGGGAGCCATACCTTCTTCCAGATTTCCGCGATTTCCTCGTTGAATATGGACTGATCCGAGTAGATACGACTGTCCACCCACTCTCCAGTCTTCAGAGGCGGATTCTGCGACCATTCGGCGGCGTTCTTGGACGGCATGTTCTGTCTCCTTATCGTGACGACGGACTGGTGGTTAGTCGCCGCACCGGCCGCGAGTGACTCGCCCGCAAGGGCGAGTCCGGCACCGAAAACACGCGTCGATCCCGCGATCTCATCGAGCCGACTGACGACACAACACTAAGTTCAAACAAAGATAGCAGATTTGTAAAGCTAATAAATCTAATAATTTAATTGATAGCATCTATCGCCTGTTTTTCTTTCGCGCCGCCAGCCGAAAACCTCGCCACATCGTCGTGACAGGTACACGCGACGCGCTGCAACCGGATCCGGATGCTCAAGCCAGCACGTTTAGCGATCGATAGGAAAGGCGCACGAGCATCGCCCCCCCGATCGCCACCAGCACCCATGCGACGATGTATCGCAAAACGGCCGAAGGAACGCGATGCGCGAGCCGCACTCCACCGGATACGCCCGCCATCAGTACCGCGGCGATCCCGAGCGCGAGTGGGTAATCGAGGCTGCCGTAGGCGAGGTTCCCGACGGTCGCAAGGGTCGCGATTGGAAGTTGGATGACCTGGCTTAATCCGATCGCGGTGAGCACCGGCACTTCCATCCAGACCAATATGGGTACCAGCAGCAGTGGCCCTCCAGTCCCCGTGAGCGCTGAACCGTAACCGGTTATGAGCCCGATCACGGCGAGGCGACGAGTGCCCGGTGCCCGTTCCCTGCGTGCGGCGCGCTGCACCGTCAGTGCGTGCAGGCCGGTGGCGGTAATAAGCAACGCGATTACACCTTCGAGCACCACCCCGGAAATCGCGAACGCGGTCGCCCCACCGAGAAAAGCGCCGGGCATAGCGCCCGCGCAAAGCCATCCCGCCATCGGCCATCGGATAGAACCGCGGCGCGCGAACATCAATCCGCCGAGCAGGCCGCTGAAGAGGTAACTCAGCATGCAGCTCGCGATCGCCACATGAATCTCGGCACCGCCAATATAGGTGAGCGTGGGCACCAGGAGCACGCCGCCGATCCCTACACAGCCGATGAAAACTCCGACTATCAGCCCGATACCTATCAGAACGACGAGCGTCGGCCAATCGAGCACCTCGGGCTAACGCTCGTGCGTGATTAATTGCGTGAGTTCGATCGGGCGTCGATCGCGCGCCAGCGCGAGCAGGGCAGCGGAGGTTGACGAGTACCGAGCGCGCGACCTGTCACTGCCCTTGCGCCGAGATTCAACGCACGATGGCGGTGATGACGCCCGCCAGGATAATGATCGCTAACATCACACCCGGCCAACCGATACGCCCGGCCATACCGACCCGTTGCTCGTGACAGTGCAGAGCGAAAGAGCATTTCGGGCACTCCTCGTCGCTTTGGCAGGCCGGCGGATTGACCCGGTTGTGTACCTGATTCCGATGAGTCTGCTCGCTCATGGCGCTACTCCTATCAACAACCAAATTCGCATTCATTTCCCGGTAACCGGTCGGACTTGGGATGCGCTTCTGCGAAACATCGGATTTCCGTCATATTGGCGGGTCTCCCGCGTCAAACAGCGACGGCAATTTCCCTCCGACGACCGACCAATCTCCCCTGAACCTGCTGCTTCTCGCTACGCGCCCCCTAAATCCGAGCGGCTCCTAGCACGTCGACACATTCTTAGTGCCGGTCCAGAAAGACAGACACTAGGTCCCGTGCAAGGATGCACCGGCCCCGGAAACGGCCCGGACGGCGGTTTCCGGATAGACACTACTTCCTAAGCACTTCGTATATGGCAGATTCTAGTCAGGATTTTTTGATTTGTAAAATCACTATATTATACGTTATCATAGACAGCATCTATCACAGTGCCACCCCGGATCGATCCCGGAGGCAGTTCGGGAAGCTCCGACGACAGCGGTCGCCGGAGACCGTCACCTCGGAAGGACAAGGCATGTTTCTACGACAGTTTCAGTACCTCGTCGCACTCGAGCAAGAAGGGCATTTCGGGCGCGCGGCGGAACGCTGCAACGTTTCACAGCCCACTTTGTCGAGCGCCATTAAGCGACTGGAGGAGGAACTCGGCATACCGATCATCCTTCGGCAACAGCGCTTTCAGGGCTTTACGGCGGAAGGTAGTCGGGTGGTCGAGTGGTCGAAACGGATCCTTGTTGACCGGCAAGCCATGCTCCAGGAACTCGGCATCATGCGTGGACATTTGCACGGTCATCTACGGATCGCCACGATGCCCATGAGTATGCCCGTCATTGGCTTGATCGATAGGGAATTCTTTGAACAGTACCCGGATCTACAGATCGATATACAATTTCTCGGCCTGGAAGAAATGAAACTGGGACTAAAGAATTTCGAATTCGACGTAGGCATCACCTATATCGGGGAGCAGCCGCTTGAGCGCCTGGAGACCCTTCCACTTTACGAAGAAAAGCTACACCTGCTGGTTCCCGATGAAGATTGGTTTCCCGACCGCACCAGCGTTACCTGTGCCGAAGCCGCCGGGGTACCGCTGGGACTGTTGTCTTCGTCGACTCACGAGCGACAGATCACCGACAAGGCGTTTGCCGCGGCCGGTTGTGCGCCGCTACCGCGATTGGAATCGAACGCGATGATCAACCTCACTTATCACGTATTCCAGGGCGGCCTGGCGACGGTCGTACCGAAATACTTCATGCAGGCAGTCGGTGGCAAGTCGAACTCCCGACTGTTGCTCCTCGAGGACCCGGTAATAACCCAGAAAGTCGGCGCCGTGTGGTTGGGCGGTA
>Ga0114931_10003599_pt1 | contig 19568 bp, 17 predicted proteins | sample 2SBtaG_FD_89579 | JGI IMG/M metagenome (GOLD analysis project Ga0114931, IMG submission 89579) | Deep subsurface microbial communities from Kolumbo volcano to uncover new lineages of life (NeLLi) - 2SBTROV14_V59a metaG | ecosystem: Environmental > Aquatic > Marine > Volcanic | place: Kolumbo...
ACCCGGCTGATCTGGGCACTGCTGGTCAATGTATTGCTGACGGTGGTCCAGATCGTCGGCGGCGTCGTTTCCGGCAGCCTGGCCCTGGTGGCCGACGCCCTCCACAACCTGTCCGATGCCGGCTCCCTGGGGGTGGCCCTGATCGCCCGCCGAATCGCCAAAAGGCCGGCCGACGAGCTGCGCACCTTCGGCTATCAACGGGCGGAACTGATCGGCGCCCTGATCAACCTGACCGCTTTGATCCTGATCGGGCTGTATCTGATCTACGAGGCCATCATCCGTTTTTTCAACCCCGAACCCATCGAGGGCTGGCTGGTGGTCTATGTGGGAGGATTCGCCCTGGTGGTGGACATTGTCACGGCGATGCTGACCTATGCCATGTCCAAACACAGCCTCAACATCCGCGCCGCCTTTCTCCACAACGTCGCCGACGCCCTGGGCTCGGTGGCGGTGATCGTCGCCGGAAGCCTGATCCTGCTGTACGGCTGGACCGCCGCCGACCTGATCTGCACCCTGCTGATCGCCGCCTACGTGCTCTGGCACGGCTGGAGCGAGATCAAACACACCATCCGCATCCTGATGCAGAGCACGCCCCTGGACATCGACCTAGCCGAACTGGTCCATACCCTGGAGAGCGAGGAAGGGGTCAAAAGCCTGCACCACGTGCATGTCTGGGACATCGACGAACAGCGCCGCTCCCTGGAGGCCCACGTGGTGATCGACCCGGAAGATGCCGGCAGGATCGAGGACATCAAGCAGCGCATCAAACAGCGGCTGGCCGACCGCTACCAGGTCCGCCATTCCACCCTGGAATTCGAGCTTGAAGTTCCGGACTCGGCCCAGGTCTGCCTGGTCGACCCCTGCCACGATGGTATTTGTGTACCGTCACAGCCAGAACCCATGGAAGCAGAGGAACATCATCATACTCACGGAGCTTTGCGTCCCTTGTTCGTGAATATGGCGGTGCTGTCCATGCTGACAGGACTGGGTCTACGCTTCTATGCCGTCCAGGGAAATTGGGCGCATTGGCTCATCACGTTGAAGACTCCTGACAGGTGGATGGCCTATGAATGGGCTGCCTATGCCATGGCCCTGGGATTTCTATTGGCTGCTTTTGTGATCAGAAAAAAATGGTAAAGTGATTTTGTTTTTTTACTTTACGAAGACCCATGTCTGACATCGTCACACTAAGCTCGAAAAACCTGGTGGTCATTCCCCGGGCAGCCCGGCAGGCTCTGAAACTCAAAGCCGGGCAACAGATACTCGTGCTCGTGCGTGACGATCATCTGATCATGGTGCCCAAACCGGATGATTTCGTTGCCAAGCTGCGCGGCCTTCACAAGGAAATCTGGGAAAAGACAGATACCCGGGAGTATCTTGAGAAAGAAAGGAATGGTTGGGAAACTTCAGATAATTATTGAAAATCATTCCTGCTTGTTGCTTGACAGCTGTCTATGGATTTATCACATAAAGGAGATGGAAATCCTCTGCCTGGACGATTTCCGGGCAAAATAAACCACGGGTAAGTGGGGTGGTATACTTGGTTGCACCTGTTGTAACCAAGGCCTGATCGATGACAATCACGACGACCGGCATCAAGCTTGATGAAGAGATAAGGCAGCGTCTCAAGAATCTGGCTCATTTGAAGAAACGCACCCCACATTGGTTGATGGAAACAGCCATCCTGGAGTATCTGGAGCGTGAAGAAGCATACGAGCGCGAGAAAAGGGAAGACGAGGAACGTTGGGAACGCTACCTGATCGATGGTGAGAGCTTCAGCCACACGGAAATGACCCAGTGGCTGGATGAATTGGCCGAGACAGCAGCCAAAAAAGGACGCTCCTGATGCATCTGATCTGGCTGCCGGAAGCCAGAGAAGATTTGGAACGCCTGTTCCTTTTTCTGCTCGACAAAAACCAAAGCCCCGCTGAAAAAATGATCCGACGAGTGCAGCAAGGGACTCAAACCTTGCTCGAGCTTCCTGAAATAGGAAAACCGATGATGGATGACACGGATCGACGTTAGCTGTACCTGCCTTTTGGCAATGGCTTTTATGTACTCCGGTATCGTATCCACAAAAAAACCATTGTGATCATTCGCGTCTGGCACGGCAAGGAATCCCGGAACACATAAAATGATGCCGTGAATCATTGAATGGAGACAATCATTGCCTGAAACCCTGCTCCGCGACCTCGAGGCCATGGTTCTTTGCCACGCTCCCAGCGGCAACGAAGCGGAAATCGACCGCTGGCTGATCGGGCGTTGGCAGAGCCTGGGACTCCCATTCCACCAGGATGCCGCCGGCAACCTGATCGCCCGCATCGGGGCGACAGACCCCCAGGCTCCCACCGTGGCCATTACCGCCCACAAGGACGAGATCGGTATGATCGTCAAGCGCATCGACGCCAACGGCAGGGTGCAGGTGCGGAAGTTGGGCGGTTCCTTTCCCTGGGTCTACGGCGAAGGCGTGGTGGATCTGCTGGGGGACCGGGAGACCCTCTCAGGCATCCTCAGCTTCGGCTCGCGCCACGTCTCCCACGAATCGCCCCAGCAATGTTTCCAGAACGACCAGTCGCTGAAGTGGGAGGACGCCTGGGTCGAGACCAAGCGGATCGCCGATGACCTCCGGCGGGCCGGCATCCGCCCCGGAACCCGGGGCGTGGTGGGCCGCCACCGCAAGCGGCCTTTTCTCCTGGGGGAGCGCCACATCGCCGGTTACGCCCTGGACAACCGCGCTTCCCTGGCTATCCTCATCCAGCTGGCGGAACGCCTGCGGGCGCCCCGTGTCAACGTCCTGCTGGCGGCCACCGCCAACGAAGAGGTCGGCGCCATCGGCGCCCAGTATTTCACTTTCGATCAGCGTCCCGACGTGCTCATTGCCCTGGAGATCTGTCCCCTTTCCCCGGAATATCCCATCGACCGGGAGGACACGCCGGTGCTGCTGTCCCAGGACGGCTACGGGGTCTACGACGACACCCTCAACCTGGAATTGACGGCGTCGGCGGCAGAGGCCGGGATCGAAGTCCAAAACGCCGTTCTCGCCGGTTTCGGCAGCGACGGCTCCATCGCCATGAAGAACGGCCACGTCCCCCGCGCCGCCTGCCTGGCCTTCCCCACCGACAACACCCACGGCTACGAAATCGTCCATCTGGATGCCCTGGAACGCTGTGCCCAGCTGCTGCTTGCTTATTTATAAGCCGGGGAGACGACCAACGTGCCGGCATGATACCCCCTCTTCTCTACGCCGTCGGCCCAGATCCCGTTGACATCCTGGGCAATTCCCTCTTCGGCTTGGACTGGAAGCCCGAGAAGCAGGAAATCAACCGCGCTTGCCCAACTTCCACGGCTACAGCAGCACGCTGCCCCGGCTGAACGACCGTGCGCCGCTGTTCCTGATTCACATGTTGAGCAAGATGCAGCCCTGGGAGCCGGAAAACTGCGACAAGTCCGGATCGCGCATCACCATCGTCTTCAACGGTTCACCGCTGTTCCCCGGCAGCGCCGACTCCAGCGAGAGCGAAATCCGCCGTCGGATCATCGAACACTGCTGGCTGGAGGCCATCGTCGCCCTGCCCGGAGCTGCTCGACGCTGTGCTCGCCATGGAAGAGACCTTCGGCAGCGAACCGCACACCGACTGGAACACCGTTTGGGAACAGGTGCAGGTCATCGTCAAGGAAAATAGCGGCTGGCCACAGCATCCCCCCTGGTTTCCGGCGGCCGATCAGTCATCCACAGCCCGGGGAAACCACCCGGGGGTGAACAGGCAGTCGGGGTTGCCAAGGGACTTCAGGAACGCCACCAGGTCGGCCTTCTCCTGGTCTGTGAGGTGCAATGGATAGATGGCCGGGTCCAGGAACGGATTCTTTTCGCCGCCTTTGTCATAATATTCCACCACGTCTTCCAGGGTCTTCTGACTGCCATCGTGCATGTAGGGACCGGTCATGGCGATGTTCCGTAACGTGGGAGTGCGGAACCTGCCGAGGTCAGCCACCTTGCCGGTGACCAGGAAACGGCCCAGTTCGGAGCGTTCACGAGGATCAAAGACAGCCGCCGGATCGACATCCGCCCCTGCTGCCTGCTGCTTGTAAACGGTGACGAAACGGGCGAATTTGGCCTTCAGCCGCTTGAAACCCACCCCCAGATTGTAGAAACGGTTGTCGGTGAACAGCGAATCATTCAAACCGATCTCATGACAATTGGCACAGTTGCCCTTGCGACGAAAGATCCGAAGTCCCCGTTGGGCGCTTACCGACAGGGCCGAATGATCGCCGCCGTAGAGATAACGGTCGAAAGGCGTATCCCCGCACACCAGGGTCCGTTCGTAGCTGGCGATGGCCTTGCCGATGTGAGCCGCTTCGGCCTCTTCCGGTTCGCTTCCGAAAGCAGTCTGGAACAGGCGCCGGTAATCGGGATCGGTCCGCAGCAGTTCAAGAACCGGTTGGTAATCCTTCAGACCGTGTTCGATCGGGTTGGTCAGGGGACCAAGGGCCTGGGTTTCCAGGCTGTCCGCCCGGCCATCGTGAAACAGCGAGGTGTAATAAGCGGCGTTGAGCACCGTCGGCGCATTGCGGGGCCCCACCTGACCATCGATCCCCACCGCCGTTGGCCTGCCATCGGTGAACGCCTTTTCGGGTTGATGACAGCTGGCACAGCTGATGGTACCGTCGGCGCTGAGGCGGCGGTCGAAGAACAGCTGCTTGCCCAGTTCGATCTTGGCTGGATTCTGGGAATTGTCGACCGGAACCTCCGGCAGTCCCAGGGGGACGGCGAAGGCGTCAGCGGACAACAACAGCCACCCACCGACGAAAATCGTGATGATTTGACGCATGCTGGTATCCTCCCTCAGATGAAAACGCCCGGAGGATTCCGGGCGTTCAAATGGCCGTCCGCAAGCGGAATCAATCCACTGCCGGCATGCTGTGGACGTCCAGGACATACGGCTGCCCCAGGGGCAGTTTGTCTTCCGGCTGCTGAAAGTAGATCACCTTGCCGTAAGTCTCGTCGATGGCGGGACGCACCTTGGCGAGTTCTTCCGCGGTCATATCGGGGAAGGTGGCCTTGGCCAGGGGCACTTCGACCTTGTGATAGTGCCAGTATTTCTTTTCCTCTTCCGGCAGTTGTTCGTACATTGCTGAGGGGATGATGTATTCGAAACCGATAGGCTTGTCCTGGTCCTTCATCCCGCTGTGGAACATCAGACAGATGAAGGTACCATCGGCGTAACCCTTGCAGTGATGGTGAACCACGTGGTGGAGTTTACGCGCATCTTTTTCCCCGCCAGGCAGATGACGCACCGCCTGAATGTGCAGATCGTTGAAGCCCAGATGATTGGGGTATTCCTTCTGCCTCGGGTTGAGTACCTTGTTATAGGGACGCAGCGGTTGGCAGGCGGCAGCCTGGGTCTGCTGTAGCTCGGCCGCCGCCGCAGCCATGCTGTCGTCGCTTTTGGATTGAGCGCTGGAGCAGGCGGAACCCGATACGGCGATGGCGATACCGGTCACCATCAATTTCAGTTGCGTTTTCATGGAATGACCTCCAAAAGTCAATGTTTTAACAAATAATCTTCCGTTATTCCCTATACGGATATACATATTTTATATAACTCTATAAATAGTCAAAGATTATTTAGTAACAATACGATCTATCACTATTTCTTTTTGGTATATAGTAATAACTGAATTGTCTTCAAACGCCTGGTCTGCTAGCCTGCAAAGCATGTACTTGCCTCCTGCGTTTCGACAGGCACTCCTCTATCTATTGATCGCCAACAGCCTGGTGGCGCCGGTACGCACCGTGTTTGCCTGTCAACTCATGGATGGGCGCCGGCAGTATCACTGTTGCTGCCATGAGCACAGTCACTGTCGTCACGCGGGGGGCTGTCCCCACCAGAAACAGGGCCAGGCCGGCTGCTGTGACATATCCCACGAAGCGGCAGAAGCAGGGATGGCTCCACTGGCAGACGGTCAGCCATGCCAGGCACCGGGACTGGAATGGCATCCTGTTCTTCCTTCCGCATCTTGCACTTTTCAGCCGCCACTTCCCCTGCCTGTGCTGCGGTTCACTACCGGACCGCCCCTGCTTGCCGCCGCAAACGACCCACCCCTCTATCTCCGCACCCTCAGGCTTCGAATCTAGCAGCCCTCCTTCCTGCAACCCACGCCACCGCAAGTGGTGTGTCCGTACTTTTTGTCAGGAGGAGGTCAATCATGTCCCGACTATCTCTGTTTTGTTTCCTGTGGGCTGTGGCATTCGCGTCCATCGCCCAACCACTGCACGAACACCTGCAGGTCAGCACCCTGGTCACCGAGGTGCTGAAACACAATCCCGACCTGCCTGCCATGCGTGCGGCCTGGCAGGCGGGAGCTGGATTTCGGCCAGACCGCCGCGCTGTCCCTGCGCCTGCCCGGGCCGATTACGAAAGCGGCGCCGGGGATTTCCTCGATCTACTGGCGGCGGAAAAACACCTCAGCGGAGTCCGGCTGCAACTGGCGCAGTCGCTTTCCGAACACTTCAGCTGATCTCCGCCCAGGAGGAATATCTGGCGGCGCGCCGAAGTGGCGGCAGATTGTCGAAGGCGGGACAGGCTCAGGCGCTGGGATCTGCCCGCCTCCTGGATCAAGGCCCTGGAAAATCGCGGCCGCTTGCGGGAGACGGTTCCTCTGATTGCCCCTGGCGATGCCATCCTGATCTCCCGCCCGCCGGCGCCCGGCAGCGCCTTCAGCGCCGGCCAGACCCTGTTGCGGCTGGCCGACCCCGAGAGGCTTTGGGTGGAAGCCGAGGTCTATCCACCCGACTTCGACCTGCTCCAACCCGGCATGGAGGCGCAGGTGGTCCTTCCGGGCCCGCCGGTCCGGAAATGGCGGACCCGGCTGGATTTAATCTATCCATTCATGGACGACGCCACCCGCAGTGGTCGGATACGCCTGATCCTCACCGATCCCGAGGGTAGGTTGTCGCCCGGCAGGTATGTCGAAGTGCGGCTCCGGGCCGATCTGGGCCATCGCCTGGTGGTGGCCGCGGTGATCGTGGCTTTCCTGGGCCGCCTGCGTTCGGCCGCGGTGGTCGTTCTTACCCTGCCGGTGGCCGTGTGGCTGGCGTTCATTCCCATGAACCTGCAACATCTGAGCGCCTATATCATGTCTCTGGGGGGCATTGCGGTAGCCATCGGGGCGATGGTGGACGCAGCCATCGTCATCGTCGCGAACATCCACCGGCGCCTGGGCGAAAAACCGGGCGACCGTCTGGCCGTCATGATCGGAGCCCGGGGAGGCAGATTTGTTTGTCGAGGACGCTTTCGACCTCAATGGTTTCACAGTCAGCGGCAACTTCGGATTCAGATTTTAGCCCGGATATGCAGCGGCGGGAGAGAAACGGCAGGTACAATTTTCTATCATTGTCCTGGTGATCAATCGCAACAGCGCAGCGGGCGCCCGCTCATCTTCGTCAGCCGCTCCCGGTCTTGCTGGAAAGGCGGTTGATCTGCGCTTCCTTCGACGGCAGCCTCAATGATCTGCCGCCCCCAGGGAGGCAAGTCGGGATGGATCCGGTAGAAAATCCATTGTCCCTGGCGGCGCGTACTGACCAAGCCGGTTTCCCGGAGCAAGGCCAGATGGCGTGAGATCTTGGGCTGGATCTGCTGCAGGGCATGGGTCAACTCACACACACACAACTCGCCCTCCCGCGCCATCAGGACGACACAACGCAGACGGGTGAGGTCGGAAAGCATGTGGAACAAGGAAGTCAGAGAGACTTTCATGCGGCATACTATATAGGGTAAAACCAGCATAGTGCAAAACCGGCCGTTCCCGAAATACAACGGGGTTAACCCCCGGGAGCACGTCATGCAAACAAGGAACTGGGTGAAATGTGCCTGCCGGCAGGGGGCATCACCAGCTGTCTCCAGGGTTAGGGATATCAGGCATCCACTCTGGGTGCCGCCTCCCTCACCTCATCACCGACAAGATCCAGATATTGGCTGAAGTTGTCGTTGAAGCGCCGGGCAAGTGCCCTGGCTTTGTTGTCATACTCCAGGATATCCTGCCAGGTTTCCCTGGGATCAAGGATATGCTCCGGCACGCCTGGACACAGCAATGGTCTGGCAAGACCGAACACCGGATCGGTCTCGGTGGGGATGTGGGCCAGTTTTCCATCCAAAATGGCATCGACCATCGCCCGGGTGTGTTTTAGGGGAATCCTCTCTCCCAAACCACAAGGCCCTCCCGTCCAGCCCGTGTTCACCAACCACACATCGGTATCGTGTGCTTGTAATTTTTTCCCCAACAGGTCAGCGTAACGGGCAGGATGCAATGGCAGGAAGGGAGCGCCGAAGCAGGGACTGAAGATCTGTTTGGGCTCGCTGATTCCTTCCTCGGTGCCCGCCACCTGGGCGGTATAGCCGCTGATGAAATAGTACATGGCCTGAGCACGGTCGAGCTTGGCCACGGGCGGGAGGATACCGAAGGCGTCACAGGTCAGGAACAGGATATTGCGCGGATGGCCGCCGCGGCCGTGCAGGGTGGCGTTGGGGATCTGATGGATGGGATAGGAGGCGCGGGTGTTTTCAGTGATGGATTGGTCGGACAGATCGACCTCGCGGGTGAATTCGTCGAACCCCACGTTCTCCAGGATGGTGCTGAAGGTTTCCGTGGTGCAATAGATCTCCGGCTCGTCTTCCCTGGAGAGCCAGATGACCTTGGCGTAACACCCCCCCTCGAAATTGAACACCCCGTGTTCACTCCAGCCGTGTTCGTCATCGCCGATCAGGGTGCGGCGACTGTCCGCCGACAGGGTCGTCTTGCCGGTTCCGGAAAGGCCGAAAAACAGGGCGGTATGGCCATCGGGACCGATGTTGGCGGCGGAATGCATGGGCAGGACATTCCTCGGCGGCAACAGGTAATTCAATACTGAAAAGACAGATTTCTTGATTTCTCCGGCATAATGGGTACCCCCAATGAGTACCATTCTTTGGGCGAAATTGATGACGATGAAGGTCTCCGACAAGGTCCCATCGACCTCGGGATCGGCCAGGAACGAAGGAACCTGGAGCACCACGAATTCCGGTCGGTGACACTGCCGCTCTTCGGGCCGCGCCTTGAGGAACATGTTGCGGGCGAAATGATTGTGCCAGGCGTTCTCGGTGATGACCCGGATCGGCAGCCGGTAATGGGGATCGGCACCGGCAAAACAGTCCTGCACAAAGACATCCTTGCCGGCCAGATAGGCGCACATCTTCTGATGCAGGAGTTCGAACTTCTCCACCGGGAAAGGGCGGTTGATCTCCCCCCACCAGATCGCATCCTGGCTCTCCGGCTCCTCGACGATGTATTTGTCACGAGCCGCCCGGCCGGTGTGCCTGCCGGTCCGCACCACCAGAGGACCGTGTTTCGACAACCAGCCCTCGCGACGCTGGATCGCATGCTCGTAGAGCTGGGCCGTGGGAAGGGTCCAATATATCCGCCCAAGGTTCTTGAGGCCATGATGTTCCAGACCGTAATCGGTCCGGCAAGGATCGCCCAGATGTTCCATGTCGCCTCCCAATCGTGGTCTGACAAACCGGCAGCGTCGACAACGCCCAAAAATTCCCGCCCCCATTTTCGAATGAGAGCATCAGGAAGGCGGCCGTTGTCTTGTGCAGATTCTACTCCTGGTATTCTTGATCTTCACCCCGCGCTACGGAAAGATTCCTGACTTACAGGGTCCAAATATTTAAGGATACAAATTCATCCCCCATGACCACAAAGACATCCAATACCCTTCCAACCCTCGAACCCCAACAGATCGACCTCGCCGTTTCCCACGGCATAGAACGCTATATCGAGTCCCGCAAGGCCAAGGTGCCTGAGTTCGTGGACAAATACTTCTCCGTAAAAGGAGCCTTGAAATTACACCGCAAGGCGCTGGGAAAGGATCTCTACCGGGCACCGCTCAATATCGTCTGGGCGATTCCTTCGCTGGGAGCCCAGGCATTGGCGACTCTGGGCCGAAAACTGGGGGCGGAGACACTGGCCGATCGCCTGGAAAAACTGCCCAAGGGCTTCGAGACCGACGTTCAGCGTGAGGTCAAATGGCTGATCTACACCGAACTGCTCGAACTCCCCTACCAGGATGGTGAGCGGGAATCACACAAGGATGCCCTGTTGGCCGGGATCCTGTCAGAGCCGGCGGTGGCGGAGACATGTGAACGTTATCTTGAGATCATCCGGCGCCAGCTGGATAATCCCGGCTTCAAGGAGGCCCTGGAACACAACCTGAGTCAATTGGCACTGGCCAGAACCGCCTCGGCGGATCTCGCCACCAGCATCATCACCCTGGCCACGGGGTATGCCGCGTTCCATCAGGCGACCCCGGGGGCGGTGGCAGGCGGTGGCGCCCTGGCTGGCGTGATCGCCCACCACATGGCGGTTTCCAGCTTCTGGCTGGGCCCTACCCTGGGAGCCTGGTACTACTCTGTGTTCCCGGTGACCGCTTCCACGGGTTTGGTCGTCGCCTCCACCGGTGCGCTGATGGCTGCCCTGGCCGTCGTTTCCACCCTCGCCGGAGTGATCACCGATCCCCTCCTCGCGGTCACGGGAGTTCACCACCGGCGGCTGGAAAAGTTCATCGATCGGTTGGGAAACGAACTCAGGGGAGAAGGGGAAAGCAAGCTGAAAATCCACGACCAGTATGTCGCCCGGGTGTTCGACCTGCTCGATTTGCTCAAGACGGCGGCCGCCATCGGGAAATAGAGGCGACCCAGCTGAAGCAAGGTTATTTCCTAAAGCAACCAGCGGAAACAGCCCTTCAGGAACACCAGACTTCCAGGTATGTTTCGGCCGGCAAAACCTGGAATGATGCAGAGGTCCAGGGCATACCTTCCTGGAGACTCCACGCCGGCGAGGCTTTCGAATCGGACCTGCCTATTCGATCAATACGTTACATGTTTAGATGACGGGGTCCTGAGGTCGGGGGAGCGATCATTGTGTTCGGGGTTAAAACCTGCTAGATTTCCAAGGTGTATTCTCAAGTGGATTGATGGTCTTGGCTCTCAGGTTGATTCTGTGTTTTGCAATGTTGTGGTTCTCCTCCCAGGCAATGGCCGGGGAAGAGGCGGCAGCGGCTGGTGCCCCTGTTTCGGTGGCGGCGGCAAAACCCTTGCCTGAACTGAAAGCTCAGAATCAGTGCCCTCATCACTGCCAGAAATGTGTTTCGTCCATGTCATCCTGCCCCCACGGGGGATGTGGCGGCGTGTTGATGACGGTTGAATTTGTTTCTCCTGATTTCAGCGGCACCAGTCCGCTCGGTGGCCTGACCAGCACTCACAGACGCAGCTTCCTATCGTCTCCTCCAGGAAAACCTCCCCGAATCCTTGCTTGAAGACCCCACCGGCCATGACGCCGGTGTCCGGGATTATTTGCGTTCGACGCAAACCCGAGCCTATGTATTCAAGCGAGGTTTTTCATGTTTCCCAAATAGTTTCTATATGTTGGCGTGGTGCTGGCGTTTTCTGCCGCGGCCAATGAAACTCTCTCCGAACAAGGGAGTGCGCTTCCCCTGACGGCTGCACTGAACCAGGCTGAAAGCCAGAACCCCTCCCTGGCCGCCATCCGTGCCCGCTACGACGCCCTCAAATCCGTTCCCCCCCAGGCAGGCAGCCTTCCCGATCCTGTGATCAGCTTCAACGCGTTGAATCTTCCGGTCGACACTTTCGACATTCCGCAGGAAGCCATGACCCAGTTGCAATTCGGTATCAGCCAGGCATTCCCCTTTCCAGGCAAACTCAAACTCAGAGAAGAGGCCGCTGAGTGGGAAGCCAGGTCCGCAGGAGACGATGTCAATGAGTGGCGGCTCAGACTGTTGCGCGACGTGGAAGTGATCTGGTGGCGGTTGTTCTATCTCGACCGGGCCCTGGAAATCATCGCCGCCAACCAGGATCTGTTGCGCCAGTTCGTCGAGATCGCCCAGACCAAATACATGGTCGGGCAGGGTCTGCAGCAGGATGTTCTACTGGCCCAACTGGAACTCTCCCGCCTGCTGGACCTGCAACTGCAACTGAAAGGGATACGGGGACAGGAGACCGCAAGACTGAACGCATTGCTGGATCTTCCCGCCGATACGCCCATGCGGCTACCGGGAAAAGCACAGCGCACCCTGCCGGATATCCCACCAGAAACGGAGCTGTACAGCCTGGCAGCAAGGGCAAGACCCCTGTTGGCGGGGATCAGCAAGCAGATCGAAGCCGCACGCAGCCGGGTGAAACTGGCCAAGAAAGATTTCCTTCCCGATTTCAGGATGGGCGCCTTTCACGGTTTCCGCAGTGGTCACAACCCCGACGGATCCAGCCGCGCGGATTTTCTGAGTTTGAAACTGAGCATGAACGTTCCTCTCTATTTTGCCAGTAAGCAGGCCAAGGCGGTGGATCAACGTCAAAGTGAGCTGCTCAAGTCCCGTTTTCGCTGGCAGGATACCTGGAATCAGGTTCGGGCCGAGATTTCCGCGGCACTGGCGGATTATCGCCGCGCCCGCGAGCAAGTGGAGTTGTTCGACCATGGCATCATTCCCCAGGCCCGGCAAACGGTCTCTTCGATGCTTGCAGGTTACCAGGTGGGGAAGGTGGACTTTCTCAATCTGGTGAGATCCCAGATCACCCTGTACGACTACCAAATCAAATACTGGAAAACCCTGTCAGAGGCCCGCCAGTCCCTGGCCGAGCTGAGTGCCGCTGTGGGCGGACGGATCATGAATGCAGGGAAAGGAGAACATTGATGCCAATCAAGTGGATTTTTATCTGGGTAACGACGTTGTTACTGGGACTGGGTTCTGGATACTGGTGGGCGGCTCGTGAGGGAAACACAATGGCAGTGGCCGGCAAGGCCGCGGCGGGAGATTGTAAACCGATGTTCTACCGTCATCCCATGAACCCTTCCATCACCTCGAAAACCCCCGCCAAAGATGAAATGGGGATGGATTATGTCCCGGTCTATCCTCCGGACTGTGGCGGCCAGCAAGCAACATCGGGGCCTCCGGGCACGGTGGTCATCGATCCAAGAGTGGTGCAGGAAATAGGGGTTCGCAGCGCCAAGGTCGTGCGGCGGGAATTTTCCCATCCCATCCATACGGTGGGGCGGGTGACCTACGACGAGGACCTGCTTGCCCGCCTCCATCCCAAGACCGAAGGCTGGATAGAAAAGCTCTTCATCAGCGAGACAGGTGAGTTCGTCGCTAAGAATGCCCAGCTTCTTAGCTTCTACTCTCCGCAACTGGTGTCCAGTGAACAGGAATATCTCCTGGCCCTCAAGAGCCTGCGCATCCTCAAGGACAGTCCCTTCCCCGACATCCGCCAGGGAGCCAGGGAAATGGTGCGGTCCTCCCGGGAACGGCTGGAGCTGTTGGATGTGCCCGCACATCAGATCCGTGAACTGGAAAAGACCGGCAGGATCATGAAAAGCCTCCACATCCACTCGCCGGTGGATGGCTATGTGGTTCACGTGGGGGTCCGGGAGGGACAATACGTCACACCCCGGACCGAACTCTACAAGATCGCCGACCTGAGCCGGGTCTGGGTGTATGCCGACATCTACGAATACGAACTGCCATGGGTCCGGGTCGGGGACCTGGCGGAGATCACCCTGACCGCGGTTCCAGGGCGGGTCTTCAGAGGCAAGGTGGTCTACGTCTATCCCTACGCCGATGCCAAGACCCGTACCGTCAAGGTGCGTCTGGAATTCGCCAATCCTGACCTGATTCTCAGACCAGAACTGTTCGCCACCGCCACCCTGCGCACCCAGCCAAAACCCGATGTGCTCGCCATTCCTGCGGAGGCGGTGCTGCGCACCGGAATCAAGGACCATGTCTTCGTAGTAGCCGGGCCGGGACGCTTCGAACCGCGCCAGGTCACCCTCGGCGTTCCTTCGAATGGCGAAGTGGAAGTGCTGGCGGGACTGTCCGAAGGTGAGGAAGTGGTGGTATCCAGCCAGTTCCTGATTGATTCGGAATCGCAACTGCGGGAGGCACTGCTCAAGTATACGGAGCTCCCGAAGAATGATGGCATGGAAGGCATGGAAAACCAGCCAAGCGGGGCGCATCATGATTGAAGCATTGATCCGTGCCTCCCTCAGGGACCGGACGCTGGTGTTGATTGCCGCTGGGCTACTGCTTGCGGTCGGTTTGTGGAGCCTGCGCAATACCCCTCTGGACGCCATTCCCGACCTCTCCGACGTCCAGGTCATCGTGTTCACCGAGTTTCCCGGCCAGGCCCCCCAGGTGGTGGAAGATCAGGTCACCTACCCCCTGACCACGGCGATGCTGGCGGTGCCCAGGGCCAAGGTGGTGCGCGGTTACTCTTTCTTCGGTTTCTCCTTCGTTTACATCATCTTCGAGGACGGCACCGACATGTATTGGGCCCGCAGCCGGGTGTTGGAATACCTCAACTACGTGTCCGGTCGTCTGCCGCCAGGCGTAACACCCTCTTTGGGACCGGATGCCACTGGGGTCGGCTGGGTGTACGAATACGCCCTGGTGGACCGGACCGGACAAAACGACCTGTCTCAATTGCGTTCGATCCAGGACTGGTACCTGCGCTATGCCCTGCAGACCGTGCCCGGCGTCTCCGAAGTGGCTTCCATCGGCGGTTACGTCAAGCAGTATCAGGTGGAAGTCGATCCCAACGCCCTGCTCGCTTACAACATTCCCCTGTCCAAGGTCAAGCGGGCCATTCAGCGTTCCAACAACGATGTTGGGGGCCGCCTGATCGAGATGGCCGAGACCGAATACATGGTCCGGGGCCTGGGTTATATCCAGTCACTGAACGATATCAGGGAGATCCCGGTGGGGGTGGACCAGAACGGTACCCCGATCCGTCTGCGTGATGTGGCCGATATTCACCTTGGACCAGAGCTGCGCCGTGGCCTGGCGGAACTGAACGGTGAAGGGGAAGTGGCCGGCGGCATCGTGGTGATGCGCTTCGGCGAAAATGCCCTGGCCACCATCCGCAAGGTACGGGAAAAACTGGAGGCACTCAAGGTGGGCCTGCCGGAAGGGGTGGAGATCATCCCGGTCTACGACCGCGGCGATCTGATCGAGCGGGCGGTGCAGAACCTCGAGGACAAGCTGCTGGAGGAATTCATCGTGGTCAGCCTGATCACCATGTTGTTCCTGTTTCACGTCCGTTCCGCCCTGGTCGCCATCCTGACCTTGCTGCTGGGCATCCTCATCGCCTTCATTCTGATGTACCTGCAGGGAATCAACGCCAATATCATGTCCCTGGGGGGGATCGCCATCGCCATCGGCGCCATGGTGGACGGGGCCATCGTCATGATCGAGAATGCCCACAAGCACCTGGAAACGGCCGCCGAGGACAAAGGAAGAGAACTCAGCCTGAATGAGCGTTGGCAGGCGATTGGCGCAGCGGCCATCGAGGTCGGGCCGGCGCTGTTCTTCTCCCTGGTCATTATCGCCATTTCGTTTCTGCCGGTATTCACCCTGCAGGCCCAGGAAGGACGGTTGTTTTACCCACTGGCCTTCACCAAGACCTATGCCATGGCCGGCGCGGCGATGCTTTCCATCAGCCTGGTGTCGGTGCTGATGGGCTATTTCATCCGCGGCCGCATTCTTCCCGAGGCCAAAAACCCCATCAACCGCCTGCTGCACGCGGTCCATACGCCTTTGCTCAAACTGGCGATCCGTTTCCGTCCGATCAGTCTGGCAGTGGCGGTCGGGCTGTTGATTGTGACCCTGTATCCGCTCACCAGACTGGGCAGTGAATTCATGCCGCCGCTGGACGAGGGGGATATCCTCTATATGCCGACCACTTTCCCCGGCATTTCCATCACCAAGGCCAAAGAGGTTTTGCAGCAGACGGACAAGATTCTCAAAACCTTCCCGGAAGTCCACCACGTCTTCGGCAAGGTGGGGCGGGCCGAAACCGCCACCGACCCGGCCCCTCTGTCGATGCTCGAAACCACGGTCCGGTTGAAACCGAAATCCCAATGGCCGGATCCGGACAAAACCACCCGGGAACTGATGAAGGAAATGGACCAGGCGATCCGCTTTCCTGGGATCGCCAACGCCTGGACCATGCCGATCAAGACCCGCATCGACATGCTTTCCACCGGTATCAAGACGCCGATCGGCATCAAGGTTTCGGGGCCGGATCTGAATGTATTGCAGCGCCTATCGAAAGCAATCGAACAGGCCATGAAAACCCTGCCGGAAACCTCGTCGGCCTTCGGCGACCGGGCGGTGGGAGGCTATTACGTCGATTTCAGGATCGACCGCTACGAAGCGGCCCGCTACGGACTCACGGTGGGCGATGTCCAGGATGTCATCCAGAGTGCCATCGGTGGCATGAACATCACCTGGACCGTGGAGGGGCTGGAGCGTTATCCGGTGAATCTGCGTTATCCGCGCGCCTACCGGGACAATCTGGAAATGCTCAAACGGGTGTTCGTCCCCACGCTGACGGGCGCCCAGATCCCGCTGTCTCAACTGGCGGATCTGAAGCTGCGGCGCGGCCCGCCATCGATCAAGAGCGAAGCGGCCAGACCCAATGCCTGGGTCTATGTGGACATCAAGACCTCCGACATCGGTGGTTTCGTGGCCAAGGCGAAACAGGTCCTGGCCGAACAGGTGAAGATTCCACCGGGCTATACGGTGAGCTGGTCGGGCCAGTTCGAATATATGGAGCGGGCACGCAAACGTTTGCAGATCGTGGTACCCGCCACCCTGCTGATCATTTTCCTGCTGCTGTATTTCAATTTTCGCAATCTCACCGCCGCCCTGGTGGTGATGCTTTCGGTCCCCTTTGCCCTGATGGGGGGGATCTGGCTGCTCTACTGGCTGGACTACAACATCTCGGTGGCGGCGGGTGTGGGCTTCATCGCCCTGGCGGGGGTCGCGGCCGAGATCGGGGTATTGGTGCTGACATTTATCAACCACGAAGTGGCGAAACGCCGGGGTGCGGAAGACCGCAGCTTGTCCCCCACGGAGATCTGGCAGGCAGTACAAACGGGAACTTCCGAACGTGTCCGCCCCATCGCCATGACCGCCGCCGCCATCATCGCCGGGCTGCTGCCCATCATGTGGGGCCATGGTACCGGCTCGGAAGTGATGCAGCGCATCGCCGCGCCGATGCTCGGTGGCATGGTGACCGTGCTGGTGCTCAATCTGCTGATCCTGCCGCTGATCTATGGCTGGGTGTTGCAATGGCTGGAACAACACCGAAGTGAAGAAACCATCGATCCAGTCTCAAATTCAGAAGGAGAAACCCATGAATAAGCCAGTGATCGGCGGATACCTGCCGGCTGTCGTTGTCCTTTTGTCCTGTTGACTGCGGCCAAAGGTGGTTGGGGAGTACCATAGTCACAACCGCCATGACTCGGTGGCGGACCATGGGGCTCACGGCCGCGACATCCGGCCCATTCCATCCTGCATGAATCAAGGGGGATGACATGAAAAAAATCTCATTGCCGGCCACTGGCCAGGCCACCGGCCTGTTTCTGGCCATCAGTTACACCTTGTGCGTCATCTGCTGCCTGCTGTTTCCCGACCACCAGCTCTATCTGAGCTTGGAGCAATGGCTACCGGGTTTCAGCTGGCTGAACTGGCCGGGTTTCTGGCTCGGGCTGGTGGAAAGCTATGCCTATGGGTGGTATTTCGCTCTGGTTTGGGTTCCCCTTTACAACTTCTTTGCCGGCACCTCGTGGTTCGACCGCTTTCGCCAGCCGGATTCCCAGCCGCTGCCCCCGGGATGTGCCTGTCGTACCGTCTGCCGGTGTCCGGCCCATCCGCAAGTGACCACGGAGAAACCAGGTTATTGTCCCCTATGCGCCCGGCCCTTGGAGCAAACGACGGAATTTGCCTTCAGGGCGGTGGAATACAGTTGTCCGATTCATCCCGAAGTCAGGCAGACTCAACCCGGCAGTTGCCCCCAATGTGGCATGACCTTGGAGCCGGTAGCCATACAGAAAGTGGAGTACGTTTGTCCCATGCACCCGGAGATCGTCCGTTCCCAACCCGGCAACTGCCCGATCTGCGGCATGACCCTGGAGCCGCGCTCCTTGGCAGCTCCTGGGAAGGAAGAGGAAAACCCGGAACTGGTGGACATGACCCGGCGCTTTCAGCTCGGGTTGATCCTGGGGCTGCCGGTGGTGATTCTGGCCATGGGACACGATCTGACGCCCCAGGCGTTTCCCGGCTTTCTGACCGCCCGAAGACTACAGTGGATCGAACTGGCGCTCTCCACCCCGGTGGTATGGTGGGCCGGCTGGCCTTTCTTCGTGCGTGGTTGGGCCTCCCTCATATACCGGCGGCTCAACATGTTCACCCTCATCGCCCTGGGGATCGGGGTGGCCTGGACTTACAGCATTGTGGCGGTGCTGCTGCCCGGGATCTTTCCGGAGAACCTGCGGACGCCGGATGGACTGGTGCCGGTGTATTTCGAAGCGGCCACCACCATCACGGTGCTGGTGCTTTTGGGACAAGTGCTGGAACTTCGGGCCCGTAGCCAGACCGGCGCGGCGATCTGGATGTTGCTGGGACTGGCCCCCCCGGCTGCCCACCGGGTGACAAAGACGGATGGGGCGGAAGAGGATGTCCCGCTGGACCAGATTCGGGTGGGTGACCAACTGCGGGTCAAACCGGTCGAAAAGATTCCCGTGGACGGGGTGGTGATCGAAGGCCCCAGCAGTGTCGACGAGTCGATGCTCACCGGGGAACCGATTCCGGTGGAAAAGGGCCTCGGCGACAAGGTGGTGGGCGCTACTCTCAACGGCACCGGTACTCTGCTGATCGAAGCCACAAAGGTGGGGGGTGACACCCTCCTGGCCCGGATCGTGCGTCAGGTCCAGCAGGCCCAGCGCAGCCGAGCGCCGATCCAGCGGCTGGCGGACGTGGTCGCAGCCTGGTTCGTGCCCACCGTGATCGCGGTGGCGGTGGTGACGTTCCTGGCCTGGAGCCTGTGGGGACCGGAACCCCGGATGGCCCATGCCATCGTCAACGCAGTGGCGGTGCTGATCATCGCCTGCCCCTGCGCCCTGGGACTGGCTACCCCGATGTCGATCATGGTAGGGGTCGGCCGGGGCGCCCTGGAGGGCATTCTGATCAAGGATGCCCAAGCCCTGGAGACCATGGAAAAAGTGGATACAGTGGTGGTGGACAAGACAGGCACCCTGACCGAGGGCCGCCCCCGACTGATCACGGTCGAGGCCGTGGAAGAAGATGAAGACCGGCTGTTGTCCCTGGTGGCCAGTCTGGAACAGGTCAGCGAACACCCGCTGGCGGCGGCCATCCTGCGGGGTGCCCGGGAAAAGGACTTGCCGTTGTCGGCGGTGGAAGGCTTTGACTCCCTGACCGGGCGCGGGGTCACGGGAACAGTGGAAGGCCATCGGGTGGCCCTGGGCAACCGCCGCCTGATGCAGGAACTGGATGTCCCCCTGAATGACCTGGCTGACCGTGCCGATACCCTGCGCCAGGAAGGAGAGACGGTCATGTTCGTCGCCATCGACGGGCGGGCGGCGGGACTCGTCGGGGTGGCGGACCCCATCAAGACCTCCACCGCCGACGCCCTGAAGATCCTGCGCCGGGAAGGGGTGGA
>Ga0114931_10003600_pt1 | contig 19566 bp, 21 predicted proteins | sample 2SBtaG_FD_89579 | JGI IMG/M metagenome (GOLD analysis project Ga0114931, IMG submission 89579) | Deep subsurface microbial communities from Kolumbo volcano to uncover new lineages of life (NeLLi) - 2SBTROV14_V59a metaG | ecosystem: Environmental > Aquatic > Marine > Volcanic | place: Kolumbo...
TGGAGATTCGCCTCTTCAAGCCGTAACTTATTGGATGCAATGTCGGTTACATCATAAACAATAATCCCGACATGATTAATGTTACCGTCCAGGGAAATCAGCGGTATCAGGGTAACATTCTGATACATATAAGCGGCACTACCGGTAATAGGCCGGTAGTTCTTGAACCGAAACAGGTAATCCTGCTGTTCCCAGGTAATAAAAGCGCGATTATTCAGCAGGAATACTGTCTCTGCCTTACGCTTGAACCACTCCTGCGGCAGATCCGGAAATAGAGAAAATAGTTGCTTATCCATCACCTTACGCGCCGGACAGCCACTGTGGTTTTCCATAAAGCTGTTCCATACCTGTACCCTATAATCCCTGTCGATAACAACCAGTCCTATATCGATATTCTGCAACATATCCATAAGCCAGTGCAGGTCGGCAATACTGTTCACCTCTGTATTCATATATTATTCCAGGATGTAGGAAATCCGCTTATCAAGCGATTTAATCGAGTCTTCTGAAAATAATATCAGCAGGTCACAACTGATATTTCTATTTTTAATACGGTAGGGAATTTCAATCGCCAGGGTTTGTTTCCAGGTAACTTTCATCTGATCCAGTATCTCGGCAATTCGGATGTGCTGCCCCAGTAATACCGGGTGACCCTGGCTAAAGTTGACATCCAGCTGATCCGCAATGCCTTTCAGGATCGCACCAATCAGAATATTGGATATATCCATCAACAGCTCAGTTTTAACGCTCTCGGTAATTTCACCATCCTGCTTCATGAGTTCCGCAATTTCACTGTAACTGGACTCATTGAAAATCATCAATGCTTCACCAGCCAGACCAGAACCAATAAAGCCCTGACACAGTGCCGACACATCCTGCTGGGCATCAATCTGTTGCAGCAACATCTGCAACTCCGTCACTTCCAGCATATTGACACGGGGAACCGGCAGTTCAATAAACACATCCAGCAAACGCGCTAGCAAGTTAGCTGAACGTCCCATGGCAACATTAATAATTTCCTGGTAACCATCGCGGAGATCCACTTTTATATCTAGGCTCATGGTGCGTCCGGTTTTATTCACCGGGATACCATATTTGGCCAACACGGTTTCTATCTCACCTGGAGAGACCGGTTTTTTAATAAAATCCAGTGCTCCCAGTGCTATTACACGCTTGTAGGCTTCTGGCTGGATATCACCGGAGACAACCACAACCATTGCTGGAAGATCATCAGCACGAATCGCCTGTAACACCTCGTAGCCGTCCATGACTGGCATATTCAGATCGAGAAACAGTATTTCTGCTTGTCCAGCCCGAATCAGCTCCAGGGCTTCCTTGCCATTGGTGGCAAACGCAATGCTGACATCCCAGTTTTCCGGAAGTGATCTGGCCATCTGTTTTCTGGCCATACTGGAATCATCACAGATTATGATAGAGGTAGACATTTCTTAGTTACGTTTTTTCAGATCGTTTGAGTATGGCTCATTATATTATATTCGATTTTGCCTAAGCTTAGAGCGACTGACTGGATCCTGCCGATAAAACAGCATGAGTTCATGATACACATCATGGCAATGCACATTCAGGTGCTGCGATGCAGTAAAAAAATATTCACTGACAACGGCAAAGAACTCTGCCGGTGAAGTAGCGGCGTAAGCATTGATACAAGGTCGGTGATGATGCTGCAGATTTTCCTGTAGCCGGTGATAGGCATGTTGAAAAGCATTCTCCCATTCGTCAGGTTCCATGCTGGATGGGATGGGTGGTACGCCATTGGCTGCCAGGTTCAACATATCGATCTTATGCACAAATTCGTGAATCACTACATTATGGCCGGCCTGATGCGGTTGTAGATCCCGCTGGATATCCCTCCATGACAGAATCACCGGACCACGCGACCAGGACTCACCGGACAACAGAACTTTTTCGTGATGAATAACACCGGCGGCATCCCCCACATCCCGTTCTACCCAGAATGCCGTCGGATAAACGATAACCTGGGTAAAGCCGGTGTAATAATTCAGTCCTAGTTTCAGGATCGGCACACAGGCCTGGGCGGCAATCACCAGGCACATTGCGTCTGTCAGCTCCAGCCCCTGCACACCCACAAATGCCTTCTGTTTTAGCAGCATGGCAGTCAATACACGTAAGCGGGCTTTCTCAACCGAGCTCAATTGCCGTATACAGGTAAGCCCGATAACCGCCCTCCAGTGCGAGTATGGTATCGGCTGTTTCTTTAGTACCGACAGTACTCGCCAGTTTTCCAGCAACCGGGAAAAATGCATAAGGTTTGATCTAGGCCCAAATGTGAGAGTATTTAAAACCTCTATAATAGCACTACTCGACTCGCAGGCAAGTAACATGCAACTCACACTCGAAAGCAGTATCTGCAACCAGGCAAAGACACCGCATAATCTTTTTATGCTCAACCTGGCCCTGTTTCATCTTCTTATGACACCTGCCACCATTGCGCTTAAACTTGGCGAGCTGGGCATGCTCATTCCCCTGTGCCTGTCACTGCTGGTCATCAGCTATACCTGGTGGCGAAGCCGCAAGACCCGAAGCTTTTCCCACTGGTTTGTCCAGGCACACTGGGTGTTCGCAGTGAAACGTTACCGGGTCCTGCTGATTAGCTATGGTGTTACCGCGGTACTGCTATTGCTATCCTGGTTACTCAGCCTGACGGCTTCGGACGCGCATATGGGTAATATTCTGCAAACTGTTTTTATCCGCATTGCCATCATGCCCATACTGATAGTGGTCATGGTGGACTTTTTCCTCGAATCCAGTGCCATAAGCCAGGCCGGCTCCGGTGAAATCCCTGACACAATTGCGGTCCAGTTTACACCCGAAGGCAGCCAGGCGACTGAAGCATGATCCAGGGAAACTCTAAGGAAGCTCTGATTAATTCATCCGTGAATCGCCTGGAGCGAATGATCGCGTCAGCCCCGAAGGGGTGAGCCTCATGAATGAGACGAACAATGATCAGAGCACGAAAAAGGTAAAATGCGATTTTACCTTTTTCTTCATATTCAAAGGCTTAACAGCCATTGAATATGGCAGCACATCCTTGTACTGCGGAAACTCTGAATTAATCAGAGTCTCCCTAATAATTCACGGATGAATTAATCAGAGCTTCCTTATAAAATCACCGGCGATGAGATTGCCCGTGTCATTGAAGCTGCAGTGCAACAGAGCGGTAATAAAATCTACCTGGTGGCCGGTGGTCGTGCTGCCGCACCTCCTGTTACGTGGCGCCACGTCTGGGAAACCCGCACAGCAACCAGCAGCACCCGCTTGCCGGCGCCATACTCCTCTACCCTCGTCTGTCCCTGCTCAAACCTGTGCCCGATATGGAGCCGATGTATACCGAAGCGGTTGGCCAGGTAACATCACCGATCGTGATTCTGGAAGGAGAACGTACACCTAACCGCTGAAGACTGCCTCACTTGAAACACCCATTGCAAGGTGCAAGCAAACGTGTCGAAGTACAACTGCTGCCCAGGGTGCGGGGTTATTTTTATGTACGTTCCGATCCCACCCCGGACGAACTGAAGCTGGACAAACAGCTACCCGAGATCATCAATCAACACCTGGGTGACTTCCAATGATGAAACCTGTTGTTTTATTGCTGCTGTTAGTGACTTTTACAACCGGCCTGCAAGCAGTGGAATTCAAGCCCTACACCGGCACCATCAAACACCCGCAACTATCCCTGAAAGGCATGGATAGAAAAAATTATCACCTGTCGGATTACAAAGGCCAGGTAGTGCTGGTTCTGTTCTGGGCCACCTATTGCTCGCCCTGGCTTGCGGAACTACCCTCCATGAACCGCTTACAGGAACGCCTGCAAGGCAAACCCTTCAAGATTCTGGCGATAGACATGACAGAAACCGAAGCTGAAGCGAAAACCTTCATGCAGTCAGTGAATCCGGAATTCTCAATCCTGTTAGATTCCGATGGCAGCACCATCCAGCAGTGGAAAGTCCTTGCCGCCCCTACCCGTTTTATCATTGCCCCTAATGGTGAAATCAAATACACCTTATACGGCGCCATCGAATGGGATTCGGACCAGATGGAGAAGCAGTTGCAGACACTCATGCCAAAGCGTGATTGAGCACCAGAGCGCCGCTGCAAGATTAATCCGGAATTGTTTTTGCCTGCCCTGCATATTCCGCAGCGGTCATAGTACCGGGAATATATTTTTTACCCCACACCACCATGGCTTTTAACACCCTCGATAAATCCCGACCCATGGATGTCAGCTCATAAGCATAGCGTACCGGTCTTTGCTGGTATGCCATTTTGCTGATAATACCGGCCGCTTCAAGCCGTTTCAGACGTTCAGCCAGCAGGTTAGTCGGAATTTTCTCCGGCGATGCCTGAAATTCCTTGAAAGTTTTCTTACCCAGGTACAAATCCCGCACCACCAGCAGGGTCCATTTATCCCCCAGAATATCCAGGGTAGCGGCGACTGGACAGGTGGATCGATAGGAAATATTGGACGTGCGTTTCATACCTGTAAGCTTAGCATAGAGTCACTTGCAATTTAAAAGTCTATCGGCAACAATCCAGTCACTTGCATAATTAAAGTGACCGGAGAAAGCGATGGAACTGAAACTCTATTACACCCCCAGAACCCGCGCCGACCGCGTGCGCTGGTTATTAAACGAACTGCAACTGGAATACGAGCTGGTGAATGTCGACCTGTTTGGCGGCGAAGGATCTGGCCAGGCTTATCGCGACATCCACCCCCTGGGACAGGTGCCTGCCCTGGAGATCGATGGCCGCATCATGCTAGAGTCCGGCGCCATATGTCATCTGCTAACCGACCTGCATCCGCGCTCCGGCCTTGCTCCAGCACTGGACTCACCTGCACGGCTCGAATATGAGCAATGGATCTTCTACGCGATCTCCACCCTGGAACCCTGGATATGGCAAAAAGTCCTGCACGGCACGCTGTTACCGGAAAAACGCCGCATAGCCTCGATGGTAGATTTCAGCAGCCGTGCCGCCATCCCCATCCTCCAGGTTCTGGAACAGGCCTATCAGGACCAACTCTGGTTACTGGGTGACCAGTTCAGCACTGCGGATATTCTGACCATCAGTATCCTGTTCTGGTGCGGGCATGAAATTCAGTGTATGCCTAATCTGCAACGATGTTTACATCAGGCACGTGAACGCCCAGCGCTGGCATTTTCCAAAACCCAGCAATAACGGCAACTGTTTATGCCTTGCCGACGTTTCTGTTGCGCCATATCAATGACGCAACACCTGACTCCTGAATACAATGAAATTGAAGGAAGAAAGGTGTGATGAATGATAGTCACAAGAAGGATAATCGTTAAAATGACCCAAACCCTGGAGTTTATATGATTGGTGAAAAGCACGACCTGATTCATGAATTACCCGAGTACCGCGACCGCATTCACGAACTGAAAATCGGTGATCAGCATTTTTCACGTCTGTTTGACGAATATCATGATCTCGACCATCAGATACGACGCATAGAAGAAGGCGTTGAAACAACATCGGATGAATTTCTGGAAGACCTCAAAAAGAAACGCCTGCAACACAAAGATGAGCTTTACCAGATGATCCGGGCAGAATAAGGAATAGCCATGCTCAACCTTGATAACTACAGGCAAAAACTGCTGTCATTACGCGATGAATACAGCCAGCGTATTGATGCCCTGCAGAAAGACCTGCAACACCAGCAAGTGCCTCTGGAGAAAGACTCCGCCGAGCTGGCCTCCCAGCTGGAGAATGAAGACGTGCTGGAAGCACTGGACGGGGAAGCCAGAGGTATAGTGGTGCAGATCAACCATGCCCTGCAGTGCATAGAAGATGGCAGCTATGGTATCTGCAGCAGCTGTGGCGAAGTAATTTCCGAGGCGCGTCTGAATGCCGTTCCCTACACCTGTCTCTGCATCGACTGCGCAGAAGACCAGGATCGCTAATCGCCTTTCAATTGGTTTATAATGACCCATACACATGGTATGGGTCTATTATGCTTGAGTTTATTTTTTTTCACCCGCAGTTACGCGACCAGTTTCTTGAATTCCTGCAACAGCATGGCATCCAGTCAGAACTGAGTGCCGATGATGAAAGTTATACCGTGGCATTTCCGGATAACCTCGACGATGAGTTACTGGAACAAATCGAAACGCACTACGATGAACTCATGGATGCCACCCGGGAACTCACCGACTCGGAAGAGCATCAGGACCCTCACAGCTACCAGAGGGCCAGTTTACTCATTAGCCTGAAAAGCGGCGCCAGGACCTACGCCCATGTTGACCTGCGCGTGATGGATCGCATACTACAGGTGATTAACACTGACGAACTGAACCAGCTCATTGAATCAATAGTCGATGCGGTGGAATCACCGGATGAACGCAGTTACTGCCAGCGCGTCAGAGACGGCGACACCGAATCATAAATCAGACAGAAAAACCTGACCATGACCTACTCAATCAAAACGATTTCATTCACCTTACTGTTAAGCCTGCTGCTCAGCAGTTGTGCGATGGTAAAAAAACATGTCAGAAAACCCACGGTCGATTATCAGGATTACAAATTAACATCTGTATCCCTGCAGGATGCCAGTGTGGATTTTCACCTGAAACTGAACAACCCGAACCCGGTCCGGATTCCCATAAAAAATATCAGCTATACCCTGCGGCTGCACAACAAAAACCTGTTGCAGGGCAAGATAAAGCCCAAAACAGACATCCCGGCTAATGGCTCGACCCAGCTCACCATTCCGGCACGAATCAACTACCAGGATGTGATTGGCGGTATCAAAGGCTTGCTGGATCAGCATGCCATCAGTTATGAACTCAAAGGGGATATCGACCTTGGCCTGATAAAACTGCCGTACAATACCGCCGGAACTATTCCCCTGCCCCGGCTACCGGAGATCAAACTGGATAACATCAAACTCGCCAGTGTGAATTTAAGCGGCATTGAACTCAAACTGAAACTGAGGGCAAAAAACCGTAACAACTTCCCCATCAAAATCGACAAACTGGGATTTGACCTGAAACTGAGCCAGCAGGCACTGGTCAGGGCCGAAACCAGTCAGACCGATACACTCAAAGCCAATACGGACACACCACTGGAATTAAAATTGAAACTGGGATTCAGCCAGGTACAGAAAGTCTTGAGCCAGCTGAAAGCGGGCGGTGAAATGCCCGTGTCGTTGAACGGTGTGTTTAATCTACCGGCAGGTAAAGGTACACCACCCAGCATACCGTTCAGCTGGAATGGCAAAGTACCCGTGCTTAATTAACACCGTCTTAATTAACACCGTCGCTAACACCACACAGCGCCAGCAAATGCGCAGTCGCCTCACGTAATAACCGTTCGGCTTCCGATACGCCGATCAGCTGCATGTGTTGCACAATCTCGCACCAGCTCTGGCGTTGTTCAATCTTGGCCTGCAGTATCTGCTGTTCCTTGGCATCCAGCTGGGAACGATATTGCTGGCAACGCGAAAACCATTTTTGTAACGGCCACAGGCAGGCTTCATAACCCCGATGAGTGAAAGCAAACGAACGCACTTCCTGGAGATCCGAAGCGGTTACGTCACCGCTATCCTGCTGCGCCAATGTACCAAGGTATTCGTGCAAATCGGTATCAACATCCGCAAAAACCCCTTCCAGCCAGGCTGGCAAATAGCGTCGAAATTTATCAACCAGTTCGGTACATACTGACTCACCCGACGCGCTTGTCGGTTTGAGCAAAACAGCGGAATGGCGGCCAGTCACATGGTCACGGGTAAAACCCAGGCGCACCAGCTCGAAGCCGTTATTCAACCAGAAATCCAGCAGACGTTTATCCGCACTAAAACTCACTCCCACAAGGTCAACTCGTGCTGACTCCCGTTGCATCACCTGTTGCAACAGTCCACTACCGTAGCCGCGCGACTGTAATTCCGGGTGTATGGCTATGCGCATGATGCGGGCATACTGGTAACAGGCCGCCTTCTCCATGCCAGCGTGAAACGTTAATGTCTGTGCCAGTATGTGTCCCGGCGGCCTTCTGTCACCACGGTAGATGGCAGCTGACAGTTCAGGATCGAGTTCACCTTCCTGTGCCACTAGCACAACCCCAACCACCGCTTGCTGCAAGCTAAGCACATACAGGCGCAAACTGCTATCATCCAGCAACTGTGCCAGGTCCGAAGGCCGGGTGCGGTAATGCGCATGGACCAGTAAAGCAAACACCGACGTCAGCAATGGTTCGTTCGCAAGTAACTCATCCGGCGTAACCTGTTGTAGCTGTAACTCAGCGTAGCTAAGCGTATCCGGGCAGGATAACTGTTGCAGCTCTGCATCCAGGCATAACACCCGGTTCAGCCACGGCTCGACTTCATCGTTGGCCGACCACCGAACCGGGGTCGTCAGCGTATCTTCCTGCCAGCTAGAAAAATGCTGCTGAAGGTATTGACGAAATTTCATCACAAAACCTCGGCCTGTACCTTCGTAGCCATGTACCGTCGTGGATAACACAACTGCTGGGTAATGTTGCAGTAATGCCTGGGTCATGAATAGCGGCATAGCTGCCGCCTCATCGATCATCAGCACATCCGCTGCCGGCAATTCCTGTAACAATCGGTCCGGCGCCATAAACTGCAGCATACTTTGATTCAGACGAATCTGTCCCCTGGATTGTTCGCAGTCTGGACACAACTGTATCACCCTTTCGAAAGCTGGTTCCGACACACTTAATCGAGGAGCGGTGATAAGAATTTTACGGCTTCTAGCCTTGATTAAACTGGCAGCAATGATTCCAAGTGACGACGACTTACCTCGCCCACGGTCGGAAACCAGCACCATCGGACCGCTATGTTCTTCGAGTACCTGAAGAATTTTTTCCACTGCCTGCTGTTGGTCCGAAGTGCGATAAATTCCCGTGCGCGGCATAAGTGGCTCATGGGATACATGGGTTTTAATTTTTGCTAGCGCTGCATTTTCATGCACCACATAGACACTATTGTGGCCGGCGGAAATCTGCAGCAATCGCTGGATCACCCTTGGGCTTGAACAAGCCGGCACGGCATTTTCTCCCAGCAGGATAAAAATCAGCCCACCACCACAAACCGTACCAGCCACTGCACCCAGTGCATTGGCATCAAATTCCTGCTGTGCGTCGAACAGCAGCAGTGAAAATTCCTGTCCCAGGTGTACCTGGGCACGCTTGGGGGACACCGCAGCATCTGCTGTTGATGAAACATACAGCACTTCAGCCGGATCATAAGCTGCGCGAACCGAATCGATCGTTTGATTAATCCAGGCCACATTGCCGCATAGCACCACGACCTGACGCGTGTATCTGGCCTGCGCCAGCTGATGCAGTTTCTGTACCCATGTTTCAAATGCCTGCGTATTCGTCATAAGACCGTTATTGTGAATTGAGAATTATTGATCCAGAATTTATAATATGCTGCATGAGCATACCACGCCTTAGCCGCCGCATGATAACGCCCGCCAGAGAACATGACCCACGCCTGTCATAACAAGTACGGCGGCCTGCTGATTCATTCCGAAACTGACGAACATGGTGTCCTGGAAGTGGTCGATACTCAGCAGAAGTTTCGTAGCCTGCACTTTGGTAATGCGACCCAGCAGTCCGGCATGTTTTTTTATAACCCTTATTTATTGCTGCACAAATATACCCAGGCGTTTATGACGCCGTTTTGCTGGAGCATTCCAAGACGTATCCTGTTACTGGGCCTGGGTGCCGGCTCGATGGTTAAATTCATTGCACATCATTTTCCCAACGTCCATATCGATGCAGTGGAATTACGCCCGCGCGTAACCCATCTGGCACAAACGTATTTCATGTTGCCGGAACAAAGTAAACGTTTTCGCGTGTTTCATACCACGGCGGAAAATTTTATTGAGACCTGGAACCAACCGGAATACGATCTGATTCTGGTAGACCTGTTCCTGACTGCCGGTCGCAAGAACATCAACGTCAACCTGGAAAAACATCTCGTTCAACTGGAACAGATGCTGGCCAGGGGCGGCAGCATCTGTTTTAACACTCTGGGCATTAACTATACCGCATACCCCGGTTATGCCGAGCTAAAAAAACTGTTTAAAAACCGACTCAATATCATTGATGTGGAAAGCAGCAATACCGTGTTGCTGGGACTCAAGAATTTGCCATCCCATACCGTTGATGAACTGGAAATGATGAATTTGGAAATTCGTACCGGTTTGCCATTGCGACAATATTACAACCAGGTCAGAACAACGGATTTTTGATGTCGACATCCGGACACGGTAATTCAATTTATTTATGCCCTGACCACAGCATATAAGCAGGGCGAATCAGTTTATCCCGCGGAACCATTTATCAAAAAATCCACTGGGGGTAACAGCGAAAATAGTTGATTAAAACACTTGGTTATTATATATCTTTAGAGGTGGAAAAATGGAGGTGCAATTATGCATATTCGAATTACTACCGACCCAATCAGTCTCAACGAAATCCATCATCCAGAATCCCATCCCTGCCATTACGAAGGCGATGGTGACAATGGCCTGGAAATCTATTTTGAAACCGAAGCACACCTGGAAGAATTTCTTGCCTGGGAGCGGGACGAGGATCACCGCATCAGCCTGACGGGTAATACCAGTGACGATTATGTCGCGGAAGGATAACCGAGTTTAATAACGCACAAAAAAATTCCGGCTCGAGGCCGGAATTTTTTTTCAGTTTTCGTTAACGCTTAGAAGTGCACGTAAGCACCAAACATCAGACCACTGAAATCCACATTGGCATTAATGTTATCCAGATCATCCAGCTTGATGCTGGTGGTACGATAACCGGCTTCAAAACCAATCACACCCATTTCATACAGGGCGCGAATGCGCGTGTCGGAATAGCTGTTGCCACTATAGCTGATAGTCTTGATATCACCACCGACGGACAGGCCGGTGAGGGGCAGATCGAACTGCACACCCAGGTAAGCCATGGGAATCGTCTCGGATACGGATACTGACTCAGAACCAAACGCAAATTCTCCATCCAGTTTGCGCAGCACCAGACCGAAATCCAGGTTGACCCAGTTATCCAGCGGGCTGTAATACAGGATTGCATCAGTACTATCCAGACTAATCTTGGCATCACCACTCACGGTAGCGCCATTGAAGTTAAAGCTGGCGGCTGTGGAGCTCTCGTGGGTTAACTTGGTTTTTTCCAGTCGGATATTCGGGACCAGGGGCACAAAATGCTCAAACGCCGCCCAGATATAACCCTCGCTTTCACTACCCATGTTCAGGTCGGAGCTCAGGTCGATGTTGGAACTACCCCCCTGGGTGGTACCAAAATCCCCGGACGGATCATGACTCCACAGTCCAGCACCGATATAGAAGCCCAGGGTATCAGCCTGCACCGGGACCGCCAGTAGAGACAATAGAAAAGCGCTTGGGACAAGTTTTTTATACACGGTCGTACTCCATTAGATAAATTAATCCAAGTGTAGATCATCCTCGTCAGTTTGCCGCCCCCTGGAATGATTTACTTGAGCCCAGTCACAGACCGGCAGATTAGTAGCATAAAAAAAGCCCACAGACGGAACATCTGCGGGCTTTTGTACGTGTTAGCCGTGTCAGGCAACACTGGCGGCGGCGCTACCCCGGCTAAATACCAGCTCGTCGCCCTGGGTCTCCACTTCGATCACATCCCCGGGCATGAACTCGCCTCGTAGCAGTTTCTGCGCCAGCGGATTCTCCAGGGTTGCCTGGATGGCCCGCTTCAGTGGTCGTGCACCGTAAACCGGATCGAAACCGGCTTCCCCCAGTTTATCCAGGGCGGCATTCGACAGGTGCAGGTCCATCTCCTTGTCCTGCAGTCGATGGCGCAGGTATTCCACCTGGATGGATGTAATGGCGCGAATCTGTTCCCGACCCAGCGGGTGGAATACCACGGTTTCGTCCACCCGGTTGATGAACTCGGGGCGGAAATGCTGTCCCACGACTTCCATCACCGCAGCTTTCATACCGGCGTAATCCCCTTTCTCGGCATACTCCATGATGTACTGGGAACCCAGGTTGGAGGTCATCACAATCACGGTGTTACGGAAATCAACAGTGCGTCCCTGGCCATCGGTGAGACGCCCGTCATCGAGCACCTGTAACAGTACGTTAAACACATCCGGATGGGCTTTTTCCACCTCGTCCAGCAGGATCACCGAATAGGGCTTACGTCGTACCGCCTCGGTCAGATAGCCGCCTTCTTCATAGCCCACATAGCCCGGCGGTGCGCCGATGAGTCGAGCCACGGAATGTTTCTCCATGAATTCGGACATGTCGATACGCACCATGGCTTCCTCGGTGTCGAACAGGAAGCTGGCCAGCGCCTTGGTGAGCTCGGTTTTACCCACCCCAGTGGGACCGAGGAACAGGAACGAACCATTGGGACGATTGGGATCGGACAATCCGGCACGAGAACGTCGGATAGCATTGGCCACCGCTTCCACCGCTTCATCCTGGCCCACCACCCGCCTGGTCAGTTCCTCTTCCATGCGCAGTAACTTGTCTTTCTCCCCTTCCATCATCTTGGATACCGGGATACCGGTCCAGCGGGACACGACTTCGGCGATTTCCTCTTCCGTAACCCGGTTACGCAGCAGGGTCATTTACTGCATTTCCGCCTGGGCTGCCATATCCAGCTGTTTTTCCAGCTCGGGAATACGGCCGTATTGCAATTCCGACATGCGCGCCAGGTCATTGGCACGGCGAGCGGTTTCCAGTTCCAGTCGCGCCTGTTCCAGTTGTTCCTTGATATGGGTAGTACCGTGGAGGGCAGCTTTTTCCGACTTCCACACTTCATCCAGGTCAGCGAATTCTTTTTCCAGCTTGTCGATTTCTTCTTCCAGCTTTTTCAGGCGCTCTTTGGTGGCCTTGTCTTCGTCTTTGGACAGGGCTTCGCGCTCGATCTTGAGCTGGATCAGGCGTCGTTCCAGGCGATCCATCACTTCCGGCTTGGAATCGATTTCCATACGGATACGGCTGGCGGCTTCATCCACCAGGTCGATAGCTTTATCCGGCAACTGGCGATCAGTGATGTAACGATGGGACAGTGTGGCGGCAGATACAATCGCGGTATCGGTAATGTCCACACCGTGATGCACTTCGTAACGTTCTTTCAAGCCACGCAGAATGGCGATGGTGTCTTCCACATTCGGCTCATCCACCTGCACCTTCTGGAAGCGGCGTTCCAGGGCGGCGTCTTTCTCGATATATTTACGGTATTCATCCAGGGTGGTCGCGCCCACACAATGCAGCTCACCGCGAGCCAGGGCCGGCTTGAGCATGTTACCGGCGTCCATGGAACCTTCACCTTTTCCGGCGCCGACCATGGTATGGATTTCGTCGATGAACAGGATAATCTGGCCTTCCTGTTTCGACAGGTCATTCAGTACCGCTTTCAGGCGCTCTTCGAATTCACCGCGGAACTTGGCGCCGGCGATCAGCGAACCCATGTCCAGGGACAACAGGCGTTTGCCTTTCAAACCTTCCGGCACTTCACCGTTGACGATGCGCTGCGCCAGGCCTTCGACGATGGCGGTTTTACCCACACCGGGTTCACCGATCAGCACCGGGTTGTTCTTGGTACGGCGTTGTAATACCTGGATGGTGCGGCGAATTTCTTCATCCCGTCCGATCACCGGGTCCAGCTTGCCCTGCTCGGCCCGTTCGGTCAGGTCGATAGAGTATTTTTCCAGCGCCTGGCGCTGGTCTTCAGCATTGGGATCATCTACCTTCTGGCCACCGCGCACCTGGTCGATGGAAGCTTCCAGCTTGCCTTTGTCGGCACCGAATTCTTTGAGGATATCGCAGGCACGGCCCTTGTCTTCCAGGCAGGCAAGGATGAACAACTCACTGGAGATATACTGGTCCTTGCGTTTCTGCGCCAGCTTGTCGGACACATTCAGCAATTTGCCCAGATCATTGGATATGTGAATTTCACCACCACTGCCTTCTACCTGTGGCAGTCGTTCCATTTCTTCCCCTAGGCGCGAACGCAGACCATTCACGTTGACGCCGGACAGGCCGAGCAGGTGGCGTACACTACCGCCATCCTGGTCCAGAAGGGCTACCAACAGGTGTACCGGCTCAATGAACTGGTTATCCCGGCCCACCGCCAGTGACTGGGCATCGGCCAGCGCCATCTGGAACTTGCTGGTTAATCGATCCATTCTCATGTTGTCTACCTACCTCATAAAATATTTTTTGCTATACGATAAGTATGGGTATAGAGCCAGAATTCAAGCTGATATAAATCAAATAAAGCCTAGGGAAACTCTGATTAATTCAGAGCTTCCCTAGCTTGAGGCCAGGCCAGGAATGAGCAAACCGGGCGAACCTTGGCCGATCAGTTAAATTTCTTCAGGCTGCTGAAAAATTCTGCTGCCGATGTCGGTTCACCCAGGTAGTAACCCTGGCCGATATCACACTGATTCTGTTTAAGAAAAGTTCGCTGGGCCTCGGACTCCAGTCCTTCGGCGATAACGTCAAGATGCAGCTTGTGGGCCATGGCAATAACCGCCGAGGCGATTTCCATATCGTCATTATCATAGGGAATGTCACGAATAAACGATTTATCGATTTTCAAGGCATCAATAGGCAGGCGCTTGAGGTAATTCAGGGATGAATAACCGGTACCGAAATCGTCGATAGATACGGAAATACCCAGGGATTTGATCTGGTCCAGGATCTCGATAGCATGATCAAGATAATCCATCAAAATCGTTTCGGTAATTTCCAGTTCCAGGTTAATGGGTTTGAAACCGCTTTTATCCAGCACATTCTGGATCATGCCAATCAGGTAAGGATCACGAAACTGACGTGCCGACAGATTCACTGAAAGTTTCACCACCGGCTTGCCCTGGAGTTCCATTTCGCGCCATTCACGACAGGCGTTACGCAGTACCCATTCACCCAGTTCCACCACCAGGCCACTGTCTTCCGCTACCGGTATAAACACATCCGGCTGTAACAGACCTCGCTCCGGGTGTTCCCAGCGCACCAGGGCTTCCACACCCCATAATTCACCGGTTTCCAGATGAAACTGCGGCTGGTATTTCAGGATCAGTTCGTCGTTATAAATCGCCTTGCGCAATTCGGTTTCCAGGAACATACGGTCCTGAACCTGGGCATTCATTTCATCGGTATAAAATTGAAAATTATTGCGGCCTTCCGACTTGGCCCGGTACATCGCCATGTCGGCATTCTTCAGCAGGATGTCAGCATTTAAACTGTCATCCGGTGCCAGGGTAATACCAATACTGGGGGTTACAATTAACTCATGCTTGAGTAATTTACACGGCACATTAAGGGCATCAATAATTTTTCGGGCTACTGACTAGGCGCCGGCCATGCCATCCACATCCACCAGCAGGATAACGAACTCATCGCCACCCATCCTGGCTACGGTGTCCTGATGACGAACACACTGGCGCAGGCGTTCCGCCACTTTCATTAACAGGGCATCGCCGACATCGTGTCCCATGGAATCATTGATGCGTTTGAAATCGTCCAGGTCGAGATACAGCAATGCTGCCTGGCTATGATTACGTTGAATGGTCTTGAGTACCTGTTCCAGGCGATCGCGGAACAGTAGCCGGTTGGCCAACCCGGTGAGACTATCGACGTAAGCCAGCTGCTCCATTTTCATGCGCGCTTCTTTTAACTGGGATACATCTTCGCTAACACTCACATAATGCGTAATCCGGTCATGCTCATCCTTAATCGGAGACACACTCAATAATGACCAGTAAAGATCCCCGTTCTTTTTACGTGTATGGAATTCACCATGCCAGTTCTCACCCGAGGTCACCGTTCCCCACAGATCTGCCATTATTTCGGTATCGATTTCTTCCGAGCGCAGAATACCGATATTTTGATCCAGCACTTCTTCAACGGTATAACCGGTCACATCACAGAAACGTGGATTGACATATTCAATCACGCCATCCTGGTCGGTAATCACTACCATGGTGGCGCTCTGCTCTACGGCGCTGGACAGCATCCGCAGGCTGAGCTCCTGTTGTTTGGTGTCACTGATATCGATTACCGCAGCGATCACACCATCATATTCATTCTTGTCAGTAAACACGGGAGATGACGCAATCGTGACATGCACCCTGTGACCATCTCGATGGATCAATTCATAATCACTGTATTCACTCACGCCTTCGCGGCGGCGTTGCAGATTCGCATGGCATTTCTTCTGATTTACCTCATCCATGAGTTCCATCACATTGAGTCCTAGCATTTCATCGGTGGTATAACCCAGCATCTCCGCCATGCGCACATTGACGAACCGGGTTAAATCGTCCGGCCCAAGTATCAAGATACCTTCATGCAGGTTCTCGACAATCTTCTGATAGTTTTTTTCATCCTCACTGACATCTTTCAGCACCGTCAGTACACGAGTGGCACGACCATTGTCATCGCGGCCGGCGGCAATTGCCAGTAACTCGACATGCAACCAGTGCCCCATGTGGTGCTTGATATTAAACCGCAGGGTCAGTTTATCCTGTCCGCCAGAATAAAGTTTATTGAGGGCAGAAATAACTTCTTTGTGATGCTCAGGATAAATTTGCTGGCCCCACCAGCTAAGGAAAAAATCGGCCCGGGGAATCTGCTCCTGGGTATATCCCAGCAGGTTGGCCCAGCTTTCGGATACGTTGACAAAAGCTTGCGGAGGAAGTGCGTATTCACACACACCGATCTCCACCAGTTTTAATATCTGGTTGATCTGTTCTGGTTCATAACAGGTATTTTGCTTTGTATCCATGCTGAAACCTGTGGCTACGCGTGAAATATGAAAACCGAATCTGTCGATTCTATTTCATTCAGGATAGTGTTGAACTCGATTTCTGAAACAGCGAATGATTCAGGATTTAACTAATAATAGCTTATACCCGAAAAATTACTGCCACGACAGGCAGCGAACAGAAACTCTATCCCGCCTAAGGGGGATTTTGTGACCGCGCCTGCGGCCAGGAATTAATGACGCACTGGATCAGGGTTGCCAGCGGAATAGCAAAGAACACGCCCCACACACCCCACAGCCCGCCGAACACCAGTACCGCAACAATAATAGCGACCGGGTGGATATTCACCACTTCGGAAAACAGCAGCGGCACCAGTAGATTGCCATCCAGTCCCTGAACAACCAGGTACAGAATCATCACATAGGTAAAGTGACTGGTTGCGCCCCATTGGAAAAAGGCAACCAGTGCAACCGGAATGGTGACGGCAATGGCACCGACGTAAGGGATAATCACCGACAGGCCAACCAGCAAACTCAACAATGCGGCGTAGTTGAGCCCCATTATTTTGAGCGGGATAAAAGTCGCCAGCCCGACAATCAGCACTTCCAGCAATTTGCCGCGAATATAGTTACCGATTTTTTTATCCACTTCGCGCCAGACATGGTAGGCCAGGCCCTGTTTACTGGGAAGAAACTGTTGTACCCATTCCAGGATCTGCTGTTTGTCCTTGAGAAAAAAGAACACCAGTAACGGTACCACCACCATGTAAATCACCAGGGTGAACACATTAATAGCGGAAGATACCGACAGGGACAAAACTTTCTGTCCCAGGCTTGCGAGTTCCGAGTTCAGGTGTGTCATTAACTCGGTGATCTGGGTCTGGGAAATAAACGGGTACTGTTCCGGCAGGGTCAGCATCAACTGCTGACCACGTACCAGCATATTCGGTAATTCACCAAAGAACTGGCTCAGCTGTTTGGTCAGCAACGGTACCAGTCCCAGGAAAAAAATCAGCACGATTAACATCGACAACAGCACTACGCCGATAACCGCCAGCAGGCGCGGTACCTTGAGCGCCTGGAGTTTCTTGACCAGGCCTTCCAGAGTATAGGCGATGACGACACCGGCAATCACCGGCGTGAGCACATCCCCCAGTAACAGGATCACCGCACCGCCGAGAATCAGGATCAACGCAAGAATGACAGCCTGGGGGTCTGAAAAATGTCGCTCATACCATTCACGTAGAACGCGAATCATTGATTTGCCTCGATGAATTCCTGGTAATGTTGTTGGAACAGGGCTTCCAGTTCGTCAATAATGTCCGGCGCCTTGCGACCGGATAGCAGGTGCTGGCTCATGAGTTCGGATGTCTGGTGGAACACCGATGTGCGTGTCACCATGGGATAGGTTTTATTGAGGCGTTTGATGGCTGACACGACACTTTCTTCCTCTGGTCGTTCGATCGCCAGCGGCTCGGTAATCACCGGTTTGGGAGCAGGTGCACGGGCAGCGAGGAATTCCGCAAAATCCAGCAGCGTTTTACGGTCCTGCTCCGGCAGCCTGTCAAAAATCTGTTTGAGTATTTCAGCAGACACTGAGTTCACACCAGGAATTATTCAGGATGGTTTTCGCAGTATTGTTTGGCAAACGCGAGCAATTCTTCCATAGCCCGGGCCTTGAATTTATGCCGTTGGTGTACAAAAGAGAACGGGCGCTCCAGGGCTGGATTCAGTGCTACGGCTCTCAGGGTGCCCAGTTTCAGCTCCTTGGCCACGGTGGACAGGGACATGATAGAAATACCCATACCCGCCTCTACAGCACCTTTGATGGCCTCCGGACTACCGAGTTCCAGGCAGATGTTCAGCTCTTCACCGGCAACGTGTTCATGCAGGTAATCGTTGATGACTTCCCGGGTTCCGGAGCCTTCTTCACGACAGATGAACGGGAAAGACACCAGCTCCGCCGGGGTGGTAGAGTCCAGGTTGGCCAGGGCATGGGCGGGAGGCATGATCGCCACCAGCTTGTCCATGCGGCACACATCCACCTGTAAATTCTTGTTGTTCACCGATGCTTCCACAATGCCCAGGTCGATGACATTGTTTTCCACCATGGAGACAATACCTTCTGTGTTTGACACTTTCAGGCGAATATTCACATCCGGGTTCTGGGCTTTGAAATCCCCCAGCAGAAACGGCAACATGTATTCCGCAATGGTAGTGCTGGCACCCAGGGTGACAATGCCGGATACATCCCCGGTGAGTTCGCGGATGGCGTTTTCCATCTCGTCGTATAACTCGAAAATGCGATCAGCAAAGCCGTACACTCGCTGGCCGGCTTCAGTGAGACTGACGCGGTTGTGAGTACGATCGAATAAACGGGTGTTGAAGTGTTCTTCCAGCTGGCGAATCTGGAATGTGACCGCAGGCTGGGTCATGTGCAGGGCATCTGCTGCCTTGGTGAAGTTCAGTAAGCGCGCTACCGTGTGAAAAACCTTAAGTCGCCGATCAGCCATAACATTTTCTTATATATTCTAGTGAAGTGGCTAATAGTATCAAATTATACCTGAGATATGAAAATATCTATTGGGATATAGAAATTATTTGTCAGGCGCCGGCCGGCTGATCTGAGCGGGGGATAAATAGAACCTGAATCCGTGACTTCAATGCGGATAACAGAGTGCAAGATATTGGTTTCACAGTGGATTTTAAAAAATCTTAGCTTCACCCTTAGGGAAACTCTGATTAATTCAGCGTTTCCGCAGCACA
>Ga0114931_10003601_pt1 | contig 19561 bp, 11 predicted proteins | sample 2SBtaG_FD_89579 | JGI IMG/M metagenome (GOLD analysis project Ga0114931, IMG submission 89579) | Deep subsurface microbial communities from Kolumbo volcano to uncover new lineages of life (NeLLi) - 2SBTROV14_V59a metaG | ecosystem: Environmental > Aquatic > Marine > Volcanic | place: Kolumbo...
ACTCCGGTACCGCGAAGTTTGAACTCGACCGCTTCTGAAAGGCTCAGCACATAAGCCTTGCTGGCGTAATAGGTCGCCAAGAACGGTCCTGGTTGAAACGCACCGGTCGATGCGACGTTGAGAATGCGACCGTGCCCACGTTGGATCATGGGGCCAACGAAGAGCTTCATCAAGCGAGTGAGGGCCGTGATATTGACCTCGATCAACTCAACATCGGTTTGCAAGTCAGTCGTGTCGAATCGGCCCCAATTGCAAAAACCTGCGTTGTTGACCAGGATATCGACGTTGCCTCCTTGGTCCTTGACGGTCTCGAATAGTTTCCGAGGTTCTTCTGGCCGCGACAAGTCGTGAACGAGCACCGTCACCCGCACGCCAAACTCCCCCCGCAATTGTTTGGCCAACGTCTCAAGTTCATCGCGGTGGCGGGCGACCACGACCAAGTCGTGCCCGTTGCGGGCGAACGCTACCGCCAGGGCACGCCCTATTCCCCGGGAAGCTCCGGTGATCAACGTCAATGGTGGTGAATTCCTCGCCATATCACTCGGTTGTGGGTTGGACATCGTTCAGACCCCTTGCGTCGCGTTTGAGCAGTGCGGACAGTCTATCTCCCGGTCTCGGTCATAATCCACTGTTCAGTTTCGGGCATCAGGGCTAAACTGACCGCCAAGAGGCGAGGGCCATTTTTCCGAAGTTCCGGTTTTCTTGAAATGCGGTCGCCGCCATGCGGCCGATCACGAGGAGTTGGCAATGATCGTTCCAACAAAAGTCCTATTCGAGCATGCCTACGGCAACTACGCCGTGGGTGCCTATAATATCAACAATCTTGAGCAGTGCGTGGGCCTGTTCCGGGGTAACCTGGGTTTGAAAGACACGAACGACGCTCCCCCGGTGGCCGAGCTGAGCGCTACGTTCATCATCCAGATTTCCCGCGGCGCGCGTGCCTACACCGACAAGCGATTTCTGGAAGCCGTGATTCGCGCGGCGGAAGAGGTTTTTCCCGCCGCTATTTTCGCGGTTCATTTGGATCATGGCACGGAAGAGGCTTGCTACGATTGCATCGAGAGTGGGTTCTATTCTTCGGTGATGATCGATGCGTCGCACGAAAGCTTCGACGAGAACATCGCCATTACCAAGCGTGTCGTCGACCGCGCGCATGAAAAGAATATTTCGGTTGAAGCCGAACTGGGAATGCTTGGCGGGGTCGAGGAAGATATCGTTGTATCGGCGGAGAATGCCTGTCTTACCGATCCAGACGAGGCGGTCGAGTTCGTCCAGCGTTCTGGTTGCGATTCGCTCGCGGTGGCTATCGGTACTTCGCATGGCGCTTATAAATTTTCGGGATCTCAAGGACTACACTTCGACCGCATCAAGGAGATTCAAAAGTTGATGCCCGACTACCCGTTGGTCATGCACGGGTCGTCGAGCGTGCCACGCGAATGGGTACAGCGCATCAACAACGCCGGGGGTTCGATGCCCGAAACCAGCGGCGTGCCCGAGAAAGATTATCTACCGGCGGCGAAACTTGGCGTGACAAAGGTCAACATCGATACCGATGGACGACTCGTATGGTGTGCGATCTATCGCGAAAGTTTCCGCGACAAACCAGCCGACTTCGATCCTCGCACGCCCGGCAAACCGTTCATGGCAGCTTATGCCGAGTACATCACGCATAAGAACAAGTCTCTTGGCTCTTCGGGACAACTCGAAAGCCTGCGTGCTTCGCTGGGGGCGAAAGTTTGACGCGCAACCGAAGCGGTTGAGCAACAACGGCATTCCGTTTCGAGCCTCCCGTTGGATAAGTCTGTTGTGGCGGCACACGGCGTTGGCGGAAAGTCGCCAAGGTGGTCCGGCGCCCATCTTGCGCGGAGAGGGGGCATTTCTCGCTCACCATTTTCGGCCCCTTGCATGCGGACGATTTGTCACCGTCCTCACGATTGTCAGAGAGTGAATTCGTGCTTGCGGGTTCGTCCCCCCGACCTATGTTTGTCCTGACATGCCAAGGGTGGGCAAACCGCTTGACGCGTGTCCGGCTCGCAACCCGTACCGCCACTTACACTGACAACCTGCGAGCTGATATGGAGATCTCGTGTGTGTTGCCGCCTGCAATGGGCCAACACGTGACACGAGGTGGGAAACCTTTCGTGCGACGGTCCGTAGCGGACGAGAACAAGCGCGACACCAATCGGGTTGAATGTCAGCAACAACGCAGCGTTAGGCGGTCCTCATGCCATCCTCAGAATCGGTGGTCGGCGATTCCTCGAAGATTCGAAGCGACGACTCCGGCAGATCGTTTGAAGCTGAATTGGCGCTGATTCCCGAGGCGGTTCGCGCGGACCGAGTTTCAAAACGTAGCGAGCGTCAGTTGCGGGGTTTGTTGGCCGCTACCGCCGCGGCGATTTTGATGTTCGATCTATCCAGTCCTCTCGGATCGCGTGCCGATGTGCCGTACGTTTTCTTGGTATTGATGACCATTTGGGCACGTGAGCGGTCGACGATTCTGATCACCGCCGTGGGTTGCACGTGTTTGGCTCTCCTGGGTCTGGTGAACTCCCCGGAGTCAGGTTCTTTTTTCACCAATGTGGTCGATCGTGGTCTTGTGATTGTCGCGGTGTGGGCCACGGCCACGTTGTGCCTTCTGAATCGTCGATTGGCCGAATCTCAAAGTCACGCCACGTGGCTTCGATTGAACGAGGAGCAAGAGAATCAATCGCTGCGGAATGCCCAGGAAAGGCTCCACCAATTGTCGGCGATCGTGGAGTCGTCGGACGATGCGATCATCACCAAAACGCTCGATGGCACGATTACGTCATGGAACGCGGGGGCCGAGCATCTTTATGGCTTCACGGCGGATGAGATGATCGGACAACTCGACACGAAAATTATCCCCGCGGACCGTCTCAACGATTTGGACGATGTACTTCTTTGTGTCCGGCGTGGAGAGCGAACGAAACATTTTGAAACACGGCGGAAGCACAAAGACGGCACACTGCGCGACGTTTCGCTGAACCTTTCTCCACTCCGCGATGCCAACGGCGAAGTCGTCGGCATCTCTGGAATTGCGCGAGATATCACCGATCAAAAGCTGGCCGAGCAGGAACGGAATACGTCGCTGCAATTGCTCGAAGAGGCGCGAAAGCATGCGGAGCATCAGGCGGAAGCGTTGCGGGCCAACGCCCAACTACTCGAAGCGGCTCAGCGGAGAGCCGAGGAGGCGAATCAGGCCAAGAGCGAGTTCCTGGCCAACATGAGCCACGAGCTGCGCACGCCGCTAACGGCGATCCTCGGGTTCACCGAAATGTTGTTGGGCAGCATGACAAGAGCGGAGGACACCGACGCCGGGAAAACCATCCAACGGAATGGCCAATACTTGGTCCAATTGATCGACGATATTCTCGATCTCTCGAAGATCGAAGCCGGCAAAATCAATCTTGAGATTGGTCCATGTTCGCCGATGCGTATCGTCCACGATGTCATCGAACTCATGAAAGTTCGAGCCGACGCGAAGGGACTAAAGCTAACCTCGCAAGTCGATGGCGCGATCCCAGAACACATTCAGACCGACCCAACCCGGCTCCGGCAGATTTTGCTTAATTTGCTCAGTAATGCGGTGAAATTCACGGAATTCGGACAGGTGACCGTGAAGGTGAGTCTCGATCAAGAGGCGGCACAGCCTCGGTTACGATTCGACGTCCTCGACACGGGTATTGGGATGAGCGAATCGCGAATTGCCGTATTGTTCCGCCCCTTCACGCAAGCCGATTCGTCGATGAGCCGAAAACAAGGTGGGACGGGCCTAGGATTGACCATCTCCAAACGGCTGATCGAATTGCTCAACGGAAGCGTGGACGTTGTCAGTCAACCTGGCAAGGGAAGTCATTTCACCGTGTGGATTGCCACGGGGGTGATCGAGGGTGTCCGCCTGCTTGCCGAGGATGAGGCGCTCGCTTCGACCGCGAAGCCTGAACCTCAACAGCAGCGCCAGGGACCGGTTCGCACCATCAATGCACGCGTGTTGCTGGCGGAAGATGGCCCGGACAATCAACGCCTGATTTCGTTTTTGCTCAAGAAAGCCGGCGCGGAAGTTGCTCTGGCCGAGAATGGAGCCATTGCGGTGCAAATGGCCACCGATGCGGAGATCGAGGGAAATCCTTTCGGCGTGGTACTGATGGACATGCAGATGCCGGTCATGGACGGTTATGCCGCGACGCGGCAGTTGCGTGAACGCGATTATCCGCGCCCCATCATCGCACTAACCGCCCACGCCATGAAACACGATCGTCAACGGTGCCTCGAGGCTGGCTGCGACGACTACGCAACCAAGCCAATCGATCGCCGGAAGCTGCTCGACATTGTCGCCAGTTTCGCCGCGCATGGTTCGGGATCGGAATGCGTCAATAAGATCTGTTAATTCCGTTAATTCAATCGAATAGTTCCATGTCAAGCAACATGTTTTCAACAAGTGACCATTCGAGACTGTGTGTTTTAATTGTGGACGATTCGGCCACGGTCCGCGAAATATTACGCGATGTGCTCGAACCAGAAGGCTACCGGTTGCTGGTTGCCGCATCGGGCAACGAGACGTTGGAAATTGTCGAGCAAACCCAACCCGAGTTGGTCCTGCTGTGTGGCGAGCTACCGGACATGAGTGGGATGGACGTCTTGCACCGCATCAAATCGCGGCAAGAGAGTAACGACACTTCGGTCATCATGGTCACGTCCCACGACAGGGAAGCGGATGTGGTTGCGGCGCTGGATGCGGGGGCAACGGACTATGTGGCGAAGCCCTTCTCCGGCCCCATTGTCCGTAGCCGCGTTCGGGACGCTCTGGCCTCACGGATGTTACTGCGTCAATTGCAGACGGCCAAGGAAGCCGCCGAGTCGGCGACCAAGGCCAAGAGCGCGTTTCTGGCTCACATGAGTCACGAAATCCGTACCCCGATGACCGCGATCCTTGGGTTCACCGACGTGCTACTCGAGCGCCTTGAAGACCCCGAAAATCTGGACGCCGCAACGGTCATTAAACGTAATGGACAACACCTGCTCGAATTGATCAATGACATTCTCGACTTGTCGAAGATCGAGGCTGACAAACTGCAAGTCGAACGCGTCGATTGTTCAGCAGCTCGGATTGTCGACGACGTCGCCACGTTGATGCAGGTTCGTGCCGAGAGTAAGAACCTTGAGGTGAAGGTGGAATATCAAACGCCGATTCCACGGACAATCCACAGCGATCCGACTCGCATTCGTCAAATCCTGGTGAACCTCGTTGGCAACGCAATCAAATTCACCCCCTCGGGGCATGTGATCCTTCGTCTGGCCTACCTTCAACACGTCAACGGTGCCAATCTATTGCAGTTCGAGGTGATCGACTCAGGGATCGGTCTCACGCGCGAGGAGGCCTCCCGGCTGTTTCAGCCCTTTGTACAGGCCAATTCATCGACCACACGTCAATTCGGCGGGACGGGGTTGGGGTTGGCCATTTGTCGCCGGCTGACCGATATGCTTGGCGGAAGCATTGAAGTTGAAAGCACTCCCGGCGAGGGCAGCACGTTCCGCTTCTCGATCGACGCGGGTACCGACGACGACGTGACGATGTTCGACGCACCACCGGAGCTTCGAGCGAAGACAACACCGAAGGCACGGCAAAAAGAAAAACTCAACGCGCGTATTCTCCTGGCTGAAGACGGACCTGACAATCAGCGACTTATCTCGTTCGTGCTGAAAAAGGCGGGTGCCGACGTGGTGGTGGTTGAAAACGGAAAACTGGCCTACGAATTGGCCACCGGCGGTCCCGACGGGACCACGCCAGCGTTCGACCTCATCTTGATGGACATGCAAATGCCGGTCATGGACGGATACGAGGCGACCAGAAAACTGCGCGAGGCCGCTTACCATAAGCCAATCATCGCCTTGACCGCGCATGCCATGAGCGGAGCCCGAGAAGAGTGCCTTGCCGCCGGATGCGATGGCTATGCGGCGAAACCAATCGATCGCCAAAAGTTGGTGCGGACGATCAATGATCACATCCAACGTGCCAAGGCAGATGTTGCGACGTAGAAAACGCCAAGAATCATGCGGGCGTCTGAAACGCTTCGATGATCGCGCTGTTATCCACATCGCCGAACCCCGCGGCGGCTAGTTTCGCGAGCAGTTGTTCGTGCAGTTGTGACAGGGGCAAGGAGGTGCTCTGTTCATCAGCGGTGGCCAACATCAGCCGCACATCTTTCAAGTGTTGGACAACTCGGGCTTCGACGCTGAAATCGCGGCGAATCATTTTTGGCCCCTTGGTGTCCATGACCCGCGAATAGGCAACGCCCGCGCTTAGCACTTCGAGCGCCTGTTGGGCATCCACTCCCATCGCTTGCGCGAGCGTGAGCCCTTCGGCAAGCACCGCCCGATTCAGACCGAGAACGAGATTGACGACGAGCTTCATCCGCGCCCCGGCACCCCAGTCGCCGAGATGGAAGATCTGTTTGCAGAAGTCGCCGAGCACTTCTTCACACTTGGCCAATAGCGACCCTGGACCGCCGACCATGCCGACCACATCGCCTTCGGCAGCCTGCCGGCTTGAACCGGCGATGGTGGCATCAAAGTAGTCGACTTGATGTTCCGCAAGCCAGCTCCCCAAATGTGCCATCGCTTGCGGATCACCGGTCGTGGTATCGAGGATGGTCAGCCCCGCGGTAAACTCTTGGCGCGCCGCCTCCAGTACCTCGCGCGCGATGTCGGAATTGGGCAGACTCAACACAAGGGTCTTTCGCCGCTGAAAGACTTCCGAGACATTCTCGACGGAGTAACCGCCAAGTTGCTCGAGCGCCTCGCGCCGCCGGGCGTCAACATCGAATCCGAGCACGTTTCGCCCGGCAGCAATGAACCGCGTGGCCATCGCGGTGCCGAGCAGGCCAATGCCGATCAATCCCACGTCGCGCCGGTCGTTGGTCATGGTGTCAATCTTTCTAGGTTCGGAAATCCCTCTGGAGAACGTTCATCGTAGCAGAAGGTGCCGGGCAGTTGAGCCCCAAGGGGTTCATGCAAAAACGGTATCGGTGGGCAAGGTTCTCGTTCACCGGTAGTCTTGGAGAAGGCGGACGTGCCGCATCAAACATTGATTCGCTTCCAGCCGCCGTGAAGAAAACGGTAGCCGATCAAGAGGCTGCGAATGTAGAGGTCGGCCAACATCGCGTACCAGGCGCCGCTGACTCCCCAACCCCATGTATGTGCGAACAGGTATGCCAACGGAATGCGAACACCAAGGTAGCCCACGAGGGTGAACAACAGTGGCCACAGGGTGTCTCCCGCGCCGCGGAGCGCGCCGATGAGCATCATGTTGATGGCCAGCGCCGGCATGCCCAGCGCGACGATTCGCAGCAGTGGGGCAGCGGTTTCAACGACATCGGACTGCTGGGAATTGACGAACAACTCGACGAGCTGTTCGGAGAAAGTGAAGAAGAAAAATCCGGCGGAGGTAATCGTGCCGCCGCCGACCAACAGGGCCATCACCACGCTGCGGCTTGCCCGACGATGATCACCGGCGCCGAGATATTGTCCGACCAGCGTCGTGGCGGCGACCTGAAACGCGATCCCTGGCAAATAGCCTAGCGATTCGATACGAATGGCGATGCCGTGTGCGGCAGCGGCCAGATCGCCCAATTGGTTGACGATTGCCACGAACCATAGTTGCAAACCATTGACGGTCAGCATGTCGGCCCCACCGGGAATTCCGATACGGCAAATGCGTCGCACGACCGGCAATTCAGGCAAGAGAGAATGCCACGTGAGTCGCAGTCCGCTGCGACCGCGGAGAAGCATTATAAGCATCATCAGCCCGCCAACGAGATGACCACTGGCGGTTCCAATCGCCAGACCAGACCACCCCAACTCTGGTGCGCCAAACCAACCAAGCGCCAGGGGCCAACTGATGGCGATGTTCACGACGTTGACCGCAATCATCACGATCAACCCCGAGATGGTGTCGCCCGCCCCGCGAAGACAAGCGATACCGATAACTTCGATCATCGACGCCGGTAACACGGGCAAGAAGATTCGCAGGTAGAGCGTTGCCCGTTCGGCCGCCGCGTCTTCCAGTTGCAACAGTCGCACGGCTTCATCGCAGAAGAACATTCCTGCCGCGGTGGATACGACCGCCAGTACCACGCCAGCGACAAACGACTGGTTGGTAACCCGTCGGGCCAGATCCCAATCGCCCGCGCCCACGAAGCGAGCAACCAGCGCAGTGGAGCCGATCGAGATGAGCAGCCACAAACTGCTCGTCATCCACAGTACATAATTCAAGAGGTTGATGGCCGCCAACTCGGGTTCGCCGAAGTAGTGCCCGGTGAGCAGTGCGTCGGAGTAGACCACGAGCATGATAAGCAACTGCTCGGCCAGAACCGGCAGCGCCAACCGCAACATGGGACGCAATGTTCCGGCGGAAACTGTCTCGGGTGTCGACAAGATAGGCCTGCGAACAACAAGAGCAGCGAGGCAGGGCGTCCAATGCGATCGTGCTTCGGAAGATTACACCCAGCAGCGCAAGACTCGCAGTATCGGAATGGACCCCGGGGGCGTCAATTAGGCACGACGACCGGTGGCGTTTTTGAGCCTTGTTACCATGGTTCGCGAGACGACGTTTTGTCGACCATCACACGAACAGCTCTTTGATCACGCGACCGCCGTTGGCGATCTTCATGGGCCGGCCATTGAGACTGGTGAAGGTTGTCGAGAGGGGGATGCCGAGCGCCTTGAGCACGGAGGCCATCACGTCTTGCGAAGTGTAAGGATCGGTGGTCACGCGGAGCTCGTTCTCATCGGTGGCACCGACCGCGATTCCGCCTTTCAACCCGCCACCGCCCACGACGACGCTCCAGGCGCGAGCCCAATGATCGCGCCCGACATTGGCGTTGATCCGCGGTGTTCGTCCGAATTCACCCATCCAGATGATGACGGTATCTTCCAGACGTCCGCGTTCGTCGAGATCGCTAATCAAGGCGCTCATGGCGGTGTCGAGTTGCGGCAGCTTGTTGTTTTCCAGCGTGTTGAAGACATCTTGATGGTTGTCCCAACCGCCCAGGTCGACTTCGACGAACGGTACGCCCGTTTCCGTCAATCGTCGAGCCATGAGGCAGCCGCGTCCGAAGGCGTTTTCTCCGTAGCGCTCACGGATCGAATCGGGTTCCGCATTGACTTTGAACGAATCCATCTGCTCGCTGGTCATTAGGCTGACCGTCTTTTCGAGCACTTTCATATGATCGTTCGCCGCTTGACCACGCCCTTGGTTGACGAAACGGTTTTCCAACGAAGCCAGCATGTACATCCGTTGAGAGAGCCGCTGGCGGTCGACGTCCATTTTCAAGTTCCGTACGCGGCCATTGGAATCGACCACGAACGGTGCGTAGGTCATGCCCAAGAAGCCGGGTCCCTCGCTGCTGCCGCCGATCGAGACGAAGGGAGGAATGGCCAAATCGGGAGTTTGCTCGCTCAACTCGTGGCTAACCACCGCGCCATAGCTGGGATGAATGACGTTGGGATTGGGGACGTAGCCGGTGTGCATGTAGTAGCGACCGCGATTGTGGTCGGCTTCCCGAGTGCTCATCGAACGTATGATGGCCATATGGTGCATCTGCCGAGCCATCTTCGGCAAGTGCTCGGAAATCCGCACATCGCCGGTGGTCGCGATTTGTTTGAACGGACCACCGGTCGGCGCGCCTGGCTTGAGATCCCACAGATCGATCGTGCTGGGTCCGCCACCCATCCACAGCAAGATGGCCGACTTGTCGCGCCGCTTAAGATCGTCGGCGTTGGCACGCAGCGTACCCGTGAAGTTGATCGCCGGTCCGACAAGTGCCGAACTGGCCGCCAGATGTTTAACAAAATGTCGGCGCGACATGCCTCGCGGGGTGTTCCAGAGTTTTCTCATCACTCAATACCTCGGCTCTCGCGGTTGGTTTGTCTGGTTCCACAAGTTCGTATCCGACTTGTTCCCCGAAATGCACCGTGACGGGAGCCCCCCGCCGCCGACGCACACGACTTGCGATTCGTTTAGTGATTCAAAATGAATTCGTTGCTGTTGAGTAATACCCACCACAGGTCTTTCATTGCTTCCAGGCTGTCTCCATTTCGGGCAGTCCAAAGTTTGTTGGCCATGGTGAGTTCTTGCGGCGACGGCTTTCGTGCCAGTGCCGCTAGATACAACCGCTGGACCTTGGCCCGATTTTTCATGTTGGACTTGGCGATTTCGTGGACAAAGCTTCCCGACTTGCCGCAGGTAGCGTCGTGGACCAACTCGCCGTTCATCATCATCAGTGTCTGCGGAATCGTGCCGTTGAACGTCGACGTTTCGCCCTTTTCGTCCGTGCCGAAGGCGATGGTGAATTGGCGAAGCCATTGCCCACGAACCCGCTGACGATCTTCGTAGCTCCCTCGTCCCGCTTCATCGGCGGCGGTGGCGACGATCAGCGAGTCGTACAGTTGTTCGGCACTCATTTGCCGCAAGTAGAAACGACTGAACAGCGGCGGCGACCCGGTACTCGGATCGTCGATCGCGTTGCGCGACCCAACCCGGCTTGAAAGTGCGTAGGCCTCGCTGGCTGTGATCCATCGCAAGAGTTGCTTCAAATCATAGCCGCCGGCGACAAACTGTTCCGCGAGGTAATTCAATAGGTCGGGGTGCGAAGGCGGGTTGTGTGGCCCCATGTCGTCCACGGGCTTGGTGAAGCCATGGCCCAACAACTGGCCCCATGTGCGATTGACGATCGCCAAGGAAAGCTGTGGCGAAGCTAGAATCATCCTCGCTAGTTCTTGCCGACGAACGACGTCTTCAACATAGCCGCTGTGGTTGGTAAGCTCGGTGCCGTCGATGAACGTGGGATAAATCGCGTTGAGCGTCGAGCGTCGATCTTCGTAGAACACGGTGGCTTCCAACGGGTTGTTACCCGATTCGCCAGGAAAGTCTTCGTCAACCAACCGAACCGACAAAATGTCGCGACCTTCCCTGGTGCGTAACGCGCGCGTCTGTCGGAAGAACGCGTTCATTCCCCAGTACTGATTCTGCTTCCACTCGTTGAACGGGTGGTTGTGGCATTGCGTGCATTGCACCTGCACGCCCAAGAACAACCGCGACGTGGTGGCAGTTGCCTGGGCAGCGTTGTCTTCCAAGTTGTTCAGCAGAAAATTAACCGCGCCGTTAAAATCCTCTTCGCCAGGCTTGTTTACGCCGGTGGCGGTGATGAAGTCCTGGACCATCACGTCGTATGGTTTCTCGGAAGCCAGCGAATCACGAAGGTACTTCTGAAGCCCCTGGCGATCGACGAGACTGCGGCGGTCCGTGCCCCCGGTGCGACCGATCAGAAGGTTGGTCCAGATTGTCGCCCAGTGATAGATATATTCGTCCGAATCGAGCAAATCATCGACAAGCCGCTGGCGTTTATCTCTTTCATCGTTACCCTGAAACGCCAGCAGTTCGTCGCTCGATGGAATCCGACCGATCAAGTCGAGATACACGCGACGACACCACTCCCCCTCGGGTGCCTGCTCCGAAGGCTTCACGCCGACATCCTTCCACGATGCCTGAAGGAGCTTGTTCACCGTGGCGACAACTTGATCCAACGCTTGTGGTTCGATCGATGGAGTGGTAGCTCGGGCGTCGCTGGTCGAGACAGTCCGATCCGCGGCGAGAACCGTGGAGCCGGTTGTCAAGAAAATCACGGCGAGACATAGATCAAGTCGTCCGACATGGCGCCGATTGGCACCGGAAACGAACACCGCTCGCAATCGAGCTAGGCACCAAAACCGATTGATTATGTGACGCAGCAGTCGATCGAGCATGGCGACCCCGCGAAGCTCAATACCATTGGATGGAAGGCACTTACAGCCACTAAGCTTCATGCTAGACGATTCCGTTAGCGAAGCAAACTAAAGTCTCTCTGCCACCACGCAGCGCGGCTCCCTTTCTATCAAGAAGACCGCGGGCAATTCTCACCAAGCAAAACGGGCTTTTCTCCAACCCGGTTGAAAAAACATGAAAAAAGCCAGTCTGCCTGGCGAGTGGGGATCGCCAAGCGGACTGGCTTGTGTTCAATTATGCAACACATGTTCAATTATGCTACACTTCTCGAACACCTTTGGGCTTTAAGGAGGCCGCCCCAGCGACCTCCCGGCCCGTTTCCCGCAATTTCTTGCGGGACGCAGCAACGCCAGCCTCAACTCTGTTCGTTGCCAACTTCTCACGTTACAGAACCACTGTTCCTGGTGGCCTTTACGTGCTGGCTCCTGAAGGAGCCCCGGTTGCCTCTTCCGATCCCAGTTGCCTCTTCTTTGTTCTGGGAATCTCTCTTCCGGCCCCGTCTGGCAATCGACTGCCTTACAGTCCATGGCCATGCTCAACTCACGTTCCGAGGGGAGTAAGTGCAACTAGCGTGCCTAAACAGCAGGCGATTGAAAAATCTGGTGGAATCCAAGGAGGAGTCCCCCAGCGATCCACTAAAGGGGGGGCTGTCTAATCGTCCTTCGGGAAACGAATGAGATTTCCCTTACGGTGCATCAGGCGGACTGCTTGAACTGGATCTTGTGCAGACGCTGATAGAGAACACAGCGGGCCATCAGTTGGTCGTGTGACCCCACGTCGAGAATGCGTCCCTCGTCCATCACCACGATGCGATTTGCCAGCGTCAGCGTGCTCAAACGATGCGTGATGATTAGCGCGGTACGATGGCAAATGAATTGCTCGATGACCCGATGGATCACCTGCTCGCTTTCCAAGTCAACTTGGCTGGTAGCTTCGTCGAGAATCAGTATTGCCGGATCGCGCAAGATTGCCCTGGCTAGCGCGATCCGCTGCCGCTGTCCGCCGGAGATCATTCCGCCGCGGGGACCAACAAGGGTATCGTAACCGTCTTCCAATTGCTCGATGATGAAGCGATGTGCGTGGGCTGCTTTAGCGGCTTCGATCACCTGCTCGCGCGTCGCGCTGGGGGTGCCGTAGCGAATGTTGTTTTCGACCGTATCGTCGAACAGCAAGGTCTCCTGATTGACGACTCCGATCTGACGTCGTATATCGCGCACGCGGGCGTGACGGATATTGGTTCCGTCGATCAAAACCGCACCCTCGTCGGGGTCGAAGAATCGCGGAATCAGATTGACCAACGTGCTTTTTCCGCAACCATTGGGACCGACAATGGCGACTGTCTCGCCAGCGGCGATCGTCAGGTCGATGTTCTGAAGCACCGGGGTTGAGGGATTGTAGGCGAACGATATGTTCTTGATCGCCAACGCGCGGCTGAGTTGCCCAAGCGGCATGGGCTTTTCGGGGTCGCGCACCTTTGGCTCGCGGTCGATCAGTGCGTAAATTCGATCGCTCGCGGCCGCCGCGCGGGTGATTCGCGTGAACACATCCGAGATCTTTCGGGCTGGGTCGCTCACGCCAGCCAACAGGGCGTAGAACACCATTAGTTGGCTAATTTCCAAGGGGCGATAGCTAATGCGAATGATGCCAAAGAGGTGCGTCTGCTGGTTGATCACCAGATACGCACCGGCCAAGATTGCCATGCAGATGCTGGCGATCCCCATCAATTCCGTCAGCGGCCGCGTCAGAGCGTCGTAGCGAGCAATCTTGAGGGCCTTCTTGTAGTATTTCTTGCTGTTGTCGTGGAAGCGGTGGCGTTCGTACCGCTCCATGGTGAATGCCTTGACGACTTTGATACCCTGGAACGTCTCTTCCAACACGCCGTAGAGTTGCGACATCTCCTCCATCGCCCGGCGGTTGGCGCGTTTGAGCGTTTTGGCAAGCCACCCGATCAGCAAGGCGGCAAGCGGGGCGACAATTAGTGACAGCACCAGCAGCCGCCAGCAGATCCAGCCGGCACCGACGAAGCAGACAACCATTTTAAGTGGTTCACGGGTTGCCTTGCCGAACAGGTTGCGGAGCCCTGCCGAGAGGTTTTCCATATCGTACGTGAAGCGGCTCATGAGTTCCGCGCTTCCGTCGACATCGAAGCTACTTAAGTCCATCCGCAGGCTATTGCGGAAGAATTGATTGCGGATCTTGAACGTCGCGCGTTGCGCCAATCGGGCCACCAACACCGAATGAGCGATGAAGAAGGCGCTTTTCAGGACCGTTCCCAACAACAACATGCATGTCAGCGCGACCAACGTGGCAAATGGAGTATGGGGCAAATAGTTGTCGACATAAGGTTGTGCCATGCGGAACCGCGCGATGGCGGCCTGTTCGGCACTTATGCGACCCTTGAGCAAACCGATCTGGCGGCGGAGCTCCTCTTGCTTTTCAGAGATCGCGGAAGCAAGTTGCTCTTTCAACGCCTCGCGCTGAATTGTTAAATCGGCAAGGGTGGCTTCGGATTTGGCAATTTCGTCGGCGACCCATTCCTGAAGCGGTTGCCCTCCGAACGTCACGGCGGCAAAAGGGTAGACCGCCGTGATATTGCCACCCCAGAGAATTCCGACCATCAACGCACAGAAGAGGGTCGCGGCCACTAACAGTCGCTGTTGTGTCGCGACCCGCAACACCCTGCCGAGATTTTTCATGCCTTCGCCGTCCGTGGTGCCAGCCATTTGCAATGTGACCACGCACCGGCGCAAACTCCCGCCTGGTAGTTCGTCACAATAGAAGAGTCGCGACTTTTACCAAATCACCCCCCGGCGGCCAAGAGCGTTGCAATCCGAGGCAATGCTAGCGGCACGTGCCGCTAGCCGGGGATTGTGACCGACAAGGCGGTGACGGGAAGCGACGATTCCCCCCGGAGGGGTTTCCCTCGACAGCGGGCTGAACTTCACTCGCTCAACCGATTTACCGGACGCTTGCAGTGCCCTAGAATGCACACGCTTTTCCTAAGCCAGCAGCAAAGACAATCAGAAGGCTAGCAGGCGGATGGACTTCTTGCGGCAGTAAACTACACCAGCGAGGCATGCCATGGCGGATTTGGGTGGTAAAACGTTGTTCATCTCCGGCGCGAGCCGGGGGATTGGGTTGGCCTTCGCCAAACGCGCGGCACGCGATGGCGCGAATATCGCCATCGCCGCCAAGACGGCTGAACCCCATCCGACCCTTCCTGGAACGATCTACACGGCTGCCGAGGAAATCGAAGCGGCCGGGGGCAAAGCCTTGCCGCTGGTGGTTGATATCCGTTTCGAGGACCAAGTTCGTGACGCCGTGGAGAAAACCGTCGAGAAGTTCGGCGGGATCGACATTCTGATCAATAACGCCAGCGCCATCAGCCTCACTGGCACACTCGAAACGCCTATGAAGCGATACGACCTGATGCACCAAATCAATGTCCGCGGGACATATTTGTGCTCGCAGGCTTGCCTCCCGTTTCTCTTGAGGGGCAACAACCCACACATATTGAACAACTCTCCACCGCTGAGCATGAAAGCCAAATGGTTTCAGAACCACGTGGCTTACACGATGGCCAAATTCGGCATGAGCATGTGTGTGTTGGGGATGTCGGCTGAATTTGCCGACCGGGGCGTAGCGGTCAACGCGATATGGCCTAAGACCGCGATCGCCACCGCGGCGATGCAGATGCTTGGTGGCGATGAGTCGATCAAGGCCTGTCGCAAACCGGAAATCATGGCCGACGCCGCCCATGTGATTCTCACCAGCGACAGCCGCCAATGCACGGGTAACTTCTTCGTCGACGAAGACGTTCTCCGCGAGAATGGCGTGAAAGACTTTGGCCAATATGCCGTCGATCCGAGTCACGAACTCATGCCAGACTTTTTCCTCGATTGATGTTCCACGGTGGCCTGTATTGGCGACCTTGGGTTGTGTTTCAAACGAAGTGAAATCGAAAATTGTCGCGCGGGGCCAACGGAAGCACGAGACCATGGGCATGCGATCACTCAAAGGTCATCTACTCATTGCCGCGCCGTCGTTGGCCGATCCCAACTTTCGTCGCACGGTCGTGTTGATGATCCAACACGACGAAAACGGTGCCTTTGGGCTCGTCTTGAACCGCACGGCCTCGATTTCCATCCAACAGGTGTGGGAACAAGTTAGTGACACGCCCTGTGCCATCGAAGGCACGTTGCACCAAGGAGGTCCGGTGGAAGGGCCGCTGATGGCCCTTCACGACAGCGTGGAACTCTCCGAGATCGAGGTTATCTCCGGCGTCTACTTTTGTGTGAGTGCCGAGAACATGCGAACCTTGGTGGAGGGCGAAAATCGAACGGGTCTGTTCTTCATCGGGCACGCCGGTTGGAGCTTCGAACAATTGGAGAACGAGTTGGCCGAAGGCGCATGGTACACGCATCCCGCCACGCCTGATGACGTGTTCGGCGATGACAGCGATCTGTGGAATCGCTCGCTCAAAGCCAGTGGCCGCGCGCGGCTGGAAGGCTTGCTGGACCTAAAAAACATGCCCGACGATCCATCGATGAACTGAGGCCCGACGGCGGATTATTCAATCGTCCACTTCATATCAAGCATCAAATCGGCCACGTGTTGGCCAATCGCCATGGATCCCTCCCCAGGTAGTTCGTGATTGCCTTGGCGAGACGGCGAACAATCATCATCCGTGAACCATCTAGTATTTCTGACGAGAGAGTCCCATGAGTGAACCACTGAACAAGATCAGCGCGCATGTCACACAACCCAAGTCGCAGGGTGCTTCGCAGGCCATGCTGTTTGCCACGGGGCTCGACGAAGAGGATATGAATCGGCCGCAAGTCGGAATCTCGTCCATGTGGTACGAGGGCAACTCCTGCAACATGCATCTCGACCAGCTTGCGCTGCGCGTGAAGGAAGGTGTTACCGCCGCCGGCATGGTCGGTATGCGATTCAACACCATTGGTGTCAGCGACGGCATCTCGATGGGAACCGAGGGAATGAGTTACTCGCTGCAATCACGCGATTTGATTGCCGATTCAATCGAAACCGTGATGGGTGCCCAGTGGTACGACGCGAACATCTCGCTGCCCGGCTGCGACAAGAACATGCCCGGTTGCTTGATCGCCATGGGCCGTCTGAATCGTCCGGCGCTGATGGTCTACGGCGGTACGATTCGCGCCGGTTGCACCGACCATCAAAAGCTCGATATCGTCTCGGCCTTCCAAAGTTACGGCGAGTATCTGGCCGGCACCTTGAACGAGCAACAGCGGCAAGCGGTCGTCCGGCATGCCTGTCCCGGGGCGGGTGCCTGCGGCGGCATGTATACGGCCAACACCATGGCTTCCGCCATCGAAGCGATGGGGATGTCGCTGCCCTATAGTTCATCGACCCCCGCCGAGGATCCTGGCAAGTTGGATGAGTGTCTTCGCGCTGGGCAGGCAATCCGCGAATGCTTGGAAAAAGATCTCAAACCGCGCGATATCATGACTCGCGAGGCATTCGAAAACGCGATGGTCGTCATCATGGTCTTGGGCGGATCGACCAACGCCGTGCTGCATTTGATCGCCATGGCCCGGGCCGTCGAGGTTCCCTTGACGATCGACGACTTCCAGACGGTCAGCGACCGTGTACCCTTTCTGTCGGATCTCAAACCTAGCGGAAAGTTTGTCGAAGAAGATCTGCACGCCGTGGGAGGCATGCCCGCAGTGATGAAATATCTATTGGCCAACGACCTGCTCAACGGCGACTGCATGACGGTAACCGGCAAGACCATTGCCGAAAATCTCGCCGAAGTGCCGGAGTTGGCCCCGAATCAGGAAATCATCCGACCGCTGGAGGAGCCGATTAAGGCTACCGGACACATTCAGATTTTGCGAGGCAATCTCGCCCCCGAGGGTGCTGTGGCAAAAATCACCGGCAAGGAAGGCCAGATGTTTTCCGGACCGGCTCGTGTTTTCGATAGCGAAGAGGACATGCTCGCCGCGTTGGAACAAAACAAAATCAAAAAGGGGGACGTCGTGGTAATTCGTTACGAAGGCCCCAAAGGTGGGCCGGGAATGCCCGAGATGTTGACGCCGACTTCCGCCATCATCGGCGCTGGTTTGGGGGCCGATGTCGCGCTGTTGACCGACGGTCGCTTTTCCGGCGGGTCCCATGGCTTCATCGTGGGGCACCTCACGCCCGAGGCACAGGAAGGCGGGCCCGTGGCCCTGATCCAAGACGGGGATCAAATTAGCATCGACGCCGAAAACAATCGCCTCGACGTGGAGGTAACCGAGGAACAATTCCAACAGCGCCGCGCCGCGTGGACTGCGCCTCCCTACAAGGTCTCCCGAGGCACGCTCTACAAGTACATCAAGAACGTTAAGAACGCCTCGTGCGGCTGTGTTACCGACGAATGATGTGAGTACGAAGTTGTAGAACCACGGGCATTCAATTTAGGTCCAACCCCCATGGATTCCGTGGGACAGATTCTTAATCCTCGTCTTCGCCCAAGCCGACCATTTCCAACAGTTGCAGTGCGTTGGTAGTGGTGGCGATTCCTTGACGGAGTTGATAGTCGAATGTCATGCGGCGGCGACCTGCGGCATCGCGATCGAATAACTCACGAAAATGCACCGCGTGACAGGCTTCCTTAAGATCGGTAGTCTCTGGCAGTTGCAGGTCGTGCGTGGTGATCGCTCCAATGGCTTCGTGTCGCAGCAGATGTTCCATCACCCGGCGAACCGCCGTCTGGCGCTCGGCGCTGTTGGTGCCCAGCAGGATTTCGTCCAACAGATAAACCAGCTTCGGGCTCGCTTGTTGGCCCAACTCACGGGCCACATCGACGATGGCCTTCAGTCGTTTCAATTCCGCCATGAAGAACGATACGCCGTCCTCCAGCGAATCTTGAATCCGCATACTCGTTTCTAGCGTAACCGGCGGCATCTCGAGTCGTCGCGCATGGATCGGACCTCCCGCCTGCGCCAAAACGATGTTGGCGCCGATCGAGCGCAACAGCGTACTCTTGCCGGACATGTTTGAACCGGTGACCAGCAGAAACCGTCCCGGGGGTCCAAGCTCAACATCGTTCACCACGCATTGACGCGCGGAGAGCAACGGATGGCCCAGCGCTTCGGCAACAATACGCGGTGTTGCCGAACCGTCGTCGTGAACTTTGGGGAACGTCCATCGCGGGTGATCGTGCGCCACGGAGACCAGCGCCGAGAGGGCTTCCAACTCGCCCAACGCCGAGAACCACGCCCAGGCGTGTGGTCCGGCGGCCTGTTTCCATTTCTCGATGAGATGCAGCACGTGGAAGTCCCACAGCGTGAGTGCTTGTACTGGCAAGTAGATCATCGGCGAGAATCGCATATCGGCCAGCGCCATGATGCGCGCCAGGCGATCCAACTGGCGGTCGGCTCCCAGATTGTTCGCGGACAATGCTCTCCGCAGCCGCGCCAGTTCTCTTGATTCGCCAGGAAAGCTACTGGTCAGTTGGAACAGTTGCGCGTAGCGGCGTATCTCTCCTTCGCGAGACGAAATCCGCGCAAAGATCTCGTGGACCGGCCCCAACTTCCAAAAGCTGAAAACAATCCCCGCCAACGCGGACCACATCCACCACCCTGCCTGTAACACGCCGACAAGCTGCAAGACGGCAAGCGCGAGTGTAAGCATCGGAAGCAGCCGGGCGGTCCAGAGAACACCGGGATGCTGGGAGAGCCACGGTTCCGATTCTGC
>Ga0114931_10003602_pt1 | contig 19558 bp, 13 predicted proteins | sample 2SBtaG_FD_89579 | JGI IMG/M metagenome (GOLD analysis project Ga0114931, IMG submission 89579) | Deep subsurface microbial communities from Kolumbo volcano to uncover new lineages of life (NeLLi) - 2SBTROV14_V59a metaG | ecosystem: Environmental > Aquatic > Marine > Volcanic | place: Kolumbo...
CATCAGTGAATTCACATCAGGCGCAATGCAGCATGACGACATTACGATGCTGGCGAGCCGGCGCGAGACCGTATAAGATTCTTTCATGGGAGTAGCCTGCCACTCTCGACGGGCGGCGGCCAAGACATAAAAAGTATAACGAGGGTGTACCGATGTCACAGGATCTAGAGATCGGAATGTCGCGTGAAGACGGCGATAAAGCAGTAACGGTTATGCGGCTGAAAGGATCGCTTGACGCCAATACACAGAGTGAACTCGAAGACAAAGCACGCGAGGCCGTGAGCGCGGGCGCGGAATACCTGATCCTCGACATGAGTGCCGTGGAATACCTGGGCAGTGCCGGCATGCGGGCCATTCACGCAGTGGCCAATCTGCTGAGCCCCGAGGACCCGAGTATGCGCTCGGCATACCTGAAGGTTTTTAATCCGTCACCGGCGGCGGAAAAAGTGTTCAAGACGCTCGGTTTCGATTCGTTCATCGATATCCACGAAAACATTGACGAAGCCATAGCCGCACTCTGATGCGGAGTGCTCGCCCGCCGGCGACGTGATATGCCGCTCAGGATCCTGGCCGACCTCGGGCAGCTCAAACAGATTCGCAGCTACGTAACGCAGACCGCGACGGCGCTGGGCGCGCGAGCGGAAGTGCTCGAGGATCTGCGGCTTGCGGTCGATGAGGCGGCGATCAACATCCTGACGCACGGTTACGGCGGATGCGGCCGCATCGAGCTCGAAGTAGCCGCGGCAGGCAAGGACCTGGTGGTCACGCTGCGTGACGAGGCGCCGGCGTTCGACCCGACACTGGCGCCTCCCGCAGAACTTCGCCTGCCGGGCGAGCGCGATGCGGCAGGCGGTTTCGGCGTCTACCTGATGCACTCCGGCATGGACGAGATCACGCACCAGCCACTCGAAGACGGCAACGAGTTGACGATGATCAAGCGCGATGCCATCGCAGGCGGCTAGTGGCTGCCAGTCATCGATTCAGGATTCGCAACTCAACGCGCCGGTTCTCCGCCATGCCGGCCTCGGTCAGGTTCGACGCCACCGGCGCCGACTCGCCGTAGCCCCGGGTCGTCAGGTTGGCCGGATTGACCCCCGCCTGGATCAGGTAGCCGCGGACGGCAAAGGCGCGTCGCAGGGACAGGTTCATATTGTCGTCCGCGTCGCCCTTCGAGTCCGTATGGCCGGCAATTTCGACGCGGAGCCCGGGATTTTTCAACAAGGTAGCCGCCGCATCAGCCAGCGCTTTGTCGGAGCCCGCCACGATGACGTCGGAGTCGTTTGCGAAATAAACCCCCGGCAGGTCGATGATCTCGCGGATTTCGCAGCCCTGGGAATCCGCACGAACCCCGGCAACCGTCCCGGGACAGCGGTCCTTGTCGTCGGTCACGCCATCCAGATCGCTGTCGGCAGGACATCCGGCGGCATTGACGGCAATGCTGCGCGGTGTATCGGGACACTCATCGCGGCTGTCGGCAACGCCATCGCCATCGGCGTCGCTTCCCACGACCGGTTCCGGCACTGGCTGCGGTTGCGGCGCTTGCGCTTGCTGCGGTTGCGGCGTCGAGATCAACGTCGGGGTGCGGCCAAACGAATAATGCAGACCGAGCGAGGTGATCCGGTCAATCAGCTTGTTGCTGTTATCCCAGGCAAAACGCCAGCGAAATTCGCTGCGGAGAGACCAGGCGCTGTCGCCGAAGTGCCAGTTGAATCCGAGGCCCGCGGTCGTACTCAGGCGATTGTCGTCAACGCCCGTGCGGGTTTCCGTGCCGAGGTAGCCGAGTCCGCCAAGCAAATAGGGCGAAAATGCGTGGTACGGTGCCAGGTTGGCGACGACATTAAGCCCCAGGTCGAGATGCTTCTGCCCGGGGAAACCGTCGATATTCGAGTATCCGGCCATTCCCTCCAGCCAGAAATGCTCGGACATCACGCGCCCAATGTTGAGCTGCCCGCCTGCAATCGAATCGTCGATCAGGCGATCGCCATCGTCGTCCGTGTAAACGATCGAGGGCGTGACATACCAGTCTCCCACCTCAGCGCCGGCGACGGGAACTGTCGCAAGCAATGAGAGTATTATCAGTAAATTCAGTTGTTTAATCATTGGTCCTGGTGTCCCAGCCAGCCACATGGCAAAGCTAGTCCCGGTTACGGCAGGTGGCTGTGAGCCAGTTCACAGCCTGATTACAGAATATGTTAAAAAACCCGCAATTGTGAAGCAAGTCTCGCTACAGGGCTCCATGGCGTCGCTCAGTGTTGCGCCTCGTCGGCGGCCGCTCCACCGTCTTTATTGCGAATGACCTGTCCTGTGCAGGTTCCCGGGCGAAAAACCGTGCAACCCTTGATGCCGAGCCTGTACGCACTCGCGTAAATTGCGGCCACGTCGCCAACGGATGCCGCCGGCGGCAAATTCACGGTTTTGGATATCGCGCCGTCCACGTATGGCTGCAGGCAGGCCTGCATGTCGAGGTGCGCCGTGGCCGGCAGCATATCGGCGGTAACGAGGCACGCTGGCATGCCGGCGGCTGCAGACTTGCTGCCGGACCACAAGGCAAAGGCATAGTCGCGCGCATCACGCTCTCTCGTATTGAGTTGCCGGTCACGAATGATGCGCATCGCATCCAGCGCGTAGATCGGCTCGATGCCACTCGATACATTGCCGGCAAGCAGGCTGATCGAACCGGCCGGTGCAATCGCAAGCAGATGACTGTTTCTCACGCCGTGGCTTGCAATCGCATCACGAACTTTGCCGGGCAGACGGCGCACAAACGGCGCATCGAGATATGGGTCGCGATCGAACGCGGGAAATGCGCCCTTGCTACGGGCAGTCTCGACCGATGCCCGGTACGCATTGTTGCGAATGGTGCACATCGCCGATGCCGCGAATGCCCGCGCCGCACTGCTGTCATAGTGGAGCCCGAGCATGGCCAGTGCGTCTCCGAGCCCGGTGATGCCGAGACCGATGCGGCGTGTCTTGCGAGCCTCGGCAGCCTGTTGCTCGAGCGGAAAATGCGAGATATCGATAACGTCGTCGAGAAAGCGGACCGCAATGCGCACAACTTCGCCGAGTGCGTCTGCATCGAGCCTGCTGTTGTTCGCAAAAGGTTTGTCGATGAATTTCGTCAGGTTAATGGAACCGATGTCACAGGCACCGAACGGTGGCAGCGGGATTTCTCCGCAGGGGTTGGTGGCGCTGATCGTCTCACAGTAGTAAAGGTTGTTGTTGCGGTTGACGGTGTCGATGAACAGCACGCCCGGTTCGGCCGTATCGTGGGCCGCCATTCGATCGTAAACCCGCGCATCCGGTGCGGGAGCTGCCGGCCAGGTGAGTGGCCAGTCGCCATCCTCGTCCAGTGCCTGCATGAACGCATCCGTGATGAGTACCGAGAGGTTGAAATTTCGTAACGCTCCTCCACCGCGCTTCGCGCCGATAAACGCTTCGATGTCGGGATGGTCGCAGCGAAGCGTCCCCATCATCGCCCCGCGTCGCGAGCTCGTGGACAGCAGGGTTTCGCAGAGTGCGTCCCAGGTATGCATGAAAGTGACCGGGCCCGAGGCGACCGTGCCGGTCCTCGCGGCCGTTGCACCGGACGGCCTGAGCGCGGAGAAGTCGAGGCCGATGCCGCCGCCCTTTTGCATCGTCACCGCCGTTTCCCTGAGCGACTCCAGTATCCCGTCCAGCGAATCGCTGATGGGACCGGAAACGAAGCAATTGATTAGCGTTACCTGGCGCCCGGCGCCGGCGCCAGCCAGGATGCGCCCGCCCGGCAGAAAGCGAAAGTCCGAGAGGATGGAGACGAAAGCGTCCTGCCATCGCTGCGGCTCGTCTTCCGCGGCGGCCACCGCCTCGGCGACCCGGCGCCAGGAAGCGGCAATATCCGCCTCGGCGTTCGCCACGCCGCTATCGAGCCGATACCTGGCATTCCAGATCTCAAGCGCCAGCGGTGTCATCTTCATGCCTCAGGGATAACGACTCCGCAAAGCGCCATCCATCCGCACTTGTACCTACGCTGCGGCGGGCTACGGGCCGCTCTTGCTGGCGGCTTCTTCAACCGCCGGGCCGTGCGGGTTCGCGCCAGACATGTCCCTGAGCTTCCGGTAGATGCGCTCGGCAGTCGCCGGGTCTCCGCTCAGCTCGGCGGCGCGCGCCAGTCCGAGCAGCGACGGCGTACGCTGTGGCACCCGGTCAAGCGCCCGCTCGAATGCCGTCAGCGCCTCCCCGGGCCGGCCGGCATCGAGAAGTATCTCGGCATAGAGCTCGCCAGCCGGCTTCATGGGCTTCGGCGGACCCGACGGCGCCTGCATGTACTCTCGTTCCTGGACCGCCGCATCCTTTGCCGCCGCAATAGCGGCTTTCGTTTTTCCGGCATGCTGCAGGCGCAATGCCGCAACCTCCCCGGCGAGAATCCCGGTTTCGGCGGCGCGGTAATGGTCACCGTCCGCGCCGGTCGCGTGGCCGATCGCCTGCAAGCGTGCCTCGACGGCTGCCGCGAGCCTGGCGTCGCCGCGCTTTGCAGCGCTCATGCCTACTACCGTTAGCCAGTATACGTGTTGCCCCTCGGGCGAATCCTCCGGCGCAAGCTCGAACGGCTGCCAGTTGCCGGTTTCGAGCATGTGCCGGGCCTTCATCTCGAGATAACCGTTCAGGACGCGACCGGGCCCCGGGTTGCGCTCCAGCGCCGCAGCTGCCTGCGACAGGTTTTCCTCAGCGCGGTCGTAATAGCCGAGCATGAGGTTGGCGTATGCCAGCCACGACAAGGTGTGGAAGTCCTCACGCCCTTCGGGCAGGCCGTATTTCCTGTTGACGGCTGTGGCCGCGGCGTAGGCCGCGATGTTCGAGCTGACGACCCTGTCCCACATGCCCAGTTGCATGAAAATGTGCGATGGCATGTGCAAGGCGTGCGCAGCGGCCGGGGCGATGCTGGCATAAACCCGTGCGGCCGGCAGGGCGAGAATGGCGTGATCCGGATCGTCGAAAGCATGAATAATGTAGTGCGCGGCACCAGGATTATTCGGCTTGCGCGCGAATATCTCCAGGCAAATCGCAGCGGCCTCTGCCTGGCGGCGAAAACCCCTGTCACCGGGCCGCACCGTGCCCAGCAGCGACAAAGCGTAAAAGACCGAAATTTCGTCGTCCGCGGGCCAACGCTCGTGCATGCTCGCCATGTAGTCAGAATACGCAGTATCCCGTTCGAGTTTGTCGCCCGGCGAGTAGTAAAGCCGTTCGATCGCGGTCAGGAAGCCCTTCTCCTTCTCTGTCGGCGCCTTGGCCAGCCGTTCCCCGAAGGTAGGCGCGAGCCGCATGAGCGCTTTCTTTGCCGCTGGTGCATCCTGTTGCGCCCAGAGCGGGTGGTTGTCGCTCATGGCCTGCCCCCAATAGGCGAGTGCAAACGAAGGGTCGATCTTCTGCGCTGCTTCGAAGGCGAAGCGCGCCTCGTCGAACTGGAAGCTTTGCAGCGCCTTGACGCCCGTCAGGAATTCAGCCTGCGCCGCCGGCGCACCGGAATTCGGAAAAGCAATGTCCCCCAGTTCATCGGCACGTACCGGCGCCAGGCCAAGCAGCAACAGCAGCGCCACGAGCACTTTATTCAGTCGAACAGCCATCATCATCTCCTTCGGGTGGACCGGCCTGGCAAGCTGTCGGACCTGGGCAGAACCTGCTGCGGCGATCCCCTGAATCCGACAGACCAGTCTGGTCTAACGAAATAACTTTTCCAGGATTGAGTATATTGTGCGGATCGAGCGTCCGCTTGAGCGTTTTCATCAACTCGATCTCTGCGGCGGACCTGCTGATCGGCAACCAGGCCTTTTTCTCGATACCGATGCCGTGCTCGGCCGAGATGGCGCCGCCGAAGGGTACAAGCGTCTCGTAAACGCGTTTCTCGATCCGCTGCGCCTCGGTTGTCCTTGCCCCTTCGCACTGCACGCTCAGGTGAATATTGTTGTCGCCCAGGTGGCCGAATACGATGACCCGAACCTCCGCGATATCTTGCTTCAGCCCGGCGGTCACGGCTTCGGTATATTCATGGACAGCGGCGATCGGCAGGCTGACATCGAAGTCGAAGGCATCGCCCAGGATCCATTCGACATCGTGGCGGATGGCCCAGATCGCTTCCCGCTCCGCCCCGGATTTCGCCAGCGCGCCATCGGCGACCAGCCCGGCTTCCAGTATGTCACCGAGGACGGCCTCGAACGACTGGTCGTCGGCTTCACCGCGCGCCCCGGTCGCTTCGACAATGATGTAGAAACGGTGTACGGGGTCGATCGGCGACGGCCGCCGCCCACGCGGCCTGACGACTTCATGAAAATAGTTGTCCCACATGACCTCGAAGCCGGTCAGGGAACTGCCGAGCGCTTCCCTCACCCTGTTCAATAACCCGACCACCTGCCCGTACTCGTCGCAGGCGAGCAGCGCGACGTTGTGGCTTCGTGGTTTGACGCGCAAACGGAATACGATTCTCGTGATGAGGCCGAGCACGCCCTCAGAGCCAATGAATAATTGCTTCAGGTCGAAGCCGGTGTTGTTTTTCAGAAATTTGTTCATCGAAGACACGATCGTGCCGTCCGCCAGCACTGCCTCCAGCCCGAGTACCGATTCGCGCATCATGCCGTAGCGGATGACGCGCGTGCCGCCGGCATTGGTCGAGACATTACCGCCCAGCATGCAATTGTCACGCGCGCCAATGTCGACCGGGAAATAAAGACCCTCGGCATCGGCCCGTTGCTGGGCCGCACGCAGAGTCACGCCAGCCTCCGCCGTCATCGTTTGTGCAGTGCTGTCGACCTCTTCGATGCGGTCCATTTTCTCGAACGAGATTGCGATATCCCCGGGGCGGGTGACTGCGCCCTGCACCAGGTTCGTCATCCCGCCGTAGGGAACGACTGGCTGCCGTCGCGCATGGCAGGCCTCGAGAATGGCGGCGACCTGGTCGCTGTCCGAGGGACGCACGAGTGCCGTGGCGGCGCAAGGCTGGTGCGTGCCCCAGATCGCGCTGCGATCCTCTATATCGCGCCCGGTGAGCACATTGGACTCGCCGGCGATCCGTTTCAGTATTGTGACGATGTCGTCTGCCATACCCGCCAATGCTATCGGTAGCGGCACGCTTGTGCCATGCAAACGGCGGTTTTTTTACCCGCCGGGAGCGCCGTTTGCGATATCATCCGCGGTCGCCCCGGACGATGAAAAGACAGGAATACGACCATGCGAGAGATGCTCGACTTCTACATCGACGGCGAATGGGTCCCGCCGCTCGAGGCAAACCCGTTCGACGTGATCAATCCCGCAACCGAGGAGGCCTGCGGCCGCATCAGCCTCGGCTCCGCGGCTGACGTCGACAAGGCCGTGGCCGCTGCCAGGCATGCCCTGCCGGCCTACTCACGCAGCAGCCGCGAAGAACGCATGGCCCTGCTCGAACGGATTCTCGAGGAATTCGCGAAACGCCATGACGAGGTAGCCACTGCCATCATGGAAGAGATGGGCGCGCCGTGGAAACTCGCGAAATTCGCCCAGGCCGCGAGCGGCCCGCAGCATTTCGAGGCTGCGCTCGGGGCCCTGCGGGAATTCGACTTCGAGGAACGGCACGGCACCACGCAGATTGTCAGGGAACCGATCGGCGTATGCGCGTTGATCACGCCATGGAACTGGCCGATGAACCAGGTTGCCGTCAAGGTCGCCCCGGCACTCGCCGCTGGCTGCACGATGGTGCTGAAGCCGAGCGAGATCGCGCCGTTCGATGCGATGATCCTCGCGGAAATCATGGCCGCTGCCGGCGTACCGGCCGGCGTCTTCAACCTCATCAACGGTGACGGGCCGGGTGTGGGCGTCGCAATGAGCAGTCACGCGGATGTCGCCATGGTTTCCTTCACCGGTTCGACGCGTGCCGGCGTGTCCGTGGCGCAGAACGCCGCACCGACGGTAAAGCGGGTTGCACAGGAACTCGGCGGCAAGTCCGCCAACATCATTCTCGACGACGCTGACTTCGAGAAATCCGTGGCACGAGGCGCGAGTAACTGCTTCGACAACAGCGGACAATCCTGCAATGCGCCGACACGCATGCTGGTTCCTGAAGCGCGGCTCGCAGAGGCCGCCCGGATTGCCGCCAGGCGTGCCGATTCAACGACCCCGGGCGATCCGACCGATGACAACACGCGTATCGGGCCGGTCGTCTCCGCTCAGCAGTGGCACAAAATCCAGGATCTCATTCAACAAGGCGTCGACGCAGGGGCGACGCTCGTTACCGGCGGCACCGGCCGGCCGGAAGGCCTGGACAAGGGTTATTACGTCAGGCCGACGGTCTTTTCCGACGTCAACAATGACATGGCTATAGCGCGCCAGGAAATTTTCGGCCCGGTCCTGTCGATCATCCCGTACGAGGACGAGGCAGACGCGATTCGCATCGCCAACGACACGCCCTACGGCCTCGCCGCTTATGTCTCGTCGGCGGACCTGGACCGGGCGCGTGCGGTCGCGTCCCGGCTCGAGGCTGGCATGGTGCACATCAACAATGCCTCGCTGGACGCATATGCGCCGTTCGGTGGCTACAAGCAGTCGGGCAACGGGCGTGAGTGGGGAGCATACGGCATCGGCGAGTTCCTCGAGGTGAAGTCCGTCTATGGTTACCGGGAAGCCAGTTAGGGCCGCCGCTACATAATCGCGGAAACTTGCGGTGTCCCCCAGGGTCGCTTAAAGCAGGCTAATGGAATTGAAGATGATGAAAATGACGCAGATCGTCCGTCGATCGGCCGGAATTACAATGATTATTGCAGCACTGTTACTCGCCAGCGGCTGCGCCAAGACCACGCGCGAACAGGCGACCGGCAAGGGCTCCATTCGGGGCATCAACGCGATCGTCACTTCGCCGGAACTCGTGTTCCTCATCGAAGAGCGCCCCATCGGCAACGTCAATTACAAGGGAATAGCGGGCTTCGCGGAGTGGGACGACCTCAGGTTCAATTTCAATTTCGACATTATTTTGCCGGGCGCAAGCCAAGCGCAGCGTATCGCGACAGAATTTCTCGACGTAACTGCCGACACAGAGTACACGCTGGTCCTGACGGGGACGATCGACAACCCGTCCATCCTGATGTGGAACGAGCCCGAGCGCGTATTCGATGGCACCGAGACCGTATTTGAAGCAGACTTCGCGAATCTGTCACCACAGCTGGGCCAGGTCGACATCTATTTTGCGACCGAAGGCACCGCACCGGTACTCGGCAATGAAATCGGCACGCTGGACAACGGTGACCGATTGCCCCATCGCGAGTTTCCGGCAGGCGATTACGAATTGATCGTGACGGCACCCGGTGACCCTGCAACCGTGCTGTTTCACTCGAACTCGCGGTCGCTTCCCGCCGCCGACCGCGTCACGGTTGCGCTTTTCGATCCGGACCCGACGATCACGGCCGGCATCGGCGCCAGTATCATTTTTCCCAGTGGCTCGTCGGTGCGGCTGGACGACATCAATTCGCCGCCGCAAATCAGGATGCTGCATGCAGCGTTCGGCACCGCGAACTTCGACGGCTTTTTCAACAACGATTTCGGCACCGTCGTCTTTCCCGATACCGGTTTCGGCGAGCTCTCGGCCTACGCAGACCTGACGGAGCAGCAGACACCGCTGACGCTCACGCCCGTCGGCGATATCGGCACGACCATTTTCACCACCGATATCCAGCTCCTAAGCAATTCCCGCCGCACCGTCGCGCTGTGGGGCGCGCCTGCTTCACTTGCCTCCCTCGAACTGAACCAGGATGCGCGACCGGTGTCGACCTTCCCCCTCGTCAGGATTACGAATTTTTCGTCGAATTCAAGCGCGCTCGATATCTATGAAGTCGATCCGGACACGGTGCTCGATGACACGGTCGTTGCCAGGTTCGGCGGCGCTCCGCCCGGCATTTCTACCAATTTCTTCAATACCGGGACCGGCATGCGCGAGTTCCTGATCACCAACAACGGCGACAAGACGCCGATTTCGGCACCGCTCGATCTCGACCTGGCAAACGGCGACGTTATCGACGTTGTGATCCTCGATACGGCCGACCCGGCAACGGTGGAACTCCGGGTGATCGATTCGATCCCCTGACGCGGCGAGACACCGGACTGATGATCAGGAGGCGATAGCAGCCTCGACGTAGGCGGCCTTGTCGTTGGCCGCGTCTTCCTTGCTGATTTGCTTGGCGTTGTACATCGCCTGATCGGCGATGCTGACGAGATGCCACAGGTCTTCGCCATGACGCGGTATCAGGGCGATACCGACGCTGGCGGCACATTCGATTTCCTGACCCTGAATGATATAGGCCTCGAATGCCGTTTCCACCAGGCGCCTTGCGACGTGTTTGGCGTCTTCCAGCGAAACGCCCGGCAAAATGATGGCAAATTCATCGCCGCCGAGGCGCGCCAGGATGTCCTCCGGTCGCAGGCAGAATTCCAGCCGGTGGCCGAAGGCCTTGAGCAGGGCGTCACCGGCCTGGTGGCCGAAGCGATCGTTGATCGACTTGAATTGATTGAGGTCGAGGTACAGCACGGCGCCCTGGTCGAAACTGGCGATCGCCTCGATCGCCTGCTCTTCGAAGCCGCGCCGGTTGAGAATCCCGGTCAGCGGGTCGCGCAGCGCGTCAGCCATGATCTTGGTCTCGTTACGCTTGCGCTGGGTGATGTCCATCAGGGTCACGGAAAAGTCGTTACCAACCGGTTCGCCGATGATTCGCAGCCAACATTCACCGTCGTCGAATTCTGCCGGCATCTCGAAACTCGTCGTTGCCATTGTCGCGTCATCACCACCGAATTGACGGTTCAGCCGCTCCGGTTGCAGCAATTCCAGTTTATCCAGCGGCATGCCAACGAGCGTACCGCCAGCGCTTTGCAAGTAGTGCTCTGCAGCCCTGTTTGCGAATATGCAGCGAAACCTCGTATCGGCATCGCGATCACCTCGTGCAAAGCGCAGTATTCCGTTCGACGAGTTTTCGACGAGCGAGCGAATCAGTTGCTCGCTGTCCGCCAGCGCCTTCAACACACGCTTTCTCTCCGTCACGTCGCGGCAAACCACGATGGTACCCTGGGGGTGGCCAGCCGGGCCCTTGAGGGGAGAACTTTTGACTTCGAAGTAGCGATTGGCCGTCATTCGCATGGTGTGCGTCACGCCGCGCTGTTTGTCATGTTCGAGCAACTCATGCGCCTCCGCGACGTCCTCCCACAGCTTTTGCCCGATGAGCTGTCGTTCAGGCGCATCCAGGAGCTTTTGTGCCGGGCTGTTGGCACTGATAATTCGCTGCGACTTGTCCAGCACTATGATCGGATCCTGGACATGGTCAAACATGGTCTGGTAGGCGAGCGGGCTGAATTCATGCACGCGCATGACCACGCTGGCCCACCAGTAAAGGGGCAAGAGAATCACCAGCGTCGTCGAGGTGAACGGGAACTCGATGGGGCCGATCCTCAGCAGCGTGTTGGCCACGCTCACCGCGAACGGCAGCGTCGCACAGATGAGCAACAGGACAACTTTCTGACGGTGCGCCCTTGCGATCGTCGGCAGTCTGCCCGTCAATGCAATCAGCGAGAATGCGGAAAGTCCATAGGCGAATGGCGCATGCACATGATTGAACCACAGGTTTTCGGCCGGCGCGCTGAAGCGCCACTCGGCGTTGACTTCGACCGCTGACCACATCAACCCATGCAGCTCGTTGGTCATCGCCAGCACGGTCGATAGTAGCGGAATGATCGACAATGCGACGATCAGCAAAGGCGGCGCCTTGCCAACCGTAAAATCCCTGTAGATGCTGTACAGTGCGACCGGCAAAAATCCGCCGCTGAAGAATGTCAGGGTACGGCCAATGCCGTAGATAAGCGGGTCACGCGCCTCGTAGGAGAATGCACTGCCGGCGATCATCAAGCCGATCAGGAATAGGAAGTAGCTGATGGTACTGTTTGCATGCTCAACCGACGCGCGCGACACACGCACGGCGAGCCACAGATACAGTACTGTCGTGACGGCAAACACCGAGGGAAGAAGGGTTTCCAGCTGCTCAATCAATGCGCGACTCGCTGCCAGCGCTTTTCAGACAGTCATTCATCAGGACATCATAACGATCCGCCTGTCATTGCACTGCGACCCAGGGCGCATTCCGGATATGGGATTTGCGAACTATTTCACGCTTTGAGGGGGTGAGATCCACGCTGTCGCCGCAGGCCCGCAAGCGCTCGCGGCAGCCGCCTGTGCACGGGTCTCAGAGATTTTCTGCGGTATCGCTGATCAGCGTGTCGACGACCGCCCTGAGCGCGCCTTCGCGGGTTGCGCCCGCCGCAGTAGCGAGCTCGTGCGCCCTGAGCTGCCGGTGCGCACTGGTACCCCGGCCAAGAATGTCAAGAACCGAGGCGACCTCGGGCTCACAGTCGAGCGACATGGCGTCCTCGCAGGTCAGGTCGAGTATCTCGTTCAGCAATTCTGCGAACGGGACGACGGCGCCTTTCGCGAAATCGATGAGCCCTTCGTCGAAGCTGTAGCGCATTGCCCGCCAGCGATTCTCGCTGACGAGCATGCGCGTGTAAGTGCGCCAGCGCTGGTTATTGCGCCGCAGGCGATAAAGCATGCGCATGATACAGGCGAGCAGTGCAGCCAGTGCAATCGCATCGTCCAGCCGCGTGCAGACGTCCATGATGCGGGTTTCCAGCGTCGGGTATCTCCCGCTCGGCCGGAGGTCCCACCAGATCTTGGTCGAGTCCTCGATGACGCCGGCCTTCACCAGGATAGCGACGTGACGCTCGTACTCGGCGTAACTCTGGAACCTTTCCGGCAACCCGGTGCGCGGCAGCGCATCGAATATCGTCAGCCGGTAACTCTTCAGCCCGGTGTCTTCGCCGCGCCAGAACGGCGACGAACAGGAAAGCGCGAGAAGATGCGGCAGAAAATAGGCTGCCTGGTTCATGAGGTCGATGCGCAACGCGTCATCGTTGATGCCGACGTGCACGTGCATGCCGCAGATTACCATTCTTCGCGCCGCCGCCTGCATCTCCGCCGTCAGCGATTCGTAGCGATCCTTGCGCGTGTGCTTTTGCTCGGACCACGAGCTGAAGGGATGTGTCGATGAGGCAATGGGCGCGATGCCGTGACGCCCGGTAACCTCGATGATGCATTTCCGCAGCCAGGCAAGGTCTTCGCGCGCCTCCTTCACGTTGTTACAGACTTTGGTGGCGACCTCGATCTGTGATTGCAGTAACTCGGTTGTGACCTGGCTTCCCAGGACTTCTTCGCATTCACTCAGCAGGGATTGCGGCGGATCGACGACGAGGCCACGCGTTTCCTGATCAACCAGGAGATACTCTTCCTCTACACCGATCGTAAACTGTGGTTCGTTGCGCGTCATTATCCCGATTGTCGCGTGGAGATTTCCGTTGGCTTGCTTTTCGCAGGCCATTCTTTGAGGACCTCGTGCATGACGGCGACGATGCGCTCCACACCATCGTCGTTATCAATGAGATCCTGGCGTATTTCGATGCCAGCATGCAACAGGCCAGGTCGCTCGGCATGGTCGTCGACCGTGAAATCCTGTGGCGCCTTGCCCGAGTAAGGTTCGTTGTCACCGACCAGGTAGCCGGCCTGGCGCAGCCCGTTGATCAGTAATTCGGCGGTAACCCGGTCCCGGTCCCAGAGGATGCCCATTTCCCAGGTCCTGAACTCGCCGTTCAAGACCGGCGTGAAACTGTGGATGGCGAGGAAGACCGGGTCGACGCCGCTGCCGCGCAGACGACGGACCTGCGCTTCGATCGCCGCGTGATAAGGCCAGTAGATCGCGTCCGCCCGGCGCCGTTTTTCTTCCCTGCGCAGGTTGCGGTTTCCCGGAATCACCATGCCGTCGCCGAACTCGAGATACGCGCCGGGGTCCATGAGCTGGCGATTACAATCGATGACAAGTCTCGAGTACTGGCAAAGCACGGCGGTGACGCCCAGGCTTTGTGCCAGCGCCTCGGTGAGCGCCCCGGCACCGATGTCGAGCGCCAGGTGGCAACGCCTGGCAACGGGATCGAGCCCCATGGTGCCCAGGGCCCGCGGAAAGCGACTGCAGGCATGATCGCAAACCAGCAATAAGGGCGCGATTGCGTCTGGATTCCTGACGACGTACGGGAGCGGTTCGTCCGCGGACAGCAGCTCTTCCGCGGGCAATTCGTTGTCAGTGCCTTCTTCGGGCACGCGTTTTCTGGCAAGCAGTCATTCGGCGGCCTGTGTACCTTATCAGCCCGTCACTGCGACTACTGCGAAGCAATCTCAGGAACCTGGCAAATGGCCGCGTCGCCCCGCTTCTCCCAATGACACGGGCGTCGCCCGTGTCAGGCCAGACGCGTCGCGGCAACTTCGTCTGCCCAGGGCTCGAAGGTCTCCACGGATGTCGGCCGTGCGAAATAAAAGCCCTGTGCAAAGCGGATACCAAGCTCGCTAAGCTTGTTCATAACCTGCTTACTCTCGACGCGCTCCGCGATGGTCTCGATGCCCATGGCCTCACCGACCTGGTTGATCGCGTTGACCATGCTTTCGTCCACGGAATCGACCGCCACATTGCGGATGAACTGACCGTCGATCTTCAGGTAATCAACGGGGAGATTCTTCAGGTAGGTAAAGGATGACAGGCCACTGCCGAAGTCATCCAGCGAGAACTTGCAACCGAGTTTCTTCAGGGTCTGCATGAAATGAATGACGCGGGACAGGTTCGAGATTGCCGCAGTCTCGGTGATTTCGAAGCAGATCGCTCCTTTCGGCAATTGTTGCTTCTCCAGTTCGTCGATGACGAACTCGAGAAAGCGATCCTCGCTGAGCGAGGTGCCGGACAGGTTTATCGCCAGCGTAAAGTGCGCCTCGTCGGCTTCGGGATTGCGATCCGCAAGCTGTGAAAGCGCCTGCCGAATGACCCACCTGTCCAGGGTAGACATCAGGTTGTAGCGCTCGGCGGCCGGGATGAACTGGTCGGGTCCCACCAGTGCCCCGTGTTCGTCGCGCATACGCAAGAGGAGTTCATAGTGGCCACGCGCCGTACCGCTGGATTTGCCGATGCCGACAATGGGCTGGTAAAACAATTCGAACCTGTTGTCTTCGACGGCACTGGTGATACGCGACACCCATTTCATCTCTTCGTGGCGCATCGAGGCATCGCTGTCCTGGTACAGGTGAATCTTGTTGCGACCCATATCTTTGGCCGAATAGCAGGCGACGTCAGCGGAACTCATGATGCTGGCTACGTCCGGACTTTCCTTCGACACGATCACGACACCGATCGAACAGCGTGCGCTTGTAAACGAATCCTGCCAGTTGAAGCGATGCGCCTCGACTGCGACACGAATGGCTTCGGCAACTTCCACGGCGCGCCCTTCGGTGCAACGCTCGAGCAGGATGCCGAATTCATCGCCACCGAGCCTGGCGACGATGTCGCTGGAACGAATCTGGCTTTGCACGACATCGGTAATCTGGCGCAGCAGTTCATCGCCTGCCGTGTGCCCGAAAGTATCGTTCACCACCTTGAACTGATCGAGATCGAGGTAGAGCAATGCGTGTGTGTGCGCGGGATTGTCGTGCGCGGCATCCAGCGCCGTGACCAGGCGATTCTCGAACTCGCGGCGGTTGATGAGCCCGGTCAACGTGTCATGCGAAGCCTGGTAGGACAATTTACGAAACAACCGCGATTCTTTGCTGACATCGTGAAATACCATGACCGCGCCAACAATGTTGCCCAGGCGATCACGAATTGGCGCAGCCGAGTCCTGGATCGGCACCTCATTGCCATCCTTGTTCATCAGCACCGAGTTGTCGGCGAGGGTGATGACCCTGCCCTCTTTCAGGCAGCGAGCGACCGGGTTATCGACGCTTGCACGTGTGTGTTCGTTGATCAACGTCATCAGCGAATCGATCGGTTCTCCATGGGCTTTGCGCAAGTCCCAGCCGATAAGGTCCTGCGCGACCGGATTGATGTAGTCAACCCGGCCATCGGCATCGGTAGTGATCACACCATCGCCGATTGACTGCAGCGTCACCTGGGCGCGTTCCTTTTCCTCGAAGACGCGCGTCTCGGCCTGCTTGCGCTCCGTGATGTCGGTGATCGTTCCCTCGTGAGCGACGATATTGCCATCGTCATCGTAAATGGCCCGCGAGTTTTCCAGCACGACGATTTCACGGCCGTCTTTGCGGCGCAGGCGATACTCGAAATTCTTGACGATGCCTCCGGCCTCAAGTTTCGCAAAGACACGCTCGCGGTCCACCGGGTTGACGTAAAGCATCGTGGTGCGGCCGGCACGCTTCAGGTCCTCCACGCTGTCGAAGCCGAGCATTTCGACCAGCGCCGGGTTTACAGTGATGATGTCGCCATCGCGTGATGCGATGTAGACACCGTCGATCACATTTTCGAAAAGCCCGCGATAGCGGGACTCGCTCTTCCTGAGCTTTTCCTCGTCTATCTGTTTCTTGATCGCGAGGCCGGCGAGACGCGTCAAGCGGTGCAATTTGTCCAGTTCGTCAGTATTTGGCTGACGTCGCGTCTCCAGGTAAACGTCGAAGGTGCCGATGATGCGATCCTTGTCGCCATGCGCAGGGAAGGACCAGGCTGCCACGATACCGTGCTTTTTCGCGAGCCTCTGTATGCCGCTCCATGCCTCGTCGTCGGCAATGTTTGCGACGAGCTTCTCCTGGTTCGCAAAAACCGCTGCGCCACAGGCGACGCCACGCTCTTCGACCTTGAGAAAATCGAGTGCAAGCCGGAACGGCTCCGCCAGGCTCGGCGCCTCCTCGACTGACAGGGTCTGGTGCTTTACGTCGAGCCGCATGATTGCGGCATGCATATCGCTACCGATGTTTTCGACGCACCGACAGATCGACCGCAGGGTCCGCTCGTAGGGTGTATTCACCGCGACCATTTCGAGTATCTTGTTTTGCGCGTAAGCGAACTGGTCATTGCGTTTGCGTTGCTCGATGTTGGTGATGCTCACCCGTAGCAAGCGGCGCCCTTGCGATGGCAGGCGGCTGAAGCGTACCTCGCAGGGGAACTGTTCGCCCTGGTAATTCTTGTGCATCCACTCGAAGGTCGGGTGCCCGCCTTGCAGCGCTTTTGTGACGAAGCCGCGCCGCACGCCGAAAGATGGCGTGCCATCCGGCTGCATGCGAGGACTGATCGCCTGCGGACCGACACTCAGGAGACGTTGCCGCGAGAGGTTGAAGAGGCGGCATGCGTTTTCATTCGCATCGACAAAGCGATTGCTGTCGACGTCCAGGACGACTATCGCCTCGGGCGCATTTTCCACCAGTGCCCGATATCGCTCTTCGTTTTCCTTGAGGGACTTCTCTGCTTCCCTGCGGCCGGTGACGTCCCTGACGCTTATGACGAAAACCCGATCGTCGCCGACCAGCAGGCAGCTTGAATTGATTGCGGCGATGAAGGTCTCGCCATTTGCCCGCGCGGCTGTGACTTCGCCACCCGAGAAGTCGGCGTTCGTGTCCTCGATATCGGCCTTGAAGGGTTCGAGGAAGTCGGCAAGCGTGCAGCCTTTCGCATCGGGCAGAATCCTGACGATGGACGATCCGATGAGCTCGTCCTTGTCGATGCCGAAATATTGCGAACAGACCCTGTTGGCGTTGCGTATCGTCCCTTCCTCGCTGACGGACAACAATGCCTCGGTGACGCTGTCGAATATGACCTCGATCGGGGTCGTGGTCGGCGTCAGGGTTTTCTCGGTCAGCGACTGGGTGATGGTCGCTTCCATTTTGTCATAATGTCGGTCGATCAGCTTGAGGAGTTCGATGAAGTCGAGCTTGTTGATCCCTGACTTCTCGGTGGCTTCCCTGATCTGTTTCCGCAGATCGCGATGCATCGCTACCCCGACCAATGTCCCTGGTACCGAAATCCGCTGTACAAGGTTGGCGCGCATTTGCGAGCGGATTCCTTCGCTTCTGCTGCCAATTCGCCGCATGACGACGCATTTGCAGCAGCTTGCCCTGGAAGTTAGCCGGAACCGGCGTTTTCGTCTGTGAAGCAGCTCTCGTATTGAAAAAGATCTTGGGAAAATTTTCCCGGAAATATTTCAGCTACCGGTCAGCAGCGGGCGGCAACCCGTTGGAAAATTGTCCGGCTGAGGATTTTTCAGCTAATGGGGCTCGTCGGCGGGCAGGGATACGACGGTCTCGCCGCCAGGCCCTTCCTTGAGTTCGCCATTGATCGTCGGCGTCTGCGGCGCGCTGCCGACCTTGATGGGAATGGCCATCGAGCGGATCATCGGACCGCCCGGCGTCTGCACCTCGGCCGAGACATTGACGTACAGGCGCCCTTCGCGCTGTGGAATCACGGCGAGCTGGTTAATGCCGCCCTCTGACGGGTCCGCGATCTCCAGCCGTTCGACCTGGCCATTCTGGAACATCAGCGCACTGCCGTCCACGATGCTGTAGCGAACCGTGACCGGTCCTTTCGCGGAACTCACCTTGACGTTGATCTGCACCGCCTGGCCGACGATCGGGCGACTCATGATCTCGTAACTGATCGATATCGGCGCCGTGGGTTTCCCCGGCGAGGTAGCGCCGGACGCGCCCGGATCCGCTGCAGGTTTGCCGGCGGCGGCTGCGCTGGCAGTCGCGGCCGGCGCGCCATCGTCGCTGCCGCCGCAGCCGGCCAGGCCGAGCGATGCGAGCAACAGGGCCGCGCAAAAATTTCGTGTTCGTAGCATTCGTCTCACCTCAACAGGTCGATCCGCATTTAGTTTGCCGTGAAGTCAAAGCATACCCGTTCCGGATAGGTTGCCGGGGACTGATCATCCGCATGGCGGAAGTCGTTGATGTCGATGACATAGGTGCCGGCGGCCAGCAAGCCGTTCGTCGTCGACACCTCGCTATTGGGCTTGCAGCCGTCGCTTCTCAAAAACAGCCCGCCATTGCGCCAGACGAAGAAATCCGGGTCGCTGTGCTCGTGGTTCTGCGCGTCATTCACATCGGCCGTGCAGTCGAAGCCCGCCGTCGGCTGCGACGGCGCCGGGTTGGCCGTCATGTCGAATGTCACCTGGCGGCTCGTCGGGATGTTGAGCCGCAGGTAACGGTGCTCGGAGAGCTTGTTGCCAGTCCTGGCGCTGTCGAACTGGCTGTTGACGCAGACGTTGGTGCTTGCGCCGAGCGTGATGTCCGTGTACAGCGGAAAGACGTCATCTGTCGCTCCGCCGGCATTGGTCTCCATACTGCCGAATTCATCGAGTCCGTTTGCATCGATCCCCGAGGCCCCCAGCAATGCATCGATGAATGCGACCTGTCCCGGGTTCTGCTGCTTCAGGTGGGTCGCAAACGAAAAGATGCTGGTGAACGCAGCAGTCGTTGCCTGGGGACCCGTAAATACATTGTAGATCGGGCCGAAGCCCAGGCTCGCGGAATCGGCGGGGATATCGGCGTTGGTGTCCCACAGGTCGTAGATGAGCTTGAGGATCGTCACCTCGTTGAACCAGCCGTCGGTGCCGGCATTGCGGTTCTCGATATTGATCGAGAAGCCGAAGGCATTGGCCGTGCCCGAGGTATCGCAGTACAGGGGGTTCGCCAGCGCCATGCTGGAAAATGCCGTTGCCC
>Ga0114931_10003603_pt1 | contig 19557 bp, 21 predicted proteins | sample 2SBtaG_FD_89579 | JGI IMG/M metagenome (GOLD analysis project Ga0114931, IMG submission 89579) | Deep subsurface microbial communities from Kolumbo volcano to uncover new lineages of life (NeLLi) - 2SBTROV14_V59a metaG | ecosystem: Environmental > Aquatic > Marine > Volcanic | place: Kolumbo...
AGGCGCAGGCTGTCGCGGGCGCCGAGCCCGATCGGCGCGACCTCGTCCTCGGCCAGCAGGCGGCGGGCGACGTCCTCGGCGGCCTCGACGGGAAGCGAGATCTCGAAGCCGTCCTCGCCGGTGTAGCCCGAGCGGCTGACCCAGGCGGTCACCCCGGCGACCGTCATCTTGCCCGCCGCCATGAAGGCGAGGCCCGGCGCCTCGGGGGCGTGGCGCGCCATCACCGCGGCGGCCGCCGGCCCCTGAAGGGCGAGCAGGGCGCGGTGGCCGGCCAGCCCGACGTCCGCCAGATGGGCCTCGAGATGGGCGAGGTCGGCGGCCTTGCAAGCCGCGTTCACCACCAGGAACAGGTGATCGCCGCCGTTGGTGACCATGAGGTCGTCGAGGATGCCGCCGGCGGCGTCGGTGAACTGGGTGTAGCGCATCCGCCCCGGGGCGAGCTCGGCCAGGTCGGCCGGCACCAGGGCCTCGAGCGCGGCCGCCGGGTTGGCCCCGCCGAGCCGCACCTGGCCCATGTGGGAGACATCGAACAGCCCCGCGGCGCTGCGGGTGTGGCGATGCTCGGCGAGAATCCCGGTCGGGTACTGTACCGGCATGGCATAGCCCGCGAACGGCACCAGCTTGGCGCCGAGCTCGCGGTGAAGGTCGTAAAGCGGCGTCTTCGACAGGCCCTCTCCGTCGCCCGGCATCGGCTCCTCCCACGCGCGACCGGTGGCGCCAGCGAGCCGATCGCTCGCGACGCGCCCCCTCTGTCGTCGGACCTGAGAGATTGGCCGGGCCTAGCGAGCCGGCTTTCCCCTTCGGTGAGACGGCCCGCGCGGACCGCCTGCTCTCCAGAGTTCCATCCCCCTGCGGTCCTTTTGCCTGAGAGTTTCCGGGGCGGTTGCTCCTTCGGCGCCGGCGCGAACGCCGGTCTCTCCCGCAGAGATCGATTGGCCTATGTCTTCCCCCGGCACCGGGGGTCGATCCTCCTTCGAGCGATCATAGCCCCGCCGCCGCCGAGGTCAACCGGGGTGGCGCTGGTGGCGGTTGTCGTCGAGCTGCTCGGGCGTCAGTTGGAAGCCGATGAAGCTCTTGAAGTCGCGGGCGTCGCGGGCCGGGGCGAAGACGATGTGCTGGGTGACCTCGTCGCGCAGGCGCCGGCGGATGCCGATGTCGCCGAGCTCGGCCTCGACCGGGAAGACCTCCTTGGCGAGGATGGCGCCGGCAGGGTCGGTCAGCGCCACGAAGTAGGACAGGCGGCCGATCGCCGAGTCGGCCGCGGGGCCGCGGGCGGCGACGAAGTCGACGACGATGTTGGTGTCGACGAAGCCGTCCGCATCGTACTCGCAGGTCTGCGAGACGTCGGCGATCTCGGCTTCGAGCCGGACGTCGGTGAGGTCGCGTCCCGGCCCGGGCCGAAAGTCGACCAGCCGACCGGCGTCCTCGACCACCGCGAGGGACGGGCACGGCGGCTGCGGGCCCTTGCCGAACAGGCTGCAGCCGCCGACGAAGGCGGCGAAGCCGAGCGCCGCCGCCCGGCCCGCTCTCGCCATCGGCCGGCGCACGCTCAAAGGCTCTTGTGGGTGCCGTCGCAAGTGGGCTTGCTCGACGAGCGCTTGCAGCCGCAAAAATAGACGGTGGTGGTCTCGGCGGCGGTGAAGGCGAGCGGCTTGAAGCCGGTTCCCTTGTGCGAGCCGTCGCAGAAGGGCTGCGTCGCGCTGCGCCCGCAGGCGCACCAGAAGTACGACTGGCCGGCCTCGACCGCGACCGGGAACGGCGCCTTCTGGGCGATGAGTGGGTCCGACATCGGCGATCCCCAAAAAGGTTTCCTTGACGATTTGGCTATAATACTGTGGCGCCGCCGAGCGCACCCGCCGGGGCATCGGCGGTGACTTTAGCGGCTGGTGCCGGATCACGGCAAGGGCGGGCGGTTCCGCCGACTAGTGAGATGTCGAAACCTGCGATCACCCTCGTGCTCGCCAACCCGCGCGGCTTCTGCGCCGGGGTTGAGCGGGCGATCAACATCGTCGAGGTGGCGCGCGAGCGCTTCGGCGCCCCGGTCTATGTCCGCCACGAGATCGTCCACAACCGCTTCGTCGTCGAGCACCTCGAATCCGAGGGCGCGGTCTTCGTCCACGACCTCGACGCGGTGCCCGACGGCGCCCCGGTGGTGTTCTCGGCCCACGGGGTGCCCAAGGTCGTGGTGGCCCGTGCCGATCGGCGACGACTCACCTATATCGACGCCACCTGCCCGCTGGTCAGCAAGGTTCACCGCGAGGCCGAGCGCCACTTCGCCGCCGGGCGCGAGATTCTGCTGGTCGGTCACGCCGGCCACCCCGAGGTCGTGGGGACCATGGGCCGGCTTCCCGACGGCGCGATGACCCTGGTCGAGACCGAGGGCGACGCCCGGCGGGTGGCGCCCTGGCGGCCCAGCCGGCTCGCCTACATCACCCAGACGACGCTCTCGGTGGACGACTGCGCCGGCATCGTCGCCATCCTGCGCAAGCGCTTTCCGGCGATCGTCGGCCCCCACCGCGAGGACATCTGCTATGCGACCTCCAACCGCCAGCAGGCGGTCAAGGCGATCGCCGGCGGTTGCGACGCGGTGATCGTGGTCGGCGCGCCCAACTCGTCGAACTCGCTGCGCCTGGTCGAGGTCGCGCGCAAGGCCGGCTGTGGCCGCGCTTACCTGGTCCAACGGGCGGCCGAGATCGACTGGCCTGGCCTCGCCGGTGCCGCCCGCGTCGGCATCACCGCCGGGGCCTCGGCGCCCGAGGTCCTGGTCGCCGAGGTCGTGGCGGCCTTTCGCCGGCGCTTCGCCGTGGCCCTCGAGGCGCCGCCGGGCCCGGTCGAGGACGTCCGCTTCAACCTGCCGCGGGCGCTCACCGGCTGATGGTCGCCGCCTTCCCGCTTTCATCGCGCCGCTGATGGCCGTCTACACCGAGGTCTCGGACGAGGCACTCGTCGCCTTTCTCGCGGACTACGACATCGGCGGCCTGGTCTCTTACAAGGGGATCGCCGAGGGGGTCGAGAACAGCAACTACCTGCTGCTGACCGACCGCGCGCCCTACATCCTGACCCTCTACGAGGAACGGGTGGCGCCCGCCGACCTGCCCTTCTTCCTCGGATTGATGGAGCACCTGGCGGCCCGCGGCATCCCCTGCCCGACGCCGATCCGCGGCCGCGACGGCGAGAGCCTGCGCACCCTCGCCGGGCGGCCGGCGGCCATCGTCAGCTTCCTCGAAGGGGTCTGGCCGCGGCGAACCCAGCCCCGGCACTGCGCCGCCCTCGGCGCCGCCCTGGCGGCGCTGCACCTGGCCGGCGCCGACTTCGCGCGGCGCCGTGCCAACGCCCTCGGCCCGGCCGGCTGGCGGCCCCTGTTCGAGGCCTGCCGGCCGCGCGCCGACGAGGTGGCGCCGGGGCTGGCGGCGGCGATCGCCGACGAGCTCGCGAGGCTCGAGCGGGGCTGGCCGCGGAGCCTGCCCGCCGGCGTCATCCATGCCGATCTCTTCCCCGACAACGTCTTCTTCCAGGGCTTCCGGCTGAGCGGGCTGATCGACTTCTACTTCGCCTGCAACGACGTCTTCGCCTATGACGTCGCGGTGTGCCTGAACGCCTGGTGCTTCGAGCGCGACGGCGCGTTCAACGTGACCAAGGCGCGCCAGATGCTCGCCGCCTATCGCCGGGTGCGCGAGGTCACCGACGACGAGGTGGCGGCCTTGCCGCTGCTCTGCCGCGGGGCGGCGCTGCGCTTCCTGTTGACCCGGCTCTACGACTGGCTCAACCAGGTCGACGGCGCCCTGGTCAAGCCCAAGGACCCCCGCGAGTACCTCGCCAAGCTCCGCTTCCACCAGGGGGTGGCGGACGCCGGGGCCTACGGCCTGGGATGACCGAGGTCGTCGACATCTATACCGACGGCGCCTGTGCCGGGAACCCCGGGCCCGGCGGCTGGGGGGTGCTCTTGTGCTCGGGCGATCGGGTCAAGGAGCTTTCGGGCGGCGAGCCCGAGACCACCAACAACCGGATGGAGCTGATGGCCGCGATCCGGGCGTTGGAGGCGCTCAAGCGGCCGGTTCGGGCGCGCCTGCACACCGACAGCGTCTATCTCAAGAACGGGATCACCCAGTGGATTCACCGCTGGAAACGCAACGGCTGGCGGACCGCCGACCGCAAGCCGGTCAAGAACGTCGATCTCTGGCTGCGGCTCGACCGGGCCCTCGCCGAGCACGAGGTCGAGTGGCGCTGGGTGCGCGGCCACGCCGGCGACCCCGGCAATGAGCGCGCCGACGCGCTCGCCCGCGAGGGGCTGGAAGCAGCGCGCGACGGCCCGGCCGCGCCGCCCCGGGCCGGCCTCAGAGGTCGGCGAGCAGGGTATCGGCGTCGCTGATCGTCAGCCCGGTCGCCTCCTCGGCGTGCAGCGCCTTCACCACGCCGTCCTCGACCAGCATGGAATAGCGCTTCGAGCGTACCCCGAGGCCGGCACCGGTGAGGTCGATGGCGAGCCCGAGCGCCTTGGTGAAGGCACCGCCGCCGTCGGCCAGCATCGCGATATCGTCGCCCACCCCCTGGCTCTTGCCCCAGGCGTCCATCACCCAGGCGTCGTTGACCGAGACGCAGACGATCCGATCGACGCCCTTGGCGCGGAAGGCCTCGGCCTTGGCCAGGAACCCCGGCACGTGCCTGGCCGAGCAGGTCGGGGTGAAGGCCCCGGGGAGGCCGAAGACGGCGACCCGCTTGCCGGCGAAGAGATCGTCGGTGGTGACCTTCTCGGGCCCGTCGGCGGTCATCCGGTGGAGGGTGGCGGAGGGAATGCGGTCTCCGACGGCGATGGTCATCTGCTGCCTCCTCGTGTGCGGGGGTTTCTAGGGTTCAAAGGACACCCGACGGCGACATAGGGCGGCCGAAGCGCCGGCTCAATCGCCGGTGGCCACGGCGAGGCGGGCGCCGCCGGCGCGATCGACCGCCGCCAGCACGGCGCGATCGGTGAGCAGCTCGGGCAAGGCCAGGCCCTTGGGCTGGGTCGGCCCGTAGACGGCGTCGAACGGAATGCCGAAACGGCCGAAGCTTTCCAGATAGGCGGCGATCGCCGGGTCGGGCGAGGTCCAGTCGGCGCGCATCGCGACCACCCCGTCGGCGGCGAGCAGGCTGGCGACCGGCTCGCGCTCCAGCACGGTCGCCTTGTTGACCTTGCAGGTGATGCACCACTCGGCGGTGACGTCGACGAAGACGATCTTGCCCGCCGCCACCAGGCCGGGGATCGCCGCCGCATCGAAGGGCTGCCAGAGGCCCTCGGGCGCGCTCTCGGCGCCCGCCTCGGGGGCGGCGCGGCCGAGCTCGCCGGGGGCGACGAAGGCCAGCCCCACCACCGCCACCAGGCCGGCCAGCGCCGGGGCCCGCCAGCGCCCGCCGATGCGCTCGAGCGCCAAGAGGCCGCCGGCCAGCGCCAGCAAGGCCCCCACCGCGGTCGCCGCGACCGCCCCCGCCTCGGCGGCGAGGATGGTCAGAAGCCACAGCGCGGTCGCCGCCAGCAGCACCCCCATCCCCCGGCGCACCACCACCATCCACGGCCCCGGCCGCGGCAATCGGCGGACCAGGCCGGGCGCCGCCGCCACCGCCAGATAGGGCAGCGCCATGCCGGCGCCGAGGGCGGCGAAGATGGCGACGATCTGGCCCGGCCCGCGGGCCAGCGCGAAGCCGATCGCGGTGCCGACGAAGGGCGCCGAGCACGGGGTCGCGAGCAGGGTGGCGAAGGCCCCGGCGAGGACATCGCCGGCGAGCCCGCCGCGCCCGCCGCGGGCGGTCAGCGCCGCCAGCCGGGCGGGCAGGCGAATCTCGTAAAGCCCGGCCAGGTTGTAGGCGAACAGCGCCAGGATGACGATCATCGCGACCAGGAACAGGGGCTCCTGGAACTGCATCCCCCAGCCGACCTCGCGGCCGGCGAGCTTGACCCCGGCGAGGACGGCGGCGAGCCCGAGGAAGGTCGCCAGGATGCCCGCCGCGGTGCCGAGGAAGCGGCGGCGCACGGCCCGTCGCTCGGCCCCGCCCAGGCCGACGATCCCCATCAGCTTGAGCGAGAGCACGGGCAGGACGCAGGGCATCAGGTTGAGCACCAGCCCGCCGAGCAGGGCGATCGCGAGGACGACGAGGAAGCCACTCACGTCGAAGCGCCCAGGGCCACCCGCGACCGGGGTCAGCGCCGTCGCCACCGCGCGCTCGCCGTCGGTCAGCGTCAGGGTGAGCGCGGTCTCGGTCAGCGCCGGCTCGTCGCGGCCGGCCGGTGCCGGCACCCGGAAGACCGCGGTCTCGCCCCGGACCTCGGTCTCGGGGGCGCCGAAGTAGAAGGCCCCCGGCCCCTCGACGAACAGCGCCGGATCGTGGAACCTCTCGGGGGCCCGCGCGGTGACCTCGATCAGGCGGTCGGCGCCCGCCCCGACCACGGTCGCCGAGGCCACGGTGAGGCCGCCGGGCTCGGGCGGTTTCGGAACCCGGGCCAGATAGCGCGCGACCAGGCCCGAGTGCGGGCTCGGCGCCGCCGGGCCGGGCGCCAGCGCCAGCGCGAGGTGCGCCGTCACCGGGATGCAGATGTCCCTGCAGGTGGCGTACTCGATGGTCGCGCGAAGGGCGAGCGGGGCATCGGCGCGGCGCGCCCGGGCGCGCACCGGCAGCACCACCTCGTCCTTGTAACCGTTGGTGTAGAGGGTGTCGAACTCGTGGAAGCGCCGCGGCGCCGGCCACGAGAGCACGGCCTCGGCGAGGTTCTCCGAGCCGGCCCAGGCGACGCTGGGCGGGAAGCCGGCGTCGCCGGCGCTGCGCCAGTAGATCTTCCACCCCGGCGACATCCGGAACTGGAGCCCGAGGAGGGCCTCGCCGGCGCCGAGCCCGGTCTGCGCCGCGACCAGGCGGACCGCCGAGTACTCGCCCGCGTCCTAGGCGCTCGCCAAGCTCTCGGCACGCCCGGCCGGGGCCGCGAGAACGAGCGCAGCGAAGGCGATCGAGAAGGTGCGTGCGGGTCTCGACATGGCGTGAACAACCCTTGCGGCGCCGGCCTCGGGCGGCCCCACGTTGAGCGCCAGCCCTCGCATCCTATATAGTTTGTTGCTGAGGTGGAGTCACTTCCGTGCGATACTGAGGCGTCGGCGACGGCATCCGGCGCGAACGATCAGGAGGCGCAGATGCAGACGGCGGGCTACCTCGAGGGAATGATGCTCGTGGCGATGCCCCAGATGTCCGACCCGCGGTTCGCGCGCAGCGTCATCTATCTGTGCGCACACAGTGCCGAGGGGGCGATGGGGCTGGTCATCAACAAGCTGATCGATTCGATCACCTTCCCCGACCTGTTGCGCCAGCTCAAGATCGAGTCCGAAGGGGAGACCGCGCATATCCGGGTCCACTTCGGCGGCCCGGTCGAGACCGGGCGCGGCTTCGTCCTCCACTCCGCCGATTACGTCCAGGACTCGACCCTGGTCATCAACGAGGGCATCGCGCTGACCGCCACGGTCGACGTGCTGCGCGCCATCGCGGCCGGCCAGGGGCCGCGGCAGAGCCTTCTCGCCCTCGGCTATGCCGGCTGGGCCCCGGGCCAGTTGGATGCCGAGATCCAGGCCAACGGCTGGCTCCACGTGCCCGCCGACGAGCACCTGATCTTCGATCCCGATCTCGACGCCAAGTGGGAGCAGGCGATGGCCACGGTCGGGATCGACCTCTCCGCCCTCTCCGGCACCGCCGGACGGGCCTGAGGGGGGCTCCGGGCGTCGATCGGCATCTCGGCACCGCGACGCCCCGAGTGGCTCGGCCTCGGCGCCTATTGCAGCCCCCGGCTGCTCGCCGCCAAGCGCCGGCAAGCGCCGCCATCCATGGTCGACCCCGAGCGCGCCTCGTCGGCGGACCTCATCGCGGTCGACGGGACGGCGCTTATGGTCCGCACCGGGAACCATCCCGTGGCCGAGGGTGCCGCCACGACGGCAAGCGGCTGGTCGTCGGGGCGGCCGAGGCCGGCGCCGACACCCTGCGTCTCGCCGAGATCGCGCGCTCGCAACCGGCGCCGTCACGCGGCGAGCGGCGGTGAGCCCGACAAGGGGTTGCTCGCGGGGCGGCGCACTCGGCTATGATGCCGAGGCCGGCGGTCGGGGCCGCCGGGCGATCGACAGGGAGGGAACCGATCATGACCGATGCGCTTCGCCGCGGGCTCAGCCGCCGCCGCTTTCTATCCGCTACCGCCGGTGCCGGGGCGGCGCTCGCCGCCGCGCCGCTGATCCGCCCGGCCCGCGCCGAGGGCACGCTCAACGCCCTGGTCTGGTGCGACCACACCGATCCCAAGCTGCTGAGCCCGTTCGAGCAGGCCTTCAAGATCCATCTCAACGTCAAGGAGTACGAGGGCACCGGCACCGCGCTCGCCATGCTCGAGCAGTCGCAGCCCGGCGACTGGGACGTCTTCGTCGTCGATTCGGTCGACGTCCCCCGGGTCTCGGCCCAGGGCATCCTGGCGCCGCTCGACGAGTCGCTGATCCCCTGGGACGACATCTTCCCCGAGCTTCGCCAGCCCAAGCTCCACTACCGCGACGGCAAGCTCTACGCCGCCCCCGAGAAGTTCGGCTACAACACGGTCTCCTATAACGCCGAGAAGGTCGATGTCGCCGACATGCGTCACATCGCCTCGATGTGGGACCCCAAGTACGCCGGGCGGATCGCGGTTTACGACTATTACATCCCGGTGATGGAGCTGATCGGCCTGGGGCTCGGCATCAAGCCCGCCGATCTCACCGCCCAGCACCTGCCGGCGATCCGCGACAAGCTTCTCAAGATGAAGAAGCTGGCCGCATTGGTCGGCGACGTGCCCACGGTGCAGAACGCGCTGGTCACGGGGGCGGCCGACATCATCGTCGGCGGCGGCGAGTACGCGGTCGCCGGCCTGCACGCCGAGAACCCGGCGCTCGACTGGGTGCTGCCCGACGAGGGCGGGATTCGCTGGGGCCAGGCGATCGGGGTGTTCGCCACCTCCGAGAAGAAGGCGCTCGCCGCCGAGTTCGTGCGCTACATCCTGAGCCCCGAGGGCCAGGCGCTGCTGGCAACCTCGTCGTGCTACTGGGCGATGCCGGCGAACTCGAAGGCGCTTCTCGACGACGCCCAGAAGAAGACCCTGCGCTGGGACGAGCAGCCCGACTTCATCGCCCACTCGTACAACTACTTCATCCCCGATCCGACGCTCGACAAGGCGATGCTCTACGTCTCGACCGAGTTCCTCAACGCCTGAGCGCACGGGTGGCCCGGGAACGGCCACGGTGAAGGGGCGGCGGCTCGCCGATTGGGCGGCGCTGCCGGCGCTCGCCTTCACCGGCGCCTGCTTCGCGGTGCCGCTCAGCGTCATGATCGTCTACAGCCTGTGGCGGCGCGTCGGCGGCCGGATCCGGGCCGACTGGACGCTCGCCAACTACGCCGAGTTCTTCGCCAAGGACTATCTCGTGGGCGCCCTGGTGAACTCGCTCGAGGTCACCGCCATCACCACCGTGATCAGCGTCGCGCTGGCCTATCCGCTGGCCTATGTGCTGGCCTATCGGGTGCCGGCGCGCTGGCAGCGGCTGGCCCTGATCATGGCCATCCTGCCCTTCTGGACCTCTTACGTGATCCGCTCCTACGCCTGGCTGCTGGTGCTCTCGCCGAACGGGGTCCTCAACGCCATGCTTCTCGCCGCTGGGGTCATCGACCAGCCGCTCGCCATGGCCAACCAGCGGGGCGCCACGGTGCTCGGCTTCGTCCACTTCTTCACCATGCTCTTGACCCTGACCATCTTCGCCAATCTGGTGCAGATCAAGCCGAGCTACCGGCTGGCGGCGAACGATCTCGGGGCCTCGGCCTGGCAGGCCTTCGTCCGGATCACGCTCCCCTTGAGCCTGCCCGGGGTGATGGTCGGGGCCTTCCTCACCTTCGTCGTCGCGATCGGCGATTACATCACCCCGCAGATCCTCGGCGGCTCGAAGGAACTGCTGCTGCCCCAGGTGATCATGCTTCAGGTGATGCGGCGCGCCGATCTGCCCATGGCCTCGGCGATGAGCGTGGTGCTGATGGCGGTGGTGAGCGTGATCTTCCTCGCCTTCGCCCGCCACCTCAAGATGGAGCGCGTATGACGCCGATGCGCCGGCTCGCCGCGATCCCCGCCACCCTCACCCTCGCCGCCGGCTATGTCTTCATCTTCCTGCCGGTGGTGGTGCTGGTGCTGTTCTCGTTCCAGGACGGCCTTCTCCCGGTGCCGCCCTTGAAGGGGCTCAGTCTGCGCTGGTACGCCGCAGTGTTCGCCAACCACCGGCTGATGGCCGCGCTCGGCAACTCGATCGTGGTCGCGCTTCTCTCCTCGGTCGCGGCGACCGGGCTCGGCTTCCTCGCCGCCTATGGGCTGGCGCGCCGGCGCGGGCGCTTCACCGGGCTGGCGCAATACGCGCTCGTCGCGCCGCTCACCGTCTCCTACCTCATCATCGGGCTCGGGCTGCTCGTCACCTTCCACCTGCTGGGGGTGCCGAAGTCGCTGCTGGCGGTGGGCGTCGGCCACGTGGTGATCAACCTGCCGCTCGCCTTCGCCATCCTCTACTCGCAGATGGGCGAGCACCAGGCGGTGGTCGAGCGCGCCGCCCATGATCTCGGGGCTTCCGACCTCGAGGCCCTTCTCTATGTCACCGTGCCGATGCTGTGGCCGGCCTTGATCGCGAGCTTCTGCCTCTCGGCCACCTTCTCATGGGACGAGTTCATCATCGCCTTCCTGCTCTCGCGCTTCGAGGTGACGCTGCCGGTGACCATCTGGAGCATGCTGCGCTCGGGCCTCAGCCCCGAGCTCAACGCCGCCGGCACGCTGGTCTTCGTGATCTCGTTCGCCCTCGTGCTGGCGGTCGAGCTCACGCTTCTCCGCCGGGCCCGGCGATGACCGCGCCGGTGGTGGCGCTCGAGGGCGTCGCCAAGCGCTATGGCGCGGCGGCCGCGCTGGCGCGAATCGACCTCGCGGTCCCGCGCGGCGCCTTCGTCGTCGTTCTCGGCCCCAGCGGCAGCGGCAAAACCACGCTGCTCTCGATCATCGGCGGCTTCGTCGCCCCCTCGGAGGGCCGGGTGGTGATCGACGGCGCCGACGTGACCGCGCTCGCGCCCGCCAAGCGCCCCACCGCCACCGTCTTCCAGGACTATGCCCTCTTCCCCCACATGAGCGTCGCCGGCAACGTCGGCTTCGGCCTCGCCATGCACGGGGTTCGCGGGGCCGAGCGGCGGCGGCGGGTCGAGGCGGCGCTGGCCCTGGTCGGGCTCGCCGAGCTCGGCCGCCGGGGGGTGCATCAGCTCTCGGGCGGCCAGCAGCAGCGGGTGGCGCTCGCCCGCGCCATCGCGGTCGAGCCCAAGGTGCTCCTCTTGGACGAGCCGCTCGGGGCACTCGACCTCGCGCTCCGCCGCCAGATGCAGGACGAGCTCAGCCGCATCCAGCGCCGCCTCGGCACCACCTTCCTCCACGTCACCCACGACCAGGACGAGGCGATGTCGATCGCCGACGAGATCGTCCTCATGCACCGGGGCGCGATCGAGGACCGCGGCCCGCCGCGCCGCGTCTACTTGCGCCCGCGAACCCGCTTCGCCGCCACCTTCATGGGCGAATCCAACCTGATCGAGGGCCGCGTGGTGGCCCGCGACCGCACGGGCGCGCGCATCGAGACCCCCCTCGGCGCCTTCACGCTCGCCTGCGAGGCCCCCGCCGGCGCCCGCGTCACCCTGGTGCTGCGCCCCGAGCACATCGCCCTCGATCCCCCCGCCGAGGGCGCGCTCGCCCTCGGCCCCGCGCACATCACCGCGGCCACCTTCCAAGGAACCAACGTCCGCCTCACCGCCCGCGCCGCCGACGGCTCGCCCCTCCTCATCCGCGTGCCCCCGGGGCGCGAACCCGCCATCGGCGCCACCGTCCCCCTCCACGCCGCCGCCGCCGACGTGGTCGTGCTTCCCGGCGAAGGCTGAGCGCCCCTCAGACCGCCCGAAACCGCCGGCGGGGCGAAAGACACCCTCCCCCTCGATGGGGGAGGGCAGGGAGGGGGTGAAAGCTCGTCCCGAGGACAGGAGCTCTATACGACTATTCTATGTCGCCGAGACCCCCCACCCCGACCCTCCCCCACAAGGGGGGAGGGGGAGTCGGGCGGCGCTGGGTGGCGACTGACGGGCTTTCCGGCTGCGGCAGTGCGGGCGGCTTGGATGGGGGCGATCCTGCTCGGATGGGTCGCAAGACGGTGCGCGTGGTGCGGCCTGTCCGGGTCCGCGCCGGCAGGCCTCACGGCCAGGCCGCGAGGGGGGGGAGGGACATCAGGATGGCCTCGGGGTTGCCCCCCGTCTCGAGGCCGAAGCGGGTACGCGGTCGTAGAGCAGGTTGAACTCGACATAGCGGCAGCGGCGGGCGAGCTGGTGGGCGCGCTCGGCCTCGCTCCAGGGCCGGGCCAGGTGGCGGCGGACGATCTCGGGATAGACGGCCAAGAAGGCCTCGCCCACGTCGCGGACGAAGGCGAAGTCGGCGGCGAAGTCGCCCGTCGCGAGGTCGTCGAAGAAGATGCCCCCCACCCCGCGGGCCTCGCCCCGGTGGGGGAGGAAGAAGTAATCATCGGCCCAGGCCTTGAAGCGCGGGTAGTAGGCCGGGTCGTGGGCGTCGCAGGCGCGCCTGAGGGCGGCGTGGAAGGCGGCGGTGTCGGCCGCGTCGGCGACCATCGGGGTGAGATCGGCACCGCCGCCGAACCAGCGCTTGGCGGTCACGATATGGCGGCAGTTCATGTGCACCGCGGGGACGTGCGGCGAGCACAGATGCGCGACCAGCGAGATCCCTGAGGCCCAGAAGGCGCCGCTCTTCTCGGTGCCGGGGATGCGGGCGCGGAAGGCGGGCTCGAAGGTGCCACAGACGGTCGAGACGTTGACCCCGACCTTCTCGAAGACCCGGCCGCGCATCAGCGCCATCACCCCGCCGCCGCCGCCCGGGCGCGCCCAGGGCTCGCGCGCGAAGCGCCCGGGGGGCCGCTCGCCCAAGGGCGCGGTGGCGGGAAGCGCGTCCTCGAGCGCCTCGAAGGCGGCGCAGATGCGATCGCGCAGGGTCTCGAACCAGCGCTCGGCGCGCGCCTGGGTGTCGCTCACGGGAAACCATCGGTCTGGCGCAGGGCCTCGCCGAGGACCATGGCGCAGGCGACGGCGAGGTTGAGCGAGCGCAGCTTCGGGCGCATGGGGATCACCACTCGGGCAGCGCAGGCGGCATGGACCGACTCGGGCACGCCAGCGCTCTCTCGCCCCAACAGCAGCACGTCGGCAGGGGCGAAGGCGAACCCGGTATAGGGAACATCGCCGGCGGTGGTCAACAGCACCAGCCGCCCGGGCCTGGCGGCGAGGAAGGCCGGCCATGAGCGATGGCGGGTGAGCGCCACGTGATCGAGGTAGTCGAGGGCGGCGCGGCGCAGCCCTTGCGACGGAAAGGCAAAGCCCATGGGCTCGATCAGGTCCACGGCCACCCCGAGGCAGGCGCCGAGGCGGAGGATGGTGCCCGTGTTCTGGGCGATGTCGGGTTGATAGAGGGCGATTCGCATGACCGTTCCCCGGCCGGGGCCGTTCGCTTTCGGCCCCTGGACATGGCCGCCATTTGATGCCAAAACTTCGCCCGCGCAACCCGAGGGGGAGGCCCGAAGCGATGGCTGGTACGGCGCCCACCGTTGGCCACGGTGGCGAAGACGAGACCCGGCGCGACTTTCTCTACCTCGCGACCGGCGCGGTGGCGGTGGTCGGCACCGCGGCCGCGGTGTGGCCGCTGATCGACAGCATGAACCCCTCGGCCGACGTTCTCGCGGCGTCGTCGACCGAGGTCGACCTCGAGCCGGTCGCGCTGGGTCAGCGCATCACCGTGGTGTGGCGCGGCAAGCCGATCTTCATCGACCACCGTCCCGAGGCCGAGATCGCCAAGGCCCGCGCCGTCGACGTCGCCAGCCTGCGCGACCCCGCGACCGATGAGCAACGGGCGCCCCGCCCCGAGTGGCTGATCGTCATCGGCATCTGCACCCACCTGGGCTGCATCCCGCTGGGTCAGAAGGAAGGGGATCCCCGCGGCGATTGGGGCGGCTGGTTCTGCCCCTGCCACGGCTCGCACTACGATACCGCCGCGCGCATCCGCAAGGGGCCGGCACCGAAGAATCTCTATCTGCCACCCTACGCCTTCAAAGGCAAAACCGTTGTCAAGATCGGCTGAGGGGGAGCACCGGCCATGAGCTACACGCCGGGGAACCCGGTTACCCGCTGGATCGAGTATCGCCTGCCCATCTTCGGGTTCGTCCATCATCAGCTGGTCGATTACCCGACGCCGCGCAACCTGAACTACTGGTGGAACTTCGGCTCGCTGGCCGGGATCGCGCTGGTGATCCAGATCGCCACCGGGGTGGTGCTGGCGATGCACTACTCGGCCGACTCCAATCTCGCCTTCGACAGCATCCAGCAGATCATGCGCAACGTGAACTATGGCTGGCTGCTGCGCTATATTCACCTGAACGGCAGCTCGATGTTCTTCGCCGTGGTCTATATCCACATCTTCCGCGGCCTCTATTACGGCTCGTACAAGACCCCGCGCGAATTGCTCTGGTGGCTGGGTCTGATCATCCTGCTGCTGATGATGGCGACGGCCTTCATGGGCTATGTTCTGCCCTGGGGGCAGCTCAGCTATTGGGCCGCCACCGTCATCACCAACCTGTTCACGGCCATCCCGCTGGTCGGCGATGCCATCACCCAGTGGCTGTGGGGCGGCTTCGTGGTCGGCGACCCGACGCTCAAGCGCTTCTTCAGCCTCCACTACCTGCTGCCGTTCGTCATCGTCGGGGTGGTCTTCGTGCATCTGTGGGCGCTGCATGTGCACAAGTCGAACAACCCGCTGGGCATCGACACCAAGGGGCCGAAGGACACGCTGCCCTTCCACCCTTACTACACGGTCAAGGACCTGGCGGGGCTCGGGGTGTTCCTGCTGATCTTCGCGGCCATCGTGTTCTTCGCGCCCGAGGCGCTCGTCGCCACCATCAACAACGAGCCCGCCAACCCGCTTCTGACGCCGCCCCACATCGTGCCCGAGTGGTACTTCCTGGCCTTCTACGCGATCCTCAGGGCGATCCCCAACAAGCTCCTCGGGGTGATGGCGATGTTCGGCTCCATCCTGATCCTGTTCGCCCTGCCCTGGCTCGACACCTCGCCGGTGCGCTCGGCCAAGTTCCGGCCGATCTACAAGCAGGTCTTCTGGCTTCTGGTGATCGACGCCGCCGTGCTGACCTGGGTGGGGGCCAACCCGCCGATGGGCAAGTTCGTTCTGATCGGCCGGCTGGCGACCGCGTACTACTTCCTCCACTTGGTCGTCCTGATGCCGCTGATCGGTTGGTTCGAGCGCCCGCGCCCCCTGCCCGAGAGCATCACAACGCCGGTGTTGAAGGAAGGCGCCGCCGCGGGAGGTGCGTCGTGAAGCGGCTGATGCTGGCGGCGGCGCTGGCGATCCTGGTCCCGACCGCCGCCGGGGCCGCCGAGGGTCCCGCGATCCCCGCCCACGGCTGGCCGTCGGACGGCCTGTTCGGGCGCTTCGACAAGACCGCCTTGCAGCGGGGTTTCCAGGTCTACGAGCAGGTCTGCTCGGCCTGCCACAGCCTCAAGTACATTTACTTCCGCAACCTCACCGAGATCGGGCTCAGCACCGACCAGGCCAAGGCCATCGCCGCCGAGGACGAGGTCGAGGACGGCCCCGACGATCAGGGCGAGATGTTCACCCGCCCGGGAAAGCTCTCGGACCCCCTGCCCCGGCCCTTTCCCAACCCGCAGGCGGCGCGGGCCGCCAACAACGGCGCGCTGCCCCCTGATCTCAGCCTGATCACGGTGGCGCGCGAGGGCGGTGCCGATTACGTCTATGCCCTGCTCACCGGCTTCGAGGAGCCTCCCGAGGGCTTCGCGCTGGGCGATGGGATGAACTACAACCGTTACTTCCCCGGCCATCAGATCGCGATGCCGCCGCCGCTGTTCCCCGACGCCGTGACCTACACCGACGGCACCCCGGCCACGGTCGAGCAGATGGCCGCCGATGTCGCCCAGTTCCTCAACTGGACGGCCGAGCCCCGGCTCGAGGATCGCAAGCGCATCGGGATCAAGACCTTCCTGTTCCTCCTGGTGCTGGCCGGCCTGTTCTTCGCCTGCAAACGCAAGGTCTGGGCCAAGGCCCACTGACCGGCCATGCCGGGCGAGGCGCAGACGGACCGTACCGGCGTCATCGGCGGCAGCGGGGTCTATGCCTTCGAGGGGCTCGCCGAGGCCCGCTGGGAGGCCGCCGAGTCGGCCTTCGGGACGCCATCGGACGCCCTCCTGCACGGCCGCCTCGACGGCCACCCGCTGGTCTTCCTGCCGCGCCACGGCCGCGGCCACCGGCTCTCGCCGAGCGAGATCGACTATCGCGCCAACATCGACGCCCTCAAGCGCGCGCACGTCGCCGACGTGATCTCGGTCTCGGCGGTGGGCTCGCTGCGCGCCGATCTCGCGCCGGGGACCTTCGTCATCGTCGATCAGTTCATCGACCGCACCTTCGCGCGGGCCAAGACCTTCTTCGAGGGCGGCGTCGTCGGCCACGTCTCGATGGCGCACCCCGTCTGCCCGCGCCTCGGCGAGGCGATCGCGGCGGCGGCGGCCGAGGCCGAGGTGCCGACGGTCCGCGGCGGCACCTATCTGGTGATGGAGGGGCCACAGTTCTCGACGCTCGCCGAATCCGAGCTCTACCGCGCCTGGGGCGCCGACCTGATCGGCATGACCAACATGCCCGAGGCCAAGCTCGCGCGCGAGGCCGAGCTCTGCTACGCCACCGTCGCCATGGTCACCGATTACGACTGCTGGCACCCCGACCACGATGCGGTCACGGTCGAGAGCCTGATCCGGGTGCTGAGCGAGAACGCGGCCAAGGCGCAACGCCTGATCCGGGCGCTGGTGCCCCGGCTGGCGGCGCATCGCGGCGACTGCCCCCATGGCTGCCGCCACGCCCTCGATCACGCCGTCATCACCGCGCCCGAGGCGCGCGATCCGGCGGCCCTCGCCCGCCTCACCGCGGTCGCCGGGCGGGTGCTCGGGCGATGAACGCCGGCGCCCCGATCAAGGCCCGGATTCGCACCATCCCCCACTACCCGCGAGCCGGGGTGATGTTCCGCGACATCACCACCCTGCTGAAGGACCCCAAGGGCCTGCGCACGACCGTCCACGCCTTCGTCGACCGCTACACCGCCGAGCCGATCGACAAGGTCGCCGGGATCGAGGCCCGGGGCTTCATGCTCGGCGCCTGCGTCGCCTATGCGCTCGGCGTCGGCTTCATACCCATCCGCAAAAAGGGCAAGCTGCCGGCCAGCGTCATCGGCGAGGACTATGCGCTGGAGTACGGGATCGACCGGGTCGAGATGCACGCCGACGCCATCGCCGCCGGCGAGCGCGTGCTTCTGGTCGACGACCTGATCGCCACCGGCGGCACCGCGGCGGCGGCGGTGCGCCTGATCGAGAAGTCGCAGGCCTCCGTGCACGAGTGCTGCGTGATCGTCGATCTTCCCGACCTCGGTGGGCGGCGCCGGCTCGAATCGCAGGGCTACCGCGTCTTCACGCTCTGCGCCTTCGAGGGCGAGTAGGCCCCCTCATGGGGACCGAGCGCCGGCCGATCCGCCTCGCCGAGGACGGTCGCGCGGTCGAGATCATCGACCAGACCCTGCTGCCCCACCGCCTGGCCTGGCGCCGGCTCGAGCGCTTGGCGGACGCGGTCGAGGCGATCGCCGCCATGCGGGTGCGCGGGGCGCCGCTGATCGGCGCCACCGCGGCCTATGGCGTCGCCCTGGCGCTGGCCGACGACCCCTCCGACGCCGCCCTCGATGGCGCCATCGAGGCGCTCGCCGCGACCCGGCCGACGGCGGTGAATCTCCGCTGGGCGCTCGAGGATGCACGCGCCCGCCTCGCCCCGCTCGCCGGCGAGGCCCGGGTCGCCGCCGCCTTCGCCCGCGCCGCCGCGCTGTGCGCCGAGGACGCCGCCATCAACCGCGCCCTCGGCGAGCACGCGGCCGCGCTCATCGCCGCCGCCTGGGAGGCCGCCGGGCGCGCCCGCCCGGTCGCGGTGCTGACCCACTGCAACGCCGGCTGGCTCGCCACCGCCGGCTGGGGAACCGCGCTCGCCGGGGTCTACGTCGCCGCCGAGCGCGGGGTTCCGGTTCACGTCTGGGTCGACGAGACCCGACCGCGCAACCAGGGTGCGGCGCTCACCGCCTGGGAGCTCGGCGAGGCCGGGATCGCCCACAGCGTGATCGTCGACAACGCGGGGGGGCACCTGATGCAGCACGGCCGGGTCGATCTCTGCATCGTCGGCACCGACCGGACCACCGCCACGGGCGATGTCTGCAACAAGATCGGGACCTACTTGAAGGCCCTCGCCGCCCGCGACAACGGCGTGCCCTTCTATGCCGCGGTGCCCTCGCCCTCGATCGACTGGACCCTCGCCGATGGCCTCGGCGCCATCCCGATCGAGCAACGCGACGCGGCCGAGGTCACCCATGTCCGGGGCCTCGCGCCCTCGGGCGAGGTGGTCGCGGTGCGAATCACCCCCGAGGCGAGCGCCGCCGCCAACCCCGCCTTCGACGTGACCCCGGCGCGCCTTCTGAGCGGCCTGATCACCGAGCGCGGGGTCGCGTCCGCCTCGGCCGAGGGGCTGCTCGCGCTCTTTCCCGAGCGCCGGCCCAACGCCCCGGGCTGAGCCCTCGGCCGCCGCTTGCCTCAGCCGGCGTTCAAGCGCGCCGCCGGCGGCGGCTGCCGAAGCCGACCAGGCCGACCGCGAGCAGGGCCAGCGTTCCCGGCTCGGGAACCGCGGCCAGGCGGTACGAGCCGCTGCCGAGGGCGGTCAGCCTGAGTGCCGAGAAGTCGGTCAGCTTCGCGCCGCCGCGGAACGACAGCCCGGTTGAGGGATCGACCACGGGGTTGACGAACCACTCGATGCCCTCGGCGACGGTGAGCTGCGTGGTGGTCGGATCGACGACCGTGAGGCTCCCCTTCATGATGGTCGAGACGATGGCGTCGAAGGTGGTGCCGGAGAGCGAATAGAACGAGAGCGTCCAGTCATAGGTGCCGGCGGTGGCCGTCGACTGGAAGAAATCGGTGGCGCCACCCGCATCCAGGGTGAGGACATAGTTGGTGTCGGCGTCGGGGAAGGTGTTGGACGCGATGCCGAGGCCGCTCGCCGCCGACGAATCCGAAAGGCCGTCCAAGGGGCCGATGTCGCCGAAGATGGTGCCGAAGTCCTGGGTAAGCACGAAGTCGTCGGGGCCGAGGGCGGCGCCGTCGCCCGGTGCCGGGCCGAAGCCGAAGCTGCTGCCGCCGGGCAGGCCGCCGGTGAAGTCGCCCGCCGAGAGCGTCCGCAGGGTCACGTCGAAGCTCGAAGCGTGCCCCGCCGATGAGGCGCCGGCGAGCACGACCGCGGCGACGAGCGCCGCGCTAATCTTGCAAAATCTGTCAACCACCATGCCTTCTCCATTCGAATGTCGGCGCCCGCGGCCGGATCGCTGGCGATCGGCGCGA
>Ga0114931_10003604_pt1 | contig 19557 bp, 20 predicted proteins | sample 2SBtaG_FD_89579 | JGI IMG/M metagenome (GOLD analysis project Ga0114931, IMG submission 89579) | Deep subsurface microbial communities from Kolumbo volcano to uncover new lineages of life (NeLLi) - 2SBTROV14_V59a metaG | ecosystem: Environmental > Aquatic > Marine > Volcanic | place: Kolumbo...
GGGCTAAAAGCCCAAGCCGACTTAAGTCGGCTTAAGTTTTGAGCCTTGAATTTTAATTCGAGGCGAAATTCCGGTAGGCTGCCGGATATTTCTTCAATCCCGCCCAAAATGTGAAACGCACCCACGCAATACGTTTTACGCAATACGTCTCATGCCTTCACATCCGCTACCGTGCCACCGGTCATTTCCAGCAATTCGGCAGTGGTTAGCCGGAACATGGCATACGGTGTGCCTGCCGCCGCCCAGAGTTCATCGTATGGCAGCAAATCTTCGTCCACCAGTGTTTCCATTTGACTGATATGCCCCACCGGCGGCACACCACCAATGGCGAAGCCGGTATGCTGCCGCACAAAATCGGCATCGGCTTTGCCTATTTTCTCGCCGAGCAACACGCGCACCTTTTTGGTGTCCACCCGATTGCGCCCGCTGACAAGCACCAGCACCGGCCGGTCTGATTTCTTCGTTTTAAAAATCAGTGATTTGACAATCTGCCCCACGTCGCAGCCAACAGCCGCTGCCGCTGCGACAGCCGTGTGGGTCAAATCCGGCAACTCCATCACTTGATGCGGATACCCTTTTTCGGCTAAAATTTTCTGAAATCGCCGCGCACTCGGACGCAAATCGGTCATAATTTCCTCCGTTGCCGGGTAATGATGATGGGTTTTTCGGGGGTGATGATAACGGTATGTTCAAAATGGGCACTGAGGGCGCCATCTGCCGTGCTGATTGTCCAGCCGTCTTTTTCGGTGATGATTTTTCCGGTGCCCGCCGAAATGATTGGTTCAATGGCTACAACCATCCCGGCAGTCAATAACTGGTTGTAGCGCCGATGGTAGAAATTCGGCACGGTTGGGTCTTCGTGGATGGTCCTGCCGACGCCATGCCCGGTCAGTTGGGGAATGACGGTAAAGCCGTGGCGGCGCACTTCTCGGTCAACCACCCGCCCGACAGTGTTTACCGGTGTGCCGGCACGTGCTACCGACAGCGCTTTTTGCAACGCCAACTGCGCAGCAGTGATGAGCCGTTGCCCCAATTTAGTTTCGGGGGGAAGTTGAATGGTAATGGCGGCATCAGCGATAAACCCGTGTCGCTCGGCAGTCACATCAATCGTCAGCAAATCGCCCGGTTGCAGTAGACGGCCGTTGGGCACGCCATGCACAGTGCCATCGTTTACACTTAAGCATGTTGCACCGGGAAAATCATATACCAATTTGGGGGCAGATTTCGCCCCATGCCGCCACATATATTCCGCACCGATGTCATCCAATTGTGCAGTGGATATTCCGGGTTGGGCTGCATCTGCCATTGCCCGGATGGTTCCGGCGACAATTTCGCCAATTTCCCGCAATACCGAAATTTCTTCCGGCTGAGTAACAATGGTCATAAAAAAATCCTTTGTGAGTGAGACAATGCGTGATAACCTGCAACTCTGTTATATTGCGGCAATCCAATTCAACAGTGATTGCGGGAAAATGCCAACGGCAATAATTGCGATACTTCCGACAAAAATAATAGCAGAAGCCATCCAATATCTTCCGGTTGAAAAACTTGCCCCGGCGACAGCCGGACGCAGCAGATACCACAACCCGCGCAGATAACCGGTCGTCACCCCGATGCTTCCCAATAAAACCACCACCGGCAAACGGCTGTCTACCCCTGCCGTCGCTTTCAACAAAAACCAGTGGGAGATGAAGCCGCCGGTCAGCGGTGCACCCGCCAGCGCCGCCCCGCCGACCATCAACCCAAATGCCGCCACCGGATACCACCGGGCAATTCCCGCCGCGCGGTCGAAAGCATCGCGCTTGATTCCCTGCCGAATGATTGCAATTGCTGCCGCCAAAACCAACAGCGCGACGAAACGCACAGCTAGCCCGAACAGCACAATGGTCACCCCCGTTTTATTCTGCAAGCCAAGCGCCATAACACTTGCCCCCAACTGAAAAACTGCGCTGTACCCCAATAACGCCGAAAACGAATTTTGTGCAGCAGTGAATCCCCCGCCAACGATGATGCTCAGTGCGCCACCCCACAACAACGCCGTCGAGGCAAATTGTACATCACCCAGCCATGGGGCAACCACGGTTAGCCGTAACAGCCATACCAGCGCCACTGTTGGAAAAATCAACACAACCAGAACCGTCGCCCCCGGCAGCGATTCCCGCGCCATAGCAGTTATCCAGCCGTGCAGCGGCGCTACGCCCAGCCACAGCGCAAAACCACCGGCGGAAAGCAAGGCAATCTGCCCGGCAAATTTTCCGCCGGGTGCAGCATCGAGATACCATGCCGCCAGCAAAAATAATGGCGTCGCCAGGGTCATCATCACCAAAAAACGCTGAGCCGCCCGCACCGAACCGATGCGTCCGCCTTGAATGGCAAACACCGACACCAGCGCGGCAATTTCCATAAATAATGCGGCAATACCCAAATGCGGACTCGCCATTGCCCAGCCGGAAAGTCCCACCAGCAATATTCCGGCGGGAAAAAAGGTCCATCCCTGCGAAAATTCCGCAGACAACGCAAACAAAACCGCCAGTGCCAGCCACAAGCCGCCCCATACCTGCGCCGAAAACGTGTCAACGAAAAATTGCCGTCCCAATAAAACAAATCCACGTTCCGGCAGCACAAACAGCGCTGCCCACGCCATCAGTATGGCAGCGGCAGCCGCAATCCATACACCGATTTTCCAGCGTCGCAGCGGATACACCAGCGCAGCCAGCACGCCCGGCGCAATGAATATCATCAGCGGCAGAAAATACTCGCTCAAAAATCTTCCTCCAAATTCACACCGCGCGCGATGCCCAAATAACCAATCGCCAGCGCCAGCAGCAAATTCACCGCGCCCCACAGTCCGACAATCAGCAAACTGCCTTCGAGGGTGGTATACCACAGTTCAAATCCAATTAACAGCGTCAGCAGCCCCTGCCCCACCTTTATCGGATTTTCCGAAAGGATGAGCAAACCGATACCAACCAGCGCCAGCCAATAGACTGCGGTCGAAACGGACGGAGGGAGCGAGCCAATGGGATGCGTTTGTGCCAGCGAAACCGCCGCCACCATCAGGAAAAGGGTGAAAATCACCCGGAAAAACCTTCCGGCGGGCAAAATTCCTCCATCACCCGCCCGAAAATTCCCCAGTGCGCGTTTTCCACCTGCGGCGAGCGTCAGTTCCTTCCGCCAACCCGCTTGCCGTGCCGAAAGATACAGCATCAGCCCCACAAAAATCCCCACCAAAATTTTGGCGAAGGCAATTTCCGGACGCACCAAATGCGCCAACTGCGCGCCCAATGCCAAATATTGCACTTCCAGTGCCAAAATTGAAAAGCGCCAATCGCGCAGTAAAAGCAGCATACTGCCCGTGAGAAAAAAGGTGGCCAGCGAAAATGCCAATGGTAATTTTTGTGCTATCGAGAAAATATCGGTCAGTGAGGGAATATTCATTGTAAAATTGCCACCAAAATTCCGGCGAGTGTCAGCAGAAACGCCCAGCCCAAATAGTGTGCCCCTTCCAGAATGGCTTTAAAGCGCAAAAGGCGATAGGCACACCAATCTATGGCGTTTGCCATACTTGCCCACAGCCAATCGAGTTGCAAAATCGGTTCAATCATCTGCGGTGAAAGCGACAGGCGGCGCACAATAGCATTGTGCCCAAAGCCGAGCAGCAACGCCAGTACCCACACCAGCCCCAAATTTGCGATGATTATGCCAATCATCGGACTGTCGATGCCGTTAAACGGCAATCCGGTGATGACATTGAAGGTAATCCCCGCCGCACCGGGCAACAAAAATGGAATGGTAACCATCAATGCCGTCCACAGGGCGGTTTCGTGCTTGCTGTGGCCAGCCAACAGGGCGCGCCAGTATTGCACCAACACCGAAAAACCAAGCCCCTCTGCCAATACCACCAGCGCCAAAATACCGATTCGGTGTTGTTGCAATAATTCGGTGAACAGCCGTAAATGCGATATCCAGCCAAAGGTGAAGGGAAAGCCAACGATGGTAAGTGTGGCTAAAATGGGAACGGCATACACCCACAGCCAGTGCCGTTCGCGCAAATCCGGTTCGCCAACGTTGGGCATTAGCCACAGTGCGCCCAGTGCCAATGTGTATCCCAACCCCAAAGCAATTGCCACCCCCGCCGAGACCGGCGCAACCAGCAGAATCAACCCCGGCTGGGTAATAGACATGCGCAGCAATTTGATGCGGGCATGCTCGCGTTCACTATCGCTGACCCACGCCAGTGCAGCATTGAATAGCACCGTTACCCCAACCAACACATCTACCGGCACGGGAACCGGCTGCTGTAAAAATCGGGCAGCAGCATACACTGCCGTCACCGTGCTGAGCGCCGTCCATACCATCGGCACGGCATCGGTAAATGTGGTTTTTGACCATGCATTGATTTCCACAAACGGGAATAGACTCATGCGCAGCCACAATGCCACCGCAAACACATCCGCGCCGGTGGAATTTCCCGGAAAAAGCGCAGAATACATCAGCGCGCTCACCGTAAAAACCGACAGGAAAAGACGCGCCAGTGCCACACCGCGCCATCCCCGGCTGAACCAGAAAACTGCGCCGAGCAAATCAAACAGCAGCAACGCATAACTGAAAGCGATACCGTTGGCAGCCACAAAAACCGCTGCCGCACCCGCCGACAGCACCAGCAATTCGCCGTGCCGCGATACCTGTTTGCCCCAAAAAGTCGCCAGCAATAGCAGCACCGGCACAAACAAAAACGGCGTACTCACGCCATCCAGCCGAGCCGTCAAGCCATCGCCCGTTCCCCACGGTGCGACCACCGTCGGTGGGGCGGCATAACTATCTGTCAGCCGCAGTGTAACCCGTGCCGCCAGCAGCAAAAATACCAGCGCCACAATTGCCAATCCCCAATTCGATTTATTGAAACGGGGCGAGAATTTTTTTCTTTCGGAAAACCACTCGCCAGCACCAATACCAATCGCACCGATGGCAAACAGTATGGCGGGCATCAGCGGCGAAGAAATCATCGTTTTCATAGTTGTGCATTTTAGCATAACGCCAATAATGGGGCGAATATCGCAGTTTGACAGCACAAATTTTTGATGAATAATGAACACTGAAACGTGATGCGCGACAACCTGCAACCCGAGGCTTTGAACTTTGAACTTTGAAACATTGAAGTCCGAAACCCAAAATCTAACCCTTATCGGCGAAAGCATAAACCCCAGCGGACGCCCCGGCTTGCAGCAGGCATTGCAACGCGGCGATTTTTCGCCGGTGGAAAAACTTGCCCGCGCACAGATTGCCGCCGGGGCAGATGTGCTCGATGTGAATGTGGGCAGCGGTTTTGCCGACGAAACAGCGTTGCTGGCATCGGCGGTACGCATTGCACAAAATGCGACCGGCGCACCCGTGTGCATCGATTCTCACAACCCGGCCGCCATCGAAGCCGCGTTGCAGGCGGCACACGGCACAGCAATCATCAATTCCACCACTGCCGACCCGCACGCATTAGACACTATTTTGCCATTGGCTAAAAATTTCGGTGCGGCGGTGGTGGGGTTATGTTTAAATAGTGACGGTATCCCGCCAACCGTCGCCGCCAGACTTTTGTTGGCGGAAAAAATTCTCAACCGGGCGGAGCAATTCGGCATTCCCGCCGAAAATATTATCATCGACCCGCTGGTTTCGGCATTGAAAACCCACCCCGATGCGGCACGCATTGCGCTGGATACCATCACCCATATCCGAAAAAAAATGGGCGTAAAAATCACTATCGGGGGCAGTAACATTTCTTTCAGCCTGCCCAATCGTGCGGCACTGAATGCTGCATTTCTGGCGATGGCAATTGCTGCCGGTGTCACGCATCCCATTGTGAATGTACTGCAACCGGAAGTTGTCGCCAGCGCTCGCGCCGCCGCACAGTTACTCAATCAAACACATCGAGGCGTAACATGAAAATTGCCATTGGTTCTGAAAATCCCGTAAAAATAGCCGCCGCAAAAGCCATATTACAGCAAAAATTCCCCAATGCCGAATTTGTGGCGCACGCTGTACCCAGCGGCGTTTCCGAGCAGCCGTGGGGCGACGCAGAAACACGCACCGGCGCAGAAAATCGCGCGCGGGCAGTGTTGGCTGCCACCAATGCCGATTTTGGTGTGGGTTTGGAAGGCGGCGTGAAAGAAACCCCCGTCGGATTGATGACATGCGCATGGTGTGCCATCGTTGACCCTCGCGGAAAGATAGGCTTTGGCGGGGGGTTGAATATGCCATTACCACCCACCGTCGCCGAAACACTGCGCACCGGTGGAGAATTGGGCCCGGCTATGGATACGCTTTCAAACAACCATAACACCAAACAAAAGCAGGGCGCTATCGGCATTTTAACTGCCGGGCTGTCCAGCCGACAAGCGGCATACGAGCAGTTGGTCGCTATGGCAGCCGCGCCCTTCGTCACAAATTATTTTTCGGAGGAAAAATGATGCAGAAAATTGTAGAATGTGTACCAAATTTCAGTGAAGGACGCCGCCCGGAAGTGGTGCAGCAGATTGTTGATGCCATCGCCGCGGTGGATGGGGTGAAAATGCTCGATTTTTCATCCGATGCCGACCACAACCGCAGTGTGGTCACCTTTGTTGCGCCGCCAGAAACGGTAGGTGACGTGGCTTTTGCCGGTATTGCCAAAGCCGCCGAACTGATTGACATGACCAAACACACCGGCGGGCATCCGCGCATGGGCGCCACCGATGTGTGCCCCTTCATCCCCATCAAAGGGGTAACGATGGACGACTGTGTGGCAATCGCTAAAAAACTTGGGCAACGGGTGGGAGAAGAACTCGGCATTCCGGTTTATCTGTATGAAAAAGCCGCCACCCGCCCGGAGCGCGAAAATTTGGCGAAAGTACGCAAAGGGCAATATGAAGGCATCCGCGATACCATCGCCACCGACCCCGCCCGCACCCCCGATTTCGGCCCCGCAAAAATGGGCACAGCGGGCGCAACAGCCATCGGCGCGCGGCAATTTCTCATCGCGTTCAATGTATATTTGAACACGGATAATGTGGAAATCGCCAAAAAAATCGGCAAAGCGGTGCGGCATTCCGGCGGCGGGCTGCGTTATGTCAAAGCAATGGGACTGGAAGTGGACGGCAAAGCGCAAGTCAGCATGAACCTCACCGATTTCACCGGCACGCCGATTTTCCGTGTGGTGGAAATGATTCGGCGGGAGGCGACGCGGTACGGTGTGGGCATCGCTTCCACCGAATTAATTGGATTGATTCCCCAGCAGGCATTGATTGATGCCGCCGTCTGGTATCTACAACTCGATGGATTTTCGCCGGAGCAGGTGCTGGAAAATCGGCTGACGGGTAAATAGCCATAAAATCACATCCCCAAAAACAAAACGCGCTTCCCGTTACGGGCGGCGCGTTTTTTTCATTTGACGCAATGCCGCTTCTGCCTACACTGTCTATCAGCAATTTCACCTCTGTAACCCACCTTACGGCATTCACACCTTATTTGCGATACGATTCTTGTACCGTGCCGCTGCACCCTGCCATCTATTTTCACACGTATTTCCTTTTGGAGGAAAAATGAATTACCCCATGCATCCCGATTTGAAAACCGGCAACAAATTTCCCGACTTCACCCTGCCCGATCACACCGGCAAACCGCGCCAACTTTCAAAAATCCTGCGCGGATTTCCGGGCGTACTCATCTTCAGCCGGGGCTATTATTGCCCCAAAGACCGCCGTCAGCACACCAATTATGTGACTCATCTGCAGCCAGAATTCCGCGTGAATTATTGCAAGATGATCACTGTTTCGGTGGATGACCGTATGAACGCCAACGAGATGCGCGACGCGCTGGATGCCAATTGGCCATTTTTGCTCGACACCGACCGCCATCTTTTGCACGAATTGGAGATGACCGACACCACCGACCCTGCCCATGGCGAAGTGTATATTCCCTACACCTTCATTTTGGATAAAGACCGTACCATCTATAAAATTTATAACGGATGGTGGTTTTTGGGCCGCCCAACCGTGGAGGAAATTCGTATGGATTTACGTGCGTTGATGAGCCAACGCCTCGATTGGGTTTACCACCGAAAGTGAGCTGCCATGTCATCATCCACAAAAATCTCGCACCCGCATCACTCGCCACCGCCGACGCTGCACATTTTTGACAGCCACAGCGCGCTGGGCGTCGCCGCCGCGCGCGACATTGCCGCCTGCGCCGTCAAAGCTATCGCCGCCCGCGGGCGATTCACCGTTGCCTTTTCGGGTGGTTCGCTGCCAAAACTTGTGTTCCCTGCGCTGGCTGCCGCCGTGCCGAGCCATCGTTGGGCACACTGGTTTGTTTTTTGGGCAGATGAACGGATGGTTCTGCCCAGTCACCCCGACAGCAATTTTCGGCTGGCGAAGGAAACTCTGCTTGACCATATTTCCATCCCGCCGGAACATGTTTTTGCGGTAGATACAACCCTGCCCGCCGCAAAAGCTGCTCGAAAATACCAAAAAGTCATCGAAACAGAAATGGGCAATCCCCCAAAATTTGACGCAATTTTGCTGGGAGTCGGGCCCGACGGACACACCGCCTCACTTTTTCCCGGACACCCCCTGCTGACAGAAACGCAACGCTATGTTGCCTCCGTGCTCGATTCGCCGAAACCACCGCCGGAACGGGTGACACTCACCCTGCCGGTGCTGAAGAATGCCGGCAGCATCTTTTTCATCGTCACCGGGGCAAACAAAGCCGACATTTTGCCGCGGGTGTTGCTCCCGGCAGATGACAGTCAACTTCCCGCCGCAATGGTTCAAATAGCAAATATCTCCACACACTGGTATGTGGATGTCGCTGCTGCGGGAAAAATATAGTTGTCAGTTGCCGGCGGACTGAACGCCGATTGCTGACTGCTGAACACTACCAAAAGGAGATTCAGTTATGAAACTTGCAATGATTGGTTTGGGAAAAATGGGCGCAAATATGGCGCAGCGATTGCTGAACGATGGACACGCGGTAACAGGGTACGATCTTTCTGCCGCAGCAATTGCCGCGCTGGAAACCCACGGCGCAACGGGCGCCCGTACATTGACAGAAGTTGCCGCCAAATTGGATTCGCCGCGTGTGGCATGGGTAATGGTTCCCAGCGGTTCCCCCACCGAACAGACCGTGTTTGCGCTGGCAGACCTGTTTTCGGCGGGAGATATCATCATTGATGGCGGGAACAGCAATTACAAAGATTCTATGCGGCGCGGCGCACTGCTGGCAAAAAAGGGTATCCATTTTGTGGATGTCGGCACCAGTGGCGGCGTGTGGGGGTTGACAGAAGGCTACAGTATGATGGTCGGTGGGGCGAAAGACGCGGTGGAACACTTGCGCCCGTTGTTTGAAACACTCGCACCTGCTGCCACCTCCGGCTGGGGGCACGTGGGGCCCGTCGGCGCGGGGCATTTTGTCAAAATGGTACACAACGGTATCGAATACGGCTTAATGCAAGCATATGCCGAAGGCTTCGAATTGATGGGGCAAAAAACCGAATTCGGGCTGGATTTGCACCAAATTGCCGAAATTTGGCGCGATGGCAGTGTCATCCGCTCATGGCTGCTCGATTTGACTGCTGCCGCGTTGGCGGAAAACCCCACACTGGATGGCATCGCTGCCTTCGTGCCCGATTCGGGCGAAGGGCGGTGGACGGTGCAAGAATCCATCGAATTGAGTGTGCCACTGCCGGTTATCACACTGGCACTGCAACAGCGGTTCCGCTCGCGGCAAGATGCCCCTTTCGGCGCAAAATTGCTATCGGCAATGCGCAACCAATTTGGCGGGCACGCCATCAAAAAAACCGGTTGATGAAAGCGAGAAAATATGACAACCTTTGAAAACCAGCCGATTACCATCGTCATTTTCGGCGCATCGGGCGATTTAACCCGCCGCAAATTGATTCCCGCACTGTACCACAATTTTCAGAAAAACCGGTTGCCACCGGGAACGAAAATTGTCGGATTTGCCCGCCGAGACTGGGACGATGACACCTTTCGCAGACACCTACGCGAAGGGGCAGAAACTTTCAGCAAATCATTCAACCCTGCCGATTGGTATGCCTTCGCGCCACAGCTATTCTATTTCAAAGGCGATTTGAACATTGCCGCAGATTATCACCGCTTGCGGCAATATCTGTTGGAAACGGAAGATGGCGCAACCAACCGGCTGTATTATCTGGCAACAGCCCCGCGATTTTATGCACCGGCAGCCGCGCATCTCGGCGCAGCAGGGATGGCAGACCAGTCGCGCGGTTGGCGAAACCTCATCGTGGAAAAGCCATTTGGGCACGATTTGGCATCTGCCGAAACGTTGAACCGCCAATTGCACGCGGTTTTTCACGAAAGCCAAATTTACCGCATCGACCACTATTTGGGAAAGGAAACCGCGCAAAACATCCTGTTTTTGCGCTTTGCCAACACCATTTTCGAGCCGGTATGGAACCGGCGATATGTTGACTATGTGCAAATTACTGTCGCCGAAAAAGTGGACGTGGGACACCGCGGCGGATATTATGATACCGCCGGTGTACTGCGCGATATGTTCCAAAACCATCTGTTGCAACTGCTGTCGCTGGTGGCAATGGAACCGCCCGCGTCGCTGGATGCCGATGCCATCCGCAACGAAAAGGTGAAGGTGTTGAGTGCCGTCCGCCCCATCCCGTTGAGTGACACCGTGCGGGCGCAATATGACGGCTACCGCAATGCGCCGGGGGTGGCAGAAAATTCGCAAACACCCACTTTTGCCGCGTTAAAATTGCATATTGACAATTGGCGGTGGAAAGGCGTGCCGTTTTATTTGCGGTCGGGAAAGGAATTGCCGGCAAAAACCAGCGAGATTGCCATTCAGTTTCAATCGCCGCCGGATGTGATGTTCAACTTGGCGCAAGATAAATGTTTCACGCCCAATCGGCTATCCATCTGCATTCAGCCGGATGAGGGGATTCATCTGAAGTTTGAAACAAAAGTACCCGATTCGGTGCGAGAGTCACGTTCGGTGGATATGGAATTTCACTACCGCGATTCATTCAACCACATCACCCTGCCCGATGCGTATGAGCGGCTGTTGCTGGATGCCCTGAAAGCGGATGCTTCGCTGTTTGCTCGCAGTGACGGTATTCACCGGGCATGGGAACTGATTGACCCCATCATCACCGGTTGGGAAACCTCATTGGATGCGCCGCCGTTGGCACGATATTCGCCCGGCAGTTGGGGGCCTGCGGAAGCAGATGAATTACTCACTCGGGCAAAGCATCGCTGGCAATTGGGCTGTGGCGGCCATAGATAGAAATTGGGTGTGGTTGTTGGCGATTGGGATTTTTGCCAATCGTTACTTTTCAATAACCCATCACCCTTAAAAAGGACATGGAAGATGACTTTACAATACTGGTATATGTTTCCGGTGTCGCTATTGGTTGCCACCGTGGCGATGGCTTCCGGCGTAGAAGGCGCCACGTTTTTTGCACCGATTTTCATTTTGGGGCTGGGATTGCCGCCGGAAATCGCCATCGGCACCGGACTTATCACCGAGGTATTCGGCTTTGCCAGCGGCCTATATGCCTATGCCCGCAAAAAATTAATTGATTATCGACTGGGGTTGAATTTGCTGATGGTCACTGTTCCACTAGCGTTGGTGGGCACGTGGGCAAGTGGGCGGATAGAAGCGGACATTTTGAAAGTAATTTTGGGCGTGGGACTGTTTGCAGTGGCAATTAGTTTTTTGCGCGCGCCCGACCATTCGGACGTAGTGCTGCTGGACGAACATATCAAAAAAGATTTTGGCGACACCAACGCCGAAACATGCCTCACCACATCGGATGGTGAAGAGATTCGGTATACCGTCTGCAATAAATCCGAAGGTATGCTCATCAGCGGGGTGGGCGGGCTGTTCATCGGATTGATTTCCACCGGTTTGGGTGAGATGAATAGCTATTTTCTGTTACAGCGATGCCGCGTGCCCAGCCGCGTTTCGGTGGCGACGAGTGTGCTGGTTGTTGCGGTAACGGCGCTGGTTGCCGCCGGTGGACACTTGTTTCAATTTGTGCAATCGGGCAGTGAAACATTGCAAACCGTTTCAAATTTGGTGATTTTCACCGTACCCGGCGTAATTATCGGCGGGCAAATGGGGTCGCTGGTGTCCAGCCGTATTTCTCAAAAAGTACTGGAACGGAGCATGGGGATACTATTCATTTTGGTTGCAGCATTAACACTGGGCGAGGTTTTGTTGTAATTTTGAGTGCATCAGCAGCACCTGATGGACTGCGCAATGACGAACCGGATACATTGGGGTAACAAAAAACGGCGCGAGCAACAGGTACTCGCGCCGTTTGAAAAACATAATCGTTACCCGTTCCCCAACATCATCGAAAAGGCTTTGTCGAACTGGTCATATCCGGGCCAACCGGGCACGGTTGCCAAAATCGAGCCATCGGTATCAAACACAATAAATGTCGGGGTGGCGCGCACGCCGAATTTTTGGGCAATGGCACGGTCTTGGTCAACATTGATGCGCATAAATTTAATTTTTCCATCATATTTTTCGCCGAGGTTCACGACATCGGGCGTAGCCTGCCGGCACACCGGTCACCAATCGGCGTGAAAGAAAACAACAGCGGGAACACCCAATTTGCCCGCAAGTGCTTCATTCACTGCCTCCGGGTTTGATTCAGGACCGATGTAACGCACGGTTCGGTCGGCGGGGGTGGCGGTGGGTTCATCTGCCGCCACCGATGCGCTTTCGCCGGCGGATGCTTGCTGTGGTTGATTGAACATCACCACACCGACAACGATAATGGCGACAATCGCGATGGCAATGCCACCCAGCATCATCCAATTGGATGATGTTTTTTGTGGCGTTTTGGATACACCTTTCTTTTTGGGTTTTGCCATATGCTTTCTCCCTTCCAAAAAATCAGATAGCTAATTATACTATCATTGTCAAATTTTTTATAATTTTCAAATGTGGATTTAAAACACGCGAGCGGACATCGCTTCGATGAAACAATGCCCGCTCGCTAAAAAGGGAGGGAGAGGCTGTTTAACTTTCGCCCAACAGTTGACTGAGGGCTTGTTCAAATTGGTCATACCCCGGATACCCGGCAACACTGGTTAAAACATTACCGTTTGCATCCAAAATAACGAAGGTGGGGGTAGCACGCACACCATATTTTTGCACGCCGGTGCGGCTTTCGGGATGGTCAACATTCATCCGCACAAAACCCACTTTTCCGGCAAATTCTTCGCCAAGGTTCACGACCTCAGGCATCGCCCGCTGGCACACCGGTCACCAATCGGCGTGGAACATGACCAGTGTTGGTTTTCCGGTTTGTCCCGATTCTGCATTTGCCAACGCGGCGGCATCGGTGGGGGGCCCGAGATATTTTACTTCTCGGCTAACCACGGCGATACCCTCCGCCGAATCGCCGGCAGAAGTTTCATCGGCAGTTGAGTTTGTCACCTGAAACACCGATGACATCCCAAATGCCAGCAATCCCAGCACGACAACACCAAATACGCCCAAAATCATCGCATTGGCTTTCGATTTTTTCTTTTTGGTTTTACCCTGAAACCCTTTCGATGCCATAAATTACCTCCGAAGGTACAATTTTACTTCCCCATTGTAACCGGAAAAACACCGAAGTTCTGTAATCCGGCTCACATACGGCAAACCGACACGGAAATTGACGGGTTTTTGTCGGTTTTATGCCACACACCAACCGCAATTCGTGATATAATGGTTATAGATTCGTCATTCGTCATTCGTCATTCGTCACGTGCCATGCGCCGATTATTTCTGTTGATTGCAATTCTAATACTGGCGGCGGGGATTTCCGTCTATCGCTGGTTACTGGTTGATTTGCCACACCCCGACCAGCTCTATCAGCACGCCTCCGCGCCGTCCACCAATATTTTCGACCGGAACGGCATGCTGTTGTACCAAATCAACGACCCGCACCAGGGCTTTCATACGCCGCTGGCGCTGGACGATATTCCGCAAGCGTGCGTGAATGCCACCATCGCCACCGAAGACGCGACGTTTTTCCGCAATCCCGGCTTCGATACCCACGCGATGCTGCGTGCCCTGGTCGGCAATCTGCGCGAAGGGGAAATTGTCAGCGGGGCGAGCACCATCACCCAGCAATTGGCGCGCAATCTGCTTTTTTCGTCGCAGGAACGGACGGAAATCAGCCTGACGCGCAAACTGCGCGAAGTAATTCTGGCATGGCGAATCACGCAATCGTACAGCAAAGATGAAATTCTGACGCTGTATCTGAATGAAACCTATTATGGCAATCTGGCGTTCGGCATCGAAGCTGCCAGCCGGACATATTTCGGCAAATCCGCCGCCGAATTGGACACGGCGGAATGTGCGCTGCTGGCGGGATTGCCGCAAAGTCCGGCGGCATATAATCCGCTGGAAAACCCGCAAGCGGCACAAACACGCCAGGCTGATGTGTTGCGGTTGATGGCGGAAAACGGTTTTATTTCCACGGCTGATGCGGATGCCGCCGCCCGCGAGCCGCTAAAATTCGCGTCTGTCCCCTTTCCCATCGAAGCCCCCCATTTTGTGATGTATGTGCGCGGACAGTTGGAACGCCGTTTCGGGCTGGAAGCCATCTACACGCAAGGATTGCAGGTTTATACCACGCTGGACATCAACGCCCAGCACGCCGCCGAACGCGCGGTGCGGTATCGGCTGGCGCAACTGGCAGAACCGGAAGCGGGTATGCCGCCGAAAAATGTGCGCAATGCCGCCGTGGTGGTGCTGAAACCCATTACGGGCGATGTGCTGGCGATGGTCGGCAGTCCGAATTATTTTGACCCGCGCATTGACGGCGCGGTGAATGCCACCGTTGCCCGGCGGCAACCCGGCTCTTCCATCAAACCGATAACCTATGCCGCTGCATTCGACCCCGATTTTGCCGAGAAATACGGCTATCGCCCGCTCACGCCCGCCAGCATGATGATGGATGTGCGCACGGCGTTTGTCACCCGCGAGGGGCGGCCTTATGTGCCGCAAAATTACGATCGCACGTGGCATGGACCGGTGCTGTTGCGCTCGGCGCTGGCGCAAAGTATGAATCTGATTGCGGTGAAAGTGCTGGATTATATCGGATTGGATGCGATGACCGACATGGCGCGGCGGCTGGGCATCACCACGTTTGATGACGCAGACCGCTTCGGGCTGGCACTGACGCTCGGCGGGGGGGAGGTGCGCCTGCTGGAATTGACGGGCGCGTATGCCGCATTTGCCAGCGGCGGGCATCGGGTGGAACCGGCGACTATTTTGCGCGTGACCGATTCTTCCGGCGCAGAATTGTACCGCCGTGAAAGTACACTCGGCGCGGCGGTGATGGATGCCCGCATAGCATACCTCATCACCAATATTCTGAGCGATAATTTTGCCCGCGCGCCTGCATTCGGCGAAGGGAGCGCCCTGCGGCTCGACCGTCCCGCCGCCGCAAAAACCGGCACCACCACCGATTTTCGGGACAATTGGACGGTGGGCTATACCCCCGATTTTGTGACCGGCGTGTGGGTCGGCAATGCCGATAACGAGCCGATGAAACACGTGACGGGCATTACCGGCGCCGCGCCCATTTGGCATGATGTGATGATGAATCTGCATCAAGATTTGCCCCCGCGCGATTTTCCACGCCCCGACGGGTTGACCACCGAAACCATCTGCGCGGTGAACGGGCTGCTACCGTCGGCGGGATGCTCGCAGCGGGTGGATGAAGTATTCATTGCCGGCACGGAACCCACACAGGTGGACGACTGGCACCGGCAATTCAATATCGACCGCCGCACCGGTCTTTTGGCGGGAGATAATTGCCCGCCGGAGGTGACCGTTTCGCGCTGGTTCACCCTCTACCCGCCGGATGCGGGTCAATGGGTGGAAAAGAATCTCACCCGCCAACCGCCGCACGAATTTTCGCCGCTGTGCGGGGATGGCGGTCAGCCGGTAGCCATCAGCGATCAGTTTTCAGCGGGCAGCGATCAGCCATTTATCCGCTTCATTTCGCCGGATGATGGCGCAACGTTCCAACTGTCGCCCGCTATCCCCGCCGAGGCGCAGAAAGTGCGCGTCGCAGTAGAAATTGTCACGGACGTGCGCGCCGAATCGGTGCGCCTGCTGGTCAACGGGCAACCGCTGGCGCGGGGAAGCTCGGCATGGTGGCGGCTTTCGCCGGGGGAATGGCGGTTTGAGGCGGTCGGGATGGATTCGCGCGGGCAATCGGTGCGGGCGGGGATAACGGTGAGAGTTATGAAATGAACGTATTGCGTATTGCGTGTTGCGTAAAAAAGGGAGGTCATTGGGATGAATTATGAATCGTGGGAAGCTCAAGTACCCTTTTCTATTACCACCGATACTTTGTGGAAAATGAAAGTATATCGCAAAGCTTTATTTCTGGCAGATATTAACTGGCTCGACGTCACCAAACTGACAAAAGATAAACGCACACAATCTCTGGCTGACCAACTATATCGAGCAGTCGGCTCCATCAGTGCCAATATCGCCGAAGGATATTCTCGCGGTACCGGACGTGACCGCGCCCGATTTTACGAATATGCGCTCGGCTCAGCGCGGGAAAGCCGAGACTGGTATTACAAAGCCCGTCATATTTTAGGAGAAACTGTTACCAACCACCGGCTGGATTTATTGAGTGAAATTATCCGTATGTTGTTGACCATTATCCCACACCAACGCCAACGTACGTTGAAAGAGGATTCAATCAGTTATACAGCATCTACAAACGCAAATTAACTACGCAAAACGTTTTACGCAATACGTTTTACGTTTTTCACGTAAACCTTTGCAAAGGAGAGCCCCCTATGAAAAAGCTGTTCACCTTCATAACCATCCTGCTATTCACCGCCGCGTGCCAAATTACGCCGACACCCGCGCCGGTAACCGACACCCCCGCCCCGCGCGTGCAGACACTGCCCACCGACACCGGCGCACCACCCACACCGGAAACGCCCTTCCCGCCGCTGGTACTGCGTACCGTGCCCGAAAACGGCGCGGAAATTGCACTCGATACCCCCATCGAACTGACCTTCGACCAGCCGATGGACACCGCTTCGGTACAAAAGGCTTTCCGCATTGCACCGGCGGTGGATGGTACGCTCAATTGGGTGAATGACACCACCGTCCGTTTTGTGCCGTCACAGAAATTTTCGCGCGGTGAACGCTACCGTGTCACGCTGGCGGAAGCGGCAAAAAGTGCCGCGGGTGTGCCGCTCAATCGCCCCGCCGAAATTACCTTCGAAACGGTGGGCTATCTGGCGGTGAGCAGCGTCCAACCCGCGCCCGACAGCGATGAAATTCTGCCGGATACCGTCATCACGGTGCTGTTCAACCGCCCGGTCGTGCCGCTGACCGCCATCGAGAATCAAGCAGGGTTGCCGCAGCCGCTCACTTTCACCCCGCCCGTGCGCGGCGAAGGCGTGTGGCTGAACACATCCATTTTCCAATTCACCCCCAAAGATGGATTCGACCCCGCCACGGAATATACTGCCCGCGTCGCCGCCGGGTTGACCGCCGTGGATGGCAGTGTGATGAAAGATGATTTCGTGTGGCAATTCCGCACCGAATCGCCGCAGGTGGTGGCAAGTTACCCCGCCGAGGGCACACAGTATGTCAGCCGCACGCCGGTGATTCAGTTGGCATTTAACCAACCGATGAACCATGATTCGGTGGAAACGGCGTTTCGGCTGCGAAATGTCGCCACCGGCAAACCGGTGAAAGGCACGTTTGAATGGGTAGATAAAGGGTTGACCCAACCCCCCAGCCCGGATGGCAATGATTATTTTTACGCCTCTTAATTTGACAGTGGCAACGGCCCCGAAGCCGTCGGCGTGGAGACAGTTTCGTTCACCCCCGCCGAACCGCTGGCACCGGGCGCGCCATACACCATCGAACTGGCAGATACCGCCGCCGGCGCACTCGGCAACGGCGCAAAACTCCCCCACCGTTTCGTGTCGTCATTCACCGTCATCCCCCCGCTGAAAATCCTCAGCACCAGCCCAACCGACGGTTCCACCCGTGCCAGCCCGTGGGACAGTTTGCAGGTCACATTCAGCGCGCCGGTTAACCCTGCCTCCATCAAAATCGGCGAAAATATCATCATCAACCCGCCGGTGACCGCCACCGATGTTTACACCTACTTTTGGGACAGCAATACCGAAATGAATATCGGTTTTCCGACCACCGCATCGAGCGCATACACCGTCACGCTGAAAGGGAGCATTACCGACCGTTACGGGCAGCCGCTGGGCACAGATACCACCATCCACTGGCAGACCACCGCTTTCGAGCCGATGGTGTATCTGCATTCGCCGGGAAATGTGGCAATGTACAGCACCATCACCGATACGGTTGCATATTTTACCGTGCGGAATGTGAGCGCAGTCAATTTTACGCTGTACCGTCTGCCGGAAGATGATTTCATCCAACTCAATGGCGAAAACCGCTGGGATTTTGCCCGAAAATATATACCTTCCGCCAAAAATAAATTGCGCGAATGGACGGTTTTCACCGGGCCGGAATTGAACCGAAATGCCATTTATGGCACCCATTTGGCAGAAAACGACGGTTCACTGTCGCCCGGATTGTATTTTTTGAAAGGTACCGTGCTGCCGAATGACGTGTACCCGGAAGCACAACATTTGAGCAATCTGCCCAAATTTACGCAGATGATAGCGGTGAGTGACGCGAATATCACGGCGAAAGCCGCCACCGACCAAACGCTGGCATGGCTGACCGACTTGACCACCGCCGAACCGGTGGCGGGGGCGAATCTCCGCTTCCGCACGGAATATGATGCGCTGGGTGAAACCACCACCGATAGCGACGGTGTCGGCGGCATCACCCACGACCCCGTCGACCCGTGGACACCGCGCTTCGTTTTCAGTGATGAACCGTTTGCCGTGGCCAGTACCAATTGGCGAGACGGCATTGAGCGCTGGAATTTCGGCATCAATACCGAAGATTTTCTGCAGCCGATTGCCACCCATATGTACACTGACCGCGCCATTTATCGCCCCGGACAGACGGTATTTTTCAAAGGCATCATCCGCAAAGATGATGACGCGCATTACAGCTTGCCCAACCCGCGCCCGGTGAATGTGACGGTGTACGATTGGCAAGGGCAAAGCATTTACGCTGAAACATTGTCTCTGAACGAAAACGGCACCTTCAACGGGCAATTCGATTTGGCAGAAGAAGCCGATTTGGGTAATTATTTCATCGAGGCCATCTATCAAGACAGTTCTTCCGGGGTTGATTTCAATGTGGCGGCGTACCGCAAACCGGAATTTCTGGTGGATGTATCCACCGACAAGCCGGAATACCGCAACGGCGACACGATTCTGCTCACCGCGCAGGCGAGCTACTTCTTCGGCGGGGCGGTGAAAAACGCGCCCGTTCGGTACAGCGTTCTTTCGGAAGACTACTTTTTCAAATATACCGGCAAAGGCTGGTACGATTTCACCGATTACGATTTCAGCCGCAACCGCAGCGACAATTTCA
>Ga0114931_10003605_pt1 | contig 19556 bp, 10 predicted proteins | sample 2SBtaG_FD_89579 | JGI IMG/M metagenome (GOLD analysis project Ga0114931, IMG submission 89579) | Deep subsurface microbial communities from Kolumbo volcano to uncover new lineages of life (NeLLi) - 2SBTROV14_V59a metaG | ecosystem: Environmental > Aquatic > Marine > Volcanic | place: Kolumbo...
ATTTTTGCTGGGAAGCCCCTTGCTTCCTGCACGCGCCAGGATGATCGCAATCGCCCCCATATTTCACCCCGTAAACTGGCGACTTGCAGCAATCTTTCGCCACAGCGCGTCAAGCGGCTCATGCGTCGCGTCACCTAGGACGGTTGCGTTTGATCCGTCTTGTGCTTGCGCGATGCAGCAGCCGTCACAGCGGACAACCAGCCGATCGCGGTCGTCGCGCAGTTGCGCAAGCGCTGGCCTTGGCAGTGGTTCGATGCGCTCGCCAGACGCCAGCGCTGGCAGCTGATCGATCACCGCCCAGCCCGCACGCATGATCCACTCGTCAAAGAAAGGCTCAATCTCCGTATACACAGCGTCGCAGCGTGTGATGCGGGGGAAGATCCATCGCGCGGGAAGCCCCGCGACGCGCTCGACGGATCGCAGCAGCGTGAGCAATCGCGTTTTCACTTCGTCAAAGCGATCAACACCAGTCAACTGTTCGTATGTTTGGGCTGTGTTCGCCAGGAGATCGACGCTCATCACGTCGCAGCCCGCGTCCAGCGCAGCCTTGGCGACAGCGTCGTCGTCGATGAGCAGGTCGGTTCGCACGTGCACGCCCGCGACGCCTGCGTCCTTCGCGTGCGCGACGATCGCAGCGATGTCCTCGTGCAGCAGGGGATCGCCTGCGCCAGCGAGCGTGACCACAGCGTCGTCGCGCATAGAAGCGATCTGCTCGAACAGCGCGCGGGCAGCGTCTAACGACAGGTCGGCTCCACCAGTGCGCAGTGCGTCTTTCGAAGCGGCGCTCTCACCGTGCGCCCATGCAAGCCTGCGTCCTGACGCAATCCGTTTCGTGGTAATCTCAAGTGTGATGTCGCGCGGCTCTTGCGCGGATTGGTCGCGCGCAAAGTCAGCGAGGCAGGCTGTGATTTCCGTTGCGCTGGTGTCGTCAATTGCGTTTGCGATTGGCGCCAGGGCGCGCTCGAGTGCTGCCCGCGACGCTTGACTGTCAGCTACACAGCGCAGGGGGCAATCGCGAAGACCGTCTGGAATCGCGACGCACACGCTTGACGCGATGGGGTCCGGCGCCGGTCTGACGGGGAGATAGCCAACAGCGCCGCCAATACTTGCGAACACTCCTGCGCGCTGGCGCGCTTGGGCCAGTTCATCCAGAAAACCATTTGCGATAACAACGCCTGTAAATCCGGGCGTTGCTTGCGTAAAGACAAAGCGGTGCCTTGACGGGTTTTCCGCGTGGCGTTCGATGAGGGCGTCGCACAGGGCTGGATCGACGAACATCCAGTCACCCCCGACAACAAGGGCTGAATCGCAGCCGAGCTCCCTCATCGCCAAGACGATCCGTTCAGTATCGAAAACTTCATCATAACAAGTGAGGTTTCCGACGCCGCCGCGCCAGCAACCGGGCGACCACAGCCGGGCTCGCGCCACGCTTACGGCGCGCTGTCCAGAGGCGCCACGTGTCGCGCCTGCGAATGTAATGGGCTTGCCGAGGACGGTGTCGCCAACGATAGCGCGGGCGCGGTCAACATCGCTCGTCAGCAGCGTTATGGCGTCCAGACGCCTGCATCGGGCCAGTCGCTCGACGGTGCGGCGCAGGATGGGCTTCCCGAGGAAGCTGGCTGCAAGATCGCGGCGGACGCCAAGGCCCGAGTGATCGAGGTCAACCGCGACAACGGCAGCGACTTTGACATTAGGTTTCACATGCGCGCGGGCTTGCGAGCCACATTTATTCTTATCATCATTTATATTATTTGTGTTATCATCGTCATCAGGCATGGGGTCGCGCGTGCGTTTTGGCGCTCCATCACGCAGGTGAGCGAGCGTGGCGTCGAGCAGATCAGCGAGTCTGCGCGTCGAATCTTCGAGCCATTCCAGGTTGCGCACGTCGCGCTCGAGTTGACGCTGCTGCAGATCGACGCTCGCGATATCCTGCTCAAGGCGCAGCGCGCGATCGGCCCGGGCGCGGTTGAAGCCGCCCGTCTGGTTGAGCCGCTGGGCCAGGTCGTACGCGGGGCGCAGCGATGACGCTGCATCACGAATTTTGTACACCTTCTGGATGAGCGGGTTCACGCTGGCGTTGTCGCCAATGTGGCTGATGGCGCGTTTGATGAGTCGCTGCGCGCTGACGCAGTGTTCAATGAGGGCGCCTGTGTCTTTGCGAACGCGCTCGACCACTTCGATCGTGCGCTTTCGCGTTGCGCCCACGTTGTCGCTTGCGGGTGGGAGCAAGTCGGGAAGAATTGGCCCATCGTCGGGCGCCCAGCGCGACAGCGCCGCAGCGAGCGTCACCACTTGCGTGTGCGCCTTGGCGACGCCGCCCTCTGTCGCGTCGATGACGGTTTTCCCATCGCGCTCGTCAGCGAGGAAGTCCCGCTCAAATTGAGCAAGATAGGTGGACATTTGCTCGTCGGTGTAGATTGGCCTGCCCAGATGATCTTGCACCTGGCGCTGGGTGCGCCTGCCTCGACTGATGCGCTCCCATTCGAGCATTTCCAGCGTGTTGAACGGGTTTAACTCGCCAGCCCAGACGCTGTGAATCGCGGCGCCCGCTGCGTAGTACTGGCCATCTGTGAAACCAAGGTCCTGTCCGACGAGCATGACAGGATCGCACGCAAGGTGGCGCGCGAGGTAATACGCCAGGTGCGCGACGGTGGAGCCCGCGGGAATGGCGCCATGGTCGCCTGCAAGCGCTTCACCCAGGAGCATGTCGAGGTGTCCGTCGCCCGCGCATCGAATGCGCCCGGGATAGGTGTCCGCAACGACCGCGTTGGCTTTGGGCTCGACAACCAGCGTGACGCCCTCGACATCTTCTTGCGTGAGACCTTCGTAAAAACGCTTGCTTATTTCGTGGTAATCAAGCGACACGACGAAATGTGGCTTGACGCCAGCAGCCAGCAGCGGCTTGAGCGCCGTCTGCACAGCGATGATGACGCAGCGCTGGCGCACGCTCTCATTTGCAAGCTGCGCGATGTTTCGCGCCAGGCTCGGGCCTGCAGCGACGACAATCGCGGGAAACCCCGCGCACTTGTCCTTAAGATCAGCGACCCCCGCGCCGCCGACGTAATGATCGAGGTTCATCAGGCCGTTGCGGAAGGTCGCAGCCATCTGCACCATTGTCGTGACAATCACGGTGCGCACCGCTGCGAACACCCGTGTGAAGTTGGCTGTGAATCGACGTCCGCTTTCGCCCAGGCGCGCAGTCGAAGGCGCGTGCTCGATGATCTTGACGCCAATGGCGAGCAGACCCTCGCGCGTCTGGACGAAGCTGCTCATCGCAGCGGAGTCGTCCGCGTCGGTGAGCAGGCACACGCCAAACTGGCCAAGCCAGCCACTGTGGTCGATGCGCTCGAGCGCGGCGCGGAGCAGCGGCAGGTCTGGCTCGAACACGAAGACGAGCCCCTCCTCGCGCATGCGCTTGACAATCGCTGCGACGTGGTGTCCAAGGCCAAACCCAAGCACCACCACGCCCCCCGCTTTGAGCGGATCGACCTGGGCTGCGATGCGATCGGCTTCGTCGAGCGGTCTGCGCTTGCTCGCCAGCGCTCGACCCCGATACGTCGCGGACAGCGCGCCTTGGGTCGTCTCCACGAACTGGATGTCTGTCGCGGGCTCGGTGTTCGCCAACGCTGCAGCGAGGTGCGGCGCGTTGACAGCGAGCGCAGCGAGATTGCGATTGAGTATGTCGTTCGATGTTGTTTGGAGCGGATTGACCTTGGGTGTTGTCGAGGTAGTCGGTGTTGTCGAAGTTGCTGTCATGGCGCGCTCCGCGCAAGGGATCAGTCGTGCAGGCGTCACGCATCAGCGCAGTCAACAAGCGCCACGCTGTGCATGTCATCAGGAGTATCGGGGACGGATGCGGCTAGACTGCAGGAATGCAGCAGGGAGGAACTTTTTTCGCCAGACCCGCAGCGCTGCCAACCGGCCCGATCGTGTCCCGGCTCCTGTTCGAGCATGGCGCGGCGCTGGCTGTTGGGCTTGTCGTCGTGGCGCTGCTCGCTGCGATGGCGCTGTCGCGCAGGCAGCGTGGACGCGCCGCGGTCGTTGTGCTTGGCGCGGGTTTCGCGCTGGCGATCGCGACGGCGCTGGCGTCGGCGCTCGTTGCGACCGATCGCGAGCAGCTCTTGCGTGGCGCCCGCCAACTCGTCCGCTCCGTCGCGCAAGGTGAGCCCGAATTTGCGCGAGCGGTCCTGCATGACACGGTGCAGGTTGTTGTGCGCGATGAACCCATTGCGGGCTTGACGAAAAAGACGCTGTTGGAGTTGATTGCAAGGGCGCCTGCGCAATCGGCGGCGCTGCTCGACAACCAGGCTGCGGTGGAAGGACCGGGCGCAGGCGTGTCGCAGCTGCGCATTCGCGCTGCAGCGGATGGCGTTCCTTCGCTTTCGTGGTGGCGACTGGCGTGGCGTAAGGACGATGCGGGCGCCTGGGTGGTCACGAGCATCGAGCCTGTGCTCGTCAACGGCAAGCCTCCGGGCGCGTGGCTGGCGGACGCGATTGCACGGGCTGCGAAGTGACGCAGGCGGAGGGAAGCGGGAAGCGGGAGGCGTGGGGTGGGCGGGGGTTCACATGCGTTCGACGACGGGGACGCCAAGCGTGCGTAAGCCGTCGTCAAGGACGCTCCCCGTCAGGTGCGCCAGGCGCAGGCGCGAATCGCGCGTCGCGTCGTCGGGGGCGCGCAGGACCGGGCAGTTCTCGAAGAATCCACTAAATGATACAGCGAGATCATATAAATAGGCGCACAGGCGGTGTGGCTCGAGCGACTGCGCAGCGGCGTCAAGCGCCCCGTCGTAGCGCAGCAGCGCCAGCGCAAGCGTCTTCTCCGCAGGCTCGCAGATGCGCAGCGTCGGACGCGCTGCTGCGATTTGCTCACGCGACACGCCATGCTCCGCTTGCGCTTTACGAAAAAGACTCTTGACGCGAACAAGCGCATACTGCAGATACGGCCCGGTGTCGCCCTCAAACGCGAGCATGCGGTCGAAACTGAAGACGTAGTCCTTCACGCGATCTGTTGAAAGGTCTGCGTATTTGAGCGCACCCACGCCCACCGCTCGAGCAACCGCCTGGCGTTCATCCAGTGGAAGAGTGGGGTTTTTCTCCGAGACAACGCGTTCTGCCCGCGTCACCGCTTCTTCGATGAGCGCCGCGAGCTTGACGTTTTCGCCTGATCGCGTTTTCAACGGTCGACCGTTTTCACCAAGCACAGCGCCGAACGCTGCGTGCTCCAGCGACGCCTGGCGGCCGGTCGGCTCATCGGTGAAACCCACCTTCTTCGCAGCGGCGAAGAGCTGACGAAAGTGCAGGCTTTGCCTTGCGTCAACCGCATAAATAACCCTGTCAGCGCCAAACTCGCGCACGCGCCTGCGGATCGCTGCGAGATCGGTCGTCATATACAAGTATCCGCCATCACTCTTGCGAACGAGCGCAGGCTCATCAACGCCCATGTCTTCCAGACTGACGATGACGGCGCCTCTGCTCTTCACTGCGACATGGCGCGCGAGCAAATCTTCGACAAGCGCCGGGAGCTCGTCGCGGTAGGACGACTCGCCCGCGGTGTGCTCCATCGTGATGTTGGCTGCAAGTTTTTCGCACAGCGAGACGCATTCGCTGAGCGTGATGTCAGAGACGCGCCTCCAGATGGCGAGCGCCTGCTCGTCGCCCGACTGCAGCGCGAGCAGCGTTTCCTTGGCGCGATTCGTCGCTTCGTGCGCGGACGCGACCTGCGTCTCGAGCTCTGCGATCGCTTTGGAGCCCATGTTCCACTTGCGGGCTGCTTCGAGCCCCTTTTCATCTGCGGCGCAGATGAGATTGGCGTCGCGGTAAATGCGCTCGAGCGCTTCGAGCGTCAGCGCGTTGAGGTCCACAGCGTTTTCACTGGCCAGTTGTTTCAGTCGGTCGACGACCATCGCGATGGGAAGGCCCCAATCACCCACATGATTCTGGCGAATAACGCGATGCCCAAGCCGCTCGAACGTGCGGGCCAGCGCATCGCCAATCACCGTCGAGCGCAGGTGCCCCACGTGCATCTGCTTGGCGAGATTGACGCTGCACAGATCAACGACGATTGTTTGCGCGGGCGACGCAGCCGTCACGCCCAGTGATGTGTTGTCCATCGCGCCCACAAGCGCGCTCAACGCGCCAGACTGCAGGCGAATGTTGATGAAGCCAGGCCCTGCGACGCATTCGGGTGTGAGCGGCTCAGCGATGTCCGCGACGTCCACTTGTTGGATGATTTTCTCAGCCACTTCACGGGGTTTCTCGCCAAGGCGCTTCGCGAGCGGCATGGCCACATTGCACTGAAAATCGCCAAAGGCTGGATTGCGCGCAGCGGTGATGAGCGGATCGACATCGGTCCCGAGTTGATCGCCAAAGGCGCGTGCGACCGCTGTGGTAAAACGCTCGCGAAGGATGGCGACAGGGTCGTGGGCTGTGGGCATGAGATCGAGAGTGTAGGGCGTAAGCGCAGCTCGCCACCGGACGCTCGCGCCCGAGAGTCGCTACAACGCACCCATGCAGACGACAGCAGTCAATGGCTGGGGGGCATGGATCGCCTGGGCGTACGTCGCAAGCGAATGGATCATCCGTGTGGGCATGATTCCCGTCGTGATGCGCAAACGCTCGCCCTCCGCAGCGACGGCGTGGCTGCTCATCATTTTCTTTTTGCCCTGGGCGGGACTCCTTGTGTATGGCGTCGCGGGCGAGCCTCGGCTGGGAACGTTGCGCAAGAGGAGACACGCTGGTGCGATTCGGGCCGTGCGCGCCTGTCATCCGCCCGGACATCTGTCGCGCTTTGAATCAGCGGCGCGCGTCCCCGTTGCGCACCGCGACATCGCCCGACTGGCTGAGCAGATCGCGGACCTTCCTGTTGTCGGGGGTTCACGCTGCGCGCTGTTCGCAGACGCGAGCGCGGTTGTGGACGCGCTCATCGTGGACATTGACGGGGCGAAGAGACATGTGCACCTTATATTCTACATTTTTCGCGGCGATGCGACGGGGCGTCGTGTCATGGAGGCTCTGTCGCGCGCCGCCAGGCGAGGCGTGGCGTGCCGGGCGCTGGTGGATGCGGTCGGTTCGCGCGAGATGCTCACGAAGGACGCGCCCGCTCTTCGCTCAGCCGGTGTGGAAATCGTTGAGTTCTTTCCCGTTCGCTTCCTGCGGGCGGCGCTGGAGCGCATTGACATACGAAACCATCGTAAAATTGTTGTGATAGATGGTGAAATCGGCTGGGCGGGGTCACAGAACATTGTCGATCCCGACTATGGCCAGCGGCGCTTCGGCCCATGGCGCGACATCATGGTTCGCCATGTCGGACCAGCGGCGCAGCAGCTGCAGCATGTGTTTCTTGAAGACTGGTGCGCGCAGACGCAAGATGCGCTCACGCAGGAGAATCTCTTCGCAGACACGGGCGCGACGGGCGATGTCTCTGTGCAGGTGGCGCCAAGCGGGCCCGGGCCAAGAAGCGAAGCGTTCACAGATCTGATTATCGCCACTCTCAATGAAGCGGAGGAGCGCGTCGTGATGACAACGCCCTACTTCGTCCCCGATGAACCGCTTCTTGCGACGCTTCGTGTGCTCGCGCTGCGCGGCGTTGATGTCGATCTGGTCATTCCCGCCCGCTCGAACCACCCGCTGGTCTCAGCCGCTGCAAGGGCGTACCTCGGGCAGCTGCTGCGCGTGGGCATTCGCGTGCATCTGCATCAGAACGGTCTGCTGCACGCCAAGACCATCAGCGTTGACAACTCGCTCGCTCTTGTCAGTTCGGGGAACCTTGACATTCGGTCATTTCGGCTCAATTTCGAATTGACGCAGGTGCTCTATGGCGACGGCGTGGCGCGGGAGCTGCGCGACTTGCAGGGTGTGTACCTGGCGGAGTCCGTCCAACTAACCATGCAACAATGGGATAATCGCCCGCGACTGAGGCGTTTCACTGATGATTGCGCCAAACTGCTTAGCCCCATCTTGTAGCGGTGCTGGCGCGCATTGCGGTCAGCGCGCCAGCGGCTCTTCGCTGCGATACGCTCATGGTTGGCGATATTTGGGAGCGAGCACGATGACCACGCGCAAGGAACCAATCGAGCCGCTCGCTGAGCATGTGCTCGAACACACACCCGAAGCGGTGCGACGCAGACTCGACGAGGGTCCGGTCCACAGCTATCTGCGGGATTTCATTTACGGCGCCATCGACGGCACGGTGACGACGTTCGCTGTCGTGGCGGGCGTTGCGGGCGCCGGTTTGAGCCCCACGATCGTCCTCATCCTCGGCGCCGCCAATCTGTTTGGCGACGGATTCAGCATGGCTGCGAGCAACTTTCTGGGCATTCGCGCCGAGGAGGACCTGCGACGAAGGGCGCGAAAGCGCGAGGAGGAGCACGTTCGCCGGTTTCCTGAGGGCGAGCGGGAAGAAATCCGCCAGATCTTCGCCCGCAAGGGTTTCGAGGGTGAGCAACTTGACCATTCCGTCGATGTCATCACCAGCGATATGGACCGCTGGATCGACACGATGATGCAGGACGAGCTCGGTTTGCCGCTCGAGGGCGTCAGCGCGATGAAGGCGTCGATTGCGACGTTCGTGGCGTTTGTAGTGATTGGCGCCATTCCGCTTGCGTCGTACGTGGTTGATCTTGCTTCGCCGGGCGTGCTTCCTGCGTTTCCTTGGAGCGTGGCGCTCACGGGCGTGACGTTTTTTCTCATAGGCGCCGCCAAGGGAAGATTTGTCGAGGGACGCTGGCTTCTATCTGCCCTGGAGACGCTCCTTGTGGGGGGCGCCGCTGCAGCGATCGCGTATTGGGTGGGCGCGGCGCTTGGCGGCATTGCGCACACGCACTGAAGTTGGGCGCAAGCGTGTTTCTGAACAGCCTATGCAATGTTGTAAATGTGTCGTGAGGTTTTCGTGCGTCAGGCGCTGCAAAGATCCCCTCACCCCGACCCTATCCCCCAAGGGAAGAAGTAGGCAGGCAGTTCTATTGTATATTATAAATTAGTGATTTTGATGTGTGTGACTACAGTTTCAAGTCACGCAGGCCCATGCCCATGTCGGCGCCAAAGCCACCCTTGAGGTTGCTCTTGTTCTTGTTTTTCTTTTTTGCCTGTTCACGCAGCTTGCGGAAGGCGGGTGTTTCCTGGCGGATTTCGTCAGCGGTTCTGCCCGAATCGCGGTCTTTGCGGTTTGACTTGGGCGCCTCGGTCAGTTGTTTAATGCTCAGGCCAATGCGTCGCTGCTCCTTGTCGACAGCGAGCACTTTCACCTTGACGATCTGATCCTGTTTGAGCACGCTCTCGACGCGCGCGACGCGATTCCAGGAAAGTTCGCTGATGTGCACAAGCCCATCGACGCCCGGAGCGATTTCGACGAACGCGCCAAACTCGGTGATGCGCATGACCCTGCCGCTGATTTCTTCGCCCTCTTTAATTCCGCTGGTCGCCTGCTCAAATGGATCAGGCAGCACCTGCTTCATCCCCAGTGAGAGGCGATCTTCGCTCCAGTCGAGTTTGAGCACCTGCACCTGCACCATGTCGCCGGGTTTGACCACGTTTTCAGGCTTGACATGGCGCTCGTGACTCATGTCCGAGACATGTACGAGCCCCTCAACGCCGCCGATGTCGACAAAGGCGCCATATGGCTGAACGCTGATGACTTCCCCTTCGATCGTCTGGCCGACCTCGAGTGTTTCACGCAGTTTCGACCGCAGTTCCTTTCGCTCCACAGCGAGGTGGTCGCGCCGGGAGAGGACGATGTTGCCCCTGCCTGCGCGGTCGACTTTACGGATGACGCAGGTGAGCTTCTTGCCGACAAACTGCGCAAGGTTGTCGATTCTGCGGATGTCGATCTGCGAAGCGGGCATGAAGGCGCGGTGGCTGGCGACTTCAAGTTCCAGGCCGCCTTTGTTTTGTCCGGTGACCATCGCTTCGACGATCTGGCCTTTTTCAAGTAGTTCCCAGTCGGCTCGCTGGATGGCGCCGGGACGCAGGCAGATATAGAGCATTTCATTGGGATTGAAACGCTCCACAACAACTTCAACCGTGTCGCCCGCTTTGGGCAATTCTTCTTCGGGCCATTGTCCCCGCTGCGCGACGCCGAGCTCCTTGGGGCCAAACTCGATGAAAATATCATCCGGGCCGACGGAGACGACAAGCCCTTTGCGATGCTCGCGGCCGCCCTGAATGATCCTTGGCCCGCGTATGGGCGCGGGTGCGGGCGCAGTCGGCGCCGCACTGGCTGCGCGCCCCTGGGCTGCGTTGATCGTGGCGCTGTTGCTTGTCGTGGTCGCTGGATTCGCAATCCCGCCTGTAAGCGCGTGCTCCAGCGCTGCTTCCGCTGCTTTCTGTGTCGCTGCGTCGAGGGACGGTGGACTGGCGGGCGGCGAGCCTGGCGCCGAGGATGCAGTGTCAGCGGTTGCGCCTACACCAGGGACAGCCGCTGGCGCTATTGGTGCGGCAGGTGCGGCTGCGGGGGCGGAGGAGGTCGGAATCGCTGGTGTTTCACCTGAGTTGGTGGGCGCGGACGGAGCGGCGGGGGGTGCAGGATCAACGGGTGCAGGAGACGGCGCCGGCGCTGGGGACGCAGAATCCAATACGGGCTGCGCACCGTTGGCGGGCTGCGCGGGCGGATGGATGTGTCCCTTTGCTGGCGCGTTTGGTTCGGGCGATTGCGGCATCACGCTGCCCCTGCGTCTCTGGCGGCGCCGAGACGGTTGGAAAGATGTAAAAAACTGCAGCGCCTGACGTCGTCCCCAGCGAAGCAGGCGCCCCACCGGTCCAAAGTGTATCGGGTGACACCCGCAGGGAAAGAACCGCAGGCGAATTTGTACGAAGAGCAGGCCAGTGGTGCTATCCTATGTACGGAGAGCGACGGACCCACCGTCGTCCGTATCGACGCTGGCGTTCAATCGAAACCCGTGCGTTGCTGCGCTCGTATGGAACGTCGGCTGGTAGGCGCATCGGGGACGCTGGGCTGCTGGTGGCGCTAAGGGGTGCGGGAGCTGGATGCCCCGCGTCGTCCGTGTGTCGGGTGTGGACACCGGGCTTTTCAGCGTCCGTCCGTGCACAATATAAGGAGGCGCGATGGCGTCGAATACATGCTGGGGTGTTGAGATTGGCTCCGCTTCTATAAAGGGCGTGTTGCTTTCGCGCGATGACACCGAGGTCCGGATACTCGATCACATCATCGTCCCGCACCCCAAGGTGCTGTCCACGCCCGGCGTCGATGAAGCCGAAGCGGTTCGCGTGGCCTTGGGCGCGCTGGTGACGCAGCGCAATCTGAAAAAAACGCCTGTTGCGATCACTTGTCCAGGCAACGCGGGGTTCGCCCGGTTCGCCAAGCTGCCGCCAGTCGAGCCCAAGAAGGTGCCCGACATCGTCAAGTTTGAAGCGGTGCAGCAGATTCCCTTTCCGATTGAAGAGGTCGAGTGGGACTTCCAGACATTCCAGAAACCCGACAGCCCGGACATCGAGGTGGGCATTTTCGCGATGACGCGCGATCGCGTCCTCCAGCGAATGAACTGGTGTGAACAGGTGAATATCGAGCCCGTCGCGCTGACGGTCAGCCCGGTGGCTGCCTACAACGCGATGGCCTTTGATCTGGCCCTCACGTCTGACAGCCCAGCCATGGTGTTTCTCGACATCGGAACGCATTCGACCGACCTGATCGTCGCCGACGCGGGACGAGTGTGGATTCGCACATTTCCAATGGGCGGACACAACTTCACCGAGGCTGTGGCGTCCGCGTTCAAGCTGCAGTACACGAAGGCGGAGAAGCTCAAACGCGAAGCGGAGCGCTCTCGGCACAAACGGCATATTTTTCAGGCGATGCGAAGCGTTTTTGCCGATTTTGCTCAGGAAGTGCAGCGGTCTATTCAGTACTACCACCAGCTGCATCCGGAAACCGAACTCAAGCAGGTCGTCGGGCTTGGCGCAACGTTTCGTTTGCTTGGCTTGCGCCGATATCTGAGTCAACAACTCCAACTGGACGTGACCAGGCTTGAGCAGTTCACACGCGCCCAGATTGAAGGCGCCGATGCAAGCGAACTGCAATCGGAAGCGCTGTGCCTGGCGACCGCGTATGGCGTGGCGCTGCAGGGCGTCGGGCTGGCGACGATTGACGCCAATCTCATTCCCAGTGTAGTGATGCGCCAGATTGCGTGGAAACATAAGCCCGCGTGGCTGGCGACAGCGGCTGGTCTCTCGCTGGCTGCGGGCGCTGCTGCGTTTTATCAGCCAATTGTCGCCGGTCGGGCTCGCAGCGCTGCGATTCAGTCACCCGATGTATCCCATGTTGAGCAGGTGTTATCCAAAGCCAAACGCCTCAAGGCGGAGGCGCAACAGGCGAACCAATCGGCTGTGTTTGGCGCCAAGGTTGAGAACATCGTCCGCCTGACAACGAGGCAGGATCTTATGACGCGCGTCGCGTTTGACCTGGGCGCGGCGCTGGCCTCGGGTGGCGCCAACGCTGATGTTATGTTTGGGGGCGCGCTGCAAAAGACGCCACCTGAAGAATGGCCCATCTTTCAGCTGCAGTCATTTGACGTCGATTACATCACGCCATCAGGCGCCTCTCCTGCGTCTGCTGCGGATGTTGTCGCAAAGGGAGGGCGATCACAAAGCGAACAAATCGGTGGCGGTGGCGGCGGTGGCGGCGGTGGCGGGCTTCTCGGTGGTGGTGGTGGAATGGATCCGCGTGCGCGTCGCGCCGGGCGAGGGCGCGAGAGGAACGCACAAGGGAAAAACGCTCGAAACGCGCCTTCTCGCAATGGCAAGCTTCTCTTCCGCTTGGTCGTCGATAGCCCCAACGCGGGCACGACCGCCTTTGTCAATGACACAATTTTGACGTGGATTCGTGACAACGCCAAGCGCGAGGGCGCGCCGTATACGTTTGTGCCTGTCGAATTCAGCCAGATTGCACGAACGACTATTGACAAGCCTGGTTTGGAAAAAACCGCGCCAGCCGATGCGCTATCCGCAATGGCGCCGCTCCCACCTGGTCCGATGCAGTTTCCACCTGGGACAACGGTTTATCGCTATACGATTGAATGGGTGGCGCCATTGAATCCGCCCACCCCAGCGCTGCATCTTGATCTTGACGCCGGCTTGAATGCGAAGGTCGCGCAAGCGCCGCAGCGGAGGAACGCGCGATGAAAAAGACCTTGCGCTGGATTCAGCAGAACATCGTTCTGGTGTTGAGCCTCATCGTGATGGTTGCGTCTGCGCCCGCCGGTCTTGTGCTTGGCATGCAGAAAGCGGCGAAGGTGCGCAACGAAGTGCAGCAGGACATCGAGCAGCGCATGCGCGCGATTCGCTCTTCGAACACCACCTACACGCTCCCCGCGCTGCTCTCTTCGCAGCCGCCAATCACGATCTCGCGCCCGCCCAACAAGGCGACGAATGACGCGGTGGCTGCGTACATGCAGGGGGCTACACGAGTCGCTGATGAGGTGTATGGCTGGGCGGTCAACAGGAACATGGATAATCGGGACATGCTGGTGGAAGGGCTTTTCCCGGCGCCTGATCCCGCAGAGGCTGCCCGAAAACTGCAGGAAGTCGCAAGCGCCTGGCCACCCGCGCAGGAACAGGCGCTGCGCGATGTTGGCGCGGGCGCGCCGCCCGACCCCGAAGCGGTAGCAGCTCGGCTGCAGGCGCTCAGAGACGATGCGATCCGCCGAGCGCAGGACCGAGGCGACACAGCGGAGGAAGCGGGCGCCAGCAAGGACCTGTTTGCGCAGTTGTCCCGCGCCCGGATCGCGATGTACCTGGATCGCGCTCGAGCCCTCACGTTTTATGCAGGGAAGAACGTGATCGCCAACGTTGCTCCATGGTCGCAGGAGCGTCCTCCCACGCTTGATGTCGCTTGGGACTGGCAGCAACGAACTTGGATGCATCAGGATGTGCTCAGCGCGCTGGCGATTGCCAATACGGACAGCGCCGGCGTGCCGCTGTCCGTTCTTGACGGACCTGTCAAGCGGATCGAAGCCATCAGCGTGACGCCATGGACCTACGGCGGGCAGTCGCCACAGCGGCAGGTGAATTCGGTGAGTCCCGCGCCGTTCAATTTTGAGGTGTCTTTCACGGGAATAGGCGCGACAAACGCCCTCTACGACACGCGATACGCAAACGTGTCGCTTGTGGTTGACAGCCTCAGATTGCCCGCGGTCCTCGACGCGTTCAAAGCAACGAATTTTATCAATGTTATTAATTTGCACGTCGAAAATTACGACGCTGCGGGCGACCCTGGAGAAGGGTATGTCTATGGCGGCGGTTCACTTGTGCGGATTCGACTTCGGTTGGAATTCATATGGTTGCGTGAATGGACAGCGCCGCTGATGCCTGAATCTGTTCGAAAGGCGCTTGGCGTCGCTGTGCCTGGCTCTGCTGATCAATCGGCGCCCTCCGCCGCCGGGGGACCGTGAACGGTTGGCGCCCCCAATGGAATGAACCACTGGCGAGCGCCGTGCGCGAGCCAATCTGGATGAAGAAAAAATGAAACGGAAAAAAGGCGTCAGCCTCATTGAACGGATATTTGACAAGCTGCTGGTTGCAGTCTTTCTTGCTGTGTTTCTGGGTGTGGTGGCGTGGCAGTTGAACTCGGGTCCTGGTGTGGTTCGCGTGGGATCCAGCGAAAACGTGCCTCTTGATCGTGCGTACGAACGGCTTGGACAGGCTGCAAGTCAGCTCAGCGTACAGCTCGATGCGGAGGCGCCTGATGCGCAGATGCCAGCCCCCCCCGCGCCAGTTGCAGATCAACTCGCCCGCGCGCTCGAACTTGATCCAGAGGCTGAGGCCCAGCTTGCCACGCCGCTCGTAATCGCCAACACACCAACCGTGGGTGGAGAACAGCTCGCTGCGGGCGGCAATGACACGCCCCTTGAGAATCCCGCATTTGGTTTGCCGATCATCCCGGCGCCGACAGCGGTCGTCGCCAATGTGACTGCGGGCGCGATGGATCCGTTTGAGCCTGCGCTCCACGCTGATCTCGCCAGCGCTCATGTGATTCCCTCCGAACAGCCCTTTGATTTTCGAGCTGTGACGGTGCAGGCGTCGTTCGACGCGGCGCGCCTGCTCGAAGCGATCCATGCCGATCCTGATGGTGATGCGGGCCCGCTGGGGGCGGCGCCGGAGAACTGGTGGCGCTCCAGGCTGGCAGCTGTTGATGTTGAAGTCGAACGCCAGCGCGTCAACGCGAAAGGCGAACCAATTGAGCAGCCGATGCGCGTCCCGCCAGCGCCCGGGCGATTGTCATGGCGAGAACAGCTTGTTGCGCAGATGCCTGCGGGCGATCTTGATCGGCTTGTTCGAGAGGCGCAGCAGACGGCCAAGCAGGTGCTCCAGCCGCGTTTTTATGGAATGATCGCGGGCGGTGTCTGGCGTCTGCCTGCTGTGGAGACGGAGCTTGCGAGCAAGCTCGACGAGGCTCGGCGACTGACAAGAAAGCGTGAAAGCGTGCTGGAGCAGATTGGTCAGCTTCAGAAGTCAGCGTTCCAGCCTCTTGGTGGTGGTGGAGGCGGTAAGAAGGGGGGCAATCCCAACAACAAAAATAGCGCCGAGAAACGCAAGAAAGAAGAACAGGCCCGGGCCGCGGAGAACCGCGCCAAGCGCATCGACGAACTGCAGACGCAGCTGTCCCAAGTTGAACAGAAACTGCTTGATCTCGGATTTGACGTGGATGGCAAGCCAATGGGCGACCAGACGGTCGCTGCGCTGACCGGGCCAGCGCCGGAGCTCTCAGAGCCGACGTCCTTTGCGTTCTGGGCGTTCGATCCCTTCGTGGAGCCAGGAGCACGGTATCGGTATCGAATTCGCCTGGCGTTCGCCAATCCGCTGTATGGCCGGGACAGCACCATCGCTGCGTCGTCACATGATTTCGCCATTTCGCCGACCATTTCGTCGCAGTGGTCGGTGTGGACCGACGCCGTGGACATCGACCGTAACTCGTACCTGTTCGTCACGCGCGCATCTGCTGGAAATCTGGGACAGGAGGCGACCGCGACTGCGGAGCTTTTTCAGTTTTTTTATGGTGGATGGCGCCAAATCAGCAGGCGCGTATCGCAGGGCGACGCGCTGCAAGTATCGACGCCCTTGGCCAAGCTCAGCGACGATCCCTTCCCGCGTTTTGACATTGAACTGGGCGACGATGGCGTTCCCCATGTCGCGAGCACCGCCAACCTTGCTGGACCGCTCGCCTTTGACGTTAACGGCGCTTTCGTCGAAGCGATCACGCTGGCGCCAGGCAGCGCTGGCGGCAGGAACGGCGTGTTCAACGTCATCCTTCGGACGACGGCTTCCCCCAATGTTGAAGTGCGCAGGCCTCAGGCGGAGGGGGCGCTTCCCGTTCACAGACGGCTGGCGCAAGCAGCCGAAGCGACCCGGTCAGCGAGAATCGGGATTGCTGGCGCGACCGTTGACAAAAAATCGCTCAGGCGCCCCAAGCGCGACAAAGGCGCCTCGAAACGCACCTCGAATCGAGCGCCATCGAGCGGTCCCGGAGGTTCGTGAGGGCTCTCTGGACGTCGGTGAAATCACAGCTTTTTCACACCACACGTTGCGACGCTTGACAGTCTGGCGCGCGTCGCTATACTGCCCGGCTCGCTGCCAGGGGGTGGCGAGTCTGATCTTTGACAACCGGATAGGCAAGAGTAACGCGGAAGCCGTCGGCGTCGGACCCACTGGTCTACAGGGTTCGTCAGGTCGGCGGCTCACCGAGAGCAAAAGTTGATGCGTCTGAGCCCGGTGCAGCGTGAGCGGTTGTCAGTGAGCAGTTTGCTGATGAGCGGTTGTGACTGGACCGGGATGATGAAGTGTGATCGGATCCAAGTTGCGTCGTCGGTCGAAAGATTGTCGGCGTGTGGTTGGGACGATCAAGCCAATAAGGGCGCACGGTGGATGTCTTGGCGTCGAGAGGCGATGAAGGACGTGGGAACCTGCGATAAGCCCAGGGGAGTTGGTAACCGAGCGTTGATCCTGGGATTTCCGAATGGGGCAACCCGGCCCGTTGAGGGTCATCGCACGCTGAATGCATAGGCGTGCGAAGCGAACCCGGGGAACTGAAACATCTCAGTACCCGGAGGAAAGGAAAGCAACCGCGACTCCGTAAGTAGCGGCGAGCGAAAGCGGATAAGCCGACGTTTGTGGTGAACCGTCTGGAAAGGCGGACCAAAGAAGGTGAAAGTCCTGTAGCGGCATTGTCGGTGAGGCCTTGAGTAGGTTCGGGCTCGTGGAACCCGGACTGAACATGGGGGGTCCACCCTCCAAGCCTAAGTACTCCTCGACGACCGATAGTGAATCAGTAAGGTGACTGAATGATGACAAGCACCCCTGTTAGGGGAGTGAAAGAGTTCCTGAAACCGTGCGCTTACACAGCGGTCGGAGCCCCGCCACTAAAAGGCTCTAGAGTATGTCGTGCACTACGTTTACGTGTTGCAAGACGCAAATCGTGCTGAAGGTTTTTACATTGGCTCGAGTTCGGATCTTCGACGAAGATTGTACGAACATCAGTCAGGAAAAAACCGGTCCACACGAGGGCGTCAATGGCGTCTCGTGTATTACGAGGCGTATTTGTCCGCTGAGGCGGCAAGGGATCGTGAGCGGAAGTTGAAGCATGACGGGCGCGTAAGGCGGTTCTTGATGGACCGTTTGAAGCGCTATTTCTAGAGGTCAGAGCCTTTTAGTGGCGGGGTGACGGCGTGCCTTTTGCATAATGAGCCGGCGAGTTGCTCTGTACGGCGAGGTTAAGGGCTACCGGCCCGTAGCCGGAGCGAAAGCGAGTCCGAAATGGGCGTTAAGTCGTATGGGGCAGACGCGAAGCCAGGTGATCTACCCATGGCCAGGGTGAAGGGCGAGTGACATCGCCTGGAGGCCCGAACCCGTTGTCGTTGAAAAGACATGGGATGAGCTGTGGGGAGGAGTTAAAGTCTAATCATACCTGGAGATAGCTCGTTCTCTCCGAAATGTCTTTCGGGGCAGCCTCGCGTAGCAACTGACGGGGGTAGAGCGACTGGTTGCCTTTGGGGCCCATTGCGGGTACCCGGGGCTGCCAAACTCCGAATACCGTCAGCCAAGGCGCGGGAGTGAGTCCATGGGCGACAATGTTCATGGTCGAGAGGAGAATAACCCAGACCGCCAGCTAAGGCCCCTAATCTCTGCTCAGTTCTTAAGGAGGTCGGATTGCAGTGACAGCCAGGATGTTGGCTTAGAAGCAGCCACCATTTAAAGAGTGCGTAATAGCTCACTGGTCGAGGAATCCGGCGCCGATAATGATCGGGAATAAGCAGAGAGCCGAAGCTGCGGACTGCTCTTGTAGCAGTGGTAGGAGAGCGTTCCTGTCAGCGTTGAAGCGATCCCGGAAGGGTTCGTGGAGCGGCAGGAAGTGAATATGCCGGCTTGAGTAACGATAAAGCGGGTGAAAATCCCGCTCGCCGAAAGCCTAAGGTTTCCTGGGGAAGGTACATCCGCCCAGGGTTAGTCGGATCCTAAGGCGAGGCCGAAAGGCGTAGTCGATGGGCAGCAGGTTAATATTCCTGCACCTTCGTGGAGATCAAACCGTAGTGCGAGTCATCGTATGTCGACACAGCCATTAGAAGCGCTGTGGGCCTCGGCCCGGTCGGCGAAGGAGGCTCCGAGAAAAGCTACGGGGGCAAGACGAAGTCCGTACCAAAACTGACACAGGTAGGCGTGGCGAATAGCCTCAGGCGCTCGAGATAACGGTTGTGAAGGAATTAGGCAAATTCACCCCGTACGTTTGCAAGAAGGGGGCCCTACCCGAAAGGGAGGGCGCAGAGAAAAGGCTCTGGCGACTGTTTACCAAAAACACAGCACTGTGCAAACTCCTAAAGAGGACGTATACAGTGTGACGCTTGCCCGGTGCCGGAATGTCAAGGAAGCGGGTTAGCCTTGTGCGAAGCTCGCGACCTAAGCACCGGTAAACGGCGGCCGTAACTCTGACGGTCCTAAGGTAGCGAAGTTCCTTGTCGGGTAAGTTCCGACGCGCATGAATAGCGTAACGACCGGAGCACTGTCTCCACAACCGACTCGGTGAAATAGTAGTGGCGGTGAAGATGCCGCCTACCCGCGGCAAGACGGAAAGACCCCGTGGACCTTTACTGCAGGCTCCTATTGGTCGCGAGCACGAGCTGCGTAGCATAGGTGGGAGGCTTTGAAACCTGGCTTTCGGGTCAGGTGGAGCCACAGGTGAAATACCACCCTGTTCCTGTTTTCGACCTAACCCCGATTCCCTTGAAGCAGGGCGGGGCACAGTGGGTGTTGGGCAGTTTGGCTGGGGCGGTCTCCTCCTAAAGAGTAACGGAGGAGCGCAAAGGTCGGCTCAGCGCGGATGGAAACCGCGTTTTGAGTGTAAAGGCACAAGCCGGCTTTACTGCGAGACCGACGGGTCGAGCAGTTGCGAAAGCAGGCCTTAGTGATCCTGCGGCGCCGAGTGGAAGGGCCGTAGCTCAACGGATAAAAGGTACCCCGGGGATAACAGGCTGATCGCTCCCGAGCGTCCATAGCGGCGGAGCGGTTTGGCACCTCGATGTCGGCTCATCGCATCCTGGGGCTGTAGGCGGTCCCAAGGGTTG
>Ga0114931_10003606_pt1 | contig 19552 bp, 15 predicted proteins | sample 2SBtaG_FD_89579 | JGI IMG/M metagenome (GOLD analysis project Ga0114931, IMG submission 89579) | Deep subsurface microbial communities from Kolumbo volcano to uncover new lineages of life (NeLLi) - 2SBTROV14_V59a metaG | ecosystem: Environmental > Aquatic > Marine > Volcanic | place: Kolumbo...
GCCGGCCGGCATATGTGTATGGATCAACTGATCTTGGCGCGGTACAGGCGCAGGCTGTTGGAGACCACCGAAATGCTGCTGCAGGCCATGGCCAGGGCCGCCAGGATGGGGTGCAGCTGGCGCAGGAAGATGGGCAGCGATGCCACCGGCGACAGCACGCCGGCGGCCACGGGAATCAGGATCACGTTGTAGACAAATGCCAGAAAGAGATTCTGGCGGATGGTGCGCATGGTTTTGCGGCTGATGGCAATGGCACGCGGAATGCCGGTCAGGCTGCCGCTGGACAAAATCACGTCGGCGGTTTCGATGGCCACGTCGGTGCCGGTGCCGATGGCCATGCCGATGTCGGCCGCGGCCAGTGCCGGTGCGTCGTTGATACCGTCGCCCACCATACCCACGCGGTGGCCGGCGGCCTGGATCTCATGGACAGCCGCCGACTTGTCTTCGGGCCGCACTTCGGCGCGCACCTGGTCGATGTCGACCTGCGCGGCGATGGCCTCGGCGGCCATCTGGTTGTCGCCGGTGACCATGACCACATCCAGTTTCTGGGCGTGCAGCGCGGCGATGGCTTCGCGCGATTCCGGCTTGAGGCGGTCGGAGACCGCGATCAGCGCCACGGGCTGATCGTCTTGTGCCATGACCATCACGGTGTGCCCGCGGGCCTGCATTGCCTGGATACGTTCGGCGGCCGCGGCCAGTGAAATGGAGAGGGACTCGAACCACCTGGGCTTGCCGATTTTATATGCATGGCCGTCGATCACCGCTGAAACGCCCATGCCGCTGGTGGCCTTGAACTGCCGCGGCGTTTTGATGGTCAGCCCGCGGTCGCGGGCCGCATTGACGACGGCTTTTCCCAGCGGATGCTCGGATCCGGTTTCCACGCCGGCGGCCAGCGCCAGCAGCGTCTCCGGATTTGTCTCTGCGGCATCCAGGGGCACGATACCCGTTACCGACGGTTTGCCCTCTGTGATGGTGCCGGTCTTGTCCAGCACGATGGTGTCCAAGTGCGTGGCGTTTTCCAGAGCTTCGCCTTTCTTGTAGAGAATCCCATGTTCCGCACCCTTGCCCGTACCGGCCATGATGGCCGTGGGTGTGGCCAGCCCCAGGGCGCAGGGGCAGGCGATCACCAGTACCGCCACCATGCGGATCATGGCCGGCACGAATTCGCCGCCGGCCGCCCACCAGATACCGAAAGTCACCAGGGCGATGGTGATCACGGCCGGCACGAAGATGGCTGACACGCGGTCGGCGATGGCCTGGATGGGGGCCTTGCTGCCCTGGGCCTCCTGGACGAGCTTGATGATCTGGGCCAGCGCGGTTTCCCGGCCCACGCGTTCGGCGCGGAACTCCAGCAGGCCTTCGCCGTTGATGCTGCCGCCGACCACCTCGTCACCGGGGCCCTTGTCCACGGGCAAAGGTTCGCCGCTGAGCATGGATTCGTCGACGGCGGAAGCGCCCTGCAGCACGATGCCGTCCACCGGGATTTTTTCACCCGGCCGTACCCGCACCGTATCGCCCACGCTGACTTTGGACAGCGGGATTTCCCGTTCAACACCGTCCACCACGATGGTGGCCGTTTTGGGCTGCAGGCCGATCAGCTTGCGGATGGCACCACCGGTTTTGCCTTTGGTGCGTGCCTCCAGCAGCTTGCCGATCTTGATCAGGGTGATGATCACGGCCGACGTTTCGAAGTAGACATGTTCGCCGGCCGCCGGCAGCAGCAGCACCACGACGGAGTAGAAATAGGCCACCGAGGACCCCAGGGCCACCAGCACGTCCATATTGGCGCTCTTGTTGCGCAGGCTTTTGATCCCGCCCACGTAGTAATCCCAACCGGTATAGAACTGTACCGGCGTGGCCAGGGCAAAAAAGAGCCAGTTCACCCAGGGCGCATGGCTCCAGGCGCCGAGAAGCTGGAAATCGCGCGCCATGCTCAGTGCGAACAGGGGCAGTGCGAAGATGGCACCTACCACCAGCTTGCGCGTCTGGTCACGGATCTCCGCATCGCGGGCCGCCTGCTCGGCGTCAACCTCGGCGTCGGCATCCTGGGGGATGATGGCGTCGTAGCCTGCCTTGCGGATGACGGCGACAATTTCCTCGACATCGGTGGCGCCGGGCAGGTAGTTGACCGTGGCGCGTTCGGTGGCAAAATTTACCGCGGCGCTGAGAACCCCGTCACGCTTGCGCGTCAGGGCCCGTTCGATGTTGGCGGCGCAGTTGGCGCAGGTCATGCCGATGATGGGCAGCTCGACTGATGCGCTGGGAACGCCGTAGCCGGCCTTTTCGATCTGCTGAACCAGCGCCTGGGGTGTCAGGGTTTCCGGGTCGAATTTTACGATTACTTTTTCGGTGGCGAAATTCACATTGCTGCTGTCCACGCCTGGGAGTTTTTTCAGGGCCCGTTCGATGTTGGCGGCACAGTTAGCGCAGGTCATGCCGGTAACGGGCATAGATAGCTGTTTTTCGCTCATGGTCAGCTCCTTGAAGATGGGCCCGGACCGCTTAGCGGCCGCAGGTACAAGTATAATAAGACCGTAACCGGGCTTTGTCATGCGGGTATCCCGCATGCAGGCCGTTGCCCATGTCCGGCCTCCAAGTCACAAGTATAGCAAAAGCGGTGCCAGCACTCCGGAGTTCGTTCTTTTAAAATGATAACATTTCGAAATATTATACGAAATTGTGGAAACCACAGTTAGTGTCCCGCACAGGACATTTAACGGCCTAAGCCAGTCGCCGGATAAAATTTACGCAGTATCGCATGCGCAGCGTGTTCCCTGCATGGTACGTCCGAAAACGCCGCCACCGGATCTTGCGGTCTGCACGTCCATGTATTATTTTTTTGGCGACCCCGGAGAGCGATTTCCGGGCGCCGGCCCATGTATTGCGGGGCTGATATGGAGATCCGGACAGGTGGCGATGGATGTCTGCTACCTGAGAGAAAGGAGGGAGATGCATTATGCAGTGCGACAAGTGCAGCCAGTCCATTCCGGCCGGCGAGGCGGTGGCATACCAGGGACAGAACCTGTGCGAGGACTGTTACCTCGATCTGCTGGCGGCCCCCAAGGTGTGCGATCCCTGGGCGGTGCACGCCGCCAAGAAGGAGATGGGCGACAAGCCCGAGCTGACGGTTATCCAGGAAAAAATACTGGCGCTGCTGAAGCGGAGAGGGCCGCTGGACATGCACCAGATCTGCGAGGCGCTGAACATCAGCGAGCAGGATTTTAAGGACAACTTTGCCGCCCTGCGCCACATGGAGCTCGCCCGTGGTTTGCGTAAGGGCGACGCGGTCTGCTACACGCTGTTCGAGCGCTGATGGGCCGCGGCCGGTGGGGTCATGGCGACGTTTTCAGCGCCGTCAGGATATAGAGCTCTTCTTCGTCTACGAAGCTTTCGACTGCAAAACCGTAATTCGCCAACATTTTGCGGGCCTGGTTACGGCGCGGAAAGTCGTCCAGTGGAAAGGGGACGCTTTTTTTCAAACGTTCGATGAAGGCGCGGCCCATGGGATGGCTGATGACCAGGCGGCCGGCGGGCTTTTGCATGCGCGCGATGTTGGCGAAAGCGCCCGGCTTGTCCACGATGTTGGGGTAGCAGGCATTGATGAAAACCACGTCGATGCTGGCATCCGGCAGGGCAAGGTCACGCACGTCGGCCAAGAGGGTCCGGACACGTGGGTAATGCCTGGAAAGCTGCGCCAGCATGGCCGGCGAGAGGTCACAGGCGTAAATGCGTGCGGGATGATAAGACCGGATCAACGGAATCAGGATGCCCGTGCCGCTGCCGACGTCCAACACCGTACCCCCGGCCCGGATGCGGCCGGCGGCCGCGATCTGTTCCAGGCGCCCGGGTACCCCTTCGGGCAGGGGCGGATCGAAAAGGCGGTAGAGGCGGTCGAACAGCTCCCGCTGCTGACGGTTGATTTCACGTACCTGCGCTTCGCTGGGCTTTTCTTCGGCTGCCATAAGACCATTTTATCACAAAGCGTGCTGCCGGGCGAGTGGATTGTGCTGCCCGAAACTTTCCGTCGAAGGTTAGGTGTTTTGCCAGACAGGGATCGGATATTTTCCGAGATCCCCGATGATGGGAACAGAGTTGTCTTTTATGATCTGTTTGAGGGCCTTGAAACGATCTGGGCCTTCACAGGAATCAGGAAGCAAAAACAAGCCCCTTTGCCTTCCCCGTCGCTTTCCGCCCACAGGGCCCCGCCGTGCATCTGGACAAACCGCCGGGTGAGCGCAAGACCCAGGCCGGTTCCCTGAAAGCGCCGGCTGGCCGAGCTTTCAACCTGATCAAAGGGGTCGAAAATGCGCACCAGGTCTTTGCGCTTGAGGCCGATACCGGTATCGGTCACCGAGATTTTCACGTAGTCATGGGTCAGGGCCGGCAAGGCTTGCGCGATCTTATCCCCATTGGCCGTTTGCACTGTGGGTGCCAGGCGTGCGTATTCGGCTTGATCCATGCTACCGGCATCGATATGAACCGCGGAAAGGGAGATTTTGCCGCCATCAGGTGTAAATTTGGCCGCATTGGACAGTAAGTTGTAGAGGATCTGGCGAAGCTTTCGCTCATCAGCTGTGATGTTTTCCGGGATCCCGTCGGTTTCAAATGCCAGTGCGATGCCGTGATGTAAGGCTTTTTCACGAATCAGGGTTAAGCCGTTCTCCAGCAGAGCCTGTAGGTTGACCGATGAGAGGTGGAGTTTTTCCTTGCCGGCCTCCACCTTGGAGAGATCTAGGATATCGTTGATCAGCGATAGCAGGTGACGACTGCTCTGCAGGGCATCGTTGAGATACTCTTGCTGGGTTGTGTTGAGCGGCCCGAAGTTCTGGTCCACCACCAGTTCGGTAAACCCCATGATGTGGTTGAGCGGCGTTCGGAGCTCGTGGCTCATGTTGGCCAGAAACTCGCTCTTGGCCTGGTTGGCGGTTTCGGCGGCCTTTTTGGATTTCGCAAGTTTAGCCACCATTTCTTCCAAATGCTGGTTAGTTTTTTCAAGATCAACGGTACGCTGGGCCACCTGTTCTTTCAGGCGGGATCGATGCTCTTCCAGCTTCCGGTCACGGATCTGAATTTGTGAGAGCATCTCGTTGAAACCGTCAATGAGGGTGCCGATTTCGTCGTTGCTGAATTTGACGGCGCGGATGGCGTAGTTTTTGTTTTGCGACACGCTTTTTGAGATTTCGGCCAGTTGCAGGATGGGATCTGAAATAATGCCCCGGAACTTCATGGACATCCCATAGGCAATTACGGCAGCTGCCGCCAGGACGCAAAAAGCGATCAGCAGGTAGCGTGCCAGGCTAGCATAGAGGTCTTTAAGATCGGTACGTAAAAAGACCGCCCCGATAACTTCACGATCCAGCACGATGGGCTGCAGCAGGTCCAGATACCGGGAACCGAAGCGATGCCGTTCTGATTTTAAGGTCAATGGCAGGCGGCCTTTCGGCAGAATATTCGCTACTGACGCGGCCAATCCCTGGGTGGAGGTATTCCCGTAGGCGGAAAAAACCTGACCCTTCTGGTCCAGGGTCGCGGCCAGCTGTACACTGGGCTCGGCTTTGAGTGCCGAAAGGGTTTCTTTGGCTGCCTTGGGATCGTTAAAGGATAAGGCCGCCGTGCTGTTGCGGCCGATGACATTTGTCAGTGTGGAGAGGTGCTCCAACAGATCGGAGCGAAAGGAGATGATCTTGGAGCCAATCAGTGCGGCCGTCGAGATCATCACCACCGCCAGGCTGGTCATCATGATGATCACTACCAGTTTGCGCTGGATGGGAAGATCTTTTAAGGACAGCCATCTCCGGTGGCCAGCCATCAGTTTTCCCTCCGGATGCGTGCCAGTTTCAGCAGCTGGGAACTGACCTTCAGATCATTTGCAGCCGCCGCCGCGGGGTTGATTTCAAAGCGAATTTTGGACTGAACCGTAAAAAACTGGATGATACCACCCTGGTGGGTAAAATCCGGTATTTCGCTGACTGTGAGGATGGGCTTTCCTTTGACTTTTCCCAGTACCTGCCGTAGCGCGGGCTGCCGCAGCGAGGCGACGAACAGGATATGGCAGGGTGCCAGCCCGGTGAGATTGCGGGCCCTTTGGATCACCAGCCGCCGGCCGCCAACCGTTTTGCCGGCCAGTACATTCAGAGCCGATCCAAAGGGGTCATCTCCCAGAATACAGAGCACCAGCGGCGCATCCGCGTCTTTAAAAGCGCCTTGCGGCCATTGCACGAACTTGGCAAAATTATACAGAAAGGCCGCTTTGACGCGATACTCCCGCGAGGTAACCGGCTGAGCGCGGGTGGTTTTCGGTAAGCCTGAAAATACCACCGTCAGCAGCATCAGTACCAGAAGCGCTTTGGGAAGCTTGGCGCCGGTTTTCGCTTTCAAAGTTTTGCGTTTCAAGATCGCGGGGCTCCGATAAAAGCGGTTAGAACTTCCAGGTGACCTTGACGTAGACGCCGCGCTGCACCTCGGTCGGTTCGGTGCTGAAAAATTCGGGTACAAATTCCGGATGGTGGTTTTCAATCAAGTTCTGGCCCACTATGGCAATTTCAAGATCTGGTATTGGTTCCCAGCCCAGGCGCACATCCAGCGTGTGATAACTGTCCACCAGTTCGCCGAGGTTGTCCACATAGCGCCACCACAGGTCCAGCGTCGTGTTGTGCCAGAGATCAAGGCCGGCGCGCAGCGAAACCTGGTGGCGCGGGTTTTCGATGTCCGGACCGACAATTCCATTCATCGTCGAACTTGTTTCGTTCTTCAAATCCGGCAGCGTATAGGTATAGGCGGCCTGCAGGCGGATTTTATCCGTGGGTCGCCAGTTGGCGGAAAGTTCCAGGCCGTATTGCTGTCCGTCGATGCGGTTTTCAATCGTAAACGGGATGACCAGGTGCGGTGCCGTCGGCGCAAACGCTACCGACGGGAGACCTGCCATCACGCTTCGCAGGTCGCTGTAGTCGTTGTAGTAGGCGGCCACATCCAGTGAGAACGCGTGCGCTGCGCGGAAGCGATAGCCCATCTCGTAGGCGGTCAACGATTCGGAAGTAAAATTGTCGCTGCCCAAAGTGGTGATCGCCGCGGGCAGGGGTGCGCCGGGTACGGTACCGGGTGGTAGGACGGTCGAAATCACGTTCGCATCACGCTCGCCACGTGACGGTGTTCGCACGGCGCGGGACACCGCGACCCACAGACTGTGGTTTTCGGCCGGTTTCCAGAGGATGCGGCCGGTGGGCTGAATTTCAAGATGAGTGTAGTCGTTATACTCGAACTTGGACCCGACGACGAAGTGCAGCCGTTTGTTCAGAAAGCTGATATCATCCTGCACGAAGGTGTTGAAGGTGCTCACGCCGCGTTGGGAGGGGTCCATGGAAAAAAAGTCCGGATTGTCATCGATCTTGTCGTGGAAATAGCGATAGCCCAGTCCCCAGACAATTTCGTGGCGCTTGGCGGCAGTGAAGTGGTGCTGAAAATCCAGGTCATAAGTGTCTCCCCGGCCGCGCGAAACAGAGGCAAAGCGATCTTCGTAGTTGTAGTAAAACTGCAGTGCCATATCCGCTGTATCGGAAAAGCTGCGCTGCCAGCGGGTGAGCAGGTGGTAGCCGCGGTGGTCGTCCTGAGCATCGAGCGTTTGCTCAAAAGGCGGCAGCAGCTGCGGAAAGGTGGTGGCCGCCCCGGTTTCGCCGTCAAACAGCCCGCCTTCGAGAAGCAGCTTGTCGCGGCCAGAGAGCTGCGAATCCATGCGAAAGCCGCCGCTATAGATATGCCAGTCATCGGCCGTGTTATGCCCGGTGGCGTCCACGGCCGCGTCGCGGTTGATATATTTGGCGTATGCACGCAGGGCGGTATCTTTGCCGATCCGGGTCCCATAGCGCAACGCGCCTATGCCTCGCTCTTCGGTACCGATGGTGCCTGCCAGCAAACCGCCCTGGGTTTCTTGGGCCTTTCTGGTGATGATGTTGATGACGCCGTTGACGGCATTGGCGCCCCACAGGCTGGCGCCGGGACCACGAATGACCTCAATACGTTCGATGTCTTCGAGCATCGTATCCACCGTTTCCCAGAAGACCCCCGAAAACCAGGGTGTGTAAATGCTGCGGCCGTCCATGAGCACCAGCAGCTTGTTGGCAAAACGGCCGTTGAAGCCGCGGGAGGTGATGGCCCATTTGTTGGCGTCAAGCTTGGCTACCTGCAGGCCGGGCACCATGCGCAGGGCATCGGCAATGCTGGTGGCCCCTGAACGCCGGATATCGTCGGCAGTGATCACGAAAACCGCCGCGGGTGCATCGGACAGCGGCTGGGCCTTCTTGGACACCGAAGTGATCGTAATGTTCATCAGGTCTTCCAGGCTCAGCTGGGTCAGGTCCGTTTTACCGGCCTTTGCGGATGCGGTTATCCCGGTGCTGCTGACGATAAGCAGGATCAGGGCAGCTGCAGCAAACCTGACAAGCCAGTCGTTGAAGTGTAAGGTACCGAATTTTTGCATGGCAAAACGCTCCTTTACACCGGTTGCCGTTTGACGGGTACCGGCTGCCGGGTTTCCATGTGACGGACTGCTGCCGGGTCCGGGGCGGATACAGCTTCCTGTCCCTGCCGGACTGCCAGCAGAGCGGTGAGTGCTGCAACTACCGCTGTATCCAGTTTTCCGCTGGCCGCCTCTTTTTCTAAAATCGACAGCGCCTTTTTGCGGGGCATGCCTTTGCGGTAGGGCCGATCGGACACCAGGGCATCGAAAATGTCCACCACGGCCATGATGCGCGCCGCTACTGGAATCTGATTCTCTTTGAGACTGTCGGGATAGCCGCTGCCGTCCAGTTTTTCATGGTGGTAGCGGATGACTTCCAGGGCGGCACCCAGGCTTTGAGCCAGCGGCAGGCAGATGCGGTGGCCCACATCCGGATGGGTGCGCATGACCTGCCACTCTTTGTCGTCCAGGGGGCCGGGTTTGTTGAGGATGTGGTTGGGGACCCCAATCTTGCCGATATCGTGCAAAATTCCGCCGATACGCAGGGCCTCGATCTCGTTTTCGGGCCGATTCAGTTTGCGGCCCAGGGCAGTGGCCAGGCTGGCGACACGTTCGACGTGATTTTCGGTATAGGGGTCTTTGGCCTCGATGGTCTTGGCCAGGGAGAAGAGTACGCTCTCGACATTGGCCAGTTTTCTGTTCAACTGGCGCACACGGATCAGGGAGCGGCAGCGGGCCAGCAGCTTGACCTTGTCCGGCGGTTTGGTCAGGAAGTCGTCGGCTCCGGCTTCGATACCCTTTAACATGGAGGCGGCATCATCCAGGGCCGTGACCAGAACTACCGGAATCAGGCGGGTAGATTCGCTGCCTTTCAATCGCCGGCAGACTTCGAAACCGTCCATTTCAGGCATCATGACGTCCAGCAGCACCAGGTCGATATCGGATTGGGCCACCATGCCCAGCGCCTCGACACCGCTTTCCACGGTGAGGACCTCATAGCCTTGGGATACCAGCAGTGCCTGCATCAGTTTCAGGTTGCGGGCGGAGTCGTCGACCACCAGGATACGCTCCCCAGCGGCATCCGATCTCGGAGGCTGTTTTTTCCCGTAAAAGATTTGATTGCCGCCGCGTTTTTTGGCCTCTTTGAGCGCCGCTTTGGCCTGCTGGAGCAATGTTTCGCGGTAAGTGGCATCGACCGGACAGGCGGCCATGCCGATGGCAAGCGACACATTGGTGTCAAAAGCCGCCATGACTGTAGTTTGTATACGCCTGGCGCTGTGGCTTGCCGCCGCGGCATCCGATCCGCAGAACAGGACGGCAAACGTGTCCTTGGCAAAGCGTGCAAGCCGATCCTGGCTTCTGATGCTGCTTGAGATCAGCTCGCCGACCTGCTCCAGCAGCCTGTCGCCGGCGGCGTAGCCATGCCTGCGATTATAACTGCTGAAACGGTCGATATCGGCCAGTGCCAGGGTAAACGGTTTCCCGCCGCGTTCGAAGCGTTTGAACTCGCGCGCCAGGGACTGCTGGAAAGCCGCATGGGTGGCCAGACCGGTGACGCTGTCGGGCAGGCAATTGCGTTTGTCCGTGTTCAAGCTGCCAGCGCCAGCTGTAGCACTGCCATCAAGCCCCATGAGATACCCCTTTCATTTGAAACTCCATAGCTCCGAATATCGGCAGTTTCCCGAAAAAGTTAAGCCACTTGCCGCTCTGCTTCGGGTAAGGCCGCAGCAGACGGCGCAGATTGCTCGATCGGCAGGGTAAAGATAAAGGCCGATCCACGATCTGGGCCCTTGCTTTCAGCCCGAATGCCGCCGCCGTGCAGCTCGACGAACTGGCGCGTCAGTGCCAGCCCCAGGCCGGTGCCCGGGTATCTACGGTTTGTGTTGCTTTCAACCTGTTCAAAAGGATCGAACACGCGCGCTATATCTTTGGTTTCAATGCCAATGCCCGTATCCGATACCGAAATTTCAATCAGATCTCCAACGGCAGGCGCTGCCGTGGTTTGGCCGGTGCCGTCAAAACCGCCGCTGAAAAACAGGTAGAGAAACAGCATGGCGGTGGCATAAATGCTGGGATAGGCAATGGCGGCGTAGCCTGTGCCTCTGCGGAGCATAATCATGCTGAAAATGAAAAAGATCCCCAGCAGGTTATCGGCGATGCCCAGCACCAGTTTCCCCCTGATCAGGGAATAAATACCTAAAGGGATGAGGTTGGCGATGGCCACGATGCCGATCAGGTTGATCATCACGATGCGCCACTTGAGCTCGGAATCCTCATCGAAGACGATCCCGCTGGTGATCAGATTTTCCAGTGTTGTTCTTACGCTCATTACCATTCCTTGCGGCAGCGCGTTATGCTTTTTCCCCCACGGGTAAAAACCGCTTGATTTCGGCAATCAGGGTATCCCAGCTTGCCGGTGATTTCTGGACGATGGATTCGATACTGTCTGAAAGCGCCTGCCTTTCGGCTGTGTTTAAGGTTTTGGCAGTCAGCAGAATGACCGGAATGTGCTGTGTCAGGGGCATCGCTCTTAGCGCCTGGATGACTTCATAGCCGTTCATGTTCGGCATGATAAGATCCTGCAGGATGACGGCCGGGGGGCTTTCGATGGACATGGCCACGGCCTTGCGGCCGGTTGCGGCCGTGCGCACGGTGACGCCGTTTTCGCGCAACAGGGCGGAAAAATACTTCAGGTCCCTGGGATCGTCATCGACGAGCAGTACATGCTTGCCGTTTCGTCCCGCTTCCTGCAGGTTCAGCCCGGCTTTTTGGAGGCATCGCAGGAGATCCGTTTTTTCGACCGGTTTGATCAGGTAATCGCAGGCCCCGAGACTGCAGGCAAAAGGACGGTCTTCGATGGCCGAGCAGATGATGACGGGGATATCGCAGGTTCGTGCATCCTCTTTGAGCCGGGTCAGCACCTGCCAGCCGTCTTTGCCGGGAAGCATCAGGTCCAGCAGGACGATGTCGGGCTGGAGTTCGGCAGTCTGCTTGACGGCCGCATGGCCGTCGATGACACATTTCACCCGACAACCCAGGTCGGACAGCAGGATGGATACCTGCCGGCAAATGGCTTCATCGTCATCGGCGATGAGCACCAGGGGCTGTTCAGATTGCCCTGACAAGCGCGGTGCTCTTTTATCCGGTGAAGAAAGTTTTCCCCCTGTGGCGGTGGCCGCAATGGGAAGCACAAAGGTGAAAGTGCTGCCCTTGCCCGGCGCACTCACGGCCCAAATGGCGCCGTGGTGCAGTTCGATAAAGCGCCTGCACAGCGCCAGTCCCAGACCCGTTCCCTCATATTTCTTGGACGTCGATGGGTCGACCTGCTCGAAAGCGTTGAATATTTTCAGCAAAGATCCGCTATCGATGCCAATGCCGGTGTCCGCCACTGATATTTTCAGAAAGGATTGGCAGGTGTTTTCAAGGGATGCCGCACACTGCGCTTTGAAAAATTCCGGTATATGTGCGTCGATCCAGGAGCGTGAAACCGTTTCCGCGTGCAGCGTGATACTGTTACCGTCTTCGGTAAACTTGGCCGCGTTGGAAAGCAGGTTGTAGAGAACCTGCTTGACTTTGCGTTCATCGGCGTGGACGGTTTCAGGGCAGCCGTCGGTTTGAATCGACAGGCGGAAGCCATGTTTGAGCGCCTTTTGCCGGATCATGGTCAAGCTTGCCTGAAGTACTTCCTTGATGGGCACGTCGGTTGGGTCAAGCACCATCTTGCCGGCTTCCACTTTGGACAGATCGAGAATGTCGTTAATCAGCGCCAGTAAGTGGCGGCCGCTTTCCAGAATGTCTGTGAGATAATCATTTTGTGTGGCGTTGAGTTTACCAAAGTGCTGGTCCACCAACAGCTCGGAAAATCCGATGATGGAGTTGAGCGGCGTGCGCAGTTCGTGGCTCATGTTGGCCAAAAAATCGCTTTTCATTTTTGACGCCCGGGCAAGTTCCAGATTGCTCTCTTTCAACTGGGCGGATTTGTAGCGCAGGTCTTCAAATGTCAGCGCATTGTGAATCGCCACCCCCAATTGACGGGCCGCATTTTTTATAAATTCGAGGGTATATGTATCCAGATTCCTGATGCCGGCCAGCACCAGCACCCCGATACGTCGATCCTGAAAGTATAAGAGGTATGCATTGACATCCCGTGCGAAATCGGCACCGCTGGATGGATCAACATCCTCTCGCTGGAACATATTTCCGGTTTGCCCGAAAGTCTTTTGTGCCAACTTTGCGGCTTTTTCCTGCAGCCAGTCGATGGCTTCCCGACTCTGTGGTGTCCGGGGTGTTACCGCATCCGATGAAAAAGTCTTTTTCAGGCTGAGTTTTTCGTTCTCTGAACTCTGGAGATAGACTGCGCCCCATGCGGCACCGGCCTGTCCGGCAATCTGATTTAAACTCTTTTCCAGGATAAGGCTGACATCAATGGAATTTAGCTAGCTGACCAGTTCGCCGTAAGCCTGTTGAATCTTCTGCTGAGCCAGCAGCTTTTTTTTCTGGGCTTCGCTGACCCCCAGTGCCTGGGTGCGCAAGGCCACTTGTTCTTCGAGCTTTCTACGGCTCTGCTCGAGTCGGCTGTCACGCTCCTGAATCTGTTCGAGCATGTCGTTAAACCCGGCCATGAGCGTACCCAGTTCGTCATGGCGCTGATTCTGCACCCTTACGGCATAGTCCTGGCGGTGCTTCACTTTTTGCATGGTTTTGGAAAGGGTTTCAATGGGAAGGGAAATGATGCGCTGCAGCCTGGCGGATATGAATCCGGACAAAACGATCAATACCAGCATGATGCCGGCCACCATCATGGTGACGGACTTCATGCGTGCGTAGACCCATCGCTGATCCGCACGGATAAGGACCATGCCGATGCGTTTGCCGTTGAGCGTGATCGGTTGGAAAACATCCAGGAAGTCGCCGCTCAATCCTTTGAGGCCTGCTTTCACCGACAGAGCCGTGGGTCGGACCCGATCCGGTGCCGGCAGATTATGCAGATCGATGTGGCGGGGGATGTCGGAGACGTGCCCCTTGGCATAGGCGGCAAAACGGTTGCCGGCAGCCGTGTAAATCGCCGCCTGCAGGATGTTGGGTTCGACCCGCAACGCATCCAGCAGCTCCCGGGCGGTCTGGGGATCCTGAAAACTGAGGGCCGCCATCGCATTGATGCCCGTGACTTCGGCCAGCGCCGCGATATGGTGGCGTGCATTGTTTTGAAAGGAAAATGCTTCGTTCAAGAGAAAGAGGAATGCAAACAAGACCATCATCAACCCGCAGGTCAGTACGATAATGGTAGTCAATTTGTGTTTGATGGAAAGATCCTGGAACTTCAGCATTGACGCTTCTCCGTTCAGGGCTTAGACCGGACAATACGGGCGACTTTCAACAGTTTTGAATTAAAATGTAGACCGGCTTTTCGGGCCGCTTCGATATTGATCTCAAGGTGAATGCGCCTGCCGCGCTGAATCAAGTTGACCATGCTGCCGGCACGGATCAGAGCGTCACTGTCTCCCACAGTCAGGATGCTGCGGCCCGCAAGCACTTTGCGTATCTTCGACCAATCTCTGGCCATTGACGCGCCCACAAAAAGGATGCGGCCGACGCCGATCTCGGCAATGGATGCGCAGCGCCGGATCACCACCGGGCGTTTCCGAATCCGTTCGTCCCGGGTGAGGATTTTCAGATTGCCGGCGATCTCATCATCCCCGAGAACGGCAATCACGAAAGGTTCGTTGCCGGCCTGTGCGGTCTTGTCCGGCCAGGTGACAAAACTGGCCAGATTATAAATAAAGGCGGCTTTGACCTGAGCTGGTTTAAAGGCTGTGGCCTGGCTCCGATCCGTCGGCAATACCGACAGCAGGACCAGAACAAAAAGGCAGGTCCAGCCCCAGGTTGCAAAAGGGCTGGTGCTTTCCTTGTTTTGGGCGGTTAGAAACGCCACGTGACCTTTCCATAAATGCTGCGCGGCACCTGTGTGGATTGAATTCCCTGGGTGTTGATGTATTCAGGGTGCCGGTTGTCCAACAGATTTTCCAGTTTGAGGCTGAATTCCAAGTGTTTCACCGGCTGCCAGCCCAGTCGCATGTCCAGACGGGTATAACTGGGAACATCCAGATCGGGCAGGTCGTCCACGTAGAAAAGCAGAGTGTCGAGCTGCAGATTACCGGGCAGGTCGAGATAACTGCCCGCGAAAAACTGGTTACGTGGCGTGCCGCCCTCATTGAGCTCGAGGTCCAGGCTTTTTTCAGCGGCATCGGCAAACAGGTGCAGGTTGATCCAGGTATATCCGAGACTCAGTTTCCACCAATCGGTCAGTTGGAGGTTGCCGGTAATTTCGGCGCCATATGCGTCTTCATCAAATTTAATGACGATATTCTGCGGAAGCACACGCGCGGCCGGCGGCGGGAAGGCGGTAAAAGCCGGGATGGGCATGCCGGGCACGGTGGTGCGCAGATCGCGGTAGACGTTGTAAAAGGAAGCCAGGTCCAGTGAGAGGCGTGCCATGGGGACCAGACGGTAGCCGGCTTCGTAGGTGATAACCTCCTCGGAATCAAATGCGCTGTTTCCACGGATCATGAGGGTGTTGACCGTCGGACCGGTGCGAAATGCTTTGAGTTTGACGTCCAGATCATGATCCGCCCGCGAGGGCGTGCGCACGGCCCGCGAAACAGCGGCCCAGAGCATATGGTTCTTTCTGGGTTTCCAGCGCAGGCGGGCACTGGGCTGGAATTCAAAGCCGCTGAAATCGTTGTGTTCGAATTTTGAACCCACCGTCAGGTCCAGTTTGTCTGCAATCAATGAAAATTGATCCTGAAAAAAGCCGGAAAATAGGTTGTCCGTGCGACTGTCCGGATCAAAGGACACGGTTTCTGAATTGGTGATATTATCATGGGTCATCCGATAACCCAGTCCCCAGATGACCTGCTGGCGGCGGCCCAACTGGAAGGTGTGCTGAAAATCGATGTCCACGGTATCCCGGGTCTCGGAAAGAATTTCCATATTGCGGACCGTGCGATCGTAGTAGGCCTGCAGTGACATGTCGGAAGTATCTGAAAAAGTATGTGACCAGCGGCCGAGCAGATTGCCTCCTGAAACATCGGCGCTATCATCGAAAACCCTGGGTGGAATGACACCGGTGATGATATTTGTGGTGCCGCTGTTGCCGGTGTAAGCATCTCCCTGGAAGGTTAGCGAATTGCTTTCCGATTGATCCCAGTCCACGCGGAAACCTGTACGGCCCATATCCCAGTCATCGGCGGCATCGTCGCCCTGGTTATCCTCAAAAGGGCTACGGTTAAAATATTTGGCATAACCCCGGTACCAGGCATTTTCCCCGATTTTTCCGCCGTAGCGGGCTGCCCCGAAGCCTTGTTCCAAATTGCCGCCGCCGGCGGTTATCAGTCCTCCCTGAGTATCTTGTGCTTTCTTGGTGATAATGTTGATCACGCCGTTGACCGCGTTGGCGCCCCACAGCGTGGCCCCCGGTCCGCGGATGACTTCAATGCGGTCGATGTCTTCGAGCAGCGTGTCCTGTACATCCCAGTAAACACCGGAAAAAAGCGGTGTGTAGACCGACCTGCCGTCCATGAGCACCAGCAGCTTGTTAGCGAACCAGGCATTAAAGCCTCTGCTGCTGATGGCCCATTTATTGGCGTCGATATGGGCAACCTCCAATCCCGGGACCAACCGCAGGGCCTCGGCGATGCTGGTAAATCCCCCCCTGCGGATGTCTTCAGCGGTGATGACAAAGACCGCAGCCGCCGCATCGGCAAGTTTTTCCGGTTTCTTGGAAACCGTTGTGACTTCCAGATCCGCCAGCTGCTCGATGGTCAGCTGCTTGAGCTGCCGAAGGGCCTGGTTTGCGGAAGGCCCTTTTGCCCGGCAAACGGGCGTTAGGAACAGAAAAATTCCAGCTAGCATCAGCGCTGCTGTGCCGCCGGAAGCCGCCACTTTACAGATTCCCTTTGCCATTTTCATCTCACCGAATTTCAGCGCACTGCGACGGATGGCAGTTACAGGTATTGCGACAGAGTTTTCAGAAACTGGCGGGTGTCGATGGGTTTGCTCATGTATCCTGTACAGCCGGCTGCAAGAGCTTTTTTTTCGTCTCCCTGCATGGCATAGGATGTCAAGGCGACAACCGGTATGCCCCGGGTATCCGAGTCCGCTTTGATCAGGCGGGTGGCATGTAACCCGTCCATGGCCGGCAGCTGAATGTCCATCAAAATCAGATCGGGGCGGTGCTTTTTTGCCAGCTCGATGCCGGTTTCGGCATCTGCTGCCTCCAGTACCTGGTATTTCCCGATTTCAAGGAGCGTTCGCACCAGCTTCATGTTCATCTCGTTGTCTTCAATGATTAGTACGGTTTTGCTGTCCATCTTTCAATCTCCCCTGCCGTGATCGGACTTTATCGGCTACGGCGGTCCAGCGGTCTGCAAATCCATGCCGGAGCCGGTAAAAAGGAATCATGTTGTGCGGATCCCAAAAAGATCGGCGCCGGGTCTGCGAATTGTATCGGTATTTTTTTAAAAGTTGACCTATCGCGAACCATCTCTTTCTTTGCCGTCTTGCACGCCGCCGATGGGCAGCGTAAAGCAAAAGCTCGCCCCGCAATCTTTCCCCTCGCTTTCGGCCCGGATGGTGCCGCCGTGCAGTTCCACCAACTGGCGCGTCAGCGCAAGTCCCAGGCCGGTGCCTTGGTGTTTGCGGTTTACGCCGCTGTCCACTTGTTCGAAGGGAGCGAACACGCGCTTTAAGTCCTCGCTTTGGATGCCGATACCGTGTCGGTTACCGCGATTTCAATAGCCTCGGTGCCTACCGGATCCGCGTCCTTATCTGTCAGGCGACGGGCGCTGAGTCGAATTTTGCCGCCGTTAGGGGTGAACTTGGCGGCATTGGAAAGCAGGTTGTAGAGGATCTGCTTGAGCTTACGTTCGTCTGCCCGGATGGTTTCCGTAATGCCGTCAAAATCGGTCACCAGATCAATGCCATGTTTCAGCGCTTTTTCCTTGATCATGACCAGGGTATTTTCCAAAAGAGGTCTCAGTTCCACTGTAGACGGCAAAAGCTCGAGCTTGCCAGCCTCGACTTTGGAAAGATCGAGGATATCGTTGATCAGGTCCAGCAGGTGCCGGCTGCTGGCCAGCACATCGCCTAAGTACTCCTCCTGGGTCGCGTTCAATTTTCCGAAGTGCTGGTCCACCAGCAGTTCGGAAAAGCCGATGATGTGGTTGAGCGGCGTTCTGAGTTCGTGGCTCATGCTGGCTAAAAAAGTACTTTTGGCCTGGTTGGCGTTATCGGCTTCTTCCTTGGCCAGCTGCAACTGTTTCGCCATCTGTTTTCGTCTAACGACTTCCGCATTCAGTGTCTGGTTGGATTTGGCCAGCTCCGATGTGCGTGCGGCAACCCGTTTTTCGAGTTCATCGTGGGACCGTTTAATGGCCCTTTCCTTCTGGCGGATTTCCTGAAACTGCGTACCCAGCTGAGCGGCCATGCGGTTAAAGGCCGTGGCCAGGTCGCGAAATTCGTCTTTGCTGGAAACGGTTACCTGATGATCGAAATCTCCCTGGGCTACATGCGCCGTTGCCGCTGTCAGCACTTGCAAAGGCCCCAGTGTCCGGCGGATATACGAGGTGCTCAGCAGCAGTACGATCCATACCGCCAGCAGCACAACTGTCCAGAAAGTCCATTTGAAACTGCGCATGGGCGACAGAAAATCATTTTTCGGGTGGCTCAGCACGACGGTCAGTTGCGGCAGTCGAAAACGGGGTTTCAGGAAAACAGACCAGGCGGCCGCCAGGTAGCCTGTATGCTGGGAGTGCCATGCGAAGGTTTGTGCGGCATCCTGCTTTTTGTAGGTTTGTAAGTGGCTGATGAAGTTGTCCGGCAGCTGGCAGGAACTGGCCAGCACCCGCTGCTGATCGTCCAGTACCGACAGCTGGGTCAGCGTGGGCAGTATGTTTGCTGAGCCGATGCCCCACAGGTAGGCGATGCGTGCCTTGCCCAAAAGGAGCCCGGTCCGCGGATGGTCAGGATCGATCAGCCGCATGAGAATCAGCTGCGGCTGATTGCGGGCGTCCTGCTGGACGCGGATGGCGCTGCGCCCGCTTTTCATGTGCGCCATCTCTTGCGGCTCGGGCGCCGGGATGGTCGGCATGTGGTCGATGAGTGCGAAATCCGGCCGCCCCTCGCGGACCAAAACCAGGGCGCTGAATTGCTGCGCCAGGCCCTGGTGGAGGATTTCCGGAAATTTGAAAGCGGCGGTGGATGACAGCGGGGCGCCGATATCCGCTGCGACCAGCTGCGGGGCCTGTGCCAGATTGTTGGCGGCTCCGGATGACAGGGCGGCTGCAAGGTTCGACCCCACCAGCTGCAGAGAGGTTTCCAGCAGCAGCAGGCGTTCGTAAATCGACATGCCGTAAGCCCTGGCGGACTGCTGCAGCCGCCGCTGGCCCTGGAGGTCGAGCTGGCGGGTGACCTGGTGAAATGCCAGGGTCGACAGCATGAGCATGGGCAGCAGGGCGCAGCCAATGAACATGGCCAGAAAGCGGCGGGCCAGCCGGCTCTTGAGGAAACTGAAACGGTTTTTTTTCACGTGATCCATATGCACCAGTCCGGCTGGCTGTCCCTTGCTCCTCAAACCAATTCGTGCCGATCCATGCGTACGGGTGGTTCGCATCGGGCGCTGCAGCTTCACTTTAATACTATCGGTGCACGACTGAAAAACTTTACCTACCTGTGCGCTGAAGCTGTGGCCGGCGGTAATGCCCTCAGAGACACCCGTTGATTACAGGTAACTGTTTAGTTCTTTCTGAATTCAGCCGATAATAGTTTCGTGGCGACCTACTAGGTGACAGACCGGTTTCGGCGTTCTGCCGACGGAAGACACGCCGTTGCAGGGCAAAAAAAACGGATAGGACATTCATGTCCCGGAAATTGTATAGCAGTGGATTTACACTCATCGAGATTATGATGGTGATCGCCATCATTGGGACCCTGGCGGCCATTGCCATACCCAACTACCTCCGATACCGTTACCGCGCGCAGGTGGCGCAGGCCGTCAGTGAAATCAGCATGCTTCAAACGGTGATAGCAAACTATGCCATCGAC
>Ga0114931_10003607_pt1 | contig 19550 bp, 17 predicted proteins | sample 2SBtaG_FD_89579 | JGI IMG/M metagenome (GOLD analysis project Ga0114931, IMG submission 89579) | Deep subsurface microbial communities from Kolumbo volcano to uncover new lineages of life (NeLLi) - 2SBTROV14_V59a metaG | ecosystem: Environmental > Aquatic > Marine > Volcanic | place: Kolumbo...
ATCGCTCTCTACCGCCAGCTTGACGGCAGACTCCCTAAACTCCGCCGGGTATACGTTTGCTTCCTTTTCCTCACTCACAAGACACACTCCTTTGTTGTCAGTTCTCTTTTACCAGTGTGTCCGGAAAAGTCTAGCCCCTTCATTTATCGCCCATGGCGCTGCTCGGGGTGGGTTGCCTGGGTACAGCTATTTTACCATCCATGGGGGGTTAAGTCCTACAGGCTCCTAGAGGCTGGATTCCGCTCCTGGAGATGGGGATGGCGTGATGCATCAGTCCTTGCCCAATGATCTCTGTCACCGCCTCGCCAGGCGCTGTGGCCACATGCACTTCATAACCTGAACGCCGCGCAGCCAGCGCCACGGAAAGACGATGGGAAAGAAAAAATGCCGGAGAGTTGACAACAAAGAGCAAGCGCATGTCAGTGTATTGGGCGTTTGTGGGTAATAAACAATCAGACCAGACCGGTATTCTGTTCCAGCCAGGCCTGAAACATAAGCACATCCCACAGGTAATAGTGCCAGCGGCGTTTGCCCAAAATGTGCTCCTCCCACATCTTGCGAATGGGTACGGGTTCGAAAAAACCCTCGTCACGCAATCGTCTCTCGTCCAGCAACGCCTCTGCCCACTCCCGCAGGGGGCCGCGCAGCCAGTGCTCGATGGGCACGCCGAATCCCATCTTGGGCCGCTCCATCAGCTCCTTGGGTACATAACGGTAGAGCACCTGCCGGAGCAGCCATTTACCTTGCCCGTCCCGGTACTTGTATTCGGTCGGCACCCCCCAGGCAAACTCCCCCACGCAGTGATCCAGGAGCGGCACCCGAGCCTCAAGACTCACGGCCATGCTGGCCCGGTCCACCTTGGTGAGGATGTCGTCGGGCAGGTAGGTGAGCATGTCCAGATACATCATCTGTTCACGCAAGCCGGGGAGGAATCCGAAAAGGACTCGTCGTAGATTTCCGGCAGCTTGGGGATGACCGCTATCTGTCCGGAAAAGTCTTGACAGTCCAAGTCTGGTCGGCATGGAGCATCAAGGATGTTTTGATGGAGTTTTTCAAGGTGGAACACCTGTCCCAACCTTGAGAAATGATAGAGCCATGTTTTCCACCCCCTTCCACGTGGCTATCTGCACCAAGCCTATAGTATCCTACTACGCCTCCAGACTCGGTTGTATTCCAGAATCAGTGAAATATCACGACCTTCGCGACTTTCTCCGCCTGCTCGAAGGGCGGGACCAACTCAAACGCATCGCTCTCGAGGTGGACCCCCATCTCGAAATCACTGAAATCTGCGACCGTACCCTGCAAGCCCAAGGGCCGGCACTGCTGTTCGAACACCCCAAGGGCTCTGAGGTTCCCCTGCTCGGCAACCTTTTCGGCACCCCCGAACGGGTGGCGCTGGGGATGGGGGCGGAATCGGTGGAAGCGCTGCGGGAAGTGGGCAGGCTGCTAGCCTTTCTCAAGGAGCCGGATCCTCCCAAGGGGATCAAGGATGCCTGGGACAAGCTGCCGGTGTTCCGGCAAGTGTTGAACATGCCGCCCAAGGTTCTCAAACAGGCGCCGTGTCAAACGGAAATCCTGCAGGGCAGTGAGGTGGACCTGGAGCGCTATCCGATCCAGACCTGCTGGCCGAACGACGCCGGGCCTTTGATCACCTGGCCATTGGTGATCACCCGGGGGCCTTTGAAGGAGCGGCAGAATCTGGGCATCTACCGGATGCAGGTGATCGGCCGCAACAAGGTCATCATGCGCTGGCTGGCCCATCGTGGTGGCGCGCTGGATTTCAGGGACTGGCAGCAGGCCCATCCCGGGGAGCCGTTTCCGGTGGCGGTGGCCCTGGGGGCCGATCCGGCGACGATTCTTGGTGCGGTAACGCCGGTGCCGGACACCTTGTCGGAATACGCCTTTGCCGGTCTGCTGCGGGGAAGCAAGACCGAGGTAGTCAAGGCAAGATTGTCGGACCTGCAGGTCCCTGCAAGCGCCGAGATCGTACTGGAGGGTTTTCTCTATCCCGGCGAGACGGCGCCGGAGGGACCGTTCGGTGACCATACCGGGTATTACAACGAGGTCGAGAGGTTTCCGGTGTTCACCATCGAGTGCATCACCCAACGCTCGAACCCGATCTATCACAGCACCTATACCGGACGGCCGCCGGACGAGCCTGCGGTGCTGGGGGTGGCACTCAACGAGGTGTTCGTACCGATCCTGCAGAAGCAGTTCCCGGAAATCGTCGATTTCTACCTGCCCCCGGAGGGATGCTCCTACCGCCTGGCGGTGATCAGTATGAGAAAACAGTATCCCGGTCATGCCAAACGGGTAATGCTGGGGTTGTGGTCTTTTCTGCGCCAGTTCATGTACACCAAGTTCGTCATCGTCACCGACGACGACATCGATATTCGCAATTGGAAAGATGTGATCTGGGCCATGACCACGCGCATGGATCCGGCCCGGGATGTCACCCTCATCGAGCATACCCCGATCGATTATCTGGATTTTGCCTCACCGGTCGCGGGTCTGGGTTCGAAGATCGGTTTCGACGCCACCAACAAATGGCCTGGGGAGACCACTCGGGAATGGGGCCGGACTATTGTCATGGACCGCGAGATTAAACGCAAGGTGGATGAAATTTGGGATAAACTTGGTATTTGATGGCGGTTAAAATTGTGCCGGTATTCATAACCAGCCCCGCCTTCGCATCGCCTCTATCAGATTCTCACAGACTTGACCCAGTTCTGCAACGGCCTGATGGCCTTCCTGGAGGGCCATTGCAAGAATTTCGGGATCATCGATATATTCATGCACCATGCGGTTACGCAATTTGCGTAGTTCCAGCCAGTGATCGGCATTCGCAACAAGCCCCAGTCTTTCGGCGCGCGACAGGTTATCGATAAAAGCCGCGGGACGTTCACCCAAGGCTTCCAAATAGCGTGGCAGCAATTTGTCGCCCAGCGTATCCTGGAGCCGTCCGAAGCGACTGACGAAGGCATCGACCCGCTCCGCAAGGTCATCGTCTTCCTCGAGACGCGCAGCCAGCTGCGGCGTAAAAGGACGCGAGAACAGGCGGGCATCGGTACGACGCAGATGACGTAGCTCTTTCTGGGCAATCCTCGCCAGTGCCTGCAACCGCGCCAGTTTGCCTTAATCACTTCAGCAACCTGCCTTCGCGCATGGCAATCTCATGAATGGGTTGGCGCGCGATGTTGGGTGCGGCCAGCACCACATCCACCTTGCGGCCGCCGAGACGACGCTCGAGCCTCGCTTCGAGTTTGGAGGCCAGGACGGGTGGGTTTTCCACAGGATGAGGCAGTTCCACCAGGAGATCGATGTCGCCGCCCTTGGCGGCGTCGTCCATACGCGACCCAAAAAGCCTCACGCGCGCATCCGGCCCGGCGATCTCGGCGATCGCGTCACGGATGATACGGATTTGCTGTTCGCTCAGGCGCATGGCACATTCACTCTCTGCGCTGGCGGCCACCACTGGCGCACAATCACCCTTCCGGGTGGGACTCGATCTCACCGATCACGGCGCTGGACGCCAACATCAGGCCCTTGCGGTAACATTCGCAGGCCTCCTCGGTCTGCCCCTTCTGCAACAGCAGGTCCCCCAGGAGCCGGTAGGCCTCCACCGTGGGTTGCTGCTCGAGACTCTGGCGCAGGTATGTCTCGGCTTTGTCCTATTGCCCTGCCCTGGCGGCAAGTTTGCCGAGAATCCGCAACAGGATGGGATCGGCGGGATGTTGACCGAGCCAGCGTTCAGCGTTGTGCAACTGAATTTGGGCATCCGGCAGCTCGATGGCGCCATAGAGCACCACCAGCGGTTCTTCCCAGTGAGCAGTCAAGGCCTGGCGCAGGGCTGGCTCGACCATTTCACCGCCCTCTGCCTCTATCATCGCCGCGAAATAGATCGGTTGCAGATCGGACAGCTGACGGACGTGTTCCGGGAATCCTTCCCATAACTCCTTGAGCGCTTTGGCATCTTTGCCTTTGGCCTTGTCCCGCAGCATGGCGCCGTAGGTCTCCATCTCCAGCAGCCTGACCTCAGCCTCCAGCAGCACCTTGTTCTTGTGCAGCCGGGGCAGCAGCTTGCCAAGCGCCTCCCAGTCCTCCAGACGGCTATAGGCGGTGTGGAGCATCCTCAGCACCTGGGCGTTGGCCGGGGCGATCTTTTCCAGCCGGTTCAGGGACTTCAGCGCCTGTTCGAAATCCTCGTTGGCCAGATGCAGTTCGGCCTCGGTGAGCTTGACCGCCAGTTCGGCATCGGGGGATTCCTCATGGGCTTTTTTCAGATATTCATCACGTTCCCGCAACGCTCCCCGTTGATGGGCAGCCCGGGCGGCCACCAGGTAGTGGACCAGGGAAGCGCTACTGAGGGCCGCATTCTCGATCAGGACCCGCTCGGCCTTCTCCCAGTTACCCTCGGCCGACTCCTTCAAACCCTGCAACAGGCTCTTGAACGCCGCTTCCGCCTGGGCGGCCTCCTTTTTGCTCTTGACCTGAAGGGGCAGACGCACGAGGAGGCTGACCAACCGGACGGCCGCATATAACAACACGAAGCCGACGATGAACACCAGCACCAGGGTGACAACGGTCAGCTCGAGCTCCCATTGCCCCCAGCCGATGAGCACATAACCGGCATTTTTCAACAACGCCAGCCGCGGCAACAATAGCGCGGCGACCACGGCCATGACCAGTACGACCGACCATAGAATCAGTTGTTTCTTGACGGCGCTCACCCTGTCCTCCCGACCATCTTATTGTGTTTGACTTTGAGGCTCCGCCGTGGGTTGCGGCGCCGCTGTTGCAGCAGATTGCTTCTTCGCCTGCGGAGTAGGCGCAGGGCGGGGGAGGCGGGTCTTTGACACCTCGGGCGGCACAACTGCCCGGGACTGAGGCACTTTGGGCACTTCGATCCGATCGAGCTCCAGTCGCAACTGCGGCAGGTGTCGCAACAGTATCAGCGAGCTGCCGATATCAGGCAGGTGCACCGCCACCGGTTGCTTCGCCAGGTCGTTCAATTCCGAGATGAAGGCCTGCACTGTCGGGTCTTTCACCTTGAAATGCTGCTTGAGCCACTTGACTGCCGCTTTCAGGCTGTCCCGGTAGAGTTCCGGCTCCCCTCTGACTGCGGCGAAACGGGCGGTTTCCAGCTTGAGCACCAGGGCATGACGGATCGCCTCCACCTCTTCGGGGGTCAAAATCGCTTCCACCGGACGTTCGGTCTGGCGGCGCCGGATGGTCAGGATTTCTTTCCACTGATCGATCAGGTCCTCATCGGCCGCCTTTTTGGCCTGCCCTTTACCGGACGCACCGTGCCCTGTCACCTTGCCCATATGGGGAAGGAACAGGGGCAGGCCATGGATCTTGTCTTCCAATACCAGAATCCTGGCCGAAATCCCCACCGGATCGGGTGCTTTGATTTTCTTCAATGCGGCCAGTTCACGAGCCAGCGCCTCGCGGACCTTGTAGACCGCCGGATCACCACTGTGACGCAACAGATCATCGGCCGCCTTCATGGCTTTCAAAGTCGCCCCCACATCCCCTGTGAGGCTCAGCTTCTGATTCGCCACGCTGAGCAGATATTCGGCATCGGTCAACATCACATCGGCCCGGGTGCGGTTGATCTGACGCTGCACAAACTGGATTTGCTCGGCCAGTTTGGTGTGGCTGAGCGCCAGTTTCTGATCCATGGCCTCCAGTTTTTTGTCGAACACCTGGGCCTGTTGGTCGAGCATCTTGCGCCATTGCCTCTCCCGCGCCGCCTGCTTGCTCTCGAGCAGGGTCACCTGGGCATGGAGCGTCGTCATCTCTTTTTGCAGGCTGGTGACCTGATGGGTCAGATCGAGCAGCCGCTGGCTTTCCTTGCCAACCTTGCCGCCCAGCCCTGACTGTTCCGTTCTGAGCATCTGAAACAGGTAATAGCCGGCACCCGCCAGACCTAGAATCAATACGATCACGATCAAGGTGATCCACAGGCCCAGCTTCGTGAGGCCCTCATCCTCCTCAAAATCGCCTTCGGGAAGCAAATCCGCCATGATGTTTCCTTATCTCTCGTAGAACCTATACTTAAAACCAACCAGTCAGCTCAAGCGCTCTTCCAAGGCCCTCAGCATGTCCACATCGACCGCCGAGGAAGCCGTGGCCACGTTCGCAAACCCCGCCGCCCGGGCCAGCGATGCCAGGCGCGCGCTGGAAACGATCAGCACGAGCGAGCGCAGGGATTCCACTTGGTCTCCCGCCGCCCGGGACAAATTGTTCAAGGCCTCGCCGCTGGTGACCAACACGCCGTCCAGTCCCTCTGAGAGGCTGGCGCGCAATTTCTCAACCGTCCCGGCTTCCGGCGGCAGCCGCCGGTAAAGCTCCAGCAGCGAGACTTTGGCCCCCCGCCGGGTTAATTCTTCCGCCAGCATCGGCCGCCCCCCGACCCCTCGCACGATCATCACCCTGTGACCCGTCACCTGCCGAAATGGCGACTGCGACAACAAACTTTCCGAAGTATACGGCGGCGGCGCCTGACACGCCACCGGCAAGGCATTTTTTTCCAGGGCCGCGGCCGTTGCCCTGCCGATCGCCGCCAGTTTGGCGGCAGGCGCCTTCAGGCCTGCCGCCACTGCATACCGCACCGCATTGGCGCTGACGAACACCAACCAATCCTGGTCTCGCCACCAGGCCGGGGGCAAACGCACTTCGGCGGGTACGATCTCCAACATCGGACAGATCACGGCCTTGCCCCCCCGTTCCCCGATCTCGCGCCGCAGATTCTCGGCCTGGCGACGCGGACGGGTCACCAGAATCGTCCTCCCCGCCAGGGTCTCAGCGGCCATAGACCTCTTTGAGAATACCCTCGGCCCCCTGATTCAACAGCGACTCGGCCACTTGCCGGCCCAGAGTCTCGGCAGCCTCGAAAGCGGCTTCCGCTTCCTCGGCCAACAGGCGCGAACCATCGGGCATGCCGACCCGCCCCCGGAGGAACAGCCGGCCATCCCGCAGCACCGCATAACCTGCAATAGGCACCTGGCATCCACCTTCGAGGCGGGCGTTGAGGGCACGTTCGGCGGCGACGCATACTGCCGTTTCCAAGTTATGGAGCGGTTCGATCCAAGCATTGACCCGCTCATCGTCACTGCGGCATTCGATGCCGATCGCGCCCTGACCAATCGCCGGGAGGCACAGATCGGGGTCGATCAGTTGACTGATGCGACCTTCCCACCCCAGGCGCTTGAGCCCGGCGGCAGCCAGGATGATGGCATCATATTCGCCGGCATCGAGTTTGCCCACCCGGGTACCCACGTTCCCCCGCAGGGTACGAATCCGCCACCCGGGGAATCGTTGTTGCAACTGGCATTGGCGGCGCAGGCTGGAGGTGCCGATGCAGGCATCGTCGGGCAACGATTGCAAATCCGGATAGTTGCAACAGACCAGGGCATCGCGGGGGTCCTCTCGCTTGAGAATGGCGCCGATGTGCAGCCCCGGCGGGAGTTCCACCGGTACGTCCTTCATGGAGTGGACAGCGATATCGGCGTGATTCCCGAGCAATCCCTGCTCGAGTTCCTTGACGAAGAGTCCCTTGCCCCCCACTTTGGCCAGGGGCGCATCCAGAATCCGGTCGCCCGTGGTGACCATCTTCACCAGACTCACTTCGAGACCGGGATGGGCGGCGCGGAGTAGAGAGGCCACATGTTCTGCCTGCCACAGGGCGAGAGGGCTTTTACGGGTCGCGATGCGGAGCGTTTCGGTCACATACTTTACCGGCTGTTTGTCGGCTCATCATTGTAGCAAAATTCAACAATCGCTTTCGTGCGGGGAAAAGGCCAGCTCACCCGCTGGGGTTTTGTCTTTATCCCGGAGATTACATGAATTTTCGCCGGTATCGCGCAGGATATTGGTTTCCCAAGGAAATTCCCGAAGGAGCGGGGTATCGGTGAATACGGCCGAGTGAGAGAATATTTCTTGGGAAGACAAAAGACAAGTGAGAGGGGTGCAAATTTGTGAAAGATCCGGGTTAGGGGCAATCACAGAAAAAAATGCCGTCGCCAACAACCTCAGGCATATTTCCCCCCTTCGGTAATCAAATCCCATAGCGGAGGATTCACCTTCCTGATAGAGGGCAAAACCTTGTCCACCTCAGCCAGACACGGCCGCCGGAGGCCATGATAGTCGACATCGGGACCAATCGGCACAAAGCGGATCCCAAACAGCCGCAGCAGGCGGATCAACGCCGGCTCCATCACCGCGTACCAGTGTTGAATATCGTGCGCCCGGGTCATCCGCACGATGGCGGCAAACAGCCCCACCGTCAAATGAGGTAACATTCTTCGTTCATCGGCTTTGAAATAGATCTCCGGGCGCTGCGAGATACCTGCCAGCGACCCCGCTTCACCAGCCCGCTTCTTAAACTCGCGCGACACTGCAAGCCGGGAAATTTCCGCCAGATGGCTGCGCACATCCGGCTCTTTCTCCGGCGCCTCCAAGCGGCAATGAGCCTCGATGGGATAAGGCGCCAGGAGATCGGCAGGATCCGGCAACACCAACCTCACGGTCGCCGCATAGCGTCCACTGCGCAAATGGCGCAACAGATAGTGATCGGCACGCTGATCCCACGCATCTTTCTCGAGAAAAATCTCCCGGCCATCCACAACGCTCCTGTCACAATCCTCATGACGCTCGAACCCGGTCTCCAGACAATAGATTTGGTATCTCAGTTGGAACACTTCGCGCCGGAGTTTCGCGGTATCCGCATGAACCAAGTCGAAGTATTGATAGAATTGTTTCCGCAGGCTCATAGGGTTAGCGATCTTTAAGAAATAAATGGCTTTTCTCTTGTTTAAGCCTAGTCTATATATTAGTTGGTGCTTAACGTAAGCAACCATCAACACCATGATCGAGGCTCATACAGACATTCGATTATCAAAAGGCCTTCTCCCGTAACCTGGGATGGACCACTGATTCGGAACAACAGATTCTCCGCCATCGGCGGGTGGCCATCGCAGGATTGGGGGGGGTGGGTGGCAGTCACCTGCTGACCCTGACCCGGCTTGGTGTCGGCGCCTTTCATATCGCCGATTTCGACGTTTTCGAGCTGGCGAATTTCAACCGCCAGGCCGGCGCCTCCGTCAGCCACCTGGGACGACCCAAAGTGGACGTGCTGGCGGAAATGGCCCTGGACATCAACCCGGAGTTGGATATCCAGCGCTTTCCCGAAGGTGTCACCCGGGAAAATTTGTCAGATTTTTTTACACAAGTGGACCTTTACGTCGATGGCCTGGATTTTTTTGCCTTCGAGGCCCGCAGAATGGTCTTCGCCCAGTGTGCCGGCCAGGGAATCCCCGCCGTTACCGCCGCACCGCTCGGAATAGGGGTCGCGCTGCTCAATTTCCTGCCCTGGCGCATGAGTTTCGAGGACTACTTCCGCCTCGCCGTACAAAGCGAAGACGAGCAGATCATCCGCTTTCTCCTGGGGCTGTCCCCGAGAATGTTGCAAAGCGGTTATCTGGTCAAACCAGAGAGCGTCGACCTGGCCAATCACCGGGGCCCCTCCACCCCCATGGCCTGCGAGCTGTGCGCCGGTGTGGCCGCCACCGAGGCGTTAAAAATCCTTCTCCACCGGGGCAAGGTCAAGGTCGCCCCCTGGGGGCTGCAATTCGACGCCTATCGCAATCGTCTGGTCACCACCTGGCGCCCGGGAGGCAACCGGAATCCCATCCAGAAACTAGCTCTGATCCTGGCACGGAAACAATTCATGCAGGTAAGAAACACCACCCAAGGGGCGCCTGGCGCGCCCAACTCCCCCCTGGAAAGCATTCTCGACGCCGCCCGCTGGGCCCCTTCCGGAGACAATACCCAACCCTGGCGCTTCGAGATCGTCGATGATCACCACTTCGTGATCCACGGCCACGACACCCGCGACTGGTGCGTCTACGATCTCGAAGGTCATGCCAGTCAACTGGCGATCGGTGCTCTGATGGAATCGATCGCCATTGCCGCCAGCCAATTCAAGCGCCGCTGTCATTTCCATCGGCGCCCGGACAGCCCCGAAGAGCGGCCTGTCATCGACGTCACTTTGTCTGAAGATCCTTCCCTGTCCCCCGACCCCCTCTACCCTTTCCTGCCGCTGCGGTCGGTCAACCGGCGCCCATACCAGACCCGCCCCCTCACCTCCCGGGAAAAAAGCGCCCTGGAAGCCAGCACCGGGCGACAGTTTCAAATCCACTGGCTGGAAGGTTGGAAACCACGTCTGGACGCGGCCCGCCTGAAGTTCCACAACGCCTGGCTGCGTTTGACGATGCCCGAAGCCTACAAGGTCCATCGCCGGGTCATCGAATGGAATGCCCGTTACAGCGAAGACAGGATTCCCGATCGGGCCGTCGGACTCGATCCCGGGACTTTGAAACTGATGCGCTGGGCCATGGGAAGCTGGCAACGCATCGAGTTCCTCAACCGCTGGCTGGCCGGCACCTGGCTACCCAGGATCGAAATGGATTGGCTGCTCGGGATCTTCTGTGCCGCCCACTTCGCCATCGTGGCCAGGGAACCACTCCGCACCGTCCAGGACTATCTCGACGGCGGGCGGGCCCTGCAACGCTTCTGGCTGACAGCCACTTCCCTGGGCCTGCAACTGCAACCGGAGATGACCCCGGTGATCTTCTCCGGCTACGTTCGCAATGGCATTGCCTTCACTACCAACGAACCCGTCCGCCGGGAGGCGCAGCGTCTGGCTGAAGAGTTCGAACGGCTGTACAGGAGTCCCGAACACATCGTGTTCGCCGGTCGCATTGGCCACGGCAAACCAGCCACGGCCCGCTCCCTGCGCAAGCATCTTCAGTCCCTGCAGGTTTAACAACAACCGGCTGCCGGGGGTTCGGTTCGAGGGCGTAAACGGATTGGATGGCCGTTTCCGAACCTCCAAGGACGGATTTACGGCGTCCCGGAAAGCGCCCCCCTTGGCCCGGCCTGCTCAAACTTTCACGGCAACCTGGCTAAGTCGGCTGGATTGAAAATCGACTCATCAATCCCCGGGTCGCGGAACCGGTAATTCCTCCACAACAGGGCGGTAGCCTTGCCAGTGCGGTGGTTGATCATCAACATTTTGCCTGGACGCCAGAATCTCCCCAGATAGCGTTTGTACTTGTGATAGGTCAGAGTCTTGAGATGGTCGCCGCGGCGATTGTAGTACTCGGTCTTCCAGGGAATGTAATGTTCCTGGTCGATCCAGCTGACCTGCCGGCTGTACAGGGAATGCGGGTCCCTGGGGATACGTTCGACCACGAACACCTTTCTCTTCTTGTATTCGTCCTCACGCAGGAAGCGATATGCATATTTCTCCAGCACCGGGGCCGTCATGTCCTCGTAGGAAAATTCGCTTCCCATGAACGATCCCCCCTTGTTGGCCGACGAGATGCGCTTGACCCGCTTCAACGCCGGCAGATAGAGCCACTGGTCGTCGTCCCCCTGCTTATGGGAAAAGGTCAGAAACTTGGTGCCTTTGACATCGGCGGGACTGTCGAAGACCAGGAGGTTTTTGTCACCATCCTCAGTGCCCTCCCAAAAAAAGCCACGTAGACGACGGACACTGGTCTCCCCCCTCTGGTTCCGCAACACCATGATCAAATCGGCACGCAGACTTTCCCAACCCTGGTCGCGACGTTCTCCTTCCCGGTAAATCCCGAGCCCACGCTCCTGCGGCGTCTCGGCTCCTGCCTGGCCATGCCACAGCCCCAGGAGCCACAAACAACTAATCAACCACAAGCGTATCATTTCTCTCATGTCGTCCTCTTCGATCCACCAGCAGCAACAACGACGGCAACAGGAATAGGTCGGTCAGCAGGGCAAACCCGATGGTGATCGCCACCAGCAGCCCCATTTGTGCATTGATGGCGAAATCGGACAGGGTCAGCACCAGGAAACCGGCCATCAGCACCACGGATGTGATCACCATGGCGCTTCCCACATGACCGAAAGTGTAGCGGACCGCATCGTCGGGTGACAGCCCAAGCCGTCTGCGGGCATGGAGATACTTGCTCAGGAAGTGAACGGTATCGTCCACCACGATCCCCATGGTCATCGCCGCCACCACCGACAGCCCCATACTGACCTGCCCCTGCAATAACGCCCACAGCCCGAAGGCCATCAACGCCGGGACCATGTTGGGAATCAGACTGACCAACCCCCAAAGGGGAGAGCGGTAGGCGACCACCAGGGTCAGCGAGATCACTGCGAACGCCACCAGGGTTCCCACCAGCATGCCGCGTATGTTACTGCGCCCGATGGCCGCGAACATCACGGTACCGGCGGCCCGGGCCCGCATGTAGTCCGGTGCGTTGGCCTCCAGCCAGTGGTCCGCTCGCGCCTCCAGGGCCAGCAGCTCCTCGCTAGATAGGGTATCCAGAGACACCGTCAGACGGGACGCCGATTTGTCCACATTGATGCGGTCGTTGAGTTCCAGCCCCTCGGGAAGTGACATTTCATACAACAACAGATACTGGGCCGCCAATTCCCTGCTCGCCGGGATCCGGTACCAGCCGGGATCATTGCCGTGCATGTTTTTGTTCAGGCGTTTGATGATGTCGACGATGGAGTAGACATGCCTGACTCCCGGCTGGTGGCGATACCATTGGGCAAAACGGTCCAGCACCCCGAGGTATTGAGGGTCGGTGACCGTGCCCCCGGGAGGTGCCCTTAGGGAATACTCTATCAGATACATGCCGGTCAGATGGGAGGTGGCGTATTCGGTGTCGGCCCGGAAAGGCACCTTGGAGGAAAAGTAGCCGATCAGGTCGTCATTGAGTTCATTGCGGCTGGCCAACAGCGCCAAACCCATCACCAGCATGGGAAGCAAGGTCAGCAACAAGGTCCGGCGGCGCAAGACCAATTCAGCCAGCCACGCCGACGATCGGCTCCGGGCGTCTCCTTCCTTTAATGGCACTTTGACAGGCACCGTCATCGGGAGCAGGGGCAGCAACATGAGGGTATAGAAGAAGGCGAACCCCACCCCCATCGCCGAAATGTTGCCCAGGTCCCGGAACGGCGGTGAATTGCTGAAATTCAGGGTCAGAAAACCCAGGGCCGTCGTGAGGCTGGTCAAAAACACCGGCTGGGCGTTGATCCGCAGGGAGTCAGCAATGGCCTTGAACTGGAGACTCCGCCAATCCAGAGGACTGAGCCATCCCCGCCGCAGGGACAGTAAAAAGCTCACCAACAAATGAACGCAGTCCGCCACCGACACGGTCAGTATGATATTGGGGGCGGCGGCCGAAGGTGGCGATATCTCGAACCCCAGCCATCCGGCCAGCCCCATGGTGGCGCCAATGGCCAGAAGGAGGACGAGATAGGCCCAGACGGCCGCCATCAGGGAGCCCAGCAAGCCCCACAGAGCAAAAAACACCAGGACGAACATCAGAGGAATCAGACTGAGCATGTCCTTCTTCGAGGCCTCGGGAAAAGCATTGCTCATCAGAACTCCGCCAGTGACCCGAATCTCCAGCTGCGGATAACGTTGTTTGAGCTCCCCCACCAGGCGCCGGACATCCGCAACCACCCGGGGCACTTCGGTGTGTTCGTCCAGACCGGGCAGACGAACCGTCACATGGACGCCGCTGACCCTGCCATCGGCAGACACCACCCGCTTGACCAGAAGCGGTTCGGACAGAGCGATGCGGCGGATCCTGTCCCTTTCCTCCCAGGACAGGCGGGAGGCATGACGATACAGGGGACGGACGATCAGTTCGTCCTCGCGGCCCTCGGTATATTGGAAGTTCTGCAGGGAATCGACTCTTTGCACGAAGGAGATCGACCAGGCCTGGTTGGTCAACCATTCCACCGCTTCCAGGACCCTGGGTTCGAAGACGTCACCCTCACGCGGGGTGAGGACGAACATCACGGTATCGTCCTTGGTATAGGTCTGATGGAGCGCGTTGAGGCGTTGCAGATAAGGGTCGTCGGGATTGAAGAAGACCCGGTAATCGGTGGTATAGGTCAGGAAACGGAGGCCACTGAGGAGAACGACGGTCGCCACCAGCAGCCCCCCCAGCCACCACCACCGCCAGCGCTGCAGCAGCTCAAGATAGGCTTGCATGGAACAGGGTGGACCTCAGCCCCCCCAGCCGGAAAAATGCCATCAGGTCTTTCAGGTCGGTGCGATGATGGGGGGGAAGCTGCGCCCGCAATTCAGACAACGCGGTGGCGACAGATTCTTGCTTTTCCCGCCTGGGGTGACTCTTGACCGCCACCATGTAAGGCATCATAAAGGTGGAATGCAACCTTGCCGCATTCCTGAGATGCGCTTCCCAGACCCGCCTGAAATCCGCCAGGGAAAAGGCCGCCTTGAGGGAATTGAGATAGTCGGTGGTAAAGAGCTCGGGCTGCCGGTCCGCGTATTGATGAGCGAAATAGTCGATGGAGTCCTCCCGTTTGAGGCGCCCAAAGTCCACCAGATACACGCCTCCCCCCGGTTTCAGGATGCGGGCCACTTCGGCAAAGGTACGATCCAGAGCATCCCCATCCGGCAGGTGATGCAGGGCCATGGTGGAAAATACCGCATCCACGCTTCGCGCCTCCACCCAGCTCAGGGAGGATATATCGGACTTCTTCAACTCCACATTGTCCAGCCCCTGTTCCTTTATATAGGCTGCAGCCCGATCAAGCATTTCTACGGAAAGGTCGGCTCCAATGAACCGCACCTCCGGATTGAGCCTCGCCACCATGGCCAGTTGCGTGGCCGGCCCGCATGCCAGATCGAGCACCGTGTCCCCCGGGCGAATCACTTCACAGATCTGGGCGCAATGGAAAAGATACACCGGCGCCATCACCCCATCCTCCCTGCCCGCCCGCACATAGGCAGCCACTTGATCAGGATCGTCCATCACCAGATCAGGCTCGGGCGTTCTTTCGATGGAGTGGGAAGTCAGTACCTCCTTTAGCAGGGTCTTCAGCACAGCGAGACTAGGCATGATCTTTTTCAACCCCAAGTTCACGTTTTTACCAAGAATAAACCCAAGCCCATCCAGCCCCCCAACTTCCCTCAGGCAGTCAAAATTTCGACAATGACGCACCATTATGGTGCGATCAATGACCTCATCTTTGGAATGTCATATAATTATAGTGGTTGGAAACCCCTGGGGACGAAGCTTCTCATGGGGAGACCATCAGTCTCAGGTAATATAACCTTCTCAACTATGATAGTTTACCCGAATACGACCAGTGCAATATTCAGGTCAGGATGTTCTCATTGCCCGGTCAAATCTCCTCAACAGCGGGAAAGTTGTCAGCCAATTTTACAGTTTTCTCTCTACTGAAAAACGATATCTATATAATATATTGTTTTACAAGGCATTTTATTTTTTGGCACAGTTGTAGCTATATGTTTAGTGAACTGGGAATTTTCCCATACGCTAACCTCTCATCGAACAGGAGAAAGACATGAAACTGAAACAAACCTTACCCTTGGCCGTCGCCGGTATCCTTGCCCTGGGTACCATTCCCGCCCAGGCTTATGTGATGGCCTCCTCCGTGGTCAAAATGTCCAACTTCACCATCAAGGGATCCGATGGCAACCAATTGGACAACTCAGACTTTTCCTCTCTGACCTTCACCAGCAGCGCCGATTACAGTGGCGATATCAACGGAGTCAGCTTCAGTGATAGCTCGGCTACCGCCCCCATCGATTTTCCCGCCAACTGTGTCGGGGGTGGCTGTGGGGCCCTGGGTCTGGCGAACAACACTTTTCCGAAATTGTCAGCTGCGCCGGTGGGAAATTACGCAGCCGCAGACCAGTTGGAAGCTGGCGCTCCAATCACCGGACTCTCAGGTTTCTCATCTCCCGCAGAGGTCATGAACGCCTCCTACGCCGCTCTGACCACTCAAACCGGAGCAAGTTCGTCGAATTCGAACAACAACCTGAATTCCAGTTTCGTATTTGCACTCAACAACGATCAGGCTAACGGTATCACCTTCGATTTCGACGTTGATGCCTGGCTGCAAACAGCAGTCACCAGCGGGGAAGGATTTCCGGGTTTTGCAACAGCATCCTATGACATCAATTTCACCATTACCGACTTGACCGGTGGGAATGACATCTTCAACTTCTCTCCAGACCTCTTTGGCACGGGGACCAAGACAATCAGTCTGAACGCCCCCCTGCCTAGCGATATCGAGCTGACACGTGATACCGGGGGCCCGATCAACTTCAGTGGTACCACACAAGCCCTCACGGCGGGCACACTCTACCAACTGTCGGCCCGCATCAACACTAATGTCGACATTTCCCGGGTACCCGAACCGAGCATCCTGGCATTGCTGGGTATCGGCCTGTTAGGTCTCACCATGAGCCGGCGCAGACAGCAAAACCTGGCGATCTGACGTCACTTTCTCACTTAAACGGAAGGGGGCCTGGCCGGCCCCCTTCTTTCTTCCGCTTTTTACAGTTGCTATTTTTGCGAAGTAGCTTCCTGTTTCCGCAGTTCGTCAAGAAGCGCCTGCCCCCTCGCATCGCCCTTGGCGATATACGCCTCCGCCAGACGGCGGCGTAACTGGGGATTCCCCGGATATAGCTTCAACCCCGCCTCGAGTTTGTCGATGGCCGATGTGGGATCACCCTTGCGCAGCAAGACCAGGGCGAGGGTATCGAGGACTTCAGGCCGTGCCGGAGCCAATTCCACTGCCTTGTGGATGAGTTGCTCCGCTTCATCCACATGGCCCTTTTCCAGGGCCAGCCAGGCCAGATTGTTGAGCACGGAAACACTGTCAGGTTTATCCTTCAGGATTCTCCGGTACTGAGCCTCGGCTTCCTGCATGTGACCGGCGCCGAGCAGCGCATCGGCGAAAGCCGCACGGCTGTAGTCGTCTTGCGGATAACGCTCGAGCCACGAGCGCAGCGTGGCCAGCCCCTTTTCCTCCTGACCTGACTTTATCTGGGTGAGTGCCAGACGCACGTTGAGCAGATTGGCCTTCTGTCTCGACAAGGCCGCCTGGTAGAGATTTTCGGCACGTTCCATGTCCCCGCGGCCATAGGCCAGATCGGCGGCCTTCGCAAGCACTCTCGGGTCTCCAGGGTGGGTCTCCAACAGGGCTTCGATTTCTTTCCTTCCCGCTTCTCCTTTTCCGGCAGAAATCTTGAGTTCGACCGACATCAGGTGAGCGGCAACATCATCGGGATGGGACTGGATCCATTCCCCCAAATACTGCAACGCGGCTTCCTGCTTGCCTTCCCGCCACAGGGACTCGGTGACCTTTCGCGCCCAGCGGCTTTGCGGGGAAACTGCAAGCGCCTGAGTGAAGTATTCCCTGGCCTTGGGGTAATCGCCTCTTTTCAACCCGATCTCCCCCATCAATCCCAGTATTTCCGGGTGATCGGGATACTGTTTCGCCAGCCTGGCCACGGTTGTCTGCGCTTCATCCAGACGGTTCTGCAAGAACTGCAACCTTCCCATCGAAAGGCGACCAAGAAAGAAATCTGGATTTTTCTGCAACGCAATCGCCAGCTCTTTCTCCATCGCGGACAAGTCATGGTTGGCGGCATAGGCCCTGGCCAGAATATAATGCGACAGCGGCTTGTCCGGGACCACGCCCACCAACACCTTCGCAGTCGCCAAAGCCCGACCGGGTTGATTGTAATCGATGAGGGCATCGCTCAGGATCCCCAGCAGACGGGGGTGCTCGGGATAGCGGTCACGCACCTCATCGAGGAGGGAAACCGCATCCGCGGCGCGACCAAATCGCAGGTAATATTCGGCCAGCATCAACCGCGGTTGGAGCAAGGTCGGGTGGGTGCCGATGATTTTCTGCAACCGGCTTTCGGCCTGTTTACCCTTGTTGTCCCGCAACTCCAGCCTGGCCAGATTCAGGCCCGCCGTCACACTGTCTGGATGCGCTTTCAAGACATCCTGATAGCGGCTTTCCGCTGCCCGAATATCCCCGCTTTGCATAGCCAGTTTTGCCAGCATTCCAGAGGCATCGGGATCCCCCGGGGACAGCTTCAGTACCTGCTGGAGGACCGCTTCAGCCTGAGCGGTTTTACCCTGAGCCATCAGCAGCATGGCTTCCAGGTTCAGTGGCAGGGGTTTGTCCGGTAATTTTTGCTTCAAACGCTCGATCACCCGTCTGGCCTGATCGAATTCTTTGTCACGAAGGTGGATCATGACGGTCATGATCTCCGGCTGCAATAGCTCCGGGTCTTGCTGCAGCGCCTCCTGGAGCACATCCATCCCTTCCTGTTTCTTGCCGCTCGCCAGAAGTGCGGCGCCGAGCCGTACCTTGGCGACGGTCAGTTTTGGATTCAATTCCACGATTCTCTTGAAATAACCCAACCCCTCCGTGCGATGCCCTTGCAGAAACTCCAGCCTTCCAATCAGATTGAGGGCGGTGACGTTGTCCGGCTGGCTGAGCAACACCGGCATCAACAAAGACTTCGCCCCCTGATAGTCTTGTAGTTTCATCTTCACCATCGCCAGGGCCAGATGGGCACTGACCGATCCGGGATACATGGCATTGAAACCCTTCAAATAAGTCTCTGCCTGCTGCAGATTACCCTTCATCAAATGAGCGACACCCAGATAAAAAAGCGTTTCAGGGTGTTTGTCATTCAACCGGTGGGCTTTCTCGAGTGATTCCAGGGCCTGGTCCAGTTGCCCCTGTTTCAGCCGGTAGATTCCCTCGGCATAGGAGGTCAGATAGAATCTGGGGGCGGTGGATTTCAATTGCTCGATATCGGCTTGCGCGGCCTTCACCTTGCCCAAAGACAATCGAACGACCGCTCTTTCCGCCAGGTCGACGATATGGTTCCCGCTCACTTCGATGGCCTTGCTATAGGCCTCCTCGGCCTTTTCCAGGTCCCCCGTCGTCTTGGCCAGGATCGCTTTGAAGCGCCACAGACGCTGATCCCGGGAATCTGTCTGAAGCCCCTCCTCCACCAGCTGGACCGCCGTCTGGTAGTCCCGTTTGGCAAAGGCCAGTTTCGCCATACCCAGTTTCGCCAGTGACGATTCCGGATCGACTTCCAGGGCCCGCTCGAATTCACCCTCGGCTTTGGCGAATTTCCCCAAACCCAACCAGGCCTCACCCCGCCAGGCAATGAGTTTGGCGCGCTGCTGCTTGGTCAGGTCGAGCCCGACATCGATCTCATCCAGTATCGCCCGGTACTTGTTCTGCAGGGCCAGAGCCTCGGCCAGCGGCAACATCAAGGTCTCCTTGGCCACTCCCAGTTTCATCGCCCAGCGCAGCTCCTTCTCGGCCGCCGCCCCCTGACCTGTCTCGAGATACAAGTGGCCCAAAAGTGTTCTGGCTTACGCATTGTCGGGATTGATCTGCAAGGCGCTTTTCAGTTCGATCATGCTGGCGCGCAGATCTCCCTTGTCCTGATATTCCTTGGCCCGGGCTACGTGTTCCGTATCGGTGAGCTTGGGGGTGCAGGCAACCAGCGCTAATGCGGCCGACACAGCCAACAGCGAACGCCGGAAGGGAAACGACTCGATCATAAGTAAGACTCCTGAAAAGGATTACCGTGAAAGTTTAAGAAGGCCGGGCCAGGGGGTTCGTTTCTCGGGACGCCGTGAATCCGTCCATGG
>Ga0114931_10003608_pt1 | contig 19546 bp, 20 predicted proteins | sample 2SBtaG_FD_89579 | JGI IMG/M metagenome (GOLD analysis project Ga0114931, IMG submission 89579) | Deep subsurface microbial communities from Kolumbo volcano to uncover new lineages of life (NeLLi) - 2SBTROV14_V59a metaG | ecosystem: Environmental > Aquatic > Marine > Volcanic | place: Kolumbo...
CTGGAAACCGGTTGGTGGAGTATGGTTGAACCCGGAGAAACAGGAGGCAGAAGACACAGAAATTAGAGACGAAGTAGCGTAGAAAATTGGACAACTATCTTGACAAACGTCGTGGCAATCCTGCTTGCCCGAGCCGTGCAGAAAACAACTACTCCATATTCAGGGTCGTATGATCGTTGGCCTTGGCGGTGAAAATGTTCTGGAGACAGGCATCACATTGCATCATACCTATGGCGTACCCATTATCCCCGGCTCCGCGCTCAAGGGCTTGGCGGCGCATTATGCGGCGCAGGTTTGGGGTGCAGGAGATTCGGAGGATAGTGGTATGTGGAAGAAAGGCCGCGACCATCACGCGGTTGTTTTTGGTACGAACGATGATGCGGGGCATATTATTTTTCACGATGCTTGGATCGACCCCGAGTCTCTGGCCAAATCCAACGAAGGATTGGTCAGGGACGTGATCACACCACACCACGGCGACTACTATGCAAAGAAAGAATACGAAGACGGTCCATCCAAAGGTAAGCTCATTCCATCCACCGATTTCGACGACCCCAACCCTGTGTCATTTCTGTCCGTGGCCGGGGGGTTTTTGGTTGCCGTTTCCTGCGACGTGACCGGTCCTGAAGGTGAGAAGTGGGCTGTACTCGCCCTCGATCTCCTCCACGAGGCACTCCAGAAGTGGGGGGTGGGCGGGAAGACCAGCAGCGGCTATGGACGGCTGAGTAAAGAGCGCCCGACTTCTGAGCGCTCTATCGCTCAGAATGGAAGAACGGACAAGTCCTCGCTTCCAAAACCCGGCGAGCATGTGGAGGCGGTCTTACTCAACGAGAAAACCAAAAAAGGCGGCTGGAAGGCGATGTTGGAGCCGTCTGGTCTTTCCGGTTACATCCATAACACGGCGGATGTCCCTCACGACAAGAAACCAGGAGATAAACTCATGCTCATTATTGCTTCCGCGAGCTCTCGTGAGGTCGCCCTCCAATATCCAACGGCTGCTGATGAAGCGCGTGCTGCAAAAACCTCCCGTAAGAAGAAGCTAGCCCATAGTGATCGGCATGGAAAGGGGCGAAAACGCTAATGAAAATACTCCTTTGTATGCTCTCCGACCAGCACATTCCTAATACATTATCGGTCCACCATTTTAAGCCGGAGCGGTTGATCCTCATCGTAACGGAAGATATGCAGAAGAAAAATCGTGTGGACCATTTCCTTGACGCGATTGAAGCAGGTGGTTTGAATTACCGTGAAAGATGTGATTGCGTTCCGCTTTCCAGTGTTAGTGATTTCGGTGTTATTCGTCATTGTTTTGAAGAAGCCCACCATAAGCATCCCGACGAAGAATGGATAGTGAACCTGACGGGCGGTACCAAGCCAATGTCTATTATGGCTTATGATTTCTTTAAGACTGTTGATGCCCGGCTGGTGTACGTTGAGGCTAACCGACCCGAGACGTTTCTATTCGTCAATAGTGGACAGAAGGAGTCCTGCGCACACAAGACGTCCATTAAAGAATTCGTTCATGGATATGGATTCGAACTAAGAAAGAGTGAAAAGAAAATAACCGAAGCGGAAAAGCGCGCCAGGCGCTGGGCGAAAGCTGCTGAAATTCTTGCCAATGAACCAAAGTATAGCATGCCAGATCAAGACTCAGAGGAAAGTATACCACTTCGAATCAATGATGAATTAAGGAATAAATCCAGGAACAGAGGTATCGAGTTAGAGAAAGAACTGCTTGTTCTTCCGGAAAACATTGCTGGAGAGGTGGCTTCTATCTTTAATTTACATCAGGAAGGTGGATCCCTGCTCGGCAAACTTGGTAAATATGAAGCGGAATTTTTTACCGGCGGATGGCTAGAGGTGTTCCTTTGGAACCAGTTGGATCGCTTCAAGGAAGAGCTTCGTATCTGGAATGTCAGCCTTGGTATAGAAATTGGCCGCTTAGGAGCCGAAAGCGGCAATGAGCTGGACATTAGTTTCATGCATGGACATGCACTATGTACCATTGAGTGTAAGTCGGGAGCACAGGAGCAAGACAAGAGTTTCAATGTTCTATATAAAGTCGAGGCCATTATTCGTCAATTTCGGGCGCTTCATGTTCGACCCTTCTTGGCAACGACCTCGCCAAACATCTATACTGACGGTAATCTTAAGAGCAATATCAAGGATCGGGCATCGATCTACAACTGTAAGATCGTGACACCAAAACAAATCCGCACTCTAGCATGTAAATTGAACGATGTTGATCTTTTAAAGCGTGTTTTATTCGAAAAGGAGATACACTAAAATGCTTGACGCCGTTTTCTACCATATCGGCGTGGATGAGCCGATCACGCCCACGGAACCGCTCCCGTCACTTCCTGAAATACCGCGTGGTGCCCTGATCGTGATCGAGGGTCGTGCACCCATCTGGCGTTATGGCAAGGCTTTCCACAAACTCCATGGCTCACCCGCCGGAGCAGTCGCCGTCTACGATCCGCGGCTGGGTGCCGTGATTGTTGCTTCGCATAGTCCCGCGTACCGTGATGGGCAGATTCTGGATGTGGGTACACCTAAGAATCCATCGAGCCCAGGTAAGACCTGATCAATCAAGCAATTGGGACGAAACAAGGAGAGTGCATTGTGAGGTTACATGAATTCTCTGTATTTTTAGTAGAACAATAGTTTTAAAGATTTGGTTAATGCTATATATTTTTGATTTGAAGGTGACAAAAAACCTGATTTAAAAGCTGAACTTAAAAATTGAAAAATTGTAGTAAAGAAGTTCAACCCGCTACAGCAGAAGAACCCATTTACCGTACAATAATAAGAGCAGACCCAGAACAATTAAAATCGCTTTTAAAAGAAAAAAAGAAACCCATCAAGATTTAAATGATAATTTAAAAGGAAAAATCAATTGTGAATATTACAAAAGTGGAATTATAAATTTTGGTAAACCATTCGTAGATTGGGTAACAGCGATTGAAAAACAACTGGCTTTTCCTGAAAAATGGAAAGAAGGGCAAACAAAATATTTTGATAACACCGCTGATGCTGGTGTTAGTAGGATGCGATACTATGCAGGAGTTGGTGGCAGTGCCGATTTTAGTTTTAAAGATGCAAAACTTACCGTTAAGGGTGAAGGTCGCATTGATTTTACACTGGTTGATGCTCGCGCCAAAACAGAAATCATGATCCCGTCTAAAGAGGGCTTTAAATTAAAAATTAGTAACTACAATGTAAATTAAACTTCATGGAATATTTTAATGAGACCAAGTCCAAACCATTCAAATGAACATACGGTGGCAAGGTTCTATCAAAATAATGGGCATATTTCAAAAAAAAACAGGCATTTCTTATTTGTTGATTATTTGCCAGGTGTTGTAGTAGCTTGTGTCAACGGCTATGGCTTTAATTTTGCGTCGCATGGGTCGGTCCCCGACACGATGGCAACCGCGATACCGCTGGGATAGAATGAATGTTTCTACCAAGCGTAGCCAACCATGCGCCATGCATATCACCATTACTGAATCCGGCAAAACGAGCTTGCCGTCAGACGCTGACTTCCTCAGTGTCTGCAAAGAATTTGTCTTGACGAAACAGCAAATTCGCCAATACTTTCGCTTTGCCCGGCGTACCGATCATCGGAAAATTCACGATAGCTTTTCTATCTATCCATGCTATATGCGCGGTACCGGCACATTCAACCAAACATCGCACCGTATACTACGCGGCAGTATTCACCATGGGCTTCACATGCCGGTGTAAAAACCACTTGTCGATTACGATGTTTTGGGTAAACCAGTTATTTCGCAACAAGCGTTTGGCCGCCCAACGTTTTACGGCCTGAGGAACCAGCGGTACAACATGCTTTTTCTGCGGGTTGCCGAAACGGGACGCAAGCTGGCGGGCGTAGTCGTTCAATCCAAGCACACTGTAATCGCCGCCGGACTTGCCGATCACCTCGGCGGCCATCAAGGCGGACTCCACCGCCGGCCGAATACCCTCACCGCTTTGCGCATAAGCCAAACCCAAGGAATCACCGATCAGCATCACCCGGTCCGCCAAGGGCGGACGCCTGCTGTGACCATACAAAATATATGCATGGCCTTTGTAACTGTCGGGCAGATCGGCGGGAATACGACCCGTGGCTTGTAGAAATACCACAAATCGGTGCAAGGCCTCGGTCAATCCCCGGTTACAGTCCCGGCCCAAACCGATGTTAATGACGGGTCCCTTGCGAAACACCCACCCGTAGCCGGACAAGTCGTCACAGAAATAAAGCTCCGGTACGTCACCTTGGGCCTGGCACGTCCGCGCCTGGCCCGGCGTCAGATTAATTTCCATTTCCTTGGCGGCAATGACCTGTTCACCACCGCCCAATTTCACACCGACCTGCCTGGCCACCGGACAGAAGTGCCCACCGGCACCGATCAGCAATGGCGTCGACATAGTGTCGTTGACCAACCAACCGTCCGCCTGCCGTGTTAACTGTTTGACCGATTCGCCCAGTTGCAGACCGGCACCACAGCGCTGCAACAAATAGTTATCAAATTCGCAACGTAAAATACCGTAACTGACCGCCTCGGGGTAATGCACTTGCACGGCCCGCTGGTCACCAATGACACCGGTGCGAAAACCGGTAATCGGTTGCAGAACATTGTTAGCGGCGTAATCCCGCAGGTCTATTTGCAGTTCTTCCATGACGGCGGGCGTCACCCAACCGGCACAGGTTTTATCGCGTGGAAACTTTTGTTTATCGAGAATTAATACCCGCTTGCCCTGGGCAACCAAGCGCTGGGCACAGCTTGACCCGGCGGGCCCACCACCGATGATAACCGCGTCCCAGCTATGATCACTCACTGTCGCGGATACATATACATTCGGGTCCATGGGATATGGTTAAATCCGCAACGGCCGAAAGTAATTTGAAATAGCTGCAGGCCACCGCCTAAAAAAGCCGCCTTGGAACTGGCCAAATACAATTTATAAATACGATAAAATCGTTTATCGTACATTTGATGGATGGCATCGCTATGGTTTTCAAAGCGCTCCAGCCAATGCTCGAGAGTTTTGGCATAATGTAAACGCAGATTTTCCACATCCCACACACTGAATTCATGGGCTTCGAAAATTTCCATCATTTCGCCCAGACTGGGTGGATACCCGCCTGGGAAAATGTGCTTACGAAGCCAGGCGTTAACCGGCCGCGGCTGCATCTGTCCGATACTGTGGATCATGCCGATGCCGTCGTCTTTTAGGGCTTTGTTGATCAAATCACCCAAGGCCGCGTAATTGCCTTTACCCACATGCTCCAACATGCCCACGGACACAAAACGGTCAAACGTACCGCTAATCTGCCGGTAGTCGTCTTCCACATACTCAACCAGATGATCGTAACCTTCCCGTTTCGCCCGCTCGGTGGCATAAACGATTTGTTCATGGGATATGTTGTAGGATTTTACTTTGACCTTGTAGTTTACCGCCATGTGCCGGGCTAACCCGCCCCATCCGCAGCCCGCTTCAGCGACGGTTTGTCCCGGTTGCAGGTTCAGCTTACGGCAAACATGGTCCAGCTTAGCCACCTGCGCCTGTCCCAATGTGGTGTCCGGTGCCGGATAATAGGCGCAGGTATACTGCATTTCCTTTTCCAACCACAGGCGGTAAAAATCATTGCCGACGTCATAATGGTGATGAATATTATGCTTGGCCTTGCCGATGGTATTGCGCTGGCCTTGTGAGCCACGATACAGGCTGCGCCAAAGACTGATGGCGTTTTTGTCCTCATCGTGGTAACTGCGATAGAACTGCTCCAAGCCTTTGACCAGATCACCGACGATATCGACCCGGCCTTCACTATACATTTCGCCGAATTTCAAATCTGGATCAATGGCGATTTGATACAGCGCGGAACGATCGCGAATAACGACTTGGATCGACTCGTCGCTGCCTGGCAGGCTGGTACTGTAACCATCCCAAAGGTGAATTTTCAGATCTTTAACGGAAAAAGCCTGCAACATACGCCGCACCAACCAACGGTCGAACCGCCAGCTGCGGGTATCGGATTCAGGTAATTCAATCTCATCGATTACAGAGACCGCTGCTCTGTCGTCCTCTGGGATCTTCATTGTCTCTCTCCAACCGGTCGTGCAAGGCCTTGCGCGACATAGCCCTTCTTTTGACGACAGCTTACCAGCTACCGTGAAAAATGCAAGCTTGTGCACCACATAGACATTCATGCATAAATAGCTAATAATAAGGCAGTTTTTTTGGAAACCCACCTATGCACTGTTGGCATCTGAGCCCTGCCGAAGACCGGGCTTTGCAGGAACCATTACGACCCCAAGTTTTCCATACCGACCAGCCGGGACCAGCAAACCGGTTGGCCGGTATGTATTTGGATTATGACAAAATCAGCCAAACCGCCGGGATTTGCCGGCAACATAGCAATCCGGGATTACTCGCAAACCGTGTGCGATGGCTCACCGCCGATGCGATGAGCACCCATGGGGTAATCAACTGGACAGCCACGGTGGCCTTTGCATTGGGCATTTGGTATCACTATTTGAATATTGCGCCACGTCATGGCCGGTCCGGCATCCACCGCAAACGGGTTGGACCGGGGGTTCACACCGGTGTTACTGTCATCGGTTTGACAAATACCCGGACAGGCCGCCGCATCCAACGACCTATTCAAAAAGGTGACCGGATGCCGTTAAGGGACAACGATGAACAAACCAGCATGGTATGCAGCCACAGCCCTGCGCAAGCGCTGTATGTGTCCCCCGGGCGCCCACACAGCCCGGTCACGGTGAATGGAAGAGCCGGTGTGGACACATCTGCCCGTAACCACCCGGTATTGCGAACCGGCCATGAAACGCTAAAACTGTTGTTTACGAATGAAACATTACCCATTACACATTAATACGCAAGGCCGCGGCAGCCATGATATTACCGCCGATATTCACAACGCCGTACGGGACTCCGGCATTACCGAAGGTCTGTGCCACATTTTTATTCACCATACCAGCGCATCGTTGATGTTGTGCGAAAATGCTGACCCGGTCGTGCGCCGGGACTTGGATGCCTTTATGGCCCGGCTGGTGCCGGACGGCGATCCATTGTTTGAGCATCAAAGTGAAGGACCCGATGACATGCCCGCTCATGTACGTACAGTATTAACGCAAACAGGCATCCAAATACCGGTGATAGACGGCCGTTGCGCGCTGGGAGCATGGCAGGGGGTTTATGTGTGGGAGCACCGCACCGCGGCCCACAAAAGACGATTTACCGTCAGTGTCTTTGCATGAGCCGAACACAGTCCTGGACCCGACCAATCAATGAGACAATCCTTGCGCGATCTGTTTCCCGCACCGCTTGCGCAAGCGACGACATATGAAAACATTTAGTTTATCCGATCTGCATACAGTCTTTTCCTCGAAATTTATCAGTCGGGGAAAACACTATTGGCGTCAAGGTAACGTGCTTCGCCTGGATGTTGCGCCCGATGCCAATCGTATAGTTGCTCAGGTCAAAGCTGGCAAATTCAGCATATACGATGTACAGATAATCTGGGAATACGATACGCGACTGACCATTGAAGGCTATTGCAGTTGCCCGGTGTCCTACAATTGCAAACATGTGGTGGCCTGCCTGGTGGGTTACCTGGCACAGTCCGCCCCGACCGGTGACACGAAACCCGGTATGCAAGCGCCGGATCCTGACCCCCATAGCGTGAAAAACTGGTTACGTTCATTGCATGCACTCGATAACAGTCGCCCGTCCAAACGTACCCCGGATGATCCACGTTGTTTGCTGTTTATGCTGCAATTCGAAAGGTACGGACAATCCGGTTTTTTCTCCATACACCTGATGGCCGCGCGCCGCCTGAAAACAGGTGGTTACGGTAAAGCGGCCGTATTTCATATCAGTAACGTGGATATGCTGCAACGCCAGGCCAATCAATTCCTCGATGATGCGGATAAAACCATTTTGTTGAAAATGCTGCTGCGTCGAACCACCTCGATGGGTTACTATAAAATCAGCGAGAATCGCGATTTGGCGTTGTTGGAAGAAATCGTCGCCACGGGTCGCGGCCATTGGATCGACAAAAACTCACCCGCCCTTTCATGGGGCGAACCGCGCAAAGGTAAAGTCAACTGGCAGGTGGATGAACAGGGTTATCAACACCTTGTTCTGGCGACGTCGCCCGCGTCGAAAACGGTCTCCAACACCACCCCTTATGTGTATTTTGACCATGCCGCAAGCTGTTGCGGCGCGGTTTCCACCGCCGACGATGACGACTGGATGCAAACCCTGTTAAAAGCGCCGCCCATAGGCCCGGAACAGGTCAAATCATTGACTAAAAAACTGCACAATACCAACATGAAAATACCACTGCCCAAAACTATTCCGTTTTCCAAGCTGGGAAAAATCAAACCGGTACCGATGCTGAAACTGGTAGCCGTCAATACGGATACTTTCCCGGCCTATCCACAAACCACCGCGGCGGTAGAACTGCAATTTAACTATGAAGGCTATTCGCTGCATCCGCTGCATGCAAAAAGCCATATCAGCTTTCGCAGCGGTTACGAAATCATTTCTTTTTTACGGCACAGTGACTATGAGGAACAGGCAGTACGGCGACTCAAACAATCAGGACTTACGCCGATGCCGCAACCACCGCAAAACATCGCTTTTTCCGGCCTGCCGATGGTATTGGTGCCGCAGCCGGAAACCGGACCCCTTGCCCGGCAATGGATTTCGTTTCTGCTCGACACCGTACCCGAATTGCGTGACGAAGGCTGGGTCGTGGATGTGGCCGCCGATTTTCCGTTCCAACTGGCCCGGGCCGATAACTGGTACGTGGATATCGACGACCAGGAAGATAATCATTGGTTTGACATGGAGCTGGGTATCCACATCAACGGTGAAAGGCATAATCTGCTGCCGTTGATTGTCGACTGGTTGAAAACACTTCCCAAACACGCCAAAGATCAGGCACTTCAAAAGCTCCACCAGCAAGGCGAGATGCTCATGCCCCTTCCCGACGGTCGCACGCTGAGCCTGCCCGCAAAGAGGGTACACGATATTTTAAGTGTGCTGGTGGAATTGTTCGACAAAGAAAGCCTGCAGGATTCCGGCCGTATGCGCCTCAGTCAGTGGCAGGCCGGCGACCTGGCTCAGTTGCAAGGCGCCCTGAGCGAGGAACAAATCCATTGGTTCGGTGGCAGCCGATTGCAAAAACTCGCTGAAAAACTGCAAGGATTCAAAGGGATTAAACCGGTTTCACCGCCCAAATCATTCAAGGCCACGTTACGCGATTACCAGTACAAAGGCCTAAACTGGCTGCAGTTTCTCAGGGAATATGAACTCGGCGGCATTCTCGCCGATGATATGGGGCTTGGCAAAACAGTACAAACCCTGGCCCACCTGGCCAAGGAAAAAGCCGGCGGCCGCTTGGATTTGCCGGCCCTGGTGGTTGCGCCCACCAGTTTGATGTTTAACTGGCAGGAAGAAGCCGCACGGTTCACACCGGGATTAAAACTGCTGTGTTTACACGGCCCTGAGCGTAAAAAACATTTTGATCGACTCGATCAATTCGATTTATTGCTTACCACCTATGCCTTGCTGGTACGTGACGGCAGTCACTGGCAAGCCGGCGCATTTCACTACCTGATTCTGGATGAAGCCCAGTTTATTAAAAACAGCAAATCCAAGGCCAAAGTCGTCGCCCAGCATATTAACGCGCGTCATCGCTTATGCCTGACCGGCACCCCCATGGAAAATCACCTCGGTGAACTTTGGTCTTTATTTGATTTTTTAATGCCCGGGCTATTGGGCGAACAGCGCCAGTTCAGCCGGCTGTTTCGCACACCCATTGAGAAACACGGCAACGGCGAAAGGCAAACCCAACTCAATCGGCGTATCGAGCCTTTTTTACTGCGCCGGAAAAAAGACCTGGTGGCCAAGGAACTGCCCAGTAAAACTGAAATTACCCGTAAGGCGATATTTCATGCCGGCCAACAGGATTTGTATGAAACCATTCGCCTGGCCATGCACAATAAAGTCCGCCAGGCGATTCGAACCAAGGGCCTGAACCGCAGCCATATCGAAATTCTGGAAGCCTTGTTAAAGCTAAGACAAGTGTGCTGCGATCCCCGCCTGTTGAAAATAGACGCAGCTAAAAAAGTCAAACAATCGGCGAAATTGGAATTACTAATGGAAATGTTACCGGAATTGCTGGAGGAAGGCCGGCGAATATTATTGTTCTCCCAGTTCACCAGCATGCTCTGCCTGATCGAGCAAGCCCTGGATAACACCAATATCGACTACCTGAAATTGACGGGACAGACAAAAAACAGGGCGCAGCCCATCAAGCGGTTTGAAAACGGCGAAGTACCGTTGTTTCTTATCAGCCTCAAGGCCGGCGGTACCGGTCTCAACCTGACCGCCGCGGATACCGTCATCCACTATGATCCGTGGTGGAATCCCGCCGTGGAAAACCAGGCCAACAGCCGTGCCCACCGCATCGGCCAGGACAAACCCGTATTCGTCTACAAACTATTGACCGAAGGCACGGTGGAAGAACGCATCACCCAGATGCAGGCGCGAAAGCAGGCCCTGGCCGACGCAGTACTGGAAAACAAGGCGGACGTGGTATCGGCCTTCAGCCAGCAGGATCTGGAAGCCTTGCTGGCACCGCTGCATTGAATGAACAGCCGAACAGTGATCCCCTGCAAGCAGCTTATTTGGCGTTGATTATTCAAAACGCGGGGGGTGGCCTGCGGCGGCGACACCCACCAGGCTATACCACACCGCGGTCCAATTGCCGTTTGATTATTTCAATTTTTAATGCATCATTTTTCTGGCGGACAATTTTTCGATAACCATCTTCCATTGAGGCTGTATAGCAGGCCAAATACTGCTCCAAATCAAGCAACCTTGCCTTAGCCGGTGTTTCAATGGCGCGCAATGTCAATGGATCGATATGTGCGAATGTTTTCATATCACCATCGCTGGCGATACCCACTTTGATATCGTTGCGCACAAATTCATTTTCCGCCTCATCAACAAGCCGAAACCCCAATTGCGCCATCATCGCCTTTACCCGTTGCAGACTGGCGTCAAACAACTGCGCTTCAATCAAAATATCGATATCATCAACATCAATCATTGCGTCAACCAACTGGGATAAGCCAAGCGATCCATACAACACGGGTCTGGCATTAAACACCAGGTTTAGCCGCTTCGCTATTTCAAAAAATACATCCAATTTGGCTGTACGCTTCATCACACAATCAGTTTACACACGTCTACACACTTAAACAGTTTCGCCGCCCGCAACGCAAAACCAAACAAAGCACCTAAACACGCTCCTTATCAAGCAAACTGTCCAGGCGGTTATCGCATCCTCGGCCATGAGACGTTACGATTTGGTCAAAGCAGAAAAATAGAGTCGGTCCGGGGTTTGGCCGGTATAGAACTATGTTTTATGGACGCCCTATTCATCTTACTCATTTGCACGCGCTTGCATATCGTACCACTACCAACAGGCAAAATTTAGAGTACAACGTTGCCAATTCGACATTAGGTCATCATCATAACTCGGTCACCCAAACACCCACACTCAAACTTGCCCCAGGCGGTCCGACGAAGGAACCGGAAACCGGTGGAACGCGTTCCGGTTTATGACTTACCGCAACGGCTATGTGCTGCCTTCCAACGATTTCTCCAACGGTGGGATCAAAACCTTTCCAACCGGCTCCCGGCATATAAACTTCGGACCAGGCATGGGTGGAGCCGTATCCCTGCGCAGACACGGGTACATGCAAATAGCCACTGACGAAACGCGACGCCAGCCCGAGCCGCCTACAGGCTTGCATAAACAAATTGGCGAAATCGCGACAAGAACCCGATTTCAACGACAAGGTTTGCACAACCGTTTGCACACCGGGTTCCTCCCGCATTTGATAGCTCATGGTCTGATGGATATGACTGCAAAGCCGCTGCACCAAAGTGTAAGTCTGAATTTTTTCACTGGCTTGCAGGATGCCGGCTATCCAACCGTCCAACGCGTCCGTATTATTTGGCTCGGTAAGCCCCAAATACGGCTGCAGCAACACTGCGTCCTCGGGCGAATAAGCAAAGGGGTAGTCAATAGCAAAATTCGAGACCCAAAAATCCAGCGGTGTCTCATTGAATTGTTGAATAATCACTTCGCTTTCGATAATCAATTGTTTGCAGGACGACTCAAACGTTATAATGGCGACGGAATTGTCCTCCACGTCACGATACCAATGCAGGGTGGCCATGGCCGGTGTGACAGTGAGGTTGGAGGATTCAATACGCAGTTCATGGCCCTCGCGCGGGCGCAGGAGTAGCGTGTGGGAATTAAGCTGTACCGTACCGGAAAATTGATAACAGGTTCGATGAAGTATTTTATAACGCTGCATCGATTATCCTTTTAGCTGGTTGGTATTGACGGTCAGCGGTTAAATCGCCCGTGCACCCTTGCGGACTGCTGTACGCCTATTTTAGGATCTTTTGCCCTAAAATTATAGTGTGCACACGCCATACCCGTGTTTTATGCCCGAGGCCGGCGGCGGCGTTGGCCGATACGCCAGCATCAAAAACGTAGACTATTCGTCGATGCCCATATGAATCATGTTTTGTCATGACTTGCCCAGGCAGCCGGCCAAATTTCGTCGCGCCGGCGCCTCATACCGATCCTGCAGGGCCTGGTGGTGGTAGATGTGCACGGCATTGTAAAAACCCTTTAACACCGCCCGACGCTTTTTTTTGTACACAAATCCCGGTACCCAGACGTATTCACGCCGAATGGCCTGATCATAGGCGCGGAATGCACTATCATTTTCACCCAAAATGCTTAAATCGATATCAACCACCAATGCAGCATCAGCACTATTCGGTGGTTGTCGGTGGCGGGTTGCCAGGATATGGGATTCGATCCTGCTGATGCATGCCTTGTCGACGCCGTCTTGCTGCAAACGTTGGCCGATCCATTGGGCGCTGGCGGCTTCATTGTCCTGGGAGCGGGTATCATAAATCAGGTCATGGGCCCAAAGCGCCATTTCCACTTCATCGGGTATTTCGGCAACCCCCCTGAATTCATCGAACACGGCCAGGCAATGCATAATATGGCTGAAATTATGATAAAAACGGTACGTTTCCCGATAGTAGGCCGCTAACTCATCAAAGACGGTACTGCCATGATCCGGCGCTTGATCGACCTCACTTTGATCGACCTCACTTTGATCGACCTCACTTTGATCGACCTCACTTTGATCGATTAAGCGCCGCCACAACTGTTGAAACCGTTCACGGTATTGCTGCATTTTTTCTACCCGTAATTACCAGTAATTATAGAGTTACACGAATGCGTCCGCGAGCAGTTGTTGCCGTTGAGCAAGTCTCGCGCCCTGTCCGTATCCACCCGGGATAGGACATCGGCTGCTTGCTCGTATTGTTCGTTTGTCATATACAAAATGGCCAACTCTTTCAGCGAGTGATGTACCCCGGATCCCGGTCTAAATGTGCGTTTTAGATGAGACACTACACTATACACTAGCCAAACCGCTTTATAGATAGTTGGCAAACGCCGAGGAAAATATACCCATACCATCCCCGGTTATTACCGTACCGTGCGACATGATGATATTGTCAAACGGGTACTGTAATACTTCGCGCAACGATTGCTTAAAAAGCACCCGGTCCTTAACCAGCATGCGAACCAGGTAGGTGGGACCGAAGCGCCCATAACACCCGTATGCCCTTATTGCCAACCGGCTAAGGAAACCGGACACATTAACAAAATGAAATGCCAGATCGGTAATCACCAGGGTGGCGCTTGCCTCATGCACAAACACCCACTCCTTTAATCGCGGTATTCCCAGCATGGGAATGACTTGGATGCCCCGTAGCGGCATGGTCACGCCGGGCACCAGGGACCGATCGGCATGAAGTTTTTTGGCGCCCGGCGGCGCCCATAAACAGGCTCCCGGCAAGCGATCCCGCCAGTCCTGGACATGCAGATTATGCTCACGATTAGGCGCAATAAGATGTTTCACCTCACCGATAGCCTGGATTGCCGCCAACAAGCGCTCATCGAACGGTAACGGACTATGCAATAGCAAGCCATCACCGCTTTGCATAAGGGTCATACGATTGCCGAATTCGATACCCGCAAACCGAAACGGACCGTCCACGACCCACAGTCCTTTCCCTATCTTATGCATCGCCGGAACCGTCACTATAGATCTCCTGTATTTGCTGTAAACTTCGACGTAGTTGCCGGTATCGATACTCACCCAACGTGGATAGATAACGTTTTTCTTCGGCCATGACCGCGGCCACGGCAACAGCCATCATGCGCGTTCCTTTACGGGTGTAACCGACCAGTTTAACCCGTGCATCGCCGGTATCAACCCGCACACTCACATAGGACTTTTTCGCCATATCCCGAATACATTTGCTTACCGCCTGTTTGCTCATGTTTGCATCGCGGGCCAACACACCCAGGGCAAGTCCCTCGGGATCCAAATGTCTCAGTACATGGATATGAAACGCGCTGATATCCGTAAAACCGGCGGCATGGATGGCCATCACTACGCGCGCCTCAAAAGCGCGGAATATTCGCAGAATGATGCGCGCAGTCGGTTGATCCATGTCGATTCCATCAGCCATGGAAAAAAGATAAACCAGGTTGACCTTATTTGTCAACCTTGTTTACTAAAAATGGAATGACGTCCAGCGCTGCTAACATTCGGCCTGTCAACGATAGCGCCATGGACCACCCTCGGCAATACTACACGACTGCGCGAACAACAGCTTGCAACTGTTTTTCTTAAGCTTCATCATTCATAATACCGGAATATATAAAGGTACGACTGTGCTCGGATTTATTGACACGAAAATCATCATTTGGCTCGCGACCGGGTAACGGTGGCGACCGCGCCGGCCCTGCGCGTCGTCTATGATGGCATGCAGATTGATTTGGCATCCCATGGTGTTTCTCAAGCAAAACCCTCACTGCAATTCATCCAAACCGCCGAGCTCGAAGGCGGCCAGAATCCCAATACCTTATATCAATGCCAATTCTGGTTATCGGATGATAAAAAAACGATCATTGCCACATGCCGAGTCGACTCGGAATAAGATATCCCGCCAGTCGGCGGGCCATAAATGTTGTTTTCAGCCAACCCCATGCCCAGTAGAGCGCGCAAACAGCAATGACTTATCGTCTCGCATGAATTGAATTCATCCAATCAGACCCCATATACTAATGTAGTGCGGAAAATGCGGTAGCCATGGACTTCGATCGGCCATTAACATCGAACGGCCGATGGCGTCCTCGATAACCCAATACGCCGCATGTGATTGACTAAGAAGGAAAACAGCAATTTGCAATACCGCTATTTAAAAAAAGTCGGAGCATTACAAGAGGCCCAGCAGCAAACCCAGGCCGCACCCACAGGCTCGGTTTCCCGCAGGCGCATTCCCGCCCCGCAAAAAAAATTGCACCAGGCCCTACAGCAAGCGAGTCATTTTGACGATGACTTGATGGCAGTCGACGCGTCGACGTTAAGGGCGAGTGGCCCTGCCCCTAACCAGTCAAGCTTACCGTTTTCCTCGCTATCGGATAAAAAAACACCCCTGCGGCCCACCAACCGCTCCCCCCATGCAATCAATAACGGGATCGACCCCAACCGCCGAACTGGAGGCGTCAGTATGTTGTATTACACTGTCAATGACGGCCAGCGTGTTCTCATGGTTAACAAAGATGGCTCCATGGAAGAAATCGTCGGTCCACGACGGGTTTGGCGTAAAGGACGACGCTTTATTACCATGGACCACTATGTCGCCCATCCCGGCGAATTTCTCATTCTGCGTTTTCGCAGCGGCGAACAACAACACCTGCCCGGACCCTGTGATGTTTGGCTTGATCCGAGAAAACATGTTTCCGCGGAAAAAGAAGAAGTGTTGCCCATCGCCACCAAGGAAGCCGTGGTGGCTTATTTTAAAAATGATGACGGCAAACACGAACGGCGTATTATCAACGGCCCCGCAACCTTTGTACCGGCTCCCGGTGAGTGGCTGCATACTTTTTCCTGGCACGGTTCCTCGCAAGACGCCGATGGCGGATACCGAAAATCCCCAAATGCACTGGTATTTCAAAAGCTCTGGCTGCTGCCTGACCAAATGTACCATGACATTACCGATGTGCGCACCGCCGATGACGCCGTACTCATCGTTCGGCTCATGATCTTTTTTGAACTGGTTAATATTGAACGTATGCTTGACGCCACCCACGACCCGATCGGTGATTTTGTCAATGCGGCCAGTTCCGACGTGGTGGAATTTGTCGGCCGCTATGAGTTTAGCGAACTTAAACGAAACAGCGACAAACTCAACGAACTGGCCGCCTATAAACAACTGGTTCAGCGGGCCGAGCAGACGGGTTACCGTATCAATAAGGTGGTTTACCGGGGATATGGCGCTCCCGACAGCCTGCAGGATATGCATGACCAGGCCATCGAAAGCCGTACCCGCCTGGGGCTGGAAAAAGCCACCGAAGAACAAGCCCAGGAACTGGAAGACTACAAACTGGATCGTGAACTGGCCCGCGACGGCAAACAACGCCAGGAAAAGGCCATCGCACAGGATGCGGTATTGGCCATGCTGCGCAAGCGCGAGCAAAGCCAATTGCAATCGGAACAAATGCGTCGTGAGTATGAACGTCAGCAACAACAGGCCGACGATGCACAGCGGCAAGCCCAGGAAAAATCCCGCCAACAGGCCGATCAGCAGCACCTGGAAACCCTGAAATCCCTGGGCGTGGAATTGACGCCGTATCTTACCCAGGCGCGTGCCGACCGGGTGATTGAACTGCGCGGCGGACACAGCAAGCCCCATGTACATTTAAATACGCCGGATGATTGATGCATTCGGGCAAACACCATCATCACGGCGTGGACCAAGGCCGCACAGCTCGGGCCCGTCAATGCGCCCTTGACCAGGCTGACCACACGGGCTGGGTAATTTGATACGACCGGGATATAAAAGTAACAAGCCGGTGTTAGCCGGCCACGGCTAACACCGCATGTTTATTCGTCTACCAGTCGATTTTGGCGGGCATCAAACAACATGGTATCGCGTCCCGACACGCTAACCGCTTCGCCAAGTTGTGGCCGCTCTCCGACCGGCTGACGCACCACGACCGGATGCTCCACCCCGACAATCGCCACATGGATCAGTTGCTCATGGCCGATGCTTTCAACACCCACCACATGACCGCTTAGTGCATTATCGGCGTTACCATTGAGCGACATGGCTTCCGGACGCCAACCAAAAAAGGCGGTATCCGCCAACTGCTCGGGCGCATAGCACCCGTCGGGTGCCAACAAAGTCTGCTCTCCCACCTTAATCAGTATACCTTTGCCACGCAACATAGTGATCGGAACAATATTCATACCGGGATTGCCGAGAAAGCGCGCAACCACGGTGTTGGCCGGATTTTGATAAGCTGCGTAGGCGTGTCGACCTGCGCCAGCCTGCCTTGGTGCATTACCGCAACCCGGTCCCCAAGGGTCATGGCTTCCACCTGGTCATGGGTAACATAAATAGTGGTTACCGCCAATCGTTTTTGCAGGGCGGCGATGTCACTGCGGATCTGCACCCGTAAATTGGCATCCAGGTTTGACAGCGGTTCATCCATCAAAAATACCTGTGGTTCACGCACAATGGCGCGACCCATGGCCACCCGTTGGCGCTGCCCACCGGACAGGGCCTGGGGTTTGCGTTCGAGCAAATCATCGAGCGAAAGCATGGCGGCGATTTTTTGCACTTGCTCTTGTAGGCGCGGACCGGGCATTTTACGCATGCGCAACGGAAAAGCCAGGTTATCGTAGACGCTCATATGAGGATACAAGGCATAATTTTGAAATACCATGGCGATATTGCGCTGCTGGGGACTGAGCAAATCCGCTTGCTCGCCGTCAAAAAGAATATGCCCGTCACTGGCCTGCTCCAATCCCGCCAGTAATCGTAATAACGTGGACTTACCACACCCGGAAGATCCCACCAGCACCATAAACTCGCCGTCGGCGATATCCAAATCAATATCGGCCAACACCGTTTTGCCGTGATAGGTTTTACCGATTCCCTGCAACTGCACCCTGGCCATCGTTTACCCCTTAATGCCCGCTGCCGCGACACCGCGAACAAACCAGCGCTGAAACAACACAAACACGATCAGAACCGGTAAGACCATCATAATGCCAAAGGCAAAGATATCCCCCCACTGCAACGGCGGCAACGTATAAAAGCTTGCAATTGCCAACGGCAAGGGCCGCACCGACTCGCTATGGGTGACCATTAACGGCCATAGGTAAGCGCCCCATTGGGTGAGAAAACTCAAAATGGCAACACTGGCGAAAACCGGCTTGCTGTTGGGCACTACAATGGTGAAATACGTTCGCCATGGGCCGGCGCCATCCACATAGGCCGCTTGTTCCAACTCCCGCGGCAATTCGTGAAAAAACGTGTAAAAAAGATAAACAGAAAAAGCGTTGGCGATAAAGGGAAGAATCTGTACCAGATAGGAATCACGCCACCCCAACCAGGAAACCTGGTAAAAAAGCGGTACCGCAATGGCTTCCAGGGGAATGATCATGACAGCAATGACAAATGCCGATACAACACCCCGACCGGGCCAATGCCAACGGGCGAGCGCATAACCGGCCATGCTGTTTACCAGCAATCCGGCCACCACAACCATACCGGTTATCAGCAGGGAATTAACCATGTACCGGCCAAACGGTACACGGGTGAAAACATCGATATAATTACCGGCATGCCAGCCGGCGTGAATCCACAACCAGGGTTTCCCCGCCATTTGCAGAACCCTGTCATCGGGCAACAAACTTCCGACCGCTATAAACAACAACGGCCATAAAAACACCGCACTCGCCAGCAACAACAAGGTGTAACTAAGCACTTTTTTTAACATGCTCATGGCGACGATTTCCAACCCATGACGCGCCGTTGCAAACCGGTCAAAAGCAAAACCACGATAAACAATACCACCGTGACGGCCGCCCCTTTTGCGACTTGCTGCCTGGAAAACGCCGCTTGCACCGCTTCATACATCATGGTCGTCGTGCTTAGACGCGGGCCGCCCTGGGTCATGATTTGCACCTGGTCGAACAGGCGAAACGCCAAAATAGCGGTTACCAGAACCACAAAAAACAGGGCGCCACGCAATTGCGGCAAAGTGATATGCCAGAATTGCTGCCAACGACCGGCGCCATCCAGGCGGGCTGCCTCATAGAGTTGTACCGGAATAGCCTGCAGAGCGGCCAACAAGATGATCATCTGGAATCCGGCGCCCTGCCATAGGGAAGTTAGCATGATGGCCGCCAATGCCCAATGGGTATCATGCAAGAAGTCCTTTGCCTTCCAGGCGCCCAGGCTGATGGTCGTTAGCAAACTGTTTAACAGGCCGTCAGGCCCGGGAGCGTATATTAAAACCCATACCACGGCAATC
>Ga0114931_10003609_pt1 | contig 19544 bp, 22 predicted proteins | sample 2SBtaG_FD_89579 | JGI IMG/M metagenome (GOLD analysis project Ga0114931, IMG submission 89579) | Deep subsurface microbial communities from Kolumbo volcano to uncover new lineages of life (NeLLi) - 2SBTROV14_V59a metaG | ecosystem: Environmental > Aquatic > Marine > Volcanic | place: Kolumbo...
AGTCATGAGCAGGGTGAGCAGGTCCTTTTTGATGACATCCGTTATTTCTTTTATATCACCACCCGCCAGGATTTGACGGCTGCTCAAGTTGTCGAGCATGCAAACAAATAATCTGCAAGAAATTGAGACACGACCAGTAGCGGATCCCGCGCCTCAACACGGCAGCCGCCTGAACCACTCAACGGTTGTATGCCTCCTCAATGGACGAGTAAGTACAACAAAGAGCGTCTTCTTTTACCGATACCGGCGGTAATTGCCGTGCCAGCTTGCTGAGCATTGGACAAGTAAGCGTACCGGCAAACGGTTCGAGAAATGCGTCGAGAAATTTTCCATCGATACGCCGTACCTCTCCCTGGAGTAACCGGATATGCCGGTAGTTGCTGGCTTCGCCGCTGTCGATAACGCGTGCCAGGGCATTAAGATTACAACGCGCAAGATGCAAGGCCGACAAAGGACGCCACTGCTCGAGTTTCGCGGGGTTTGTAAGCGGGTTAAAAATCCGTCGCACGTCTTGGCCACATATGCCCGCATACACCAAGTGATGGCAGGACGTAAGCCAACCAAATCGTCGAACGTTGATGGGATACCCGTCGAAATCCTGGCCATCCACCAAGAAAGATTTTACCCGTGGCGAGCGCACGGCTTTGGACCAGGCCTGACGAAACAATTGATATTGATTTGACTCGGGGAAAAACAGTTCAGGTGCATTTTGAATTTTCATATCAGTCTCCTAAGTTGAATTCACAATTGATCAGCAAGTGATTCAAGCTCAAGGAGGACTTCGATTATGTACCTAACACATGATAAGCTCCTGTTATGGAAAGTGGCAACTGCCGGAATCGAACCGGCTTCCTGGAATTTAGAGTCCCGTGACCGGCCAATAGCCCAAGCTGCCGAATTTCTAATCAGCGATTAGATTTTTTCGATACATGCGTTAAGGTATGGGTTTTGTGCTGCGCTTTCAAGGGCTGGCGCAAAAATTTTTCATTGGGTGCAAACCCCGTATACAAAACCATGACTTCTTTACCAACGCCGGGCGGCGTCACGCAGGCGACATTAATATTATCGAATCACACTGCCCACTAGGAAGTGCCGTTCAATTTTTCCAACAATTCCGGCTCTTTGAGTGCAAGATCCGTCGAGATCATTCGTTTTAAGATCGGTCGACAGGAGGAATGCCGCACAAGTAACAGTTTGGTGAGAAAAAAACTGATTCTGCTGAGGAATATCAGCACAAACACCAATAAAATCGTCGTAATAAGTTCAACCCAGACCCATGTGGTAAAAGCCTTGTCCATCAATAGTGCATAAGTAAAAAAATAGACCATCAAGATCATACCGATCAAAACACCCAGAATAACCATGATGTTCTCATGTACTTTCTTAATATGTTTTACCGCGTCGAGAATTTCGTGATGCTGCATTTATCTTCATTCGTTGTGGTCGGGCTGCAATTCTAACGAATAAAGTTAGATAGTGCGAGGAGCGAATCACAATCTGAACCGTTTGTCGGACGAGCCCACCGGCGACCGTGGAAGGTAAGGAAGCGGTTTGAAAATTTCTTTTTGAGGTTGACCGGGTGCATGACGGGTATATCATTTTTGTCAATGAATTCCCCGGTTCTCCCATGTCCACCAGCGCCGCGCAATATGCCATCAATAATTCCAATGCTCGAGCCGCTTGGTTTGTTGATCGCCCTGTACCACACCCGGTGCAATACCACCGGGACCGTCCAGTGTTCCGCTTAAACCGGGGGCGCGCTATAACATTCGCATCGTGGCGAAAGGTCATGGCATATCCGCCCAAGGTTCGGAGATTTCCGCGACGCTCACCGCGCCCACGATTGTGATCGATGACGGCCAGACTGTCATGCGTCCTCCGGCCAAACAAGCCTTTGCCGCCTGGGATGTAGACAATGACGGGATTCTTCGTGACGCCGAGGGTTCCGGCGGCATCTATCCTTTATACCCGTCCAGCATCAAGAATATGCCGGTGGCTCTAGCGGGAAACCGGTTTGAAAACGGCGCCAATATCGTACTCGGCTATTTTATCAATGAAACAGGCCGGACTCGATTTCTTTCCTACCATCTTTTTACAGACCCAACCAGCAACGCAATCACACCACGCACGGTTACCTATGGCGACACTGAGGCGGGTGTAGCCGGAACACTGGTTTGGGTCTCTCCCGGCGTTCAACAAACCCAGCTCGTCATACAAGAAGGCGACCCTGCCCGCGGCTTACCTAATATCGTTCAAGGAATTGTTATTGCGCCAACCCTTGCTTCCGACAGCAGCATCCGCAATATTGAGTACACGTTCCGACAGGCTCTGCTCGAACAGTAATCAACGACATCGGTGTTGTGAGCGGGAAGCGACGGACCTTCCCGCTCGCATGTTAGCCATACGCGAACAATTCACAAGTTCACCCATATTGAACAGGGCGGCCTTCGCCGACATCAACGTTTGTCGGCGATTTTCTTGGTAGCTTGCTCTTGATTGTGGTCCCAACAATAACGGTGGGTCATTGTGGAGCCATGCGCTCTTTGTGAAGCTTCACAAAGAGCAAGCCAAGATATTTACCGGGCACCCGCAGCCGACTCTTGACCATACCGTATAGTATGATAATATCATACTCCTTGGTATGCTATTGGAGAACGCACAAACTCTTGTCTAAATCCCTGCAAAATGCCGAGCAAAAACGAGCCACCATCATCCGGTCAGCCTTGGACCTGTTCCTGGAACAAGGTTATGCGGCCACAGGCATGGACGCGGTGGCATCCCTGGCGGGCGTCACCAAACAGACGGTTTACCGTTATTACGCCTCCAAGGAGAAACTCTTTACCGCGGTGATGGCGAAAATCCAGGCCGACGAACCTCCGCGTTACGTGTTTGGCAATGCGGACCTGGACACCGAACTGAATGCTTTTGGTCGTGACCTGCTGGCTTTTCATCTTACACCCGCCGCCCTCGGTGTGTACAAGATGATGCTCGCCGAGGGAGGACAGGAAGGTTTGCTCATATCCTTTATGCAGGCCGGCCCGAATCGAATTTTGAAACCCTTGACGGCGTTCCTGCAAAAGCGCCATCCCAAACTGGATGACGCGGCTTTCCATGCCCAAATGTTCGCTGTTATGGTCCTGGCACCGCGCAACCGGCAAATCTTAAAGGGTAAGGGAAGCATTATCTGTGCAAAACAAGCGAGGCATGTCGACAAAGTCGTCAAGCTTTTTCTTCAAGGCATACAAACGTAACCGGATTATCCAACTCAATAGCGTGTGGAGGCACAACATGACGGATTTATTTCAGAAAAAGGCACAGGATTGGGATGTAAACGACATGGTGAAGGAACTCTCCTTGGGCATTGGCTCCGCCATTGTGGACAATATTGACTTCGACGAGTCCATGCACGTTATGGACTTCGGCGCGGGTACCGGCCTTATTACCGGCCAAGTAGCCGGCAAGGTGGCCAAGGTAACCGCCGTCGATATCTCGCAGGCAATGTTGGAAAAGCTGGCAGCCAAAGACGCGCTCAAGGGTAAGGTGGAAATTATCTGCCGCAACATTATCGAGCAGCCCATTGACGCCAAGTTTGACCTGATCGTCAGCGCGATGGCCATGCACCACGTCGAAGACACCGATACGATGATTGCGCGGTTCGCTGAAAACCTGAAACCCTGTGCATGGGTGGCACTGGCGGATTTGGATGAAGAAGACGGCAGTTTCCACCCCGAAGATGCGCAAGGCGTCCACCACGCCGGATTTAAGCGTGAAGAATTTGCGGAAATGTTGCAATCGCATGGCTTTCAGGACATTCGCTTTGTAACGGCCCACACGGTAAGCAAGGAAGAGAGGGACTACCCCATCTTTCTTGTACTGGCCAGGAAAGCCTAGAAAAAGCCGATTTAAATACACCTGACCTATTTCTTTGTCTATCATGGCGATAACATTAGCGTAGCCGCTGGCCGCACTGAGAATCTGCTTACGCTCACCCAATACTTACCCTCGGAAAGTTTGATACGAAAATCAGCCGGTATGGGTGGACTAGGTCGGCAACACCAGCTTAGATTTTTCCGGGTTGCGCCGAAATAAAACCAAAACACGCCCGATTGACTGCACCCTTTCGGCTTTGACTGCCTCACAGATGACCCCTGCCAATGCCTCGCGGGAAGGTTTATCCATCGCCGGCATCTTTACTTTTAGGAGCTCATGGTGATGTAAGGCTTTATCCAACTCCGCCTTGACGCCTTCGCTAAAACCCTTATCGCCGACCATCACCAATGGTTTCATGGCATGAGCCTTGGACTTTAAAAACTGCTTTTGCTTTGTCGTGAGTATCATTGTATTTCATAGCGTTCTTAAAAACAGTATTATAGCATATAATTGAAAACCGGTTGTCACCGCCGGCGCGATCTTGCCATTACCCTTTAAACCCCCTTTAAACCTTATACCATTACCCTTTAAACAAAGAACCGAGCTCAAACTGACCGTCGCCTCCTCAATATGTTAAAGGGTTATCAGGTCACCGGCGGCAATCCACCCAGAATTGAAAACTCCATTCGAACACCTTGTCTTCAACGAAGATAATCCCTTGCTCGAAAATGCTTAGCTAATTCCGATCCGAAATTTGCACATTGCTTATCGTGAGGATATGCTAGTGTAGTGAACCGATCATTCAGAAACATGGCTATGGGCAAAGCAAACACAACTGCTTACCGAGTTTTTCAAACCACCGATCGTTTTACTGACACGGCGGTTCTTAAGGAGACACGATGATAGAATGCATTCCTCAGTTCCAAGGCCGTGTTATTGAAGTCAATAAAGAAACGGCTACCGCGCCGGACGGCCATCCGATGACCCTGGAAGTTGTTCGCCATCCCGGCGGGGCCGGTGTTCTGGCTATCGATGATAAACAACGGGTTTGCCTGATTCGTCAGTTCCGCCATGCCGCCGGCGGCTGGATTTGGGAAGTACCCGCGGGCCGGCGGGATCACGGTGAGGACCCTCTGCATACCGCGCAACGAGAATTACAGGAGGAAGTCGGTATTACCGCCACGGATTGGCAAAAACTCGGTGCCATTTGGAGTACCCCGGGATTTTGCGATGAAGTCATCCACGTCTACCTGGCCCGGCAATTGACTGAAACCCAAACCGCCCGGGAACGGCATGAATTTATGGAGGTACATTGGCCGGCATGGGATAAAGCCGTTGACATGATAAGCAAGCAAGAAGTGTCGGATTCAAAAACCCTGGCCTGTTTATTTTATGCGCGGGCGTTTTTGTAATCCCGCGCCCACTTGGATTGTTTAAAACGCAAACCTTCTTCATAAGGCATAAATACTTTAACATGCATTCGATACGGTATAATTGCGAATAACACTCGTCTGTTTAATGTTTATGTTGGCCGAGTTTTCGCACGGTTTACACCATGCCCACAATGGATTGAATCACCAGACCCGGTTGGTCATACCTAATAAAGTGCCCGCTTTTCTCGGCAATGATATGGCGGCTGCGGGTAGACAAGGCCAGCAATTCCTGCTGCATCGCCCGTTCCAATCGCGCTATGTCCCATATTTTTGATCCGGCTTAAATAAATGGGCCGCCGACGGATGCGGCATTTAGCAGCCGATGCAATTGGCCGGCGACTTGCGCGGGAGTAGATACTTTTCCGCCACCCTCACGCCAACCCAGCCCATCGCTGTCATAGGCGCACACCCGGGTCGTTTCCGCCGTGCGTGTCTGCACCGGATACCAGCCTAATGAGCTTTCCCCAAACCAGCTTCCAGAATGACCGTTGGCGAATCCGAACCCACGCAATAAATATGCAGTTTAATTCCATCCACAGCCACCAATCTACCAGGCGCCTGGTACTTGCGCATCTCGCTTACCGTCGCCCACTGTTGATATCCGGCACCCGCGACTGCCGCAACAACCCCTAAACCGGCCACCCACAGCCATACGGTAAACCGTTTGTTTTTCGCACCTGACTACTTCCCTGCATGTCATCGCGCCCGATATTTCAAATGTCAGCAGATGGACTGCCGATCGACTTGGCATTTAGAATTTATTTGATGGACTGCCCGTCGCGCAGACGGCTCGAAAAGTAACCGCTATTTGTCAATGAAAACCAATGTCAACCAGGGCCAATAGGTAATCACAAGCAGTGTTGCCAGCAACACCATCATAAACGGTATCGTGGCATGGTAGATGGTAGTGATCGAGCGGTTAAACCGGTAACTGGCTATAAACAGGTTCATACCCACCGGCGGCGTAAAATACCCGATTTGCATATTGGCCAGAAAAATTACGCCCAGGTGTAATGGGTGTATGCCAAATCCCATGGCCACCGGTACAATCAGGGGAACCGCGATCACAAGGGCGGAGAAAATATCCAACAATGCCCCCAGCACCAGTAAAAATAGGTTTAACAGCAACAGGAAGGTGTATTTATTGTCCACATGCGCGCGAATCCAGGCAAATAGCATATCCGGTACTTCCACATCAATGAGGAAATTGGTAAAAGCCATGGCTATCGCCAGAATCAACAATATGGCACCGACCATCATCATGGAATCGGTCATGATTTTCGGTAACTCACTGAGTTTAACTTCTTTGTAGATAAATACTTCGACCACCAAAACATATAACGCGGTCATGGCGGCGACTTCCGATACGGCAAAGAAACCGCCGAATATGCCCACCAGAATAAAAACCGGTAAGGGAATTTCCCAGGCGGCGTCACGTAACGCGGTTTTGGCCTGAGTGGCGGAAAATTTTGTCAACGGTACAGGGCGTTTGCGGTTAGCCCATAGACTCCACCCGGCCAGTGCGGCAATCATCAATAAACCGGGCAGGATGCCGGCCAAAAACAGCTCCTTAAAATCGAAATGAAAGCCTAAATTCATTTGTTGTATGATAATACCGTACAAGATCAGCGGCAGAGAAGGCGGCAACAACAAACCCAAACTTCCCGAGGTAGTGACCAGTCCTAAACTATAACGTTCGCTGTAGCCGGCTTGCTGCATGGCGGGCAACAGCAAGGCCCCCAACGCTAAAATAGTTACCCCGGAGGCACCGGTAAATGCCGTGAAAAAGGCACAGCTTGTCAGCGCGACAATGGCCAGGCCATCGGGCATCCAACCGAAAAAAGTCTGCGCTAATTGCAATAAACGCTGGGACGTACGGCTGGCGCTGACCAGATAGCCGGCAAAGGTAAACAACGGTAAGGCGGACAAAAATGGTGTATCCACCAGACGGTACAGTTCAACACCTATAACCGGCAATTCCACATCGGCATAAAAAAATCCGATCATGGTGGCCGCAAGAAGCACGGTGAATAACGGCCCGCCAAGGACCAACACCAGCAGGATCATGAGCAGCAGCAGAACGATCGTCATAACGGCGTTTTCTTATTCAAAAAATTCAGCAGAGCCGACGTCATGTACCGACCGCCCATAATAAAAAAAGCCAGCGGAATCATCGATGCGCTGAACCATACCGGCACATGGGCAAAGGCATGTCCACCGGATCCATACTCGCCAAGGACAAACTTCAGGCTGAACCATGCCGCCAGCAGACACACACTACCGGCGAAAATATCGATGATGCCGTCGATAATCCGCTTATTTGGGCCACGCAGATAGCGAACCAAAATGTCGATTTTGATGTGTTTGTCGTATTTGCAGGCCAGCATCGCGCCCAGCATCGCGGTCCATAACACACAGGTTTTGACAAAGCCGCCCGCCCAGACAAACCCCGTGGATATAAAGTTTCGCATCAGGATTTGCACCACGGCAATCAGCATCATGCCGAGCAATACGGCAATCAGCAGACTGTTTTCGGCGCGATGTAAAAACCGGTTGAGCGATTGAATCAGAGCTAACAATTTAGTCGTTTTTCGCGTTGCTGTGTTTACTGCGGAATTCCGTCAATCGTGCTTCCAATTTATCGATGATGGCCTGGCTCATACGCCCGGCTTTGACCATATTGTGATTGGCCGTTGCGATTTTACGGCGCAACTCCTGCTTGGCGCCCGGTGCGGCCTGCACTATTTTAATTCCTTCATTGGCAATGGCTTGCATCGCGCTGTCATTATCCTTGCGGTTTTGCTTGCCCATCTTTTGCATGGCCGCGCCCATGATTTCGCGAACGATCTTCTGATCTTCGAGCTTAATCTTGTTAAATGTTTTTTTATCAACCACAAACGCACCGTAAAAATACAGTATGGGTACATCCGTCAGGTATTTGATTTTAGTGTGCCACTGCAGCGCCAGGGCACCGGTGGGTGAGGTAGCTACTGTGTCCACCATTTCAGTTTGCAGGGCAACCAATACGTCACGCATGGGCAGCGGAATGGGGGTAATACCAAACGCGTCCATAGCATGGGTGGCAACGTTATTGTTTTCCGGAATCCAAACCTTGCGTGCACGCAGGTCAGACAGGCTTTGAATCGGATGGGTTGACATAATATAGGCAAAACCCAACTCCATCAGCCCGAGCACCGCCAATCCGTTTTCCTCCAGACCGTTGGTGATTATGGGATCCAGCGCTGCGCGAACATAATCGACTTCATCGTAGTTGTTGAATTTCATCACCAGGTTATAAACCTGGTTATCGGGATAATAGGGATTTAAAGTACCGTTGGTGATGGCGCCGCCGTGCAGTTGGTGAACGCGAATTTTACGCAGCACGGTTTTATCGTTGCCCATAACGCCACCGGGATAAAACTTAAACGTTACACGCTTGTCGGTCCTGGCCGCAATCTGTTTGGCCGCGTCGGTCATGGTCTTCATCCATGCGGAACCACCCGGTGACAGGGTCGCGATCTTGATGCGTAGCGCATAAACCTGGCCGCTGGCCAGAATCAACGCCAGCAGCGGTATCCCATACAACAGTTTTCTCATGAAACCATCCATTTAATTGACTTAAAAGAATTCGTCTGCTTCACGCAGAAGTTTTATCGCGCGCGATTGCGCCATGGTATTGATCAGTACAAAGCCATCCACCTTCGGATCGGCGATGATGACTTCGTTTAACAGCTTATCGTGCAGCGGGCGGTCAAACATAAGCCGCGCGTAATATTGCGCGTAATACACCTTTGGAAGAAGATTTTTATCCTTGGCGATGGTCACGGCACGCTCGAAATGGGCTTTCGCTTCCTCAGGGCGCCCCCCGGACGCAGGAGGAATCAGGCTACCCAATACACCCAAGTACATATGGGCACCGCCCAAGTCATAACTTTCATCCAGTTCTATCACCCGTTGCATGACGGCCTTGACCTGGGCCAGCTTGGCAATGGCGCTCCAGTCATCACTGTTGGCACGAATCCAGCCCGCCCATGAGGAACCGAGCGCGTACAAGGTCTCCACGTCATCCCGGCCCAGTTTGTCGATGACGGCTTTAAAATCATCGAAAACCATTTTCTCAACGCCGCAGCCTTGCGAAAAACGGATGCAAAACGCCCGCAGGCTGTAGTCGAAGGCGCGCCGCGCCAGCCGTTTTGATCGCCGGGGATCTTTAACAAACAGGGATGCATAGGCACCGTAAAGTTTTGCCCCGCTGCGTAGTACAGACGCATTCTTTGGATGCGACTGAATCATGGCATCCATCATCAGCAGATAGGCGGGGATGGCGCTGGCTACCAGTTCCGGGTCGTCATGATTGAGCATGGCAGCGGACAAGTCCTTGGCCATGCCGTTGGCGGCTGAGGCCATCATGCTGGAACATCCCGGCAGCATACACAATGCCGCCAGCAATCCCAGCCATCGAATAGTCTCAGCGACAGCAGACATTTTTCTTGTTGCCATAGACGCTCTTGATCCCTGCAACAGGGTAAACGGTAACCATCCACCCACATTAAAGCACAACCATTTTAAATGTTGTAAAAGATTGTTACGGGTGGCGGTACCGGATACGGTGAATCGATTAGGACTCGCCGGACGCCTCGCTTTGCTCGGCTGCCGGTTCCTGCTTCGGTTTTGCCGCCACCGGTTTGAGCAATTCTTCGTTCATCAGAATTTTAACTTTTTCTTCACCGTTAAGCCATTTCTTCTGCTTGTCCTTAATGGCATAGCGTTGAGAACGCTTTTGGTAAATCGTATAGTCGTCGGTTTTTTTAATAAGCTTCATAATCTGCCTTTTCAGCGTTTGTTGTGTAAATACTGCCATGTCCACAGCAGGCTTAGGCGATGCCTGTCAAAAGTATACACGGCCTGAGTAGAATCCTGGCTAAAATACTCATACTCCACGCCAAATTCAAATGCTTTGCCCAGCGCCCGCTCCCAGCGCCATACAGCGATACGACGCTCGTCCTGTCGCTCGGTGCGGTCGCCCAAATTGTCCTCACTGCGGCGATAATCCAACCGGAGGGTGGCATTGCCCGAAAACAGGGGCGCCCGGTACTCGGCGCGCCAGAGCCAGCGGCGCGGAGCATATACCGCGATGGCATCCACAAACAAATCCCTTTTATTTTCTTCCCACTCGGCGATAAGGCGGGTTCCATGCAGCGGCCTGCCGTACCGAAAGCTGAACCGGGCACGATGCCGCTCACCGCGGGTACTGTCAAACTCCTGCGCCAGGGATTGCTGCCATTGCCATTGGTAACGCCAGGTAAATGTATGGCGACGATTGGCCCGCCAGCGCAACCATGGCATAAGCTCCAAACTGCTCTGATAGTTTTTATCATTGAGCGCCATCCGGCTATAGGATGCGCTTAGCTTGCGAGACCACGCCATCCCCGCCCCACCCCACTCCAAACCGGCTGTGGCCAACTTTAAGCCAATGGCGTTCTGCTCACTGTTTTCCAGGACGTAGGCTGTACCAAAGATGTCCAGGTAATGAGCGGACCGACCCAAACCACGCCAGGCGCCGTAGGCGCTAAGATCGGTAAAGCTATTGCCTTCGGGAGTCACCGTATCCTGATTATCGGACACACCGGTGTCTTCATAACCAAAGCTGCCGAATACAAACAGGATCAACGGCTCGGCACGAAGCGCCTGTTCACTATTAATACGTTGCAGCAAGGTTTGAGCCGCCGTGTAAACGCGCTCCGGCGATCGCTGGGCATCGACAGCCTGCAAATATTTGACAGCTTTGCCAAGATTGTTTTCACGCACAGCCACCAGGGCCAGATTGAGCATGGCGAGATCAAAAAATGCCATGTCTTGGGAAGATTTGTTAAAGGCTGCCTTGGCTTCCGAAAAACGCTGCATACGATAAAAGGACACGCCCATGTTGTGAAACAACAGGGAACTTCGAAACCCACCCCTTAACGCAACTAGATAGGCGGCAACCGCCTGCTCGTATTCCCCATTGCCGAACAAGGCATTGCCCTGGCGCAACGCGACAACCGAATCGGGATCGGTACCAGCCATGGTTTGTAGTGGAATTACTGCCGGAAGAAATAGAAAAATGACAACCCGAAAAAGCGTTTTCAATCCCAACCCACTCGTTCCGTCTCCCAGATTTTCAAGGCTTTGAATGTAATGGGTATTGAATCATTTCGCAATGGCAAAAAAAACCCTTCCAGGGATACTGGAAGGGTTACCTAACAGAAAGACCGCCTAAGTAAATCGTTGTGTCGCAAAAGGCCAGTCTCTTGCTGTGTTAATTCTTGAGCTTGTTGAGAACCTCTTCAGCGTGCTGTTTTGCCCCCTTGGCTTGATCCTTAGCATCTTTTTTAGCGTCCTGAGCCTGCCGCCTCTCTTCGCGGGCTTGTACGCGTGCCGCTTGCGCGGCTTCAAGAGCGGCGGCAGCCGCGGTTTTAGCCTCGTCGGCCCGCTCTTGCCCCTTTGACTTGGCATCTTTTGCCGCGGCTTTTACAGCATCTTTTTTCCCTTGGGCGTCGAGTTTAGCCTGGTTTGCCGTGTCCATGGCAACAGACGCTTTGTCGGCAGCCTTGGGAGGCAAGATCAACTCACGAATGGCAGGGCGATCGCCGCCCTCATCCACATCCATCACTTGCATACTAATATCTTCGATATCACCGATGTCCACGGCCTGCGCCAGAGGTGACGCCGCAAATAATCCAACCAAAATAATGTTTCGTATCGTATTCATCGTCTTACCTTAGTGCTACGCATTCGGCCGTGGGGGCAAATTCCCCTTAACCTGTTGGGCACGCAAATAAACTTTAAATTCTTTGTGTTTATTCTGTCCTTTAATTCTCGCAACAATGGCACCAACACTGGGCTTGCGGGCGATGACCGGCAGGTTAAGTTCATTGACACCGGCCTGCAGTTGGGTCTGCCAGGAAATCGCCCGCTCACCGGGATATCCCTTTAATTCCATATGCTTGGGAAAGCGCAGGGACAATGTCACCTGGTCGAAATCACGTGGTGCATTAAACCGCAACTTGACCCATTTCACTTCATCCACCGAAAGCATGATCTGCGCAACCTCCGAAGCACTGTCACGGGTAGCGTTGAAATTCATCACACCGAAGGTCACGCCAAAGGCCAATGCCGCGGCCAATGCGCCGGCAAACCAGGAACGCCTGCGGATTCCACCGCCTTGCCCGGAAGGCAGGCCGGCAAACACCCTGTCAGAGAAGCCGGCACGCGGCGGTGGCACGGGCAAAGATTGCAACGAGTCCTGTAATAGACGTTCAAACGCCAATTTCTCGCGACAACCGGCGCATTCGGCAATATGGTTTAAAAGGGCGGTATTGTGCCGGGGTGATAACTCACTGTGCAAATAGGCCACAAATTGATGCTGAGCGCGTATACAGTTCATTATGTATCTCCTATCTCCTTACACGAGTCCTCAGCATGATCGGTTCCCTCGATAAACAGGCTTTTAAGCTGTATTCTGGCACGGTGCAGGCGGGATTTTAAGGTGCCCACGGGTACATCGGTGATTTCTTCAATCTCCCCAAGGGAATAGCCTTCCACTTCATACATCATCAATGCCATGCGTTGATCTTCATTGAGTTGTCCCAGCGCCGAATCCAACCGTTGAATAAATTGACCTTGTTCAATGGCATTTTCGACGCTGCTTTGTTGGCCGGGGAAGATATCCAAATTAATGATTTGTGCGCTGTCTTCGCCCAAGTCGGTGATATTGACTACAGGCGAGCGTTGTTCGCGGCGGCGCAAATCGATAAACAGGTGATATAAGACCTTGGCCAGCCAGGAGCCGGGGTTGTCCAATTTGGCCAATTCATGCTGGCGTGGATAGATTTTAGCCACGGTTTCCTGCACCAGATCTTCGCTGCGGTCCCGTGAACCTGTCAACCGAAACGCAAGCCGATACATTGCGTGCAAATGCGGACGCACCAATTTTTCAAAATCTTGTTGTTTGTTACTTTTAAAAACAGACACTTACTTAGAGGCTCTGGAAAGTATTATACAGTCAAACACGATCGTTCTCCGGGCTTGGTTCCCAAGGAATATCGGTCACCCGGCATTAAGATCCAGTGTGCCGCGTAACCATCTGATGTTTCAACTGACTATGCCACACCCTATGGGCTTTAAACCGTGGCCTCGATCGACTTTTCACAAACGAAAAGGGATTGTGCCTGGCGGTACCTATATGGATATCCACATGACGGTTTTTGATCGCACCACCGGTATCGGCGGCAAAAAAATAGCCGTCATGGCTGTAACGCTTACCTCGCCAGGCAAACGTCACCCCTCGAGCCTCGGGAATATAAATGACGCTGCCATAGGGGATGCGGCCGGGATCCACCGCCATGCTACGAAAGGGCATTAGCCGGTAGTTGTTTACACCGTCGCCAAAACGTCCGACCGCCCTGCGAAAACGGCTTCGTCCCAATGCCCTGGCCACGGAACCCGGTAATCCCGTGTAACGACTGGCACAATTAACCTGCCGGGCAACGCCGGTGCCGTCAAAATTAAACACCGTCGAGCGCCCCGACGCCACCACCTGCAAAGAACCTTCCAAGGCGGCCCTACACCAATCACGCCTGCTTAGCCTGGGTCCCACGATCCGGCCATGCCTATCCAGCAAGGCATAACCCCGCCGCTTCGCTTTGAGCACCGGCAGGGAGTAGTAGGTTGCCCATAGATACATGGGCTTGCTGAGCCGTCCCTGCTCCGGCGCCGGTAATTGGAATGCGGCAATCTCTTCCTGCCAGGACTGCGCAAGTACAAGTGGTGAAGCAAGTAACAGGCACCATAACCATGCCCTATTTGACAGGTTTAGTAATTGGAACATAAAAACCCCCATTATTTCACCAACCCGTTTTTGGCCAGTTCGGATTTTATGAAAAGCAACATGCCCTTCGCCTCGTCCTTATGACCCTGGTGTACAAGAATTTTCGCACGATGATGGATATTTCCCAAAATAGCGAACTGGCGTTGCTGCGGGGTCAAGTCCCGTAAATAAGGATCATTATCCACGGGAGCCTTTAAAAAAACCTGATCCAGAAAGGAAATCATAGCCATGCCGTCAAACCATGGCAATAACCCGGCCTGGTTCAGGCGATGGCTTTTCGGTGCCGAGTATTCAATCTCCGGCCGGTTGTCACGGTTGATGGGATACCCGCTGACCAGTTCACCGGCCTGGGTAAGATTACCGCAATAATACATAAGATGCAGCAAAGCCTCGTTAGGATTGCCGGACTGTTTATCATCCATGAATTGCATCTGGCTGCGTGACGCTTGAATACTGTAGGGGGTGCCGTCGGCATGGCCGATCAGCGCAAGTATGTTACGGTCGGCCAGGAAATCGCCCCGCCAAATCGTCACCTGGGGAAAAACATCAAGCATGGTATGGGCGATGATGCCGAACTCCCGTTTGGAGACCTGATACATGGGCAACCACTGAACGAACATACCGCCCGGATCGAGCCGGTTCAACACCGCCTGGTAATGCTCCCGAGTATACAGACTGCCGGTACCCGCTTTCCATGGAATAAACAAATCAGCAATGACCACGTCATAATTTTGCCGCCGGCCAAGCAAATAATTACGACCGTCCTCGGTCACCACCTTGACGCGGGCATCATCAAACAGGCCGTTTACATAAGGTTTAAAAAACAGTTTCGATGCATTGACCGCTTCCGAAACCAACTCAGCCACTACCACGGATTTCACCGGATGGCTTAAGGCCGCACCCGCGGTAATACCGGTGCCCAAACCGATATACAGTATCCGTTCGGGCTGATGGTGGGCCAGCAAGGGAATGTGGGTTTGATCCATTTCAAATTGCCGTGCCGCGCTGCTTCCCAAGGTGTAGTAGTTATCCACTTTAATGCGCAAAGAACCGGATTTATTAACCACGGCCACATTGGCGGCGCTGCCCTGCCAAACAGCCAACAAGGATTCCCGCGCCGGATCGATGCTGACAACCGGCAACACCGTATTAAAAACGGTCAAACTCAATACGATCCCAACAACAGCCGGAAGCAGTACGTACCCGGCCGGACGCAACCGCATAAACACCAACAACGCCAGCACAAAATACATAAAGCCGCAAACTCTAATGCTCAGCCACAAGCCAAGACCGTCGATAAAAACGAATCCGGCCATCAGCGCTCCGATCAATGCACCCACGGTATTGGCGGCCGCCAACTCGCCGATGGCCCGCCCGGTACCCCGGCTCTGGCTTTCACACCACCGCATCAAATAAGGAAACACCGTACCCATGGCTGTCACCGGCACAAACAAAACCACCAACGCCACCAAAAAAATCAATGCCAGGTACGCCGCCCATGAACGTTGCGCGCCTAAATAGGACATATTGTCGGTTACGTACATAAACAACGACGGCGTCATGACAATCAGCAATCCGGCCAAGGCGCTCATCATCACGGTCACCGCACCCGGCAATAGACGGGATCGTGCCAGCACCGTGGCCACCAGCGCACCCGCGCTCAACGCCAGCAAAAACGTCACCACGATAATGCTGAATGTATACACGGAGTTCTGCAGCACTTGGGCGAACATACGGGTCCACAGCACCTGCAGGGCCAAGCTGATAAAACCGGAAGTAAAACTGATGATAATAATGACATCGCGATGATTTACGGGGTTTGCTTGCGTTTTGGACGACGGTCGCAGCGGTGCATTGCCCGGAGTAATTCCGCCATGCCCGTCGAGCCACCAAGCCAGCGCGGCGATTGCCAGATTTAGGAAAACCGCGAAAAAATAAGCGCCGTTAAAACCCAACCAAGGAGGCAGGAAAAAACCCGCCAGCAGAGCGCCACAGCCGGCACCGCCTATATTGACTGCATATACCAGCGTACCGGTTCGGCCAATGCAATCTTGACGCGGTATCACATACTGACCGATCACCGGTAGTGTGCCGCCCATAAAAAACGCCGGCAAAAACAATAGGGTCATTGCCAGTAACCACTTGGCAAACAACCACAGCGCCGGATAACCGTCCAAAACTTGATACAAGGGTTCATAAATCATGTAGTGCAGATCAAGCAGGATAAAATACAACAGCGCGCTTAACGCCACCGCCGCTTCCAAACCCGCATACATTCGTAACGGTCGTTTTATCCCCGACACCATGCGTCCAAATGCATGGGCACCGACGCCAAGGCCAAGAAAAAACGCCGCCAGCGTGGTGGCCGCCGCATGCGCGGTGTTGCCGAACAGCAGGCCCAATTCCTTTAACCAGAGCACCTCATAAACCAGACCGGCGGCACCGGAGAAAAAAAACATCAAACAGACGACTACCAGCGTTCGCCGGTCGGACAAAACAAGACTGCCGGTAGCGGACGAACTATCGCTGGTCATCAATGGACAATGCGATATACCAGCATCATGCCGTCTACACCGGTGTATACGATTTTATCCTGATATTGCTTGTGCACAAGACGTTCAGGTTCGGTATATCCGGCAATATTCGGTGAGTGAGCAACGACCCAAAACGTACCTGGCTGCTGAAGTGTTTCGTCGAGCTGATCAAATCCGTCAATGGTTTTAATGGGAGCGCTTACCCGGCACGACCCCGGTGTACGTGGGTCGATAACAAAATAATCCCAACGATCAAGATAGTAACCCACCGTTGCCGAAAAACTGATGATCGTGTCCTCTGCAATAGCCGATCCGTTGATATGCTGGGCCGGTGTCTTAAAATCCACCCGCTCAAAGGCTTGTTTACCGTCCGTATTCGGTGCCCGGCTGCTTTCTATTTTCTGATTGTCGGCCACCTCCTTTAAATAATTCCACTGAAAATCCTCAGCGGCGATAAACAGCAGCAAAAACAGCGGCAGCGCCAACCATTGACCGCCATTGCTGTGCCCTGGAAGCAACAGCAGTGCTGCATACATCGCCAGCAATAAAACAAGGGGATAGAGAATAAACCCGCTATGTCCGGGTTCGGTTTGCGCCATCACCGAAACCGCAACAGCCAACAACAACGCGACTGTAAACAGCATGCGAAATCCGTATGCCGGCGCATTTGGACGCAGCATGACAAAACACCAGCCGGCTGCAATGATGGCCAGTAAAACAGCCGTAAACTTAGGCATCGCATCCAACCATGTTGCGGCGAATGCGCCGTAGAAATCCGGATACTGAAAAAAAAGTAACAGCATTTGCCGGACCGGGTCGAAGTCCGGGCCGTCAAACCGGGCATACCAGTGTGTCTGGGTCATGGCGAATACCGGCCAATAAATCGCGCATGATACCATCGCTGCCAGCCACCATTGCATGGCCGGTTGTCGAAACGAACTTAAACGGATCAAATCCAGACTTAAAGCCAGCACCAGGATCACCCAAGCCACGGTAAACATATGGACCAGCGCCGACAGAAATGATAACAGCAACACCAAACGGCTCACCGGCAGAAAGGATTTATCCTGCGCCACCCGGTAACAAACAAATCCGACCGACAGCAACAGCAAAACACCGGCAAGTCCCTGCCACAGACCGGCGTCCGCCAATCCGTTCAGCAAACTGGGCGGCAACGTCACCGCGCCAATTACAGCAGCTGCCCCTTGCAAGTAAAAACGGCTTGCCACCGCCACGGCAAGTAATCCCAATGCCAAAATCGGAAACAGCTTACGGCGAACTTCGCCATGTATTAAGAAAGGTAGAAAATTCAGCACCGACAAAAACAAACCATGACTGTCGATCAGAAAAGCCAACCCTGATGTCAGCAGCATGCCGACAAAGGCATGTTGTCGCATGACAACCGTATAGCGGTAGAAAAACCATAGATACCAGATAAGCAACGCCTGAAAAGGCCCTTCAAGGCTCAGATGCCTGGCTGTCTCCACCTCCCAACCCGACAGCATCATCATAGTCAGCAACACTAAACCGGCCGCCGCGCCCATCGCATGTCGAGCCAGTCCATACAGCACCGGTAACGCACTTAAGGAAAACACGATATGCATGCCACGTAAAAAACCTTCCTCGGCACCGGGCCAAATCCCCATACCGGCGGCATACAGTGCAGGCATTAACACCGAAGAGACATTAACACCGCAATCCATGGCCGGGGAGGCTGCATGCAGTAAATGCCGTGCCGCCAGTATCATGGGCAACTCGCCCGGCGTCCAGGACCACAGCGCAATACCGTTAAAACGAATATAACATCCAAACCCAAGCGCGGCGACACACAGCAGCAAATAGAGGCTATGGTCTTTCCAGGAAGGCGGTTTGTCTTGGGTCATTATTGTATTCATTGTTATGGTCCACTACAGCTATGACAACGCGGCCTCATCTGTCCGGATCAATGCCACCTCAAGTCCAATGGGTTGATGGTTCAGGCCTGGGAATCCTATGATTTTACTCAATATCGTCCACAAAATCGATGATCTGGGACTCCAACGGCGCATCACACAATCGTTCATCCACGGCCAAATCCCGCACCGAAACACCGGCAGCATGAACGTCACCACCAAGCAGCGGATGCCAAACCGGCAATTCCAAACCTTGCCACAACAGCCGGTAACTGCAACTTGGGGGTAACAATGGCAACACTTGCAGAAAGTCCTTACGTAGCTGCAGGCAATCGGGTTTGTTTATCTTGCGGTTGGCATAATCCCGGCAACGGCATTGCTCAATATCCAGCCAATGGCAGGCAGCCCGGGTAAAAAACACCTCACCCTCATCGTTGATAAGTTTATTCAGGCAACAGCGGCCGCAACCGTCGCACACGGCTTCCCATTGCCTGTCGGTCAATGTCCGCAGGGGTTTGCGCCAAAACGGTTGATCGATATCATGCTCCATGCAACGTCTAAAGCGTACAAAGCTGACCTGCCGAGGTCAGCAACATGATGAAAAAGCCCGGTTGGAAAAGCGTCATTATAGGACCTCGGCGTTAAAAGCAGCAAGTGGATGGGAAACAGCGGGGATTGCGGACAGATCTTTACCCTAGTCCGGATATTTCATAAATGTTGGTTGCGAGGGGCACCCGATCTTGTATAGCAGTGCGCAGAAGGTTTGCGAAATAGCCTGGCTAGCAGGCTAGCACTGCCCTTTACCCATAGAAACTGCTGGACATAGTGCTGCCGTGGTGCTCGATTGTCCCGATGGAACGCCAAATCAGATCAAGCGCAGGTTATCACAGCCTGATGCGATAGACACGATGACGCGTTTACCCGTATCCTCCCTGCCCATGCATCG
>Ga0114931_10003610_pt1 | contig 19535 bp, 21 predicted proteins | sample 2SBtaG_FD_89579 | JGI IMG/M metagenome (GOLD analysis project Ga0114931, IMG submission 89579) | Deep subsurface microbial communities from Kolumbo volcano to uncover new lineages of life (NeLLi) - 2SBTROV14_V59a metaG | ecosystem: Environmental > Aquatic > Marine > Volcanic | place: Kolumbo...
CGGCGATCTGGTCGCGTCTCCGTCGTCTTCCATAAACTCCGGAGGTTTGGTCGCAGGCGACTTGCTGTTGGTTCAAGTGACCCGTTTGGCTGCGGACGCTGCGGACACGCTTGTGGGAAGGTGGCGCCCTGCTCGACAGTATCGGCTTCGGATTGGCCGCACGGCATCCCCCGAATACCGTGACCGGGAGGGCGGTGGACGTGGCGTTCCGCCTGCAGCACGACACCTGGCGCGGCGTTCCGCGCATCCAGGCGAAGGTCGCGGCGATGCGCCCGGCGACCGGCGCGCCCGCGCGGGGGTAGGGCCGTGCGCATCATTGCGGGGCGGTGGCGTGGGAGGCGTCTGAGGGCGTTGAAGGGGAGGGCCGTGCGGCCCACGACCGACCGCGTGCGCGAGGCGTGGATGTCGGCGCTGGGGGGAAGCCTCGACGGGCTGAGTGTGCTCGACCTGTTCGCGGGCTCGGGCGCCCTGGGGCTCGAGGCGCTCAGCAGGGGTGCGGCCCACGTCACGTTCGTCGAGCGGGCTCGCGGCGCGCTGCGGGTCCTGGAGGCGAACCTAGCGCTGCTGGGCGCCGGCGAGGAAGCCGATGTCGTGGCGGGCGACGTCTTCGCGTTCCTCGCCACGCTCGACGGCGCCGTGTACGACGTGGCGTTGGCCGATCCGCCGTACGGTACGGGCGACGCGGCGCGTCTCGTGGAGGAGTACGTTGCCCACCCGTTTGCGCGCGAGCTCTGGTTGGAGCATCCTTCACGAATGGCGTTGCCGGTGCCCGACACGGCGCGCACACGACGGTACGGAGATACGTCGCTCACCACCCTGGTCCTGGAATCATGAGTCGCCCCGGTCCCATCATCGCCATCTACCCGGGCTCCTTCGACCCCGTCACCCGGGGTCACGAGGACATCGCCCGGAGGACTCTCCGTCTCGCGGACCGGGTGATCGTCGCGGTCGCCTACACCGCGACGCACGTCAAGCGCACCCTCTTCTCGGTCGAGGAACGCGTGGCGATGCTCTCCGACGTCTTCGCGGGGGAGGAACGCATCGAGGTGGCCTCATTCCAGGGGCTGCTGGTCGATTTCGCGCGGAAACAGGGCGCCGACGTGGTCATCCGCGGGCTGCGGGCCGTGTCGGACTTCGAGTACGAGTTTCAGATGGCGCAGATGAACCAGGAGCTGCACAACGGCCTGGAGACCATCTTCCTGACGCCCGAGGTGCGCTTCTCCTTCCTGTCGGCGTCGCTCGTGCGCGAGGTGGCCGCGCTCGGCGGAGACGTGTCGACGTTCGTGTCTCCGCCGGTTCTCGAGCGTATGAAGGCCAAGTTTCAGGGATAGCGGCTCCGCCGGGGTGGCGGGCTCGCCCGCGGGTGCCGGCGCGATCGAGTGACCGCGACGGGCGCCGGCCGGGGTGCGCACGTATCGCGGAGCTTGCCACGCCATTTGTTCCACGATTATGATTGTCAGGCTGATCGGGCCATGGTGACGCCCCGATTCGTCCGTCCGGCGCACCGGCCCCGGAACCCACCCCACCGGGAGTGAACACGCTCATGGGCTTTCAGGTGACAAAGGACGGTGACATCACCCTCGTCGAGGTCGAGGGGCAGCTCATTGTCGGGAACCGCCAGGAGCTCAAGCAGAAGGTGCTCGAGCATCTCGAAGGAGGCGATCGCAAGTTCGTCATCGATTTCTCGAACACCGGCTATATCGATTCCTCCGGGCTCGGGGTCCTGGTGAGCCTCTCGAAGAAGATCCGGGAGCGGGGAGGAGAGCTTCGTCTGTCCAGCCTGAACGAGGATCTGCGTACGCTCTTCGAGCTGACCAAGCTCGATACGCTCTTCCGGATCGCGGATACGAAGGAACAGGCCCTGGAGGGGTTCTGAGAAGGATGACGGATCCGGCATCCTGGCCTACCGGGCGCGAGATCGTACTCGAGCTGCCGACCGACCTCGGCTCCATCGAGCACGCGGTCGAGTACGTCATCGACCGATGCGAGGCATGCGCCAACTACGCCCATCGCTTCAAGTTCAACTTCCGCGTGAGCCTGGCCGAGGCGCTCTCCAACGCCATGATGTACGGCAACGGCTTCGATCCGGAGAAGCGGGTGCGGGTGGAGGTCACGGTCCGCGACGGCGCGGTAACGGCTCGGATCACCGATCAGGGGTGCGGATTCGATCCCTCCTGCGTGCCCGATCCGACGGCGCCCGAGAACCTGCTGAAGGTCGGGGGCCGCGGCTTGTTCCTCATGCGGAATCTGCTCGATGAGGTACGCTTCAATGACCAGGGGAACTCCATCACCCTGATCCTGAAGCTGGAGGAGGCCTCCGGTCTCGAAGGTGGAGTCCAGGCCTGACGCTGCGCCACCCGCCGCTCCCGTGACCCTGCCGGATTCGGTACGGCGCACCCTCGAGGAGTTCTCCGAGGCGTTCGACCTCTCCGTTCGCCTCGTCCGTCCCGCGTCCGACGACGGCTCCGACGACGTCCTCTACACGAATGCCGCGCCGGAGGCCACGACCGCCTCACGCACCGTGGCGCCGCGTGACGGACCCCGGCTCGTCCTCGAGATCGTGCGGGCCGGAAGCTGCGACGCTGAGCGCGTGCTCGACGTGCTGGCGCCGGTCGTAGAGCAGGGTCTCGACGCGGCCCGTGAGCTCGAGTTCTTCACGACCGAGCTGTCGGAGCGGTACGAGGAGATCAGCCTGCTGTACTCGATCATCGAGACGCTCGGCTCCACCCTCAAGCTGGAGGACGCCGCGCGGGTCATCCTCGGCGAGGTGTGCGATACGCTCGGAGCCCGCAGAGGGTCGCTCTGGGTGTACGCGCCCGAAGATGACCTGCTTCGGCTGGTTGCCTCGGTCGGCGAGGAGGGAAGGGCGGAGCCGATCGGCACCGACGATCCCGTCGCAGTCAGCGCGTACGTGTTCCGTGAAGGGCGTCCGATCATCGCGTCGCGCAGGCGGGGCACCTCGGAGCGCGCTCCCGCCGACGGACCCGGCGAGTCGCTGCTGTCGGTGCCGATCCGCTACACGCCGCCGACGGGCGATCCGCGAACCGTCGGGGTCATCAACCTCATCGGTCGCCGCGAGGGCGAGCGCTTCACGGCCGGGGATCAGAAGCTGCTCTCCGCCATCGCCAGTCAGGTGGGTGCGGCGCTCGAGAACAACCGCCTGATCCGGCAGAGTCTCAGCCGCGAGCGTATGGCGCGGGAGATGGAGCTGGCCCACAACCTCCAGATGACGCTTCTTCCGGCCGCGGAGCGCTTCGAGGCGGCGGACGTGGCCGCTCGCGTCGAGCCTGCCGCGCAGGTGGGCGGAGATTTCTATCAGCTCTTCAAGCTTCCCGATGCTCGCGTCGGCGTCATGCTGGGGGATGTCTCGCAACACGGCTTTCCTGCGGCGCTCATGATGACGCTGACGATGAGCGCGGCCGGCATCTACGCCCGGGAGGTCACATCGCCGGCGCGCGTGCTGCGCGATCTCGACGACGCGCTGGCCGAGGAACTCGAGACCACCGAGATGTTCCTGACCGTGCTGTACATCGTGCTCGATCCTCTGGAAGGTCGCCTGACGTATGCCAACGCGGGGCATCCGCACGCCTTCGTCATCCGCTGTGATGGCCGTGCCGAACGGCTGCTGGCCACGGATCCGCCGATGGGGTTCGCCGGCCCGGACTCGTACTCGGAACGGGCCCTGCGATGGCAGAGTGGCGAGGACCTCCTCCTTCTCTTCACCGACGGCCTGTCGGATGCGCTTGCCTCGAAGACGCGCAACGACGGCGAGGAGAAAGTGCTGCAGTCGGTCATCGCACACCGCCGCGAGAGCCCCCTCGAGATCGTCGACGCCCTGTTCGAGATGACGGCCTCCGCCGAGCCCGCCATGTCGGGCGATGACCGGACCGCCCTGGTCCTGCGGACGTGAGCCGGCGCGCGCCGCCCCTTCAGCGACCCAAGCGGTCCCTCGGCCAGAACTTTCTGGTGGACCCCAACCTGCAGCGCAAGATCGTGGATGCCGTGGCGGCGGGTCCCGCCGACGAGATTCTGGAGATCGGTCCGGGCCGCGGTGCGCTTACGAAGCATCTGGCCGGTCGCGCCGGGCGCCTGGTCGTGGTCGAGGTGGACGACGGGCTGGCGCGCTCGCTCGCGGACGAGTACGGGCCACGGGCGAACGTCGAAGTCGTCCACGCCGACATCCTCCGGCTCGCTCCGGCCGAGATCACGCACGACCTGGGGGCCCTCAAGGTTGTGGGAAACATCCCGTACAACATCACGACGCCCATCGTGTTTCATCTGCTGCAGCGACCGCGGCCCCGCGACATCGTGCTCATGCTGCAGGACGAGGTCGCCCGGCGCCTGACCGCCCCGCCGGGGACCCGCGCGTACGGGGCGCTCGCCGTGGGCGTTCGCAGCGTGGCGGAGGTCGAACGCCTCTTCGCGGTGGGCCGTCAGGCGTTTCGTCCGGTACCTGCCGTGGATTCGGCGGTCGTGCGCATCACGCCCCGGGTGCCTCCGCCGCTCACGCCGGATGAGGAAGTGCGTCTGCGGACGCTCGTGCGGGCGGCCTTTCAGTGGCGCCGCAAGCAGATGGGAAAGATCCTGCGCGACCACCCCGACCTTGCCGTGCCCCGCGCGCGGATCGAAGAGGTGCTGGGTGCGGCGGGCGCGGAGGCCACCGATCGCCCCGAACGGCTCTCTCCCGATGCGTTCATCAGGCTCGCGGAGGCGATCGGAGGTGCACGTTCGAGCGGATAGCGGGCCCGGTACGGAGGCATCGGCGCCCATGGAAGCGTACGGGCCGGGCGCCGCGCCATGCGCAGACCGGGCCCCGCTCCGGCAGATGGCCGGAACGCGGCGGCCGAGCGCCGCCCGCCCCACTTCCCGAACGCCACTGCGTCCAACGCGTTGCCGGACCGGCGATCTCCTTCGTACATTTGTGAACGATTTCACAAGTACCGGCGTGGGCGGGATGTGCTCGCGTACGCCGTGCCCTGGATGATCCGTGCGCAAGAGAATCTCCGATTCCACGATTCGTAGGCTGTCGCACTACGTCCGGGTCCTCGATGCCCTGGACGCGGACGGCATGTCCACCGTGTCCAGCGAGTATCTGGCCCGGCGTGTGGGAACCACCGCAGCCCAGGTCCGCAAGGACTTCTCGCAGTTCGGCTCGTTCGGAAAGCGTGGGCTCGGGTACTCCGTCGAGGCACTGGCGACCAGGCTCCGGACGATCCTCGGGATCGACCGCCCGTGGCGCGTGGCACTCGTGGGCGCGGGACGCGTGGGGTCCGCCCTGTACGAGTATCCCAAGTTCTCGGAGCGCGGCTTCCGCTTCGTGGCCGTCGTGGACGCCGACCCCGCCAAGGTCGGGCGTGACTGGGGCGGGATCCGGATCCGGCCTCCGGAAGAGCTGGAGGCCGCCATCCGTGAGGAGCGAGTGGAGCTCGTCATCCTCGCCGTGCCTCCGGATTCCGTCCAGGAGCTCGCCGATCGTGCCGTGAAGGCGGGTGCCAGGGGCATCCTGAACTTCGCTCCGCGCCAGCTGCGCGTGCCGGAGCACGTGGCGTTGCGCAACGTCAATCTGGTCATGGGCATGGAGGCGCTGACCTTCGCGATCACGCGGAGGGAGCAGGGCGAGTGACTCCGCGGCCGGACAGCCTCGCTCGGCGCGCCGCACGGCGCCTCGAGGCGGGCCCGGTCCACACCCTCGAGCTGGCCCGCGAGGTTCTGGGGCTGGAGGGGCATCCCGGTGCGGCGGCGGCGGCGGTCTTCCAGTTGCTGGGGGCCGATTCCAGATTTCGGGTGGACCGCCACGGTGTGTGGCGTCTCGACGGCGCGGAATCGTCGGAGTCGGGAAGGGGCCTGGCCGAGGTGCGCTTCGCCGTGGTGGACGTGGAGACGACCGGGGGGTCGTTCGCGCGCGGGCACCGGGTCACCGACCTGGCCATCGTCGAGGTCCACGACGGCGCGATCGTCGACGAGTACCGCACGTTGGTCAATCCCGGCCGGAGCATTCCCCCGGGCATCGTGGCACTCACGGGCATCACCCACGAGATGGTCCGGGGCGCGCCGTACTTCGATCATATCGGTGACGAGGTGGCCCGGCGCCTCGAAGGGCGCGTCTTCGTGGCGCACAACGCTCCCTTCGACTGGTCGTTCGTGGCGGGAGAGCTGGCCGGAACAGCCGGTGGCGCGCCCGACGTGGCGAGGCTCTGCACGGTACGCCTGGTGCGGCGGTTGGTGCCCGAGCTGAGGCACCGCAATCTGGACACCGTGGCCCGGCACTTCGGGCTGGATGTGGCGGGCCGCCATCGTGCGTACGGCGACGCGCTGGCCACGGCCCGTGTTCTGCTCCGGCTCCTCGACGAGGCGATGGGCCGGGGGTTGCACGACATGGATGCGTTGGAGCGTTTCCTCGGCCGGCGCGGGCGGCGGGCGGCCGCGGACCCGCGCCAGACCCGGTTGCCGCTGGAACGCCACGGGACAAGAGAGGGAGGTACGTGATGTTCGACGTGGAAGATCTGCCGTATGTCCGCTCGGCCACCGTCGGCCGGATGCGCGTCCACGCGATCGAGGCCGGCGTGCAGTGGCTCGATGGCGGAGCGATGTTCGGCGTGGTGCCCCGGCCGCTGTGGGAGCGCCGGATCGCGCCGGATGGGCGCAACCGGATTCCGCTGGCGCTGCGCTGTCTCCTGGTCGAGGCACCCGCGGCCCTCGTGCTGATCGACACCGGGGTGGGCAACAAGGAAGACGAGAAGTTCCGGGAGATCTACGGGATCTCCAACGAGGGAAGCCCCACGCGGCTCGAAGACGGGATCCGCGCCGCCGGCTTCGAGCCGTCGGACGTGGATCTGGTCATCAACACGCACCTGCACTTCGATCACGCCGGGGGAGACACCGTACGGACGGACGAAGGCGAAATGCGGCCGGCATTTCCCGGCGCCCGGTACGTGGTCCAGCGGGGGGAGTTCGACTTCGCGCACCGCGACAACGAGCGGATCCGCGCGTCGTACCTGGGGCACAACTTCGATCCGGTGGCCGAGGCGGGTCTGTGGGACTTCGTGCAGGGCGAGGCCGTGATCACCGAAGGGGTCCGCGTGGTCCCCACGCCGGGGCACACGCCCCATCACCAGTCCGTGCTTCTGGAGGACGGGGGCGAGGTCGCGTGTTTCCTGGCGGACGTGTGCCCGACGCACGCGCACCTTCCGCTTCCGTGGATCATGGGGTATGACCTTGAGCCGCTCGTGACGCTCGAGTCCAAGCGGGCGCTGTGGCGTAGGGCCCTCGACGAGGAATGGCTCCTGGTCTTCGAGCACGACCCCGAGGTGCCGTGGGGCCGGCTCGACCCTGACGCACCGAAGCCCGCCCTGAAGAGCGGGTCCGAGTAATGAGGGGGGGCGCGCACCCCGGGAACGTGACCCGGCCTCCGACTTCTTCTATCTTGAGAGCGTCCGGAGACATATCCATCCGCCTCCGGCGCGCGTCGCGGCCGGGGTCCCGGTGCGGCGCGTGGATGCCTGCCGCGATACGCGTAGTCCCCGATTCACTGAACAACGTGGACGTCGAAGCCAGATGAACGACAAATCCAGGACGGCCGTGATCCTCAAGGGGGGAGTCCGGACGCCCGTAGGAAGATTTCTGGGTGGGCTCAGCGCTTTACCCGCGACGCAGCTCGGCGCCACCGTGATCCGTGCGGTGGTCGAGCGATCCGAGATCGACCCGGCCGGGGTGGACGACGTGATCATGGGCAACGTCGTGACCGCCGGAGAGGGACAGGCGCCCGCACGTCAGGCCGCGATCCACGGAGGCATTCCCGCGACGATCCCGGCGCTGACGATCAACAAGGTGTGCGGCTCCGGGCTCAAGGCCGTGATGCTCGCGGCCCAGGCGATCCGGGCGGGCGACGCCCGGATTGTCGTGGCCGGCGGCATGGAGTCGATGTCGAACGTGCCGTACTACCTGCGCGGCTACCGCAGCGGGGTCAAGTTCGGTGACCGGACCGTCCAGGACGGCCTGATCCTGGACGGGCTGTGGTGCTCCTTCGGTGCCTGCCATATGGGCGGGCACGCCGAGTACACCGCGGCCAAGGCCGGGGTCACGCGTGAAGACGCCGACGCGTTCTCGCTGCGCTCGCACCGGAAAGCGGTCGCCGCGATCGACGCCGGCAACTTCCGTGACGAGATCGTGCCGGTCGAGGTCAAGGGAAGACGGGGCGTGACCGTGGTGGATACCGACGAGGGACCCCGTCGCGACACGTCCATGGAGGCGCTCGCGAAACTGCGGCCCGCGTTTCCCAACGACTCGCCGCCGGACATCGAGGAGTTGGTGGTTACGGCGGGCAACGCGCCCGGGCTCAACGACGGGGCGGCGGCCGTGGTCGTGGCTTCGCGGGAGTTTGCCGAGACCCACGGGCTGGCGGTCGACGCCGTGATCCGTGCCTACGGCGTCGGCGCCACCGAGCCGCGGGATCTGTTCTTCGCGCCGATCGATGCGGTAACCAAGGTGATGGCCGCCGAGGGTAGCAGCATCGGCGACTACGATCTCTTCGAGGTCAACGAGGCGTTCGCGGTCCAGGCCATCGCGGACATGCGGGCGCTCGGGATGGACGAGGCGCGCGTCAACGTCCACGGCGGAGCGGTGGCGCTGGGGCATCCGATCGGCGCTTCGGGCGCCCGGATCCTGGTTACGCTCCTCCATGCGTTGGAGCAGCGGGGCGGCACACGTGGGCTGGCCACGCTCTGCCTCGGCGGTGGCAACGCGGTGGCGCTTTCGGTGGAAAAGGTGTGAGCGTTCGGTCAACTCGAGAGGGTACAGGATGACGACAGTCGCGGGTACACTGAAGGGTTGGGCAGGTCGCAGCGTGGTGTCGGACCGCCGGGCCACGGCGGCCATCGGTGTGGCGGCCTTCGTGCTCGCCACGTCGTTCGGCGCGTACGTGGCGGTACCCTTGCCGCTGACCCCCGTGCCGATGACGCTGCAGCCGCTGTTCGTGATCCTGGCCGGCGTGGCGCTTGGCCCCAGGCTGGGCGCGGCGGCGATGGCCGCGTATCTGGCGATGGGTGCGGCAGGGGCCCCGGTCTTCTCGGGCGGACACGCGGGGCTCCCGTGGCTCATGGGACCCACGGGAGGCTACCTGGTGGCCATGCCCGCCGCCGCCTTCGTGGCGGGTGCCGTTGCCGGCGCGTCGCGGCGATCCAGGCTTCTCGCGGGGCTCGCGCTCGGCATCGTGACGCTCTATGTGGGAGGGCTCTCGCAGCTCTTCATCCTCACGAGAGGAGAGCCGGGCGGCCTGCTCGCGCTCGGGGTGCTCCCCTTCCTGTTCGGCGATGTGGTCAAGGTCCTGATCGCGTTCCTTTTGGCGGGGCCGATCCGGTCCTCGAGCCTCGGGCGTTAGCCCGGGGCTTTTCCGTTTCCGCCGGCGATGCCGGGAGGAGTGGGGCGCGGAGGGCGCCCAGGGCGGATCCGGGTGTTCCGCGAACCGGGCGGGCGGCGCCGCCTGGGGTGGCGGCTGGTGCTGTACGTGGGGCTTGCGACGGTGCTGGCGGGCGTGGGGAGGGCGCTCCTGCCCGGTGGGCTGGCCGGCGGTTCGGCCGCCGTCCTGGTGGCGGCGTGGCTCGCGGGCGCGATCCTCCTCGCGACGGACGGCAGAGCGCCCGGGGCGCTGGGGCTCTACCTCGCGCGGCCGGCCCGCCGCGAGGCGGTCTGCGGGGTGGCGCTCGGTGTGGGGCTGGCGGGCGGAGTGGGGTTGATCCTGCTGCTGGGCGGCGCCGTGCGCTTCGGCGCGGAGGGGGGGACGCTCGCGGCGTGGGCGAAGGTGGGCGCCGGGTCGCTGGCCCTGCTCGCGCTGCCCGCGGCGGCGGAGGAAGTGCTGGTGCGGGGCTACCCGCTGCAGGCGATGGCGGAGGTGTGGGGGGCGGGCGTGGCGCTCGTGGTCACGTCGGTGGGCTTCGGGGCGCTGCACCTGCCCAACCCGGGGGCGAGCTGGATCGGCGTGGCCAACACGGCCGCGGCCGGACTGCTGCTCGGGGCGCTGGTGCTGCGTACCGGTAGCCTCTGGTGGGCCACCGGTGCGCACCTGGGTTGGAACTGGGCGCTCGGGTTCCTGCTGGATCTGCCGGTGAGCGGGCTCGATGTGGTGGACGCGCCGTTGCTGCGTGCGTCCACGCGCGGTCCCGAGTGGTGGAGCGGGGGCGCCTTCGGGCCCGAAGGAAGCGTAGCGGCGGCGGCCGTCCTGCTCGCGGCCGCGGCAGTGGTGTGGGCGGGCCCGTGGCCGCGTGCGTCCGGAGCGGCGCGTGCGGCCGGGTCCCTGGCAGCCGATGCGCTGAGAATGGGTCGCGCGCGGCCCGTGGAAGGTGAGAAGGGGGACGAGCATTCGCGGCCGGAAGGCCGGGAACGGGAGGAAAGGCCATGAGCATCGAGACGATCACGGTGGTCGGCGGTGGCACGATGGGCAACGGGATCGCCCATGTGGCGGCGCAGCATGGCAAGCGCGTACGCCTCGTCGACGTATCCGCCGAGGTCCTGGAGCGGGCGCGCGACACGATCTCCCGGAACCTCGATCGCCAGGTGAGGAAGGGAGTTCTCGAGGAGAGAGCGCGCGCGGATGTGCTCGCGCGTATCGAGACGACGACCGATGTCACGACCGCGGTCGAGCGCGCCGACCTCGTGATCGAGGCCGTGCCGGAGAAGGCGGAGCTGAAGCGGGCGCTCTTCCGTACGCTCGACGATGCGGCGCCCGCCGGGGCGATCCTGGCGACCAATACCTCGTCGATCTCGATCACCAAGATCGCTGCCGTGACCGGACGCCCGGAGCGGGTGATCGGCATGCACTTCATGAACCCGGTTCCGGTCATGAAGCTCGTCGAGGTCATCCGGGGCCTGGCCACGAGCGACGAGACCACCGCGGCCACGCTGGCGCTGGCCCGCGAGCTGGACAAGACACCCGAGGAGGTCAATGACTTTCCGGGCTTCGTGTCCAACCGTGTGCTGATGCCGATGATCAACGAAGCGGTTACCGCGTTGATGGAAGGCGTGGCCGACGCGGAGGCGATCGACACCGTGATGAAGCTGGGGATGAATCATCCGATGGGGCCGCTGGCGCTGGCCGACCTCATCGGCCTGGACACGTGCCTGAACATCCTGGAGGTCTTGCACCGCGAGCTTGGCGACGACCGCTACCGCCCATCGCCCCTGCTGAGGAAATACGTGGCCGCGGGCTGGTTGGGCCGCAAGAGCGGCCGTGGCTTCCACGACTACACCTGAACCGCGGGACCGACCCGAGATGCCGATCGCCGAACACACCGAGATCCGAACGTTGGCCCATGACTTCGCCGTGGGCGAGCTGCGTCCGCACACGGCCGCGTGGGATGCCGCGCGGGCGCTGGACGACGAGGTGTTCGCGAAGCTGGCCGACGTGGGCTTCCTCGGGATGCTGGTGCCGGAGGAGCACGGCGGGCTCGCGTTCGATCTGCGGACCTACGTGGCGGTGCTCGAGGAGCTGGCGTGGGGCGATGCGGCCGTGGCGCTCTCGGTCAGCATTCACAACGGGCCGGTCTGCGCCCTGCTGGCCCGCCGGGGCAGCGAGGGGCAGAAGGCGCTGTGGTTGCCGCGCCTGGCCACGGGCGACGCGCTCGGCGCGTTCGCGCTCTCCGAGCCGGATGCCGGGAGCGATCCATCGTCGCTGTCGACGCGAGCCGTCGCGGACGGCGACGGCTGGCGGCTCACGGGCCGCAAGCGGTGGGTGACCAACGGCGCGCGGGCGGATCTCGTGCTGGTGTTCGCGCGCACCGGAAGTGAGGACGGCGCGATCAGCGTGTTCCTCGTGGATCCCGCGAGCGAGGGGTACCGGGTCACCGGTCGCGAGCACACGCTGGGCGTGCGGGCGTCCGAGACGGTGTCGGTGGCGCTCGAAGGTGTGCGGGTGGGCGGCGACGCGCTGCTGGGCGAGGCGGGCCGCGGCCTGGCCTATGCTCTCGAGTCCATCGACCTGGGGCGTCTCGGCGTGGCCGCGGAGGCGGTGGGGATCGCGCGGGCCGCGATGGAGCACGCCGCGTCGTACGCGCTCGAACGCCGTCAGTTCGGCCGCGCGCTGGCGGAGTTCGGTGCCACACGGGCGAAGTTGGCCAATATGGCCGGCAAGGTGGCGGCCGCGCGCGGGCTGGTCCACGACGCGGCGGCGGCGGGCGGGCCCACCGGCAACGGAACGGGGTCCTCCCGCACGGGCATGGGTGGGATCACGGCGCGGGCGGCCATGGCCAAGGTCGTGGCGAGCGAGGCCGCCACCTGGGTGGCCGACGAGGCCGTGCAGATCTTCGGCGGCTACGGGTACATGCGGGACTACCCGGTCGAGAAGCTCCTGCGCGACGCGAAGGGTACGGAGATCTACGAAGGGACGAACGAAATCCTGCGGCATGTGATTGCCGGAGAGGTGCTCCGGGAGGCGCGCGGAGACTGATTCCGGCGATCGCGCGGTCCGGCCGGGGGGTCCGGCCGACCATGTCGCGAGTCGCTGACAACGCAACATGGGGAGCGAGAAGGCATGAGGAACTTCGACTTGATGGCGGAGCGTAAGCACGAGCAGCTCGTCTTCTGGCAGTAGGTCGAGCTGGGATTCCGCGGCATCATCGCCATCCACGATACCACCATGGGTCCCGCGCTGGGCGGCACGCGGTTCTGGAACTACGAGACCGAAGAGGCGGCGGTGATCGACGCGCTGCGCCTGGCGCGTGGCATGACGTACAAGGCGGCGATCACCGGGTTGAACCTCGGCGGCGGAAAGTCCGTGATCATCGGGGACAACCGCATCAAAGACCGTGAGATGATCTTCCGGGCCCACGGGCGGGCGGTCGATTCGCTCAAGGGACGCTACATCACGGCGGAGGACGTCGGCACCTCGGTCGACGACATGGAGTTCGTCCGCATGGAAACCGATCACGTGGTCGGCCTGTACGGCGGCTCGGGCGATCCGTCACCGGTGACGGCCTACGGCGTATACCGGGGCATCAAGGCGGCGGCGGCCTTCCGCTACGATGACGATTCGCTCGCCGATCGGCACATCGCGGTGCAGGGGCTGGGGCACGTGGGCTACTATATCTGCAAGGACCTCGCCGAGGAGGGCGCGAAGCTGACCGTCACGGACATCGATCCGGAGCGCGTGGAGCGCGTCGTCGACGAGTTGGGCGCCACGGCGGTCGAGCCGGACGCGATCTATGACGTGGACGCGGATATCTTCGCGCCGTGCGCGCTGGGTGCGGTCATCAACGACGACACGCTGCCGCGCCTCAAGGTGGACATCGTGTCGGGCACGGCGAACAATCAGTTGGCGCGCGCGGAGCATGGCGACGCGCTGCACGAACGCGGGATCCTGTACGCGCCGGATTACGTGATCAACGCCGGAGGGCTCATCAACGTGTACGGCGAGCTCAACGACTGGACGGCGGAGCGGAGCAAGCGAAAGGCCGGAGACATCTACAACACGCTGCTCAGGATCTTCGAGCGGGCCGCCTCGGAGAACATGCCGACGAGCGACGCCGCCGACCACCTGGCGGAGCACCGGATCCTCGAGGCGCGGCAGCTCCAGCGCACGTATCTGTAACGATCCATCCCGGGAAGGACGGCGGACCATGATGGACCACCTGAAGGCGACGGATCCGGAGATCTTCCGGGCCGTGGTGAACGAAGCTCGTCGCCAGGCAGACGGCCTCGAGCTGATCGCGTCCGAGAACTTCGTGTCGCGCGCCGTGCTCGACGCCATGGGCACGGTGCTCACGAACAAGTACGCCGAGGGCCTGCCCTCGAAGCGCTACTACGGCGGATGCGAGTTCGTGGATGTGGCGGAAGACCTCGCCCGGGACCGGGCCATGGAGCTCTTCGGCGCGGAGCACGCCAACGTGCAGCCCCACGCCGGCGCCCAGGCGAACATGGCGGCGTACTTCGCCTTCCTCGATCCGGGCGACAAGATTCTGGGGATGAACCTGAGCCACGGCGGGCACCTTACCCACGTCTCGCCCGTCAACTTCAGCGGACGGCTCTTCGAGGTGGTGGCGTACGGCGTACGGGACGACGACGGGCGCATCGACTACGAGGCGCTCCGCGAGCAGGCGCGCCGGGAGCGCCCGCGGATGATCATCGCGGGCGCCAGCGCGTACCCCCGCATCATCGACTTCGAGGCCTTCGCCGACATCGCGCGTGAGATCGACGCGGTGCTCGTCGTGGACATGGCTCACATCGCCGGGCTCGTGGCCACCGGTCACCACCCCTCGCCCATTCCGCACTCGGACGTCGTGACCACCACGACGCACAAGACGCTGCGGGGTCCGCGAGGAGGCCTCATCCTCTGCCGGGAGGAGCACGCCAAGGCGATCAACAAGGCGGTCTTCCCCTTCATGCAGGGTGGGCCGCTGATGCACATCATCGCCGCCAAGGCGGTGGCGCTGCTCGAGGCGCTTCAGCCCGAATTCAAGGAGTACTCGGACCAGGTGGTGCGCAACGCCCGCGCGCTGGGCGAGGGGCTCATGGAACGCGGCTTTCACCTCGTGAGCGGCGGGACGGACAACCACCTGATGCTCGTGGACCTTCGTCCGAGCCACGAGGAGCTGACGGGCAAGGAGGCCGAGGCGGCGCTCGAGGCCGCCGGCATCACCGTCAACAAGAACACGGTGCCTGGCGAAACCCGCTCGCCATTCGTCACTTCCGGGCTGCGCATCGGCACGCCGGCGCTGAGCACGCGCGGCATGAGGGAGCCCGAGATGGTCCGGATCGCGGGGTGGATCTCGGAGATCCTGGACGCTCCCGGCGACGAGGAGCGTATCGCGGCCGTCCGTGAGGAGGTTCGGGAGATGTCGCGGGACTTTCCGCTCTACCCGGAGTTCGTAGCGGCCGGGTGAGACGGCGAGGAGCGCGGCATGAGGGCGTCACGGGAGCCGGTGCGTACGACCCACACCCCCCCGCCCCTGGCGAAGGCGCCCCCGGTGGCGCAGATTTCCGTTCATGACCGAGCTTCAGTTTGCCGACGAGATCCTGGACCAGCTCCACGAGCGGAACCCGCGCTTCCACGCGAAGGCGTACTTCTTCGTGCTGGCGGCCCTGCATTCCGTCATCCAGAGCCTGGACGAGCCCCGCCACATCTCGGGACGGGAGCTGGCAGAGGGGGTTCGCACCCTGGCGCTGAAGCAGTTCGGTCCACTGGCCCGTACCGTCCTGGAGCACTGGGGCATTCACACGACCGACGATGTCGGGGCCGTGGTGTTCGCTCTGGTAGAGCAGGGGATCCTCATTACGCAGGACGGCGACAGTCCGAAGGATTTCTCGGATGTCTTCGATTTCGAAGAGGCCTTCGAGCTGAACTATCCCTGGGAAGCTCGACTCTGAGTCCGGGGGGCGGCGAACGCCCCCGGTGCGTACCATTGAACCGCCCGGTCCGGCCGGGCGCCGGCGCGACGCGAGGCGTCGCCACGCCCATGGGAGGGGCTCAACATGGTGGAAGATCACGGCTATCCGCGCTGCCTCAAGTGCGAGACCGGGATTCTGCTTCCACTCTCGGACTACGGGAGGGACGGCGCGCCGATACGGTACAAGGCGTGGGTCTGCTCCAATCCAGAGTGCGGGTACAACATCCGGATCGACAACGGAGAGATCACCTTCGGCCGTGCGATAGGCCAGAGCTACAAGTAAGCCCCCCGTGGGATGAGGCGCGCACACCTGCCCGAGGGCGCGCCCCGCGGAGGCGGCGGTCCATCGCAGGCTCCGATTCGATCCTCGGGCCACCGGTGATCGTATGAGCGCGTATCCGCCGCTGCGCCCGTTCGGACGCCATGACGTCCCCGCGCCGACCGGGCGGGAATCCGCGGCCTTCGACCGCTACGCCATCGAGGAGCTCGGCGTTCCACAGCCTGTGCTGATGGAGAACGCAGGCCGCTCGGCCGCGCTCGTGGGTGCGCGCCTCCTTCCCTCCGGACCCGTCGTGGCGGTGGTGGGCGCGGGCAACAACGGGGGCGACGCCCTCGTTCTCCTGCGAACCCTGGCCGCATGGGGCCGGGACGTGACCGCGCTCCTTGTCGCGGACCGGGAGGATGGCGACGCGCTCCTCCACGGGTGGGCGTTAGGGGTGATCCGTGACACCGACCCGGACTTCGCGGGGGATGACGTGGAGCGTGCGACGGCGCGCTTGCTCTCGGGGGCTGCGTGGGTGGTCGACGGGATTCTCGGCACCGGCGTGCGCGGCGCGCCGCGCGAGCGGCAGGCCCGCGCCATCCGTGCGATCCGCGCGGCGGGCCGGCCGGTGCTGGCCATCGACATTCCCTCGGGTGTGGATGGTGCGACGGGCGCCGTGCCCGGCGAAGCGATTCGCGCCGACGTCACCGTCACCTTCGGGGCGCCCAAGCTCGGGGCGCTCCTCCATCCGGGAAGGGCACGGGTGGGCCGCCTGGTGGCCGTGGAGATCGGCTTTCCACCGCTCAGGCCGGGGGATGCCGCGGGGCGCGTGGTCACGCCCGCGTGGGCGCTGGGGCATCTGCCGGAGCGTGGCTCCGACACCCACAAGAACGCGGTCGGCCGGCTCCTGATCGTGGCGGGCCGTGAGGGGATGGCGGGCGCGGCGGTGCTCGCCGCCCGGGCGGCACTCCGCGCCGGCGCCGGGCTCGTGCGTGTCTGCTCGGATCCCTCGAACCGCGAGATCCTCCAGTCGGCGGTGCCCGAGGCCATCTTCGTGGATGCGACGGACGCCGGGGCGCTCGACGAGGCGTTGCGCCTGTCGGAGGCCGTGGCGGCAGGGCCCGGGATGGGTACAGGGCCTGCGGCGGCGGCGCTGCTCACGCGCGTGCTCGAGAGTCCGCCGCTGCCCACCGTGCTGGACGCCGATGCCCTGACGCTCGCCGCACGCGCGGCCGTGCCGGAGCTGAGCGCGGTGGCCGCGGAGCGGCCGCTACTCCTGACTCCCCACCCCGGCGAGATGAGCCGTCTGAGGAACGTCGAGCCCGCGGAGGTCGCGGCCGACCGGGTCGGTACCGTGCGGAGGGCCGCGGGCGCCTACGGGTGCGCGGTCGTGCTCAAAGGGGCGCCCTCGCTGACCGCCGCGCCGGGACGTCCCGTCCTCGTCGATACCCAGGGCTCGTCGGATCTGGCGTCGGCGGGCATGGGCGACGTGCTCACCGGTACGTGCGGGAGTCTCCTGGCCCAGGGGCTCGACCCGGAGCACGCGGGCGCCGTCGGGCTCTACCTGTCGGGTCGCGCGGCTGTGATCGCGGGGCGCGGGCGGGCGCTCGTTCCGGGCGATGTCGTGCGGTGGCTTCACCGCGCGCTCGCGGAGACCGGGCGCGGCGTCACCGACCTTCCCTTCGCCTTCGTGACGTTCGACCAGGATCCGGCGCGGTAGAATTCCGTGACCGACCGAGCCCCCCCTTCCGCTTCCACGTCGCGGCGCATCGCGCTCGGGCCGGGTCGGGAGTTCGACCTCATCCGTCGTTTCGTCGGCCGCGCCGACGCTCCTCTTCCGGACGGCGTCCGCGTGGGCCCGGGTGATGACGCCGCGGTGCTGGCCGGGGGCTGGGTGGTGAGCACGGACCTGTCGATCGAGAACGTGCATTTCCGTACGGAATGGCTCTCGCACGGTGACGTGGGCTTCCGCGCCGCCGCGGCGGCTCTCTCGGATCTTGCCGCCATGGCCGCCGAGCCGGTGGGCGTGCTGGTGTCGCTGGCCGTTCCGGATGAGCCCGAGCGGGACGCTCTGGCCATCGAGGTGTACGCGGGCGCGGCGGAGGCGGCCGAGGCGTCCGGAGCCGCCGTGCTGGGCGGGGACCTGACGCGCTCGCCGGGCCCGTGGATCGTGGATGTGGCGGTCGTGGGGCGCGCCAAGCCACCGGTGCTCCGCTCGGGCGCCGCACCGGGCGACGCGGTCTGGGTCACGGGCACGCTCGGCGCGTCGGCCGCGGCCGTGCGGATGTGGCGGGCGGGGCACGTGCCATCGGACAGGTTGCGCGCGGCGTTCCGCCGCCCCACGCCCCGCATTCCGGAGGCGTTGTGGCTGAGAGACCGCGCGGGAGCCCGCGCGCTCGTAGACCTCTCCGACGGGCTGGCCGGCGACGCGGGACACGTCGCGGCGGCGTCGGGCGTGGGCATCGCGCTCGACCGCGAGGCGGTGCCGGTGGCCCGGGCCGCGGTCGAGGCGCTCGGCTCCGAGGAGGCGCTCGACGCGGCGCTGCGCGGGGGCGAGGACTACGAGCTGTTGGTGGTGGTCCCACCCGGCGCGCTCGACGAGGTGCGCGGAGCGTTCCATGACACGTTCGGCCTTGCGGTGACGAAGGTGGGCAGGGTGGTGGAGAAAGAAGGGGTATGGATGGACGACCCCGCTTCGGGTGAGCTCAGGGCCCTCGAGGCGGGCGGCTTCGACCACTTCACGCCGGAGGGGCCTTGATGGACGGCGGTCCGTTCGTGAGGAGGGCGCGCACGCCGGCTCCGGGGAGGCGGCCGTGATCCGGACGGTGTGGGTGGCGTTCGTCGCGGTCGTCGTCACCCTGTGGTACGGCATCCAGATCCTGTGGGCGGCGTGGCGCCGGACACCGGGGTTGGCGCGCATCTGTGAGCGGAACCCGCGCGCCTGGTCGCGGGCGATTCTGCGCGCCGCGGGCGTCGACGTGCGCTTCGAGGGCATGGACAGGCTCCGCACACCCGGACCCAGGGTGCTCGTGGCGAACCACAGCTCGTGGTTCGACGTGCCCGCACTCGCCGGCTTCGCTCCCGGACCCTACCGTTTCGTGGCCAAGAAGGAGTTGGCGACGGTGCCCGTGTTCGGTCCGGCGTGGCGGGCATGCGGCCACATCTCGGTCGATCGTCACGATCGCGATGCGGCGATCGACGCTCTCGAGCGCGCGCGCCGGCGGATCCATGCGGACGACCTGACGATGGTGATGTTTCCGGAGGGCACCCGATCCGTCACGGGAGCGCTGCAGCCGTTCAAGAAGGGTGCGTTCGTGGTGGCGCTCCAGGCAGGGGTCCCGGTGGTGCCCGTCGCGATCCTCGGGAGCCGGGCGATCATGCGCAAGCATGCCTGGCGAATCCGGCCCGGAACCATCATGGTTCGCGTGGGCGATCCCATTTCCGTGGACGGGCTGACGATGGATGACCGCGACGAGCTCGTGCGGCGCGCATGGGAGGCCGTGCAGGCGCTCCTGGTGGAAGCCGGTGCCGGCGAGGCGCCCGGACGCGCGGCGGAGTCCGGCGATTCCTCCGGCCCCACCGGTTCCGCCGGTTCCGTCGGTCCCACAGATTCCGATCGAGACTCATAGCTAGGAGGCAACGTGTCGGCCATCGTCGACGTGCGTGGTAGGGAGATCCTGGATTCCCGCGGTAACCCGACCGTGGAGGCCGACGTCCTGCTGGAATCCGGCGCCCGAGGCAGGGCTGCGGTTCCGAGCGGCGCGTCGACCGGCGTGCACGAGGCGGTCGAGCTCCGCGACGGCGATCCCTCGCGGTACATGGGCAAAGGGGTGCTCACGGCGACCGGTCACGTCAACACGACGATTCGCCAGGCGATGCTGGGATTCGAGGCCCGCGAGCAG
>Ga0114931_10003611_pt1 | contig 19532 bp, 18 predicted proteins | sample 2SBtaG_FD_89579 | JGI IMG/M metagenome (GOLD analysis project Ga0114931, IMG submission 89579) | Deep subsurface microbial communities from Kolumbo volcano to uncover new lineages of life (NeLLi) - 2SBTROV14_V59a metaG | ecosystem: Environmental > Aquatic > Marine > Volcanic | place: Kolumbo...
CCTCTCCACGATCGTCCCCACCCCCACCCAACCTTCCCCGCCGAGGAGGAGGGCTTGATCAACCGGAAAATACGCGACGCTCCCCTCCCTTAAAATACGCGACGCTCCCTCCCTTAAGGAGGATCACGGCGCGACGACCTCGACCCAAAAGCCCTCCCCCTCGATGGGGGAGGGTTGGGTGGGGGTGGGGGTGAGGATGGAGGTGGGAGTGCGGGCGGCGGGCCAGGGCGCGAGAAGCGTCGATTTGATCAAAGGATACCGGACAAAGGAGAGCGGACGCCAAGCCCGACGCGCCCGGGCCTCAACCCGCCGCGGGAAGGAGGCGCGGGCGCTGGTCCCACATCTGACCCAGGGCGCGCATGTGCTGGACCAGCAACGGGCCGTGCCTATCCCACCAGTCGGGGATCGACTTGTATTCGACGATTCGCGCCTTGCCGTTCTCGATCCGCACGACCGGCCAGTTGCCGACCAGGGCGTGGTTGATCCCGAACAGCTCCTTGCCCCACCAGCGGGCGTCGCCAAAGACGTGCTTGCCGACCCCGCCCGCCTTCATCGCCGCCAACACGGAGATGGGCTCGACCGTCCGTGCCGTCGTCACCGCCTCGCGCCACAACTCGAGGATGGCGAAATACTCCCACGACACGGCGCTCCAGGTTCCAGGGAAGCGCTTGACGTATTCGTCGAAAAATCCATTCGGGTTGGTGAAGTTGACCGTCGGGTCGTTCAGCGCCGGGTCGTCGAAGTCCGGGAATTGGAAGACGAAGCCTTCCATGAACTCGACGCTCGTCTTGTGAATCAGCTCGGAGTAATTGTCGGCCGTGCAGGAGAGGATCTGGCCCTTGAAGCCGAGCCGAAAGGCGCATTCCGTGAGCGCGTGGACGAACGGCTCGTAGGCGGTATCCCAACACAGGATATCCGGTTCGGCGCGAAGCATGCCGCGAACGATGGGCTCCACGTCATCGGTCGTGCCCGGGAACAAGACCTCCTTAACGAGATCAATTCCGGCCGCCTCGAATCCGGCCCGATAGGTGGCGATCGACGGCAGGCCCAGGGAATCCTCCTGGGCGCACAGAGCGACCGTGCGAAGGTCGGGGTTGTTCTCGTGCAGCCACTCGATGCCCGTCACGTTGTAGATCGGATGCACCTCACAGGGCGCGATCAGATAGGGCGTGTCGGGCGACAGATCGCTCGGCAGCAGGGTCGTGACGAGCACCTTGTGCTGGTTGACGAAGCCCTGCACGGCTGGAAACGTGTCGCCGCCCAGCATCATGATCAGCTTGACCCCGTCATCGAGAACCAGCTTTTTAACCCCGGCCAGGGCCTTGGCTGGTTCGTATTCGTCGTCGTAGGCGATGATCTCGACTTGGACCCGTTCGTCTCCGAGCGCGATGCCTCCGTCGGCGTTGACCCAATCGGCCCAAATTCGACACCCGTCGAGGCCTGGCCGTCCCCATGCCGAGACATCGCCGCTCAGTGGCGCCAGCACGCCGATCCGGACCTTGCGCCGCCCGCGCAGGCCGAGCGACGGCATGTGGGCCGAGACGGAAAGAACGGTGGCGTTGGTGGATCTGGTCACGGGATTCCCTTGCGCGCCCGGGCATGGATACTTGGGAGAGAGCGCAAAGAATCCGACAACCAAACGCACCCAATCCCAACCGAATTGTACGAGGTGACGATTCTTGTGTAAACAATCGTGGGGAGGGGGGCTTTGAGCGGAGGCACGGAATGCCGAAGGACGAGGCGAATCAGCCGCAACGAACCGTAACCAACATTTTTACCGCGCCCTTTCGCCCCTACGACTTGGAAGGGCCGCTACAGGACGACATCGCCTACCTGCCGCTGACCTACGACAAGGACGGCGACGGTCGGGGGGTCTACGTGATTCGCATGGCCCCGGGGGCCGAGACGATCGCCCACGCGCATCGCTTCAACGAGGACTATCTGATCATCGAGGGCGACTTGATCGAGCCCGACGGCCGGGTCCTCGGACCGGGCGACTTCGTGCACTACGAGCCGGCGACGCGTCACAACTCGCGAACCGTGACGGGATGCCTGCTCATCGGTTGCGATTGGGGCGCCGGAAGCGACCCCGCGCCGCTCCCATCGGACCCCGAGTAAATGGCCGGGAAGGGCCGGAGCCGCATCGCCACTTACATGGGCATGGGCGGTTGTCCGAGCATTCCTTGCGGTTCCTCGACAACGTCAAACCTGCCGAATAGCTCGCCGGGGACGAGGATGACAGGGAGTCGATTCGAAACCGGAATGCGATCCCCCCGGCATCGCCGCGAACCGGTGCGCGGCCATATGATGAATAAGCTATTGATTTTATTACAGTTCACAAAACACGCACCTCGCCCCGAAGTGCACAGCCTTCGGAGAAAACGGGCGAAGAGAGACGGGGAAGGGGTTGATTTCGGGCCTTCGAGGGCAGGCATGGTGCACAGGTCGGCGTCGGGAACCGCGCGAACCCTGCGGTTCCGTGGGCCGGCGGCACCACTGGAGCAAATGCGTCTCCGAGGTCATGGCGGAGGGGGTGGGATTCGAACCCACGGTACCCATAGGGTACAACGGTTTTCGAGACCGCCCCGTTCGACCACTCCGGCACCCCTCCGCGCGCCCTCGGCGAGCGCGGGGCCGCCGAGGGCGCGCGGAGATTAGCGCAGCCGGACCGGCGCGGCAAGCGAGCCGACGGGCGGCGCGCGCGGCGGCCGAGAGGGGGGCCGAAAAGCCATTGACTCCCTTTCGACGGCGGCTATAGTCGCCGCGCTCCAATACTGGCGGTCACGAGGCGACGGGCCCAATCAGAGGGCGGGTAAACTTATGTTTGCAGTGATAAAAACTGGCGGGAAGCAATATCGCGTGGCCGCCGATGACATCATCAGCGTCGAGAGACTCCCGGGCGAGACCGGCGACAAGATCGAGATCGACGAGGTCCTGATGCTCGAGGACGGCGCCGAAACCCGGATCGGCGCGCCCCGGATCGAGGGCGCCCGGGTCATGGCGACCATCGTCGATCAGGCGCGCGCGCCCAAGATCGTGGTCTTCAAGAAGCAGAGGCGCAAGAACCACCGGCGCACCAAGGGCCATCGTCAGCTTCTGACGGTGCTCCGCATCGGCGAGATCCTGCCGGCGGACGCCCAACCCAAGGCCAAGCCCAAGGCAAAGGCGGCCGTCAAGGCCCCGAGCAAGGCCGCAACCGCCAAGAAGGCGGAAGCCAAGGCCCCCGCCAAGAAGACCGAGGCCAAGAAGGCCCCCGCCAAGAAGGCGCCGGCGAAGAAGGCCACGGCGGCCAAGGACGCCAAGACCTCGCCCACGACGAAGAAATCTGCTAAGACGACGGCGTCCAAGGCCAAGGCGGCCGAATCGGGCAAGGACGCCAAGGAGAGCTAGGCATGGCACACAAGAAGGCAGGCGGCAGCTCGCGCAATGGGCGCGATTCGGCCGGGCGCCGGCTCGGCGTCAAGAAGTACGGCGGCGAGACGGTCGTCGCCGGCAACATCATCGTGCGCCAGCGCGGCACCAAGTACTACCCGGGCACCGGCGTCGGCCTCGGCCGCGACCACACGCTGTTCGCGCTGACCGACGGCGTCGTCACCTTTTCCCGCCGCGCCGGCAACCGGCCCGTCGTCTCGGTCCTGCCGCCGCACTGATCGAACCCGAGAGGCACGGCTTCTTCGGGGGGATGGGCGTCCATTCCCCCTTTTTCGTTTTGGCCCGGTTTGGCTAGGAATGGCGGCCATGAAATTTCTCGATCAGGCCAAGGTTTATATCCGCAGCGGCGACGGCGGCGCGGGCTGCCTGAGCTTCCGGCGCGAGAAGTACATCGAGTTCGGCGGCCCCGACGGCGGCAACGGCGGGCGCGGCGGCGACGTGGTCGCCGAATACGTCGAGGGCCTCAACACCCTGGTCGATTTTCGCTTTCGCCAGCATTTCAAGGCCGCCAAGGGCCGCCCGGGCGCGGGCCGCAACCGCACCGGGGCGCGCGTCGCCGACGCGGTGCTCAAGCTGCCGGCGGGGACCCAGATCTTCGCCGACGACGGCGAGACGCTGCTCGCCGACCTCACCCATCCGGGCCAGCGCGTGGTGCTCGCGCGTGGCGGCGACGGCGGCTTCGGCAACGCGCACTACAAGTCCTCGACCAACCGCGCGCCGCGCCGCGCCGACCCCGGCTGGCCCGGCGAGGAGGCCTGGATTCGCCTGCGCCTCAAGCTGATCGCCGACGTCGGCCTCGTCGGCCTGCCCAACGCGGGCAAGTCCACCTTTCTCGCGGCGGTCTCGCGCGCCCGGCCCAAGATCGCCGACTACCCGTTCACCACGCTCGACCCCCATCTCGGCGTCCTGCGCCGGGGCGACGGCGAACTGGTGATCGCCGACATCCCCGGCCTGATCGAGGGCGCGCACGAGGGCGCCGGGCTGGGCGACCGCTTCCTCGGCCATGTCGAGCGCTGCGCCGTCCTTCTCCATCTGGTCGACGGCACCGCTCCCGACATCGCCACCGACTACGCGACCGTGCGCCGCGAGATCGAGGCCTACGGCCACGGCCTCGCCGCCAAGCCGGCGCTGATCGTGCTCAACAAACGCGACGCCCTCGACGACGCGGCGCTGGCCGAGGCGCGCGCGGCGCTCGAACGGGCGGCGGGACGGGCGACGCTCGCGATCTCGGGGGCGACCGGCAAGGGCGTGGACTCGGCGGTCGGCGCGCTTTTCGCCCTGGTCCGCGACGCCCGCGAGGCCGCCCCCGCCGAGACCTCCGCCGCCGCCCCGGACGAGGTCGCCGCGCGGCGCGCGCCATGACCACGCGGCTCACGCGCGCGCGCCGGGTGGTCGTCAAGATCGGCTCGGTTCTGCTGGTCGACGAGGCGAGCGGGGCGCTTCGCCGCGAATGGCTCGCCACGCTCGCCGACGACATCGCCGCCATGCGCGCGCGCGGCCAGGAGGTGATGGTCGTCTCCTCGGGCGCGATCGCGCTCGGCCGCCACCGGCTCGGGCTGGCGGCGCGCCGCCGCGCCCGGCTCGAGGAGAACCAAGCCGCCGCCGCCTGCGGCCAGATCCGGCTCGCCCATGCCTACGAGGAAACGCTCGCCCGCCACGGCATCGCCGCGGCGCAGCTTCTCGTCACCCTCGGCGACACCGAGGAGCGGCGCCGCTACCTCAACGCGCGGGCGACCGTGAACGCGCTGCTGCGCCTCGGCGCGGTGCCGGTCATCAACGAGAACGACACGGTCGCCACCGCCGAGATCCGCTACGGCGACAACGACCGCCTCGCCGCCCGGGTCGCCGCCATGACCAGCGCCGACGCCCTGGTTCTTTTGTCGGACATCGACGGCCTCTATACCGCCGACCCGCGCGCCGACGCCGACGCGCGGCCGATCCCCGAGGTCGTCGCGATTACGCCCGAGATCGAGGCCATGGCCGGCGAGCCCAACCCGGGCTACGGCTCGGGCGGCATGGTGACCAAGCTGATCGCGGCGCGCGTCGCGACCGATGCCGGCTGCCACATGGTGATCGTCGACGGCCGGCGGCTCGGCCCAATTTCGGCGATCGAGGCGGGCGCGCCCTGCACCTGGTTCGTCGCCTCGAGCAATCCGCGCGCCGCGCGCAAGCAGTGGATCGCCGGCAGCCTCAAGCCCGCCGGCCGCCTGATCGTCGACGCGGGCGCGCTGGCGGCGCTCGCCGCCGGCAAGAGCCTGCTGCCCGCGGGCGTGATCGCGGTCGAGGGCGCGTTCTCGCGGGGCGACGCGGTGAGCGTCTGCGACCGCGACGGAAACGAGGCGGCGCGCGGGCTTTCGGCCTATTCGGCGGCCGACGCGCGGCGCATCGCGGGCTACAAAAGCCGTGAAATAGAACGGCTTCTCGGCTACCGTGGACGCGAGGAAATGATCCACCGCGACGATCTCGTGGTGCTCTAGGGGGAACGATGACGACGCTCCATCCGGCGACGCGCGCGGCCGACGCTCCCGGCGAGGCTCCAAGCGAGACGCCCGAAGCGACGATGGCGGCGCTCGGCCGGGCCGCCCGCGAGGCCGCGCGGGCGCTGGCGCGCGCCGAGACCGCGACCAAGAACGCGGCGCTCGCCGCCGCCGCCGCCGCGATTCGCGCCCGCGCGCCGGCGATCCTCGAAGCCAACGCCCGCGACCTGGCGGCGGCGCGGACGCGCGGGCTCAAGGGCGCGCTCATCGACCGGCTCGAGCTCACCGACGCGCGGATCGAGGCGATGGCCCGGGGGCTCGAGGACATCGCCGCGCTCGACGATCCGGTGGGCGCCGTGATGGCCGAATGGACGCGCCCCAACGGGCTCGTCATCCGTCGGCTGCGGACGCCACTAGGGGTCATCGGCGTGATCTACGAATCGCGCCCCAACGTCACCGCCGACGCCGGCGGGCTGTGCCTCAAGGCGGGCAACGCCGTGATCCTGCGCGGCGGCTCGGAAAGCTTCCAGTCCTCGACCGCGATCGCCGAGTGCCTGAGCGAGGGGCTCGCCCGCGCCTGCCTGCCTCCGGGCTGCATCCAGATGGTGCCGACCCGCGACCGCGCCGCCGTCGGCGCGATGCTGCGCATGGCGGGCGTCATCGACGTGATCGTGCCGCGCGGCGGGCGCGGGCTGATCGAGCGGGTCAACGCCGAAAGCCGGGTTCCCGTGTTCAGTCACCTCGACGGCAACTGCCATACCTATGTCCACGCGGCGGCCGATGTCGGGATGGCGCGCGACATCGTGTTCAACGCCAAGATGCGGCGCACCGGCATCTGCGGCGCGACCGAGACCCTGCTGATCGACGCCGAGGTCGCCGACGCCATGCTGCCCGCCATCCTCGCGCCCCTGTTCGAGGCCGGCTGCGAGTTCCGGGGCGACGCGCGCGCCCGCGCCGTAGACCCGCGCATTCGCCCGGCGAGCGAGGAGGACTGGGCGACCGAGTACCTCGACAGCATCCTCGCGCTCCGCGTGGTCGACGGGATCGACGACGCGATCGCGCATATCGAGCGCTACGGCTCGCACCACACCGAGGCGATCGTCACCGCCGACGAGGCCGCCGCGCGCCGCTTCCTCGACCGGGTCGACAGCGCCATCGTGCTGCACAATGCCTCGACCCAGTACGCCGACGGCGGCGAGTTCGGCATGGGGGCCGAGATCGGCATCTCGACCGGGCGGCTGCACGCGCGCGGCCCGGTCGGCGTCGAGCAGCTCACCAGCTTCAAATACGTGGTGCGCGGCGACGGGCAGGTCCGGCCCTGAGCGCGGCGATCGAGGCGCTTCCGAGTTCCTGGCGCGGCCGGCGCCGGGTGGGGCTACTCGGCGGCTCGTTCAACCCGGCCCATGACGGCCATCGCCACGTCAGCCTGATCGCGCTCAAGGCGCTGGCGCTCGACGAGGTCTGGTGGCTGGTCTCTCCCCGGAACCCGCTCAAGCCCGCCGCCGGCATGGCGCCGCTCGAACGCCGGCTGGCCGAGGCCCGGGTCGTGGCGCGCCATCCGCGCATCCGGGTCACCGATATCGAGGCCCGGCTCGGCACCCGCTACACGGTCGACGGCCTGCGCGCGCTCAAGACCCGGTTCCCGCGCCACGCCTTCGTCTGGCTGATGGGCGCCGACAATCTCGCCGAGATCCCCCGCTGGCGCGACTGGGAGACGATCTTCGCGCTCGTCCCCATTGCCGTCATCGACCGGCCCACCTATTCTTATAAGGCGTTGGCCGGCCGGGCCGCGCGGCGCTTCGGACGCGCCCGGCTGGCGGCGCGCGACGCCCGCGCTCTGGCCTCTCGCCGTCCGCCCGCGTGGATTTTCCTACGCGCGCGATTGCATCCGGCCTCGGCGACGGCGATTCGCCGCGCCCGACGGGAAGGCGACGGGTGGGCGCAACGGGGTTCGCCGGATCATGGTTAACCGGTCTATAATCCCTCGGGCGTATCCTTCGCGCATGCCGGACCGGCGGCGATGGAGAAACCGTCGAGCTTGACGCGCCGCCTTTCATGGTTCAAGGCATGCCCGTGGAAACGGCTTTTCGAGTTCACCGGAACAAGGAGTGGCAGACAATATCTAGCAGCGACGCAGGTCGACCAGCGACGTCGGCTCTTCTGGCCCTGGTCAGGGATACGCTGGCCGAGGGGCTGGCCGAAGACGTCACCGTCATCGATCTCGGCGGCAAGACGTCGATCGCGGATTACATGGTCATCGCATCCGGGCGCTCGGCCCGGCAGATCGGGGCTCTCGCCGAGAACCTCGTCCGCGCCATCAAGAAAGAGGGCGGCGGACCGCCCGGCATCGAGGGGCTCGCCCGCGGCGAATGTGTGCTGATCGACGCCGGCGACGTGATCGTGCATTTGTTCTGGCCCGAGATCCGCGCCTTCTACAACCTCGAGAAGATGTGGGCCGTGGCCGTCCCCGAACCCTCCGCCAGGATCGAGACGGGTGCCGCGACCGCCTGAGCCGGCTTCGGCCGGCCGCTACCTTTGGGAAACCCTTGGCCATGTATAACGGGCGCATGAAACCGCAGCGACCCTTGCGTCCGGTTGTCCTGTGCGTGCTCGACGGCTGGGGCCATCGCGCCGCCGCCCGCGACAACGCCATCGCCCGGGCGCGGACGCCGGTCTGGGACGGATTGCTCGCGCGCGGCCCCCACGGCCTGCTCGAAGCCTCGAACGGCGACGTCGGCCTGCCCGAGGGGCAGATGGGCAACTCCGAGGTCGGGCACATGAACCTGGGCGCCGGGCGGGTGGTGATGCAGGATCTGCCACGCATCGACCGGGCGCTGGCCGACGGCTCGCTGGCCGCCAATCCGACGCTCCGCGAGGCGATCGAGAAGGTCCGGGCGCGCGGCGGGCGAATCCATCTTTGCGGGCTGATGTCGCCGGGCGGCGTGCATAGCCACCAGCGCCATATCGCGGCGCTCGCCCGGATCGTCGCCGAGGCCGGGGTTCCGGTCGCGGTTCACGCCTTTCTCGACGGCCGCGACACGCCGCCCCGAAGCGCGCGCGACTATCTTCGCGCGTTCGCCCGCGCGCTCGGCGAACGGACCGACGCGCGCGTCGCCAGCGTCTGCGGGCGCTACTACGCCATGGACCGCGACAAGCGCTGGGACCGGGTGGCGCGGGCCTATGATCTTCTGGTCCGGGGGCGGGGCGAGCGCGCGTCGGACGCGGACGCGGCGATCGCGGCGGCCTACGGGCGCGGCGAGACCGACGAGTTCGTCCTGCCGACCGCGATCGGCGATTACGACGGCATGCGCGACGGCGACGGGCTCGTGGTCGCCAATTTCCGCGCCGACCGGGTCCGCGAGATCCTGGCGGCGCTGCTCGATCCCGACTTCGACGGCTTCGAGCGGGCGGCGCGCGTCGATTTCGCCGCCGCCTGCGGCCTGACCCGGTATTCGACGGCGCTCGACCGCTTCCTCGGCACCCTGTTCCCGCCCGAAAGCCTGACCGGAATCCTGGGCGAGGTGATCGCCAACGCGGGGCTGACCCAGCTCCATATCGCCGAGACCGAGAAATACGCCCATGTCACCTTCTTCTTCAACGGCGGACGCGAGGAGCCCTTCCCCGGCGAGGAGCGCATTCTCGTCCCCTCGCCCAAGGTCGCGACCTACGATCTCAAGCCCGAAATGTCGGCCTTCGAGGTGACCGACCGGCTGGTCGCCGCGATCGAGGGCGGCGGCTTCGACTTCGTCGTGGTCAACTACGCCAACGGCGACATGGTCGGCCATACCGGCGATCTCGACGCCGCCGTCCGCGCGGTCGAGACGATCGACGCCTGCCTCGGCCGGCTGGTCGCCGCGGTCGAGGCGGCGGGCGGCGCGCTGCTGATCACCGCCGACCACGGCAACGCCGAGATGATGCACGACCCGGCGACCGGACAGCCCCATACCGCGCATACCTCGAACCCGGTGCCGCTGGTGCTGGCCGGCGCGGCCGCCGGCGTGGCACGCCTGGCCGACGGACGGCTCGCCGACGTGGCGCCCACGGTGCTCGCCCTCATGGGGCTCGCCCAGCCACCCGAGATGACCGGCCACAGCCTGCTGATCGGCGCCGAAAGCACGGCCGCCGAGGCGGCCGCCGCCGATCGCCATGTTCGCGCCTGACATGGGGTGCGCCATGGGACGCGCGGGAACCGTCGCGACGCTGGCGGTCGCGCTCGCCGCGCCGCTTGGCCTGATGGCCGCCGGGGCCGCGCGCCCGGCGCTCGCCGGATCGCGCGAAATCAACCTCAAGCTCGAAACCCTCCAGCGCGAGATCGCCGAGGGCCGCGACCGCGAAACCGCGCTGGGCTCGAAGGCGGCGAGCATCGCCCGCGAGATGGAGGCGCTGCGCGCGAGCCTGGTGACGACCGCGCGCGCGATCCAGACCCACGAGGCGCGGCTGACGGCGATCGAGCTTCGGCTCGTCGCGCTCGACGCCGAGGAGGCCGAGAAGGCGGACGCGCTCGCGCGCCGGCGCGAAACCCTGGGCGCGATGCTGGGGGCGCTCGAACGCCTGGGCCGCCGCCCGCCCGAGGCGATGATCGCCTCGCCCGCGTCGCCGAGCGAGACGATCCGCGCCAGCCTCCTGCTCGCCAGCGCCGTGCCGACGATCGACGCGCAGGCCCGCGCGCTGCGCGGCGAGCTCGCGAGCCTCGGCGAGCTGCGCCGGCGGATCGCGCTCGAACGCACGCGCATCGAGACCACCAGCGCCGAGCTCGCGGCCGAGAAGAAGCGAATCGCCCGCCTGCTGGCGCGCAAGACCCGGCTTCAGGACCGGACGCGCGCCGAGCGCCGCGCCGAGGAAAAACGCGTGGCGCGGCTCGCGAGCAAGGCGAACAGCCTGCGCGATCTTCTGGAAAAGCTCTCGACCGCGGCGCTCGCACCGCCGCCACCGCCCCCGGCGGCCGACAAGCCGGCGCCGCCCGAACCCGAGCGCGCCGCCCCCGGCGCGCCGCCGTCGCCCGACGATCCGCTCGCGCTCGGCGGGGCGACCAGCTCGTTCACCGCGGCGCGCGGCACGCTCCCCCTGCCGGTGCAGGGACGCCTGGTGCGGCTGTTCGGCGAGCGCCGATCGGACGGGACTTTCGACAAGGGACTCACCATCGAGACGCGGCCGGGCGCGCAGGTCGTGACCCCTTATGACGGCCGGGTCGTCTTCGCCGGGCCGTTCCGCGGCTATGGCCAACTCTTGATCCTAGAACATGGCGAGGGATATCATATGCTATTGGCAGGCTTTGCCCGTATCGACACTCGTCTCGGCCAGTGGTTGCTGGCCGGGGAGCCCGTGGGCGTGATGGGGCCGGGAGGCCACGGCAAACCGGCGCTTTATGTGGAGCTCCGCCGCAACGGCGAAGCAATCAATTTGCTCCCTTGGCTTGCGACCAGCACAGGAAAGGTCAGTGGCTAATGCGTAGAGTCGTGCTCGGCGGTATTGCCGCCATCGCCCTGTTCGCGACGCCCGGCATGGCCGGGGCCGCGGGTTCGGAAACCTATCGTCAGCTCAACCTGTTCGGCGACGTCTTCGAGCGCGTGCGCGCCGACTACGTCGAGGAGGTCAGCGACAACAAGCTCATCGAGGCCGCGATCAACGGCATGCTGAGCTCGCTCGATCCCCATTCGAGCTATCTCAACGCCCAGCGGTTCGAGGACATGCAGGTCCAGACCAAGGGCGAGTTCGGCGGCCTCGGCATCGAGGTCACCATGGAGAACGGGCTCGTCAAGGTGGTCTCGCCGATCGACGACACGCCCGCGTTTCGCGCCGGGCTCCAGGCGGGCGACTACATCACCCGCCTCGACGGCGAGCAGGTGATGGGGCTCACCCTTTCGGAGGCGGTCGAGCGGATGCGCGGCCCGGTCGGCAGCGACATCTCGCTGACCATCCGCCGCAAGGGCGTGGAAGCGCCGATCGAGGTCAAGATCACGCGCGCCGTCATCAAGATCCGCTCGGTGCGCGGCCGGGTCGAGGAGGACGCAGCCTATCTCCGCATCACCTCGTTCACCGAACAGACCGATCGCGAGCTCAAGCGTACCTTCGAGAAGGTGTCCGATGAGCTCGGCGACCGCATGACCGGGGTCATCATCGATTTGCGCAACAACCCAGGTGGCCTTCTCGACCAGGCGGTCGCGGTTTCGGACGCGTTCCTCGACAAGGGCGAGATCGTCTCGACGCGGGGACGACGGCCGGACAGCATCCAGCGATTCAACGCCCGACCGGGCGATCTCGCCCAGGGGCGGCCGATCATCGTCATCATCAACGGCGGCTCGGCCTCGGCGTCCGAGATCGTCGCCGGCGCCCTTCAGGACCACCGTCGGGCGCTGATCCTGGGCACGCGCTCGTTCGGCAAGGGCTCGGTGCAGACGATCATCCCGCTTTCGGGCCATGGCGCAATCCGGCTGACGACGGCGCGCTACTACACGCCGTCGGGCCGGTCGATCCAGGCCAAGGGAATCGAGCCCGACATCGTCGTCGAGCGCGCCCGCATCGAGAAGGCCGACGAGCAGGCGCAGACGCGCAACGAGGCCTCGCTGCGCAACCGGCTGCCCAGCGAGGATGAACTCAACGGCAAGAAGGGCGACGCCAAGGACGACGCCAACAACGGCCGTACCGAGAACGCCAAGAAGGACTATCAGCTCGCCCGCGCGGTCGATCTTCTGCACGGCATCGCGCTGTTCAACAGCCGCTTCGTCAACTGACGGCGCGGGGCGCCGGGCCGGGGGCATGAACGGCCGGGACGCGAGGGGCCAGCCGCGCGCGGGAAACCATCGCGCGCCGCGCCTTGGCGCGCCCGGCGCGCTCGCCGCGTTCGTCCTGATGGCCGCCCTGGGCGCGGCGGCCTGGATCGGCGCCAAGCCGTCGCCGCCGCCCCCCCGGGTGGTGCTCGCCTTCAACCCGACGATCGAGGCCCGGATCGAGACCGCCACCGCGCCGACCGCGACCCCGAAAACCGCCCCCGAAGCCGTCGCGACCGACGCGGCGCCTTCCGAGCCCCTCGGAGAAGCGCCGCCGGAGGACGTCGCGACGGCCGCGCCCACGCCCGAGGCGGGCGCGGATCTCGCCTCCAACTTGGCGCCCGACCTGGCCGAGGCATCCCTGGCCGATGCGACCCTGGCCGAAACGGGGCTCGCCTCGGCCGCCCCCGAGCCGACGATCGAGCGGGAGGTGATCGAGGCCCCGCCTCTTCCCGCCGTGCCCCAGCCGGCGACCGCCGGGGCGCCGCTCGCCGGCGCAGCGCCGGCAAGCGTCCCCGCCGCTCCCGAGACCTCGACGACAACCGCCGAAATTCCGCCGCCGCCCGCCGTCGATGGCGAAACCGGGCGCGTGTTCGCGCGCGCCCCCGAGCCCCTTCCGGAGCCCGCGCCCGGGATCGCCGACGCGGTCGCGCCGGCCGAGCCCGTCGCCGCGCCCGCGCCGGTCGTCGCCACCGCGCCCGCCGCCGCGCCGCCCCCCATCGCGTCCGACACGCCACCGTCGCTCGCCCCGGTCGAGGCGAAGACCCCGTCCCTCCCCGCGCCCACGCCGCGACCGGCGACCGCCGAAGCGCCGGCGGCGGCGCCCGAAAACGAAAAGGCCGCCACGCCATGGGCGGCGCCCAAGATCGTCGCGGCGGCGATCGAGCCCACCGCGCAATCGGCGCCGCCTCCCGCGCCCGCGCCGGCGACCGAGCCCGCGCGCGCCGAGATCGCCGCCGAGGCGCCGGTCGCCGACGCCGTCGAGAGCGAAGCGCCGCCCGCGCCGCGCCCCATGCCCACGGCGGTCGCGGCGAGCCGGATTCCCGCGCCCGGCAAGGGGAGCGACGAGACGACGCCGACACCCGAGCCCGACGCCCCCGCCGGGCTCGCGCTGCTGCCCGAGGCCGCGGTGGCCGAGCCCGGGATCGCGCCCGCGCCGATCCTCGTCCCCGAGACGGCCGCCACGCCCCCCGAAGCCGCGCCGCCGCCCGCCACGCCGACGACGAAGCCCACCGCGCCCCGGAAACTCGCCTTCGCCAAGCCGTTCCCCAAGCCGACCTCCACGCCCGAGAAGGCCGCGAAGGCGCGCCCCATGATCGCGGTGGTGCTGACGCGTCTCGGCCTCGGCCCCGCAGCGACCGCCGCCGCGCTTCGCCTGCCGAGCGGCGTGACCCTCGCGTTCGCGTCCTACGCCCGCGATCTTCAGGCGCAGATCGACCGCGCGCGCGCCAGCGGCCACGAGGTGCTGCTCGATCTGCCGATGGAGCCGATGCGCTACCCCGCGATCGACCCCGGGCCGCGCGCACTGCTGGTCTCGCTTTCGAGCGTTGAGATCCTCGATCGGCTCGATTGGCATCTCGGCCGCGCGACCGGCTATACCGGCGTGACCCATGACATGGGCTCGCGCTTCACCGCCTCGCGCGACGCGCTGCGCCCGGTGCTCGCCGCGATCAAGGCGCGCGGTCTCTACTTCCTCGACAGCCGCACGTCGAGCCGCAGCCAGGGCGTCAAGCTCGCCTCGGCCATGGGGCTTCGCTTCGCGGCCAACGACCGCTTCCTCGACGCCCAGGCCTCGCGCGAGGCGATCGAGGGCCGGCTCGCCGAGATCGAGCGCATCGCGCGACGACGCGGCTTCGCGGTCGCGGTCGGCCATCCCTTCCGGTCATGCTCGACCGCATCGCCGCCTGGCTGCCGACGCTCGAGGAAAAGGGGCTGAGGCTCGTCCCCCTTGGCGAGGTGATTGCCCGGCGAGGCGCGAAGTGAGCGACAAGGCCGCGCCGCGCCCCTATCGCTCGGGAGTCGGCATCATGCTGATCGACGGCGCGGGCCGGGTGTTCGCCGGGCGCCGCCTAGACAGCCCCGACGCCTGGCAGATGCCGCAAGGCGGCATCGACCCGGGGGAAAGCCCGCGCGCGGCGGCGCGGCGCGAGCTCGCCGAGGAGATCGGCACCGACCGCGCCGAGATCCTGGCCGAAAGCCTCGACTGGCTCGCCTACGACCTGCCGCCCGCGCTCGCCGCCAAGGTCTGGGGCGGGCGGTTTCGCGGCCAGCGCCAGAAATGGTTCGCCATGCGCTTCACGGGCTCGGACGCGGACATCGCCCTCGACACCGCGCACCCCGAGTTCGACGCCTGGCGCTGGATGACCGCCAACGACCTGCTCGACGCGATCGTGCCGTTCAAGCGCGCGCTCTACGCCGCCGTGATCGACGAGTTCCGCCGCTTCTTGAAATAAGGTTTCTCTATCCTGAGAGAAACCGACTCTTTCAGACCGGCGTGGCTTCGAGGCGGCGCACCCGGCGGCGCATCAGCCACCAGCCCATGGCGACGGCCGCGCGAGCGAGCCCGCCTTGGGGGCGCAGGCCGACCGCCTTCAACACCATGCCGAGGCCGCGCCGGACGTGATCGTAACGATAAAGCGGCAGTGCCCGGCGTTCGTATTCGCGGGTGAAGCGCGCCCGCTCGTAGTCCCGGGTCTCGCCCGCGCCGCAGTAATAGGCGAAGGCGAGCTCGTCGTCCTCGCTCTCGGCGAGCCGGCCGAGCGCCACCTTGAGCCGCGCGAGCAGCGCCACGCCCTCGCTGTCCTGATAGCGCCGCAGATGGGTCAGGAACAGCTTGTAGTGGCGGAACTCGTCGCCCGCGATGCGGTGGCAGATTTCCCGGAGCGCCGGCTCGCGGACCGCGTCGCGAAGCGCGCTGTAATACGACGAGGTGCCGACCTCGACCACGCAGCGGGCGATCAACTCGCCGGTGCGCGAGCCGCGCACCGATTCGCGCGCATCCGGCGGCACCTGCTGGTAGCCCTCGACGAAGCGCTTGAAGGCGGCGTCGAAGTCGAAGCCCGGATCGGCGATCTCGGCCCAGCGGCGCAGCGCGAGGCCGTGCTGGATCTCCTCCCCGGCCCAGTCGCGGGCGGCGGCCTGGAAGGCCGGATCGTCAGCGAACACATTGCAAAGGTAGTCCGCGTATTCGGCCGAGTTGTACTCGACCATGGCGGCGGCCTTGACGATCTTGACGATCTCGGGGTCGGCCTCGTCCGCCACGAACCGGTCCCAGGAAATGTCGTCGAGTGTCCAGCGCGCCATGCGCGTTCTCCGCTTGTCGTCGGTCTCCCTATTCAGGAATAAAGCGCCCGAGGCATCGGGATCAAGCCAGACGACGGGAAACGGTTCAGCCGGCCGCAGCCAACATCGCCTCGAAAACGGCGATTTCGTCCTCGGCCCGGCGGCGCTCGTCGTCGGTATCGGCGTCGGCGAGATCGTCACGGGCGGCCTTGAGCCGCGCCTCGACCCGGGCGCGGTCGATCTCCTCGACCGGCAGGGCCTCGTGCGAGAGCACGGTGCAGCCTTCCCCGTTGACCTCGGCGAAGCCGCCGGCGACGAACAGGCGGCGGTCGATGTCGCCGCCCTGATAGACGTTGACCACTCCCGGCCGCACGGTCGAGATGAAGGGCGCGTGCCCCGGCAGCACGCCGAAGTCGCCCTCGCGCCCGGGCACGACGACCATGTCGGCGTCGACCGAGATGACGAGCGCCTCGGGCGAGGCGAGCTCGAAGGCGACCTTGCCGTCGGCCATCATCCGGTCCCCTACGCGGCTTCGGCGGCCATGCGCTTGGCCTTCTCGACCGCTTCCTCGATGGTGCCGACCATATAGAAGGCGGCCTCGGGAAGATCGTCGTACTCGCCGGCGCAGATCGCCTTGAAGGCGGAGATCGTATCGGCGAGGTTGACGAACACGCCCGGCGTGCCCGTGAAGACCTCGGCGACGTGGAAGGGCTGCGACAGGAAGCGCTGGATCTTGCGCGCGCGCGCGACCGTCAGCTTGTCCTCCTCCGACAGCTCGTCCATGCCCAGGATCGCGATGATGTCCTGAAGCGACTTGTAGGTCTGAAGGATGCGCTGCACCTCGCGCGCGATCTCGTAATGCTCCTCGCCGACGATCCGCGGATCGAGCATGCGCGAGGTCGAGTCGAGCGGGTCGACCGCCGGGTAGATGCCGAGCTCGGCGATCTGGCGGCTGAGCACCGTGGTCGCGTCGAGATGCGAGAACGAGGTCGCCGGCGCCGGGTCGGTCAGGTCGTCGGCCGGCACGTAGATCGCCTGGACCGAGGTGATCGAGCCCTTGGTCGTCGAGGTGATCCGCTCCTGAAGAATGCCCATGTCGGTGGCGAGCGTCGGCTGATAGCCCACCGCGCTCGGAATCCGGCCGAGAAGCGCCGAGACCTCGGAGCCCGCCTGGGTGAAGCGGAAGATGTTGTCGATGAACAGGAGCACGTCCTGGCCCTCCTCGTCGCGGAAGTATTCCGCGAGCGTAAGGCCGGAAAGCCCGACCCGGGCGCGCGCCCCCGGGGGCTCGTTCATCTGGCCGTAGACCAGCGCCGCCTTGGAGTTGTCGCCCTTGAGGTCGATCACCCCCGATTCGATCATCTCGTGATAGAGGTCGTTGCCCTCGCGGGTCCGCTCGCCGACGCCGGCGAACACCGAATAGCCGCCGTGCGCCTTGGCGATGTTGTTGATCAATTCCATGATGATGACGATCTTGCCGACGCCGGCGCCGCCGAACAGGCCGATCTTGCCGCCCTTGGCGTAGGGCGCGAGAAGATCGACCACCTTGATGCCCGTGATCAGGATCTCGGCCTCGGTCGACTGGTCGGTGAACGCCGGCGCGGGGGCGTGGATCGGCGCGCGGCGCTTGGCGTTGACCGGGCCGCGTTCGTCGACCGGCTCGCCGACGACGTTGATGATGCGCCCGAGCGTCTCGGGCCCCACCGGCACGCTGATCGGGGCGCCGGTATCGACCGCCTCCTGGTCGCGCACGAGGCCATCGGTGGTATCCATGGCGACCGTGCGCACGGTCGATTCGCCCAGATGCTGAGCGACCTCGAGCACCAGCCGCCCGCCCCCGTGCTCGACGTGAAGCGCGTTCAGGATGGCCGGCAGATCGCCCTCGAACTTCACGTCGACGACGGCCCCGATGACCTGGGTGATCTTTCCGACGGCGTTCTTCATCTGGTCGCTCCCGTGGGCTTTGCGTTGCTGTCGTTGACGAGGGTCACAGCGCTTCCGCGCCGGTGACGATCTCGATCAGTTCCTTGGTGATGGCGGCCTGGCGCGTGCGGTTGTAGTGCAGCGTCAGCCGGTCGATCATTTCACCCGCGTTGCGGGTCGCGTTGTCCATGGCGGTCATGCGCGCCGCCTGCTCGCCGGCCGCGCTTTCGAGCAGCGCGCGGAAGATCTGCACCGCGAGGTTGCGCGGCAGTAGATCGGCGAGGATCTCGGCCTCGTCGGGCTCGTACTCGTAGATCGCCCGCGCGCCCGAGGCCGCCGCCGTCACGTCCTCGCCGTCGTCCGGCGTCGCGAAGGGGATGAGCTGCTGGACCGTCACTTCCTGGCTGATGACCGACTTGAAACGGTTGAAGAAGACGGTGCAGACGTCGAACTTGTCGTCGTCGTAGAGCGCCACCAGCCGCTCGGCCACGCTCATCGCCTTGTCGAAGCCGAGGCCGCCCCGGTCCATGTCCTCGATGGTGTCGATGATCCGGTCGCCATGGTCGCGCTTGAGCTGATCGCGACCCTTGCGCCCGATGCATAGGATCTCGACCTCGCGGCCGTCGGCGAGCAGCTCGGCGATGCGGGCCTTGGCGACGCGCACGATCGAGGTATTGAACCCGCCGCAGAGCCCGCGGTCCGAGGTCGCGACGACAATCAAATGCCGCCGGTCGGCGCCGGTGCCCGCCAGCATGCGAGGGGCGTTGGTGGCGCTGGCGACGCTCGCGGCGATCGCGCGCAGCATCCGGTCCATGCGGTCGGCGTAGGGGCGCGCGTTCTCGGCATGCTCCTGGGCGCGGCGCAGCTTGGACGCCGCGACCATCTTCATCGCCTTGGTGATCTTCTGCGTCGACTTGACGCTGTTGATCCGGACGCGGAGCGATTTGAGGCTGGGCATGCCGGGCGGGCCTCGCGGGGTTGGCGATACGTCGGTTCAGGCGAAGGTCTTGGCGAAACCGTCGAGCACGGACTTGAGCCGGCCGTCGAGTTCGTCGGTCAGCTCGCCCGTCTCGCGGATCGCGTCGAGCAGGTCGGCGTGCTTGTCGCGCACCTCGTCGAGAAGCTCGCTCTCGAAGCGCGTGATGTCGCGCACCTCGAGGGCGTCGAGATAGCCGCGCACGCCGGCATAGATCGCGATCACCTGCTGCTCGACCGGGATCGGCGTGTACTGCGGCTGCTTGAGCAGCTCGGTCAGTCGCGCGCCGCGGTTCAGCAGCCGCTGGGTCGCGGCGTCGAGGTCGGAGCCGAACTGGGCGAAGGCCGCCATTTCGCGGTACTGGGCGAGCTCGAGCTTGATCGAGCCGGCGACCTGCTTCATGGCCTTGATCTGCGCCGCCGAGCCGACCCGGCTGACCGAAAGGCCGACGTTGATCGCCGGGCGAATGCCTTGATAGAACAGATCGGTCTCGAGGAAGATCTGGCCGTCGGTGATCGAGATCACGTTGGTCGGAATATAGGCCGACACGTCGCCCGCCTGGGTCTCGATGACCGGCAGCGCGGTCAGCGAGCCCGAGCCGAAGTCCGGGTTCATCTTGGCGGCGCGCTCGAGCAGGCGCGAGTGGAGATAGAACACGTCGCCCGGGAACGCCTC
>Ga0114931_10003612_pt1 | contig 19528 bp, 8 predicted proteins | sample 2SBtaG_FD_89579 | JGI IMG/M metagenome (GOLD analysis project Ga0114931, IMG submission 89579) | Deep subsurface microbial communities from Kolumbo volcano to uncover new lineages of life (NeLLi) - 2SBTROV14_V59a metaG | ecosystem: Environmental > Aquatic > Marine > Volcanic | place: Kolumbo...
ACTATATATTGAAGTATGTATAATATTTTGCCCGAAAAACGTATTCAGGCTAAAAATAAAGCTAATTATAGTAGAAAATATATAAGTTTTACCCGGCATTCCTTTGATATCATTATTTTTATCAAGATTTTAGCTTTAAGTATTTTGATTAAAATGATACTACAATATTACAAAAATCTGTCAAAAAAACAATTTTTTTTAATGGTTCTTCACGTTTCAATGTTAAATAAATCTCATGTTAAATTAAGAAACCATTAACTATATATCTGATTATCACTTTATTTATGATTTTGATAATAATGTATTTAACCGATACCTGTCTGATTTCCGAACCCAGGACTTTAAACGATTGAAACAAGAAGAAGGTTACAGGGACAAAAAAGCTGACAATCCTGGAAAACAAACCGATTCGGTTTACATATCTTTTTATTTCCGGAAGATTCTATTTGTCCCCCCATCAATTTGAACCATGTAAATATCCGGTCTGCTTCCTTCAGGTGTTTTATAACTGCTAATGACCTTTTCTTCAAATTCTGAAAGATGTGATTTCATGACAAGGTTAAGGGTACAGCCCCCAAAACCGCCGCCCATCATCCGTGCTCCCAAAACACCCCCGGTTTCCTGTGCAATATCAACCAGCCGGTCCAATTCAGGACAACTGACATCATATTCATTTTGCAATCCCTGATGTGAAGCATACATTAATCGTCCGAATGTGTCAAGATCATGATTTTTAAGGGCATCACAGGCCTTCTGAACTCGTTCATTTTCACGGATCACATAGTTACACCTTTTGTAAATAACCGAATCCAAATCCTTTTTATGTTCATCAATCAACTCACGGTTGACATCACGCAATGCCCTTATGTGATCATCGTACTTTTTCAAAGCCCGAATACCGGCAGCGCACTCTTGTCTTCGCTTATTATATTCCGAAGCAGCCAAAGCGTGTTTTACTCCCGTGTTGACCATAACCAGGTTGTATTCATCCATGTTTAACGGAATATAACGATACTCCAGGCTACGGCAATCCAGATGTATTGCCTGACCTTTCCGTCCGTTCATCACCGCAAACTGATCCATAATCCCGCAATGAACTTCTGCAAATTCATGCTCTGCCTGTTGGGATAATTTTACCATTTTAAGTGTAGAATATCCAAACTGAAAAATGTCGTTCAGGGCATAAGCCATTCCTGTTTCAATAGCGGCAGATGATGACATCCCCGCCCCAATCGGTATATTTCCTCCAAAAACACAATCGAAGCCGGGTACAGGATGGTTGTTTTTTTCAAACTGTGCCACAACACCCAATAAATAATTTACCCAGTGGACTTTAGCAGGCTTTAATCTGCCTGTTTTTTGAACGAACTGTTCATCAAAGTCTTGTGCATAAAAATGATATTCGCGTTTGTTGTTTGGTTTTACTGCAAACCAAACAGCTTTGTCAATGGCTGCCGGCAGTACAAAACCATCATTGTAATCGGTATGCTCACCAATCAGGTTAATCCTTCCGGGTGACCTGAACAGATAAGGATTTTTCCCAAATATTCTTTCAAAATTGTTTTTTATGTCATTAATCATATAAACTAATTCTTAACAAATTGCCAAATAAGCACATTTCCGGTTATCTGCATATTCAGAACACCGCAAATTAAAAAATTATCCATTAGATTTGGGCATTCAAAAAATTTAAAGACCATGAAGAAAATCACATTTAGTTTTGTTTTTATTTTAATTTCAATCGTTTATTTGGTTCCGGTTTTGGGACAGGATACCGATTCTTTACTGTCAGATAAAACATTCTCAGGCATTAAGTTAAGAAGCATTGGACCCGCATTTATGTCGGGAAGAATAGCTGATATTGCCATTGATCCTGTGGATAACAATATCTGGTATGTTGCTGCCGGTTCAGGTGGCGTATGGAAGACAAATAATGCGGGCATAACGTGGAAAGCCATCTTCGAACATCAACCGGTTTATTCCATTGGTTGCCTGACTATTGACCCCAATAATCACCATGTAATATGGGTAGGTAGCGGTGAAAATGTAGGTGGACGCCACGTTGGCTATGGTGACGGGGTTTACAAAAGTACCGATGACGGAGAACATTGGCAAAATATGGGCCTGAAAGGATCGCAGCACATTTCAAAAATCATCATCCACCCTCGTAACCCTGACATCATTTGGTTGGCCGCACAGGGTCCTTTATGGAATAAGGGTGGTGAAAGAGGTTTATATAAATCAGTTGATGGTGGAAAAACCTGGAAGAAAGTATTGGGTGATGAAGAATGGACAGGAGTAACCGACATCGCCATTGATCCCCGTAATCCAGATATGATGTATGCAGCCACCTGGCAGCGTCACCGTGATGTGGCTGCCTATATGGGTGGTGGTCCGGGCAGCGGACTGTACCGTTCCAAAGATGGTGGTGAAACCTGGGAAAGATTGAAAAATGGCCTTCCTTCAGGCAATATCGGAAAAATCGGATTGGCCGTATCCCCACAGAAACCGGATATCATTTACGCAGCCATCGAACTGAACAAAAGAACAGGCGGTGTATTCAAATCCACCAACCGTGGTGCCTCCTGGGTTAAGCAATCGTCAACAGTTTCAGGAGCCACAGGACCGCACTATTACCAGGAACTGTATGCCAGCCCGCATCAGTTTGACCGAATTTATTTGTGTGATGTAAGGATTCAGGTGTCGGATGATGGCGGCAAAACATTCAGGCGCCTGAAAGAACAGAAAAAACATTCTGACAACCATGCCATCGCTTTTAAGGCCAACCAGGAGAATTATTTGCTTGTAGGTACCGACGGCGGTTTATACGAAACCAATGACCTCGCAAAAAACTGGCGTTTTATTGTCAACCTGCCCATTACCCAGTTTTATAAAGTGGCTGTTGACGATGCCCTACCCTTTTATCATATTATTGGCGGAACACAGGACAACAGCACAGAACGCGGGCCTTCCCGAACCGATAAATGGCAAGGTATCACCAACGAAGACTGGCAGGTTATTCTTGGTGCCGACGGCCATCAGCCGGCTACCATCCCGGGCAACCCTAATCTGGTGTATGCCGAATGGCAGGAAGGAAACCTGAACCCGATAGACCTGACAACGGGAGAGATCATTTCCATTCAGCCCCAGCCCGACTCGGGAGAAAATTATGAACGATACAACTGGGATGCACCGGTATTGGTCAGCCCGCATTCAAACAGCCGGGTGTATTATGCCTCTCAGCGTGTCTGGCAATCAGATGACTATGGTGATAGCTGGACAGCTGTTTCGGGCGACCTCACCCGTCACCAGGACAGGATGAAGCTGCCTATTATGGGTAAGAAGTGGGGATACGATTCTCCATGGGATGTCTATGCCATGTCAAATTTTAACACCATCACCTCTCTGGCTGAATCGCCTTTGCAGGAAGGCCTGCTCTATGCCGGAACAGATGACGGGATGATCCAGGTGACCGAAAATGGCGGGAAAAACTGGAAAGCTATCCCCGTTGGTGAACTTCCGGGCGCTCCCGAGACCGCCTTTGTTAACGATATCAAAGCTGACCTTTTTGATGCCAATACCGTGTATGTCGCCCTTGATAACCACAAGTATGGTGACATTGCTCCTTACATTTACAAAAGCACTAACCGGGGAAAAAGCTGGAAATCCATCAGGGCAAACCTACCCGACAACACACTGGTATGGCGACTTGTTCAGGATCATGTGGATAAGAACCTGATGTTTATCGGTACCGAATTCGGTATTTATTTTACACTGGACGGCGGCACTCAATGGATTAAAATAAAAGGGGGTGTCCCCACAATTCCTTTCCGTGATTTAGCCATTCAGCGGCGCGAAAATGACCTTGTCGGGGCTTCCTTCGGAAGAAGTTTTTATGTTTTGGATAATTATAGTTTTTTGAGGGATGTATCAGTGGATCAGCTAAAAGATGAAGCTACCCTGTTCCCGGTACGCAATGCCATGTGGTATATTCAACGTATGGGCAAAGGGGCACAGGGCGCCGCTTATTTTACAGCTCCCAATCCACCTTTCGGTGCCACGTTTACCTATTACCTGAAAGACGGTTATAAAACAAAAAAATCAACCCGTGAAGGAAAAGAACAGAAACTGAATAAGCAATTTAAAGATGTTGAGTTTTCATCCTGGGCTGAACTGGAAGAAGAACGTATGGAAGAAAACCCGGTTGTATGGCTCACCGTAAAAGATGAAAACGGCAACGTGATCAGGCGGATCAAGGGGCCTGTGTCTAAAGGTTTTCAACGTGTATCATGGAACCTCACCTACCCTTCTGACAATGTGATCAACATACATGCCATACCTGTTAAGGGCGAGAATTACTGGAGGCAAAACGGGGCGATGGTCGTTCCCGGCACTTATACAGTGACCTTATCAAAAGAAATTGACGGCAAAGTTACACCTTTATCAAAACCTGTTTCTTTTAAAGTGGTACCTGTGAAACATGGGATACTCAAAGGGGAAACCCCCAAAGAAACTGTTGCTTTCTGGAAACAGATACAGACTTTCTGGGGAAGCGTCTCGGCAACTTCCTTATCGCTCCAAAATGCTATAAAAGAAATCAAAGGCATGCAAAAAGCCCTGGCCCTCTCCGATGCAGAACCAGGAAAACTGGATACGCAAATCGAAAAGGTAAAGCAGGAATTGCTTCATCTGGATGCCAGGCTGAACGGCAACAAATCGAAGGACCAGATCGGTGAAAAATATCCACCGACTGTTAAAAACCGTTTGCAGGCTGCTTACGCTGTGGTCAACAACTCAACTTACGGGCCAACGAAAACGGCCATGAAAAGCCTGAATATTGCTAAATCAGAATATAATGTGATCAACGCCACGCTGAATAATATTATCAGTAAGCAAATACCCACACTGAAATCAGCGCTGAAAAAAGCAGGGGCACCTGTTGTGGAATAATAATCCTGCAACTGCTGTTTCTATTGCTTGATCAGTTTGAAGTTTTTTGAACTTTTCTTTGACGTCAGGTTGAGGATGTACATGCCCTGCGGCAGCGATTGCAAGTTTAATTTCATACGACCAGATGCACTATTTGTACGGATCTTGTAAACCGTGTTACCCAGTGTGTTGTATATCCGGATTGTGGCATCGTTCAAACCGGATGAAGGCAGTTCAACGGTAAGATCATTGGAAAACGGAACCGGATATATTTTCGTCTCACTGAGGAAATCCTCATGAATGGCATTGGGCTCACCGCCATAGAGGAGACCATTATAAAAACCATTGGCGTCCGTCACCCCGTTTTGCGCATACCACGATAATTTCAGGTTTCCGAAAGTTTCAGGAGTAAACGAGGGCAGATAAAGTGAAAAATAAAATTTCCCGTTTTCAACCGGAGCGCTTTTTTCGGCCAGAACACTGTCCTGAACCACTATATTTTTAATGGGATCGCCCTGATTGCCCAAGGTAGTCCGGATGAACGGCGGGGCATATATTTTCAAATAAACCGTTCCGTTAAAACCGGCTTGCAGCAAACTGTCCTCTTTGCTGACAATCTCCCCCCTCAAAGCCAGGAAACTACCGGGAGGTATGGTATCGGTATAGTCATTAACCGGAACACCGTTCACTTCTGTAGTGTTCACACCAAATTCGGGGAAAGCCATTTTCAAGGCAGGATCGCCAAGCAAAACATATTTTGCATCGTTATCACCCCCTGAGGGTTGCTCTTTAACCAAATCACCTAACCTTAATTCCTGTTGCCTGCTTTCCTCGGTAAGCATGGTCAGTACTGCCGTGTTATAAACCATGTTTGAGGAAGCAAAAGTGCCCCTGGTGGGGCCGATAAGGGCAATGGCCCCGGCCTCATTCAGCAAAGCCATTTTCTCGCCAAGGGAAGTGTAAGCCGGGTTATCAAAATGGGCGACATCACTCGTCGCAGTGACCCAAAGCGGAAAATTGTAGCGGTTTGTCCAGCCCGGCAGATCATCCGCCGACAATACCCTTTCATTTGACAATTGCACATGGCTTCCGTGGCCGGTATAGTTGACATAGAACACGCCATCATTCATCTTATCAGTAATGAGCGCATTTACTTCCGGATACCTCGGCCCTTCCTCCGTCTGCACCAATGCATAAAAATCAAAATATCCTTTGGTGAAGTTGTACACAGGGCTGTTTGTGTCTGCCAGATCAACCAAATATTCTTCCTGGTTCAGATGCAGATTGTTGTCCCCGTCATCGGCTATAAACAACATCTCATTTTTCCAATTTCCAAGAGCCGAAACCGAGCTATAATCTTCAATTTTTTGAATCAATTCATCCGCTTCCTGTCCTGTTGTTACCGGCAGTCTTCCCACAGCCACTTTCGTGTTGTCATTGCGGCTCATGTCGTTCAACCCGTAATAGGCATCACCGGCGAATGACCAAACAGCGTTTGAGGACTCTTCTGTTTCATACACAGGTACAAAATTGGTGTTGTTTTCTACCCGGTCCAGATAATCGTATGAAGCATCACCAAACAACAATAAATATCCGGGTTTATTTCCATCGGACCGGTTTTTGAGGTATTTGATAAAATTCCTGATGGCAGTTACATCCTGACTTCCCGATGAAAATTCATTATATATCTGGCCAACAGTAACTACTGCAGCATCCAGATCATCTTCCGTTTGGTGAAAGGAGGCGAGTTGGTCAGCCTGTTCAAGAAAATCAAGATGGGTTATTATGATCAGATCCGGCACAGCCATGGCATGCAGGTTCTGGTTTTCCACCTGTCCGGCAAAGACAGGCTGATAAAACTGGTTTCCGGTAAAAGCCTGAAACTCAAGAAGGCTGTCGGTGTGCAATTTCCAGCTAACAGACTGTGCATTTACATTCAGTTCTTCTTGTTTTACATTCATCGGATCAGTTACATTCCATACTTTGAGCTGTTCCGGTTGTTCCAGTTGCAATGAAAAAGTGCTCACCTCGCCAGGGCCTGTGTTTTCCACACTCCTGAACGGCATCTGGTCGCCGGCCATCACCTTCCCTTGTTTCAGGTTCATTTCAAAATAATCTATCCAGGCCTCGGCCGAATCATTGGGGAAATCGTACGCAAAGGATAAATCAAATTCATCGTGACCAAATGATCCCAGGGTATCATCAGTTTTATTCCTGAAAAACTGATAGGGATATGAACCGCTAACGGGCATTCTTACAGTGGACAGAAGGATATCATTCAATTTAATATCCACATTACTGAAATCGGTGCAATTGGCAGCCAGTTCTACTTTAAGATAGCTATCGCCGGGAATGATCTGATAATTGCTCAGGTTGTAATTAAACACCTCAGGATTCTCATCTTTAAAATCTTCACCGAGCCATTTTCTGCCGGTACTTCCCGGATTGACCAGTTCTTTTTCATGATACAAAAACAAGTCGTAATGTTTAATGGCACCTGTTTCAGGCAAATCTGTACTTTGCTGTTGCTGAATCCGCTTGCCCGGTTGACTTCCGACAGTCAGGAAATAAAAGGTTTGACGAGAATAATAATTGACCTGATGGTGAAAATGCCCCGTTCCGGGATCATAATGCCACACCACAGGCCCCTGCCCATAAAAAAGGATATAATCATCCGGGCCAAAAACGCCATCATCCTCACCTACAACCTGTATGGCCATAGTTTGCAGGTCTGTATAGGAGGGAGCGTCAAGTGGTTCGGGAAGCATACCCGCCGGGTTGCCGTACAAAGCAAGGTTCTTCGGGTTGAGGTTGTCAACATCCAGGCCATAACTGAGAAGATCATCATAGGTGATCTTATAAATACCGGTTTCTTCGACGGCAATTTTATACCAGTCGCCCGATGAAAGCACTGAAGCCTGCTGTGAAATTCCAAAAAAGGGAATTAGGAAAAAAATAAGAAAAGCTGATTTTTTCATGTCTTTTTGTGTTGGTTAAAGATAATGAAAAATAAATTGATGTCAGCGTAAATTTTTCCTGATATGTGTTGGTTTTTGGAACGGTTTGTTTTGTTAACGAAAAACTTTTGTGATTATTATCTGATGTTCATCTATTTTCGATTTGCCCCTTGTCAAATTCCGGCATCTTCACATGGATTTATTTCAAGATTATTTCTTTACATAATTTACACGCAATATTCTACTTAATCATTTTTTAATCATTTTTATTTTAACATATTCATAAAGGGATATTTGTAGATTTGCACCTCATTTTTTTAAAGATAAAAAGACATCTATGAAACCCGATTATATATTTGAAACAAGCTGGGAAATTTGCAACAAGATTGGCGGAATTTACACCGTGGTTTCCACCAAAGCCAAAAGTATTGTATCCGAATACCACGACCGTTATATCCTCATTGGCCCTGATGTATGGAAAGAAACTTCCAGTAATCCTGACTTTCTTGAAGACAATACCCTTTTCCCCGAATGGAAAAAAGACCTATACGAGAGAGGAGTGAAAATAAGGACCGGCCGCTGGAACATCGAAGGAAAACCCCTTGTTGTGCTTGTTGACTTCACACATTTGTATGCCCGCAAAGATGAAATTTTTTCCCGGTTTTGGGAAACTTATCAGTTGGATTCGCTACATGGCAACTGGGATTACGTCGAACCGGCCTTGTTTGGATACACTGCCGGGCAGGTGATCAGGAGCTACACGAATTTTTATCTGAATGCCTCAGACCATATTGCAGCCCATTTCCATGAATGGATGACCGGAACAGGCGTATTGTACCTTAAAGACCGGATGTCGGAGATTGCTACGGTGTTCACCACACATGCTACAATCCTGGGTCGTGCCATCGCCGGTGGCGGATTGCCACTTTATTCGAAGCTTGAAGAATATATCCCGGAAATATCGGCAAAAGATTTTAACATCATCAGCAAAAATTCGCTGGAAACCACTGCTTCCCGGCAGGCCGATGTTTTCACTACAGTTAGCGGGATAACTGCACGCGAATGCCGTCATTTTCTCGGCAGGGAGCCCGACGTAATCACGCCCAACGGTTTTGAAGAAGATTTTGTACCGAAAGGAAAGGCATTTAAAGAAAAAAGAAAGTCCGCCCGTAATAAAGCACTTGAAATCGCGTCAAAAATTACCGGGAAACATTACGATGACAACACCCTTTTGCTCATCACCAGCGGCCGTTATGAATTTCGGAACAAAGGTATTGACCTGTTCATTGAGGCACTGGGCAGACTGAACAAAGACAACAAGACTGTCCGTGATGTTGTGGCTTTCATCACTATCCCTGCTGACCACCGCGGACCGACAAATGTGTTTCGGGGCAAACCGAAAAAAAGCAATTGGCTCACACACAAATTAACCGATACCGAAAACGACCCCATCATCAATCATACGATCAACAATGGCATTACCAATGAGGCTCAAGACAAGGTTCACCTTATTTTTGTGCCGGCCTACCTTAATGGCAACGACGGCGTGATCAACCTTCCGTATTATGATTTTCTGATTGGCTTTGACTTATCGGTTTTTCCTTCATATTATGAACCGTGGGGCTATACACCACTGGAAAGTATTGCCTTTAAAATCCCAACCATCACAACAAAAGTGGCAGGGTTCGGGAATTGGGTAAATGAAAAATTTAAACTGAAACGTCCTTCTGTTTCTGTCATTGAGCGTAAAGAACAAGAAGATCAGTCCGCTATTGATGCTATTTACAACATCATCAAAACATTTATTAAAACGGAAGATATAGAAGATATCCGAAAGGAAGCTGAAGATGTTTATCAACATGCCCTGTGGCGTGAATTTGTTAAATATTATTACGAAGCATGGGATTTAGCCGTTACCAAAGCCAAAAAAAGAAAACCTGCCGCACCGACACCACCCCGTGTGGAAACCCTAAAAGTTGAGGCAACCATAAAACCCGACAAACCCTTATGGAAAAAGGTACTCGTCAAGTCGCCTATCGAAGAAAGCAAACATCCTTTGATAGAAATAGCTTACAACCTCTGGTGGTCATGGAACAGCGATGCGATCAGTTTATTTGCCAATATAGCACCCGATAAATGGTATGAACATGATTACAACCCGGTTTCCATGATTGAATCCTTCTCGGCAGATGAAATTGTCAAACTTCTCAAAGATAAAGAATTTAATAAAAAAGGGAAAGTTGTTGCTGACAAATTCAAGGCTTATATGGCAGAAGCGAACAACAAGCCTAAAGAGCAGGTTGCCTATTTCAGTATGGAATACGGTCTGCACCCTGCCTTGCAAATTTATTCGGGAGGACTTGGTATTTTAGCCGGAGATTACCTGAAACAGGCCAGCGATTCAAACAAGAACATGATCGGCATTGGATTACTTTACAGACAGGGCTATTTCAAACAATCACTTTCCATTGCCGGCGACCAGATTGCCGAATATAAAACGCAGAAGTTTACCAGATTACCGGTTATACCCCTGAGGAACAAAAATGGGGATTGGGTTAAGATCAAAATCGCCCATCCCGGCAGAAACCTGACGGCCAAGGCCTGGCAGGTGAATGTGGGCCGGATACCCCTTTATCTGCTTGATACCGACATTAAAGAAAATACGGAAGAGGACAGGGGAATTACCGCCCGGCTATATGGCGGCGACAGGGAATATCGTTTAAAACAAGAACTGTTATTGGGTATCGGTGGTGTAAGGCTGATCAATGAGTTAGGACTTTCCCCTCAAATTTTCCACCTTAACGAAGGTCATTCTGCATTCAGCGCGCTCGAACGGATGAGGGTGCTGATGGAGCGTGAAGGAATGAATTTTTATGAAGCCATCGAAGTGGTTAAATCCTCTTCCCTCTTTACTACGCATACACCGGTTCCTGCCGGACATGATGTTTTCGAAGAACACCTGATCAGGGCCTATTTATCGCATTTTAGCGATTATTTTAAGGCCGGATGGGAAGCCTTTGTCGGATTAGGTCGCTACAATCCCCAAAACACTGATGAAAAATTCTCTATGAGTGTGCTGGCCGTTAAATTGTCGCAGCATGTAAACGGTGTAAGCAAAATACACGGCAGGGTATCGCGTGAGATGTTCAAATCGTTGTACCCGGGCTATTACGCTGAAGAACTACACATCGGCCATGTGACCAACGGGGTTCATTATTTTACATGGACGGACGAACTTTGGCAGGACTTGTATAAAAATACTTTTGGTGACGAATTTGTGCACGATCAGCCCAATGAAAAGAACTGGGAAAAAATTTATGATATTCCCGATGAGATGATCTGGAAGAACCGGCTGATCCTAAAACACAACCTGATAGAAGCGCTGAAGATCAAGCAAAAAAGAGACTATACACAAAGGCATGAGAATCCCAAATACATGCTCAATTCATTGAACCGGCTACGCGAAGACGCTTTGATCATTGGTTTTGCCCGACGGTTTGCCACTTACAAAAGGGCGAACCTGTTGTTTACCAACCTTGAACGGTTATCATCAATTGTAAACAACAAACAGAAACCTGTCATCTTTCTGTTTGCCGGAAAAGCACATCCCAACGACAAAGCCGGACAGGATTTGATAAAACGTATTGTGGAAATTTCAAAAATGCCAGAATTTATCGGCAAGGTCATTTTCCTGCAGGATTATGACATGACCGGTGGTAAGCTACTGACAAGCAGTGTGGACATCTGGTTGAATACACCAACACGTCCGCTTGAAGCTTCGGGCACAAGCGGCGAAAAAGCAATTATGAACGGCGTGATGAATTTTAGTGTCCTGGACGGTTGGTGGGCTGAAGGCTATAAACCAAATGCCGGATGGGCCATTGAAGAAAGCCGCTCCTTCGGAAACCAGGAATTTCAGGACGAACTGGATGCCGAAATCATCTACAATACTCTTGAACAGGATATAATTCCATTGTATTTTGATGTTGATGATGATGGTGTTCCACGGGAATGGGTTAGTAATATTAAAAATACTATCGCACAAATTGCTCCGCATTTTACTATGCAACGCATGCTGAATGATTATTGTGAAAAATTCTATTCTAAATTACTCATCTCAGGAAAGCGGATGAGGGAAGAAGGTTATGAAAATGCCCGTAACCTGGTGGCCTGGAAAAACAAAATTTCAAAGGCCTGGGATAAAATCAGCGTTGAATCGCTGGCAGTTCCCGATACCAGCAAAGGCCCAATGGGGTTTGGGGACAGCTTTCATGCCGAATTGATACTGAACCTGCCCGGATTGACAACCAAAGATATCGGAGTGGAAATATTAATGGGCAACAAAACCAATGGCGACGTTGAAAAGATCAATTATAAGCAGGAGTTGAAAGCCCATGATATGGAAAACGAAAAAGCAAAATACTCCTGTAGTTTCACACTAAAACATGCTGGTGTTCAGGATTATGCCTTCAGGATTTATCCCAAACACCCGTACCTGCAATTCCGTATGGATTTCCCCCTGGTGAAGTGGGTGTGAGGCTTGAGTAATGAGTGTTGAATGAGGAATGAGGAATGAGGAATGTTGAATGTCAAGTGTCGAGTGTTGAGTCTTGAGTGTTAAGTGCTTGCCAACTTTCCTGCCCGCCATTGCCGCGCTTATAGTAATGTTTAGGAAGTCACTTCCCCACACCCTGCAACCTGTTCCCCGCACCCTCTCATCCACAAAACTGATTTTTTTTATCTTTGGCGCCAAGTTAAAATAAACCGTACCATGAAACTTTTAGAAGGAAAAACAGCGCTGATCACCGGCGCCGCCAGGGGTATCGGCAAAGCCATCGCCCTAAAATTTGCCTCCGAAGGTGCAGATGTTGCCTTTTCAGACCTCAATTATGACGATAACATGCAGGCCACCGAAAATGAAATTGCCGCCCGAAGTGTAAAAGCCAAAGGTTATGCTTCCAATGCCGCTTCATTTCAGGATAGCGAAAAACTGATAGCAGATGTATTGAATGATTTCGGAAAAATAGATATCCTGGTCAACAATGCCGGTATCACCCGCGACAACTTGCTGTTGCGCATGAACGAACAGGACTGGGACCTGGTACTGACCATCAACCTCAAGTCGGCATTCAACCTTACCAAGGCTGTTCAGCGCAGTATGATGAAACAACGTTTTGGAAGCATCATTAACATGAGTTCGGTAGTTGGTGTTAGCGGAAATGCAGGACAATCAAATTATTCCGCATCTAAAGCAGGTATGATCGGGTTTACTAAGTCCATAGCACGGGAGTTGGGCTCGCGTAACATCCGATGCAATGCCATTGCCCCGGGATTCATCGAAACCGAAATGACCAAAAAGCTCAAGGATGATGTCCGTGAAGGATGGATTCAGACCATTCCACTGCGCCGCGCCGGATTGCCCGATGACGTAGCCAATGTAGCCCTCTTCCTGGCCTCCGACCTGTCTTCCTATGTCAACGGCCAGGTCATAAATGTCTGCGGGGGGATGAACACTTAGGTAGCCTGAAAATCAGACAAAAAGGAATGATGAACGATAATTTAAAAATAAGAATATTTCTGTTTACGGGACTGTTCTTATTGATCATCACAGCACTATCAGGCCAGTCATCCACAGAAAAAATTCCGGAAGTCATAACCCAAGGTCCGGCCAAAGGATACCTGGTGATCGTTGGGGGAAATTTAAGCGATCCTGCAATCTACTCCCGGTTTCTGGAACTGGCCGGCGGACCGAATGCAAAAATTGTAATCATTCCCACGGCAGGCAGTGATGAATATTTATTTGACAAAGGCGGACTGGTAAGCATCAAAGAGCGGTTTCAGAAAAATGGCTTTCGTCATCTGACCATCATTCACACCCGTGACCCCAAAGAAGCCAACACCGATGAATTTGTCAAACCGATCAGGGAAGCCACCGGACTTTGGTTTACCGGAGGCCGGCAGTGGCGGCTTGTAGATGCATATCAAAACACAAAAACCTATGATGAAATCGTAAAGCTGCTTGCCCGTGGCAGCGTTGTGGGAGGCAGCTCGGCAGGGGCTTCCATTATGGGATCGTTCCTCGTGAGGGGCGATACCAAAACCAACACGGTGATGATGGGTGATCACCAAAAGGGATTCGGTTTGCTTACTCATTGTGCCATTGACCAGCATTTGCTTGCCCTGAACAGACAGTTTGATCTATTTGAAATACTACATGCACATCCTGAGTTGCTGGGTATAGGACTGGATGAAAATACCGCCATTATCGTTCATGGTAATGAATTTAATGTGATCGGGAAAAGCTATGTGGCTATCTACGACGGTACCTTTTGCCAGTTCGTCAGGGACAAAGCGGACTGGAATATCGAAATACCTGAAATCACAGTTTTACCCGAAGGCAGTGACCACTTCTACCTGCTGGGAGCCGGGAGAAGATATTCCTTAAGCAAGAGGAAAGTGATTCAATAAATCAGGACAATCTTGCTTTTTTAAGATCGCCATTAGTTGTGGGGCGTACTGGAATCGAACCAGTGACCCCTTGCCTGTCAAGCAAGTGCTCTAAACCAACTGAGCTAACGTCCCTTTTGACGGTGCAAAAATATAAATTTCGGCATTCATGCATAATTGATTGTATTTATTTTTTCCTGTTTAGCATCTGAGCCATCCTGAGATTTGGTTAAACCATTTATGGTTATGGTTTTCCTTTTATTTCGTGTTTTTTCACCCTTTGATACCCCAACGAATGAATTCTTTGTCCCACGCTCATTCTCCTTCGGGATGTGCCCCCCTTCACAATTTCTATCAAAATAATACCTTTGCTCTTTTTAAAAACCAATTTTGATTTTACTATGAAAAAAGTATCCCTTGTTCTTTTCGCTTTTCTCATTTTCGGATATCAGGCAGGTATTGGCCAGGATACCCTGAAAAGCATCACAATTAACGCTATCTGGACGAAATATGCCTTTTATCCCAAAAGCATTCACGGCCTCAAATCCTTAAATAATGGTGAACAATACACCGAAGTAAAAAACAATGCCATTGTGGTTTACGACTTCAAAACAGGCGACTCCGTTACCACGATGGTTGACGGAAAAAAGCTAATTCTGGAAGGTAGTGAAAAGCCCATCCGCATCAGTTCTTACAAGATCAGTAAAGATGAAACCCGTTTCTTATTCCCAACGAAAACCAAAAAAATTTACCGTCACTCTTCCGAGTCGGTTTATTTCATCTGGGATACGAAAACCCAAAAGCTTCAGCGGCTGTCCGATGGCAAACAACGGCTGGCGGACTTCTCGCCCGATGGCACGAAGGTGGCTTTTGTCCGCGACAACAACATCTTTGTTAAAGACCTGGAAACAAATACGGAAAAGCAAATTACTTTTGACGGTAAGATTAATCACATCATCAACGGTACCTGCGACTGGGTTTATGAAGAAGAATTCGGATTTACCAAAGCTTTCTTCTGGTCGCCCGACAGCCGGAAAATTGCTTTTTACCGTTTTGACGAAAGCCGCGTGAAAGAATACACCCTCACTTTTTACGGAAAGCTTTATCCCAAGCTTTATACTTATAAATATCCCAAAGCCGGTGAAGACAACTCGCTGGTGGACATTTATGTTTACAACCTTGAAAATAACACTTCGGCCCACATGGATGCCGGTCAGGTGACAGACCAGTACCTGCCTCGGGTAAAATGGACACAAGACCCTGGCCTGCTTTCCGTTCAGCGGCTCAACCGTTTGCAAAACCACCTGGACATATTGCTTTGCGATGCCAATACCGGAAACAGCCGGGTGATGTATTCGGAAGACAACAAGTGGTACATTGACATCACCGACAACCTGTTTTTCCTGCCCGACAATGAACAATACATCATCACTTCAGAGATAAATGGCTATAACCACATTTACCTATACAATATAAGGAGTGGTTTGGTCAGGCAACTAACTTCCGGAAATTGGGATGTAACGGAAGTTTACGGTTATGATGAAAACAAAAAGAGGGTTTATTACCAGTCTGCCCAAAGTTCGCCAATGAACCGGGAAGTGGCGTATGTTAACCTGAAAGGAAAAGGGAAAATCATCTCCGGAAAAGCAGGAACCAACAGTGCATCCTTTGTAAAAAATTTTAAGTATTTCATCAATACATGGAGCGATGCCAACACGCCACCGGTGATCACTCTGAATCAGGCGGACGGCAAACAAATAAGGATGCTGGAAGATAATCATGCGCTGGTTGAAAAGCTGAAAGGATACCGGATAAGCCCCAAAGAATTTTTTACTATCTCCTCCCCTGCCTTCACTTTGCCCGACAGCTCAACGGTTTCCCTGAATGCCTGGAAAATTATGCCCTATGATTTTAATCCGTCCAAAAAATATCCCGTGTTGCTGACCATCTACGGCGGTCCGGGAGCGCAAACCGTTTTGAATTCATGGGGTTATTTTAATTATATGTGGTATCAAATGCTGGCCGAACAGGGCATTATGGTTATATCGGTGGATAACCGCGGAACCGGCGCCCGGAGTGAACTGTTCAAAAAGATGACTTACCTCGAACTGGGAAAATACGAAACACTTGACTACATTGAAACCGCCAAATACCTTGACCGGCTTCCTTATGTGGATAGCAGTAAATTAGCCATCTTCGGCTGGAGCTACGGTGGTTTTATGGCAAGTAACGTCATCACACAGGGTGCAGACTATTACAGCACAGCCATTGCTGTTGCCCCGGTAACTAACTGGCGCTATTACGACAACATTTACACCGAACGTTTCATGCGCAAGCCGCAGGACAATGCCCAGGGTTATGACGACAACTCACCCATCAACCATGTGGACAAGCTCAAAGGACATTACCTGCTGATCCATGGCAGTGCCGACGACAACGTGCATTTCCAGAACAGCATGGATATGATCACGGCCCTGGTGAAAGCCAACAAACAATTTGACCTGTTTGTTTATCCCAACAAAAACCATAGTATTTACGGTGGCAACACGCGCTATCACCTTTATAAGAAGATGACGGATTTTCTTTACCTGCACCTGCTTGATGATAAATAATGTTTACGTTAAGTCAGGTAAGAACACATTAAAAAAGGAAGTTCGTTTAATCAGGGATGCTCATAATAGCAGCCATTGTGCTATATCAACCATAGAATTCTTGTACCCATCAAAAGGATTATTTTCAATTAAATATAGCAATTCGGTATTTTTATACTATATTTGCTATTGTCCAATTAGATTTCCTGTTTGGATAAAACTATATTTTAGGAAGTTATTAATTCTCTCTTACAGGTTTTTTCGCTTAACCAACTAAAAAATTATGAAGCTGCATGAAAAGTAAAAGTATTCTTCTGCTCATATCGCTTTTATGCACGGTCATGATTTTTGGACAAGGCAATACTGTGATCGACTCTTTGGAAACTGTTCTGAAGACGGCCCAAAATGATACTTCCAAAGTGAATATTCTGAATTCATTAAGTATGGAATACTATGATATCGGAGACATTGAGACGGCCATGCTTTTTTGTGATTCGGCACTATCCTTTTCAAATAAACTCGATTTTAAAAAGGGCAATGCAGAGGCTTACAGTAAAAAAGGAATATTCTATAGATATCTGGGTAATTATTCTGAAGCATTGAAAAATTCTGTATCCTCCTTGAAAATTTTTCAAGAAATAGGGGATAAGCCCGGTATTGCAAGTTGTTACAATAGTATCGGGACTATTTATGCTAAACAAGGTGATTATTCTGAAGCATTACAAAATTATTCTGCTTCCTCGAAAATCTCTCAGGAAATAGAAGATAAGCATGGTTTGGCATCATGTTACATAAACATCGGACTCATTTATAATAGTCAAGGTGATTATTCAAAGACCTTGAAAAATTATAAAACTGCCCTGGATATCAGTAAAGAAATTGGTGACAAAATAGGCATTGCCGCTTCGTATATCAATATTGCAGATACGTACAGGCGTCTGGGCAAATATCCTGAAGCCATTAAAAATTATTTTGCCTCTTTAAAGCTGTTCGAAGAAACCGGGCAAATAAGAGGTGTGGCATACTGTTATAATAATTTAGGGATACTCTATGACGACCAAAAGGATTACCCGGAAGCATTGAAGAATTATTCAGCCTCTTTGAAGATAAAGAAAGAAATAGGAGATAAAAGTGGTATTTCCAGTTGTTACATCAATATTGGATTACTCTATGACGAACAAAATAATTACCCGGAAGCATTGGAGAATTATTTGGCCGCGCTAAAGATCAGTGAAGAAATTGGTGACAAAGAAGGGATTGGTATAAGTTATAACAATATTGGTAATATTTATCTATATCAGGAAAATTATACGGAAGCCAATAGATATCTACAGTCTGCGTTAAAGATAGAAAAAGAAACCGGTAGTGCTTATGGCATTACTTCTAGCTTATTTTCACTTGGTCAGGTAAGTATTCATTTAAACAACTATGAGGATGCGAGAAAATATTTGGAGGATGGCCTGGCCTTATCAAAAAAAATAGGGAGTAAATATAAAATTTACAAGAGTTACGCATTCTTATCTGATCTAGACAGTGCTGAAGGCCGTTTTGGACAAGCACTGGCAGATCACAAAATGTACATGATCTATAAGGATAGTCTGTTCAATGAGGAAAACAATAAGCAGATAGCGCAATTGAAAATTCAGTACGAAACAGAGAAAAAAGATAAGGAAATTGAAGTGCTTAATTTGGATAAAGTACTAAAAGAAAAAGAACTCGCCAGACAAAAGGTTTTTCGCAATGCAGTGATCGGTAGTTTTTTTCTATTGCTAATAGTAGGCGTTCTTATATTTCGAAGTTTCCGGCTGCGTAAAAAATTAGAGAAGCAACAGGCGATCTGTCAGGAACGAAAACGCATCAGCGCCGATCTGCACGATGATGTCGGTTCGGGTCTGTCGAGGATCATGCTGCTGACCGAACTGGTGAAAAAAGAAGCCAAAAAACCGGAGACCAGGAAAGAGGCTGAAAAAATAGTAGCGATTTCCAATGAACTATCCTCAAACATCGATGAAATAGTCTGGGCACTGAATTCAAATAACGATTACGTGGAAAACCTGACGGCTTACATACGCCGTTATGCAGCCGAATATTTTGAGAATTCTTCCATCAGGCTAAAAATAGATGTCCCTTCAAAGATGGATAATATACCGATCAGTGGTGAACATCGCCAGAACATTTTTTATACGGTAAAAGAAGCGTTGCACAATATCATGAAGCATGCAGAGGCTACAGAGGCTGGGTTGAGTTTTACCTTGAAGCATGATGAATTGTCAATTGTCATTAAGGACAATGGTAAAGGTTTCCCCAAAAGAAAGTCGGACAGGTTCGGGAACGGCCTGAATAACATGAGGAACCGTATGAAAAACATCAACGGAACCTTGAGTATCGAAAATCACATGGGAACAATGATCACACTAACCGTACCGGTGTAATATAAGGAGAAAGGCTTATTAAATAGTCGAAAAGCTGAACTAACTTTGTATCATCATGAACGAAGAGAAAATAACAGTTGCCATTGTTGAGGACATCGAGGACATACGCGAGGCGTGGAGGGTACTGATCAACGGCTCTGACGGCTTCGAATGCGTTCATGTGTATGCCGAT
>Ga0114931_10003613_pt1 | contig 19526 bp, 18 predicted proteins | sample 2SBtaG_FD_89579 | JGI IMG/M metagenome (GOLD analysis project Ga0114931, IMG submission 89579) | Deep subsurface microbial communities from Kolumbo volcano to uncover new lineages of life (NeLLi) - 2SBTROV14_V59a metaG | ecosystem: Environmental > Aquatic > Marine > Volcanic | place: Kolumbo...
ATCTGACAGCTCGCTTCAAAAAAACACAAAAAGCTTCGTTTGTTTTGGAGGTTACACTTCTCGGCTTCGCCTCGACCACACATAACAGCGGTGATGTTATATAAAATTAAGAATGAACGAAAGAATTATTAAAGATAAAATAAATTATTAAATAATGGGCAATCATCAAATTAGTATAACAGCAGAATTTGTATCGTTGATTAAATCTAAAACTAATCCCAAATATGATTATTTTGTTTCAAATAAAGCAAAAAGAATATTTTGGTTTTTATCAAAGTTTTTTTCAAAAAGAAAAATAGCAGAAATATTTAGCAATAGAATTAAAATTTCTGAGGAATTTGATAACTTTCTGGAGAAAAATAAATTTGATTGTGTTGTTGAATTTGGATGTGGCTATTCTTTACGAGGATTTGAATATTCTTTAAAGAATGAAAAATCTCTTTATATTGATACAGATTTTTCAGAAGTCGTTAAAGCAAAAATACAAATTTTAAATACAATTTGCGAGAAAGAAAATATAGGATTTCCAAAAAATTATTTACTTATCTCCCTTGATGTTTTGAAATATAATATTCCTCGCAAATTGAATAAATTACTGAAAAAAAGAAATTTGTTTTTTGCAGAGGGCTTAACTACTTATTTTAGTGAAGAAGAATATTCAAAATTTATTACCCAAATTCAACCATTCTTATCATCAAAAAATAATGTCTTTTTTTCTCAAGAAAACTTTTTGAAAAAATCTTCTATTACTTATAAAATATTGCGAAAGATAGTTGTTTTTCTAACAAAAAACAAGTCACATTTGAAATTTGAAACAAAAGAAGATTTAATCAACTATCTTAAACAAAAAGGATTTGATGATTGCCAAGGATATTACAAAAGTAATAATTTATTTTATAGAATTAATTGAATCCATTCATTCTTAACTCTGCGGTTTTTTCTTCGAGCTGCTTGCGAATGTAAATTGTTTTAAATACAATTTGTGAAGGAAAAAGTTTTTTTTGATTATGTCAAACCTTAAACATCTGACAGCTCGCTTCAAAAAAACACAAAAAGCTTCACTTCGTTCGTTTGGGACGTTGCACTTCTCGGTTTCGCCTTGACCAAATATAACAGCGCGATGTTAAACGTAGTTTAAGATTTCGGCAAAAATTTATATAGCCTAAGTTTTCTTTAATATATATGGACATCAAACAATTTCAAAAAGAAATTTTAGAAGTTTTTTCTCAAATGGATGAAATGCCAAATCGAAGAAAACACACTAAACAAAGTGCATTAATCCATTTAATGGAAGAGATTGGTGAAATTGCCCGTCAAGTTACAAGCGAATTTCACAGACTAGAAAAGTTTGATAAAGAAAACTTAGGCACAGAATTAGCAGATACTCTTATGTTTATTGTTGTGTTAGCACAACTTTATGAGGTTGATCTTTCTAAAGAAATGCAAGAGAGCATCAGCAGAGTCAAACAAAAGATTGCCGAAATCACAACCTCTTGATGAGTCTCCTTCGGAGCCTCTTCAAACCACGCTGCACTCTCACTTCGTTCGTGACGTTTAACATCGATGTCGCGATGTTATATGTCATTTTGCGTTTTTTCTTCGAGCTGCTTGCGAATGTAAATTGTTTTAAGTACAATTTGTGAAGAAAAAAAGGGTTTTATTCTCTTCTTTGAAGAAAAAATATGGTTCTCGAATGAGAGCCAGAATGTATAAGACGCAACTGTTGTTCAAGATATTATCGTACAATATCGAAAGAGTAATGAGGATTGCTTACGCAATCATAGAATTCCTAAAGGGAATTATGCAGAGTCCCTAACAACCATCTTTCCACTCGCCAATCGCAATCAACAGTTCAGGCATCGAATGACCCCCTGCTTTCCACTCATTGACAAAGGTGATGAGCTCATTGAAGTCAACATTGCCATTGCGTTCTGTGTCTGCTGTTGAACAAACACTACCTGTCATTACAACAAAACCAAAATCATCAAAATCTCCCCAGTTCAGGTCTGGACAACTGCTTGTTGATGCATCTCCATCTGAAGCCTCTATTGCCCTGATATAATGCACACCTTCAACACTGTCAGGTGTAAATGTGTACTCAACACTTCCGTCACCACCATCATTATTCTGATCACACCCACCGACATTGTCTAAATCAGGCCAGACTTGTTTTAAGTTCCATGAATTTCCATTATAGTACCACAGTGCCAGATTATCTGAGCCGGGCCAACATCCATATTCTATTGTCACAGTCAATGACTCTCCTGTATTAATTTGAGTGCTGCTTAATGTAATATCTTCAACAATATTTGTACCATCACAATTTGCTGAAATTGAACAAGATGTAGCCAGTGTATTACTGCTGCATCCAGAACACGCAGCCCCACAATTTATAGATGTTTGACAAGTAGTCATAGCTAAACAACTGATATCTGAACAGTCAACCCCGTTTACGCAATCATTATCAACACCATCATCACATATTTCAATTGCTCCAGGATTAATATTTTCATCAGTATCATCACAATCGTCTCCTCCACAGGCTATTGAATCATAATTATCATGGTCTTTGTCTGAGACACAGTCTGCACATTGGCATGTTTCACCACCTTCACATATTCCGTCTCCGCAATTAGTCTCGTCAGTGTCATCTGGATTATCACAGCCACCATCATCACTGTCAATTTGACCATCCCCATCATTGTCAACTCCATCTGAGCATTCTATTATTGGTGGAACACCTTCATCTCTTAAAGGATGTGGGTAAGTATATGGAGTATATCCTGGTTTTTTATGGCCTTCAGCAAATGTCATCTCTACGCAAGAAGAAGTACTACTTGTACATTCTATTGCATCAGCAGAAGAGCCCCCCTGGAAATTGTTCCATGTATATACAGGTATGAGTGCTCCAAGTATCTCATTCGCAGGTAGGTTGCATGTACCTTCCCTTGAATCATACGCGCCTATCGCAATACTCCAATCGTTGCTTATTGTGTTATTATATATGACACCTTCACCACAGGATAAGTCAATGGCTTTCCAACCATTACTGTCTTTTGTAAATGTATTATCGTATATTTCAATAGCCCTTGATGACGGAAGCCCTGTTCTGCACTTATCATGATTCTCAAAGAAACTATTGTGAAGAACATTGTGCCTGAAAACGACATTTCCGCCGTTCATGATATCTACAGCAAAATAACCAGTGGCACCATAACCATCATTCATATTGAATGTGTTGTCCTCGATGAAAAAAAAACCAGGTCCACCGTAATCAATTGAACCTTGCCAGTCAGGCTGACCAGCACCGTCCAGCTGAATGCAATGCATGTCACCTTCAAAGATGTTGTTGTCTATGATTCCTTCAACATCAGAGTATCCTCGTATACAATTGTTAATGCTGTCTGAGAATCTGTTGTTATGTATACGCAAATTTCTCCATCCTTTAGAACCACTGAACTGAATATGCATGCCTGACCAATAGTTGGAATCTCCTCCAGAAAAATGAAAACCAGTAATCTCCATTCTTCCTGTTTTACTGCCAGGATCTATCGATATCAGACTGTGATCTGAACCGCCATAATTTATCCTTGTACCTCCTGTACCAGAACCAGCGCCCTTTAAAATTATTGTCTTACTATTAATATTCAAAGTACTGCTCCAAGTACAAGTTCCTGCATCAACATTTATTGTATCTCCATCTTTTGCAGAGTAAATAGCTGATTGCACAGATGATTGTTCACAACTAATAGCACTAACACTACCAACACTACCAACTATAAGTAAGATATTAACAATCAGATAGATAAATTTTTTTCCCATCTTTTTTTTATTAAATACACCAACTCAATACTTATTATTCAACAATCTTTTTTCCAATTCTTAGTAGAATGCAAAACCTGCTGAATACTCTTTTTTCCTTGTTTCTATTTATTTATCACATGGATAAGGTATTTTTTCTGCATGAGCAATTTTTAGGATTATTCTGATACACATTTTGAACCTCTGCAGATGACCCTAACCCAATAATTGTATTTCCTCCCTGAATTTTCAAGTTATTTAAATATGATTATTCCACCTGTCTTGGACTTGTGGTCCCATTTAATTTGTCGTAGACAAATTAAAGTTTGTTTTTTACAAACTTTGCTAAATTCGCTAACGAATTTAAGTTTGCATACTGCAAACTTAGCCACCAGAAAGTTCGCGAAGCGAACTTTAATTCGCTACAGCGAACTTACGTGACTAGTGGTGTCGGTTTTCGATTGACATATTATTAACTGGTGATATATTTTTTCCTTCATCAAACTCCAGCTTGGAGAAATCACCATTAAATTTATGTCTCATATTTACAATAATATTAAAGTTTAGTTATATATATTTTTTGTTTTGGATTTTTGTTTATAACGTATGGCATTCGCTTATTTTATAACACACCCTATTTTTTGACTTTGCGAACGAAGTTTGACCACATTTGCGTATGGGAAATGAACTTAACAAGGCTTAAACAGTTCGCATGGTTGGCTTCGCCTAAATCACCAAGCGATTTCCCCATACTTTCCCAAATTCTGAGATCGGAACTTCGTCTAAGCCCGATGTTAAATGACCGAGCGAGTAAAGAGCAGAAATTCAGCTACCACAGCACCCAAGCTCAAATTTTCGCAGAATATAAGTCTTACTTGTTATGTTTACTTGTTTTATTATTCATATGTAGTAATGAAAATCTTAATTTTTCGTGAGTATTCCCCAAAAACTAATAAATAACCAAACAATTTCAGGCAAAAGGTGATGGAATTCATACTAGGACATATCACAGGGAAAGTCACGACAAGGCGTTTTAACTTTTTAGTAGAAGGAGATGCGCAGAAATTTGATTACACTCAAGTCTATCATGAAAAGTATGGTCACGTACTCTGTCAGATAATTGAACTGGAAAAAACAACAGACCGAGTGCTTGCAAAATGCATCATCATTGGTTATAATGATAAATTCAATAATATAAAGCAAATAAGGAGCCCATTTGATGTGGATACAGAAGTAAAAAAAGCAAATGATGATTTTGTCAAAAGCATTGTCATGGATGAGGAAACAAAAAAAGGAGCATATATGGGTATTCTTGAGGGGACACGCATCCCTGTTTATCTGGATCTCAACAAACTCCTGACAAAGCATGTGGCTGTCCTGGCAAAGTCTGGTTCAGGCAAATCATATTCTGTAGGTGTCTTGCTCGAGGAGATTATGGATAAGAACGTACCGCTTCTCATAATTGATACTCATGGTGAATATACAACCCTTAAACAGGAAAATGATAACATAAAAGAAATAGGTCTTATGAAAAAGTTCAAGATAAAGGCAAAATCATATTCAAGAAAGGTTTCAATATATGGTGATAACAGCATTGATGAAAGTTTTAAGCCATTGAAACTAAACGAAAATTTGAATACAGAAGAAATAATTGATCTATTACCAACAAAGCTTTCAAACAGCCAGATGGGACTTTTTTACAGTACAATAAAAGATATTGAAGTTCTCAATCTGGATAATCTCATACTTGGTCTTCAGGCAAGTGATAATAACCTGAAATGGAATCTGATAAATGTTATTGAATACCTGAAAAACATAAACTTATTTTCAGCTAACCCCACATCATTAAATGAACTTATCCAGTCAGGAAGATGTTCAATAATCAACATGAAAGGTTATGACCCAAATGTTCAGGAAATAATTGTCTACAAGCTATTAAAGGATTTATTTGCACAACGAAAACTTGACAAGATACCTCCTTTTTTTCTTATTATTGAAGAAGCACATAATTACATTCCAGAGAAAGGTTTTAGTGATGCAAAACCTTCTAAAATCATCAAGACAATAGCATCAGAAGGACGAAAGTTTGGTCTGGGTTTATGTGTTGTAAGCCAAAGACCTGCAATTGTTCAAAAAACTGTTCTTTCACAGTGTACAACGCAAATAATCCTGAAGATTACAAACCCAAATGACCTTAAAGCTGTTAGCAATTCTGTTGAAGGACTGACATCAGAAACAGAATCAGAAGTTAAAAATCTGCCTATAGGAACTGCACTTGTAACAGGTGTTGTTGACATGCCCCTCTTTGTCAATGTAAGACCAAGAAGAACAAAACATGGTGGAGAAGCAGTTGATATACTGGGAATGCAGGAAGGTGAGGATAAGTTTTTTGATAATCTAAAAGATTTTAAGGATAAAAAATTATTGCCACTAATAAAACCAAAGATTAATCCAAAAGACATTAAATTAATGTCAAGCAAGGATGTAGATGTAAATATCGTGCTCATTCCGTGCATTCTTTTCCTGTGTGAAAAAAACAATAAAGATTTTAGCATTCTTATTGAAATGCTTCAGGGAAGCGTTGTAAAAGACATTGAAAATGTTAAAATCAAGACAAGTTTTCTGCCAGAACTTGACAAGATGTCAACAGAAGAATTAAAAGTTCTGGAAAAAGCTTTCAAGCTAAAAAGATTCACAAAAGAATCATTTATCAAGTCAACAGGTCTCAGTCTTGAATCAGAAAAAATAATAAATGACCTTAATCTAAAAGGGTATCTTGATAATAAATTTGGGAATTATGAAATCTCTGAAAAATATATATTAACAGACCTTGCAAAATATGCATTCTATACAAAGATTGAATATGCAAGAATTGATTTTAAGAAGGTTCTGCAAAAAAAGCAACGTATTGATTCAGTCAAGGCAAGACTATCAAAGTTAACAAACGTAAAAGACCAAAGAGAGTGTTTTTTAGTGCATTATACAACTTAATTAGAGAAAAGTATTTATATTCAAGTAAATAGTGATTCTTATTCTTCCAAAAAGGGGTCGAGATTCTAAATTATAAAAGAGACATTAATGCAAGGAGGGAACAAGTAATGGGAAAGATTGCGTACTTTTCAATGGAAATAGGTTTAGAATCAAAAATACCTACATATTCAGGAGGTCTTGGAGTTCTTGCGGGAGACCATTTAAAAGCTGCAGCTGACCTTGGGCTTCCCATGGTTGGCATAACACTAATGTATAATAGAGGTTATTTTGAACAGCATATTAATGAAGGTGTCCAGACAGAATCATATGAACATTTTGATCCTTCTTTGCATATGGAAGAGGTGGACCTTAATTCAACTGTTCCAATTGAGCACAGAAAAGTCAAAATTAAAGCATGGAAATATGAAATAAAAGGCAGAAAAGGAATTGTTCCTGTATATTTTATTGATACAAACGGACTTGATAATAGGCCATGGGATGAGGATATAACTCATAAGCTTTATGGTGGTGACCATGACTATTGGAGGGTTGCTCAGGAAGTTGTTCTTGGTATTGGTGGTGTTAGGATGCTGCATGAACTTGGTATTGAGCCAGAAGTGTATCATCTGAATGAAGGACATGGCGCATTTGCAACAATAGAACTTGTAAAATACCATGGTTATCAAAATGCAAAAGATAAGACAGTATTTACAACCCACACACCCGTGTCAGCAGGTCACGATAAATTTGGATATGATTTAATTAATCAGGTTTTAACTTCTTATATGCCAAGGAACATTAAACAACTTGCAGGAGAACACGACCTTAACATGACATTGCTTGCATTGAACAATAGCAGATACGCGAATGGTGTTGCAAGAAAACATGGTGAGGTTTCCCAAAAAATGTTTCCAGACCACGAAATTGGTTACATCACAAATGGTGTTCATTCCTTTACCTGGACAAGTGATGCATTTTTAGAGCTTTATGACAAAAATCTTCCAGATTGGCGTGATGATCCCACCTTGCTTGAAAATATTGAAATTAAGGAGTATGATTTGCTAAGGGCATATTTTAAGACAAAGCAAAATTTAGTGGACTTAGTAAATGATAGAACAGAAAAAGATTATTTTTATCCTGAAAAATTAACAATTGGTTTTGCAAGAAGATTTGCCACGTACAAACGTGCAAGTTTAATATTTTCTGACCTGGAAAGACTGGCAAAAATTTCAAATGGAAACCTACAACTTGTTTTTGCTGGAAAAGCACATCCAATGGATGAATATGGAAAATCTCTCATTTATGAAATCCACCAGGCAGCATCAGCTCTAGGTAATAAAGTAAAAATTGTATTTCTTGAAGGCTATGATATGGAAATGGGAAAAATACTGACATCTGGTTGTGATGTATGGTTAAACACTCCACAAAGGCCAAGAGAAGCATCTGGTACATCCGGCATGAAAGCTGCTCACAACGCAAACCCGCATTTTTCAGTCAATGATGGCTGGTGGTGTGAAACAAACATTGGTGGCTGGGACATTGGGACAAATGAAAATGCATGCTCACTTGCACCGCCAACACCTGAAGAGAATAAAGATGATGTAAATAATTTGTACAATAAACTTGAATTTATGCTTATGCCGACTTTTGGAACAAGGGAATGGACAAAAAAGAAGATACAAGCAATCAGAAATGCAGGATACTTTAATTCTCATAGACAAGTCATGGATTATGTTAATAAAGCCTATAAATTAGACAATTTGTTAGGAAAGCAGCAGACTTATTAGAAGTGTATCTGAGCTTTATATAAACAAAGAAAAAGTACTTTAGGGCTTATTCTCTCTCTTTCGTATAATGCAGAGATTTTCCAAACTGAAAGAGTTTTCTTTTTATCTGTGTTTTATCTTCTCCGAGATACGCATCAATTCTTCTTTTGAGGAGTTCAGGCTCAAATGGTTTTGTTATATACTCATCAACATCAACACTTATGGCTTTTTTTAAATCATCTATTGAATGTTTTGCAGTTAGTATTATGATTGGAATGTCTTTTGTTGCATCATCACTCTTGAGTTTTTCACAAACCTCATACCCATCTATCTTTGGCATCATTATATCGAGAATTACAATATCAGGCTTTTCTTTTATCATTTCCATTGCCTCTTTTCCATTCTCTGCCTTGATAATCTCATAATCTGGTTCAAGAGTCAATTCTACAAGTTCTCTTATAGTATACTCGTCATCCACAACTAGAACTTTTTTTACCATTTTTTACCCCGAGATATGGAAATGTGTTGGTTTATTTAAATATGATTATTCGGACTCCATCCAAAAAAAGTACTACTATACAATTTTGCCTCTTTTTTTCCGATGAAGTTTCATTAACCCAAAACATATTAATACCGAATGAAAAACCCAAAGACTATGTTTGAAATTAAATCAAAATGTAAGAGTGCAAGAACAGGCATACTAAAAACCAAGACAGGCGAAATAAAAACACCTTTTTTCATGCCTGTTACAACAAAAGGCGCTGCAAAATTCATTGATTTTGAAGAACTAAAGAAGATTGGAACCGACTGCGTCATATCAAATTCATGGCTTTTATACCAAAAACCAGGACTTAAGCTTATCAAAAATATAAAAGGCCTTCATAAGTTCTATAGTTGGGACAAGGGGATATTTACTGATAGTGGTGGTTTTCAGTCACTCAACGAATTTTTTCTTCAGAAATCAACTGATGAGGGTGCATATTTTAAGTCGCCCTATGATGGGAAAACAGAGCTTATAACACCTGAAAACGCAATGGATATCCAACTAACTCTAGACTCTGATGTTGCCATGTGTCTTGATGATGTGCCGCAGCATGATGATGTGATACAGACAATAAAAGAGAAGACTAAAAGAACACATGCATGGGCAAAGAGATGTATTGAGTATCATAAGAAACATAATAAAAAAGGGCAACTTCTATTTGGAATAGCACAGGGTGGTATGGATAAAGAGGAGAGAAAGAAAAGTATTGAATATCTTTGCTCACTTGGGTTTGACGGGCTTGCGCTTGGCGGTCTTGCAATTGGTGAGCCTGTGCACACAATGTATGAGATGATTAATGCTTCAATTGGTTTTTTTCCAGATGAAAAGGTGCGTTATCTCATGGGTATTGGAAGTCCACAAGATATTGTTACATGTATATCAATGGGTGTTGATTGTTTTGACTCAACTTATCCCACGCAGACAGCAAGACACGGAACTCTTCTTACATGGAAAGGGAAGCTTAAGCTCAATAGGACAGAATATACTAATGATTTAAATCCCATTGACAAGGAATGTGACTGTTATGTCTGCAAGAATTACACTCGCGCATACATCAAGCATCTTCTTTCTCTTGGTGAACCAACAGGCAAGAAACTTGCAACATATCACAATCTATACTTTATGCAAAAACTGATTGAAAAAGTGAGAATCACGATTGAAGACGATACTTTTGATAAATTCAAGGAAGATTTTATTAAGTGTTATTCTTAAGCAACAAAACAAAAACCATTTAAACAAAATATAATGTATTTTTCATATGTTCATTGAGATAGGTATCTTTTTAATGGCACTTATTGTGCTTATCAAGTCGTCTGATTATTTTGTAAAAGCAGCTGCTTCTATTGCAGAAAAACTTGGAATAAATGAGTTTATAATAGGTCTTACTCTTGTTGCGTTTGGAACATCTGTTCCTGAACTTGCTTCAAGCGCTTTTGCTGCTGCAAGAGGAAATAGTGGTATTGTTATTGGAAACATTGTAGGTTCAAACATCGCAAACATTGGCCTTGTAATTGGGTTTGCAGCATTTATATCAACAATCAAGACAAAAGAAGAAATGCTGATAAGAGATGGGTATATCATGCTTTTTTCAAGCATACTTTTCTATTTATTGATAATATATGGTCGGATAACGAGGTTTAGTGCAGGAATCCTTTTAGTGTTTTACATTGTTTACATAATATTTCTTTTTGAGACTAAATCTAAGACAAGGGATGAGTATCATTTCAATAATTTCATCAAATATTTTTTTCAGATGAGATACATTCAAACACTTAAAAGAAGAATCTTGGAACAACTTAAACAGGAGAGGGCAAAAAATAAGGAAATTAAATTAATATTGAAAGAGGGTGTTTTAAAAGACATCTTTTTGATTATAGTTACAGGTATTGCAATCTATTTTAGTGCAAAATATATTGTAATTGAAGCTGTGTTTTTCGCAAATGCATTACATCTTTCAGAAACACTTATTGGTGTAAGCCTTATTGCTTTTGGAACTTCTGTGCCAGAACTAAGCGTGTCTATTTCAGCTGCAAGAAAAGGATATGGTGATATTGCTGTTGGAAACATAATTGGCTCAAATATTGCAAACATTCTGCTTGTAGGCGGGATTGCAGGACTTATAGCACCACTTGGTATTAGCAAACTAAGTCTTCTTATAACAGGACCAATGATGCTTATTATGTGTTTATTGCTTCTTAATTTTATTAAGAGTGGCTGGAAAATTCACAGGTTTGAAGGAGGCATTTTTTTAGGACTATATTCTTTGTTTTTGCTAATACTCTTTTTTGCAAGAAATATATAAAGAATAAATTTTTTGAAAACGAAAATTTTTATTCAAGAAGTGCTCCTTCTCTTTTAAGAAGTTTTTTTATGCCATCTTCAAATGCATTGATATTTTCCTGACATTTCTTCATGTTCATCTCTATCAATTTTTTATCCTCAGGAGTTGGTTTTTCTTTTGATAGCCCTTCAATAGACAATACTAAATGTGTAATGTAATTTTGCAAATAAACATGTATTGCATATAAAGAGCTTTCAATATATTTATTTTCCACTAACTCAGATGATTGATGTGCCTCAAGAATTTGTTTAGTTTTTTTAATATCTCCTGTATGATATGCATCCATAGCATCTTTGAGGGTTTGGTGAAATAATGGCATATAAGACACTAAAGTTTGATAGTTTTTAAATCTTTCTTAAGAATGCCATATTTCATCATAACTTTTCCATCAAGAATAATAGTTGGTTTATCTATTATCCCATCCACATGGACAGGTATATTAACTTGTCCTCCAAACCCAAAATTATTACCAAGTGCAATATGACATGTGCCAAAAACTTTTTCATCTTCAAGTACATTTCCTGTAATTATTGCTTTATTATTTGTTCCTATCCCAAATTCAGCTATGTTAAATGCATTCTTATCCTTAAATTTTTTAAGAAACTCCTGAAGTTTTATGGCTCTGTCTCCTGAAAAATCATATGCATATCCATTTTTTACATGAATTGTTATTGGTTCTTTTAGTTTGCCTATTCCAGCCTGAGATGCATCAACAATATATTTACCATTGGCAGACCCTTCTACAGGCGCAATAAATGCTTCACCCTCAGGCAGATTTCCCCAATATGAAGGTTTATTGTATATTCCAGATTTTCTACCATGGGCTTTTCTTCCTTTTATTGAAAAACTAATTTTAGTTCCTAGTGCAGTTGTTATCCTGACATTTTTTGAGTTGTCAAGCATATCTGCAATAAGATTTGTTCTGAGCGACATTTCCTTATAATCAACATCAATTGCTCTGTTCAGTATCTCTTTTGTTATCCCTGGCATTGAAGCAATTCTTGCGCCTACATTTGTGGCATTAAGCCTGGCTTTTGTATGACTCATGGATTTTGACGTAAGAATTAATATAACATCAAATTTAAGCATTTTATGAGCAACTTTTACTGTTGGTTCAGAACCATTATTTTCAAGTTCTGGCATGAGCATAATCTCTGAGCTCTCTGTAATCTGTCTTGCAGAGGCAAGAACTTTTTTTGATAGATTAAGTCTTGTCTTATCTGTAATTATCAGACAGGATTCTTCTGGTCTTAGTTCCATGCATTTCTTCAGAATTATTTTTGTAGGCTCAAATGAGATATTTTCCATTTTCCATCAGTTTTTTACCATCAATGATTACTGTTGGACTTCGGATAACAGCATCACAATGAATAGAACTATCCCATTTTACGCCTGTTCTTTCAGGATAAGTATGTCCAACAGCAATATGAACGCCTGGATATTTTTCATCCTGTGCCATATTCCCAATAAGTTCTTTTACAGCCAAGTTTGTTCCAAATGCAAATTCACCAATCCTGTTTGCATTTTCATCTTTTTCAATATACTTTTCAAAGTCTTTTTTTAGTTTAGGATCTTCACATCTTATATAACGAACACGTCCATCAATAATCTGTAAAACAAGCGGTGTACCTTGCAAAAGCCCATATTTCTGGCTGAAATAATCTCCAAGAACCCCATCTACAACAATTTTACCGCTACAAGACTTAACAATTGTCCATACTTCTCCATCAGGTAAATTACTCCATGTTTCTTCTGTAATCCTGCCATCACTTATTATCCAGGATGTTTTTGAATCAAATTGTGCTGTAAAATCTGTTCCTGCTCTTGTTGTTACTTTTACCTCTTTTACATTTTTTACAAGAGAATAAACTTGTTTTGAAAATCTTTCAACATCTGAGTAATTTGCAGCCATTCCCTGCTCCATTATTTGGTGTGTTATTCCAACCATATGTGCATGTCTTATCTTGTTTCTTGTAACATCAGAAATAAATGGCATACGTAATGAATCAATCTCGCCTTCCTGGCTTTGCGCTGCAAGAATGCTTACCTGCGCATGTTCTAGTGCATTATGTAGCTCTTCTGGATATTCTTTTAGTGGCCGTTCTCCAAAATCTTCGAGAATAAAAAATGAAACATTTTCTGTTCGTTCTTTTGCCTGGTCTTTTAGTGATGCTGCTATATCCATTGTCTGGACATCTGTTACAATTACAACATTATCTTTATCACCTACTTTTAAACAATTATCAATTACCTGTCTTGCTCCCTGTGACAAAATGTTCACCTCTTAATCTTTTTGCTACTATAAGTTTCCTATTTCCATTTGTTTGAAATGTAACATCTCAAACGCTTTAAAAATTTTCAATTCTAAAAGCTTCTATTGAATGGTGATTTTTGTAATAAATCAGCATCCATCATCCATGCCTTTTGTCTTTATATCATAGACAATGTCTTCAATCTTTTTTAAGTTCCATTTTATACTGTCTGATTTTTTACGAAGTTCACCATTTCTTAAGTCAAGCTCAAGAAAAAGACCATATATCTGCTCAACACATTCCTTTATCTTGTAAACTTCCTTAAAATCCTTTTTTATTGTTGAGGCGACTGCGCGTCTTCCCAGTTCACCAGTAAGGTCACATAAACCAAGCAGGTAATCTTCAGGTTGGACACCCAGGTTTTCACATGTTGGTACCTTCTGGTTCATCACAAAGCCAAGATATGCTCTTGCTTCTACATATTCCTGGATTGCACAATTATAAGCACCAAGGTAATTTAGTTTTGGCCTGGATTTTATCTTTTGCTGCAGAGTAAGGTTATCTTTTTCAATTTTTGATAATACTTTTTCTGCCAGCTTTAATTCATTTCTATGTACCATGTATATAGCTTGTTTGGCCTGCTTTAGAATATCTCTTGATTGTTTAATAAGTGTTTCACGCTCAGAATCAAACTTTTTAAGTTCTTTTTTTAGCCTCAAAAAATCGTTTTTGTCTATCATAATTGTAAAGTTCCCTGTTTATTATTTAAAATTAGTGGTTTAGTGGACAATTGAAGGGTGGTATTTGTGGGAAACTAGTCAACACGTAAATTGACCACCATATGTGTATTCACTGGTTTAATTCGGGAAAGCCGAATTAAGAATTGCCTTGCAATTCTGGTCAGTTTGCAGTTGATTATAACATTTGCTGCAATAAAAAAATGAGTTATGTCTCCAACCTATTAAAAAAATGAGTGCCTATCATTCCAAGTGTCAGAATCAATATGGCTATCACTATGATATCTATGAAGAGATTGTATTCAATTGCTGTCCCTAATGTGTATTTCAAGAGGTCATTGCAGTAGGTGAATGGATTAATCTTGAATATTAGTTTGATTATTTCCGGAAAATCATCTGTCGGGAACAGTGCACCAGATATGAAAACCATGGGCATTATAAGCAGATTCATTATTGTCGGAAAAGAGTGCATATCATTAAATTTCATTGCTAGAGTTGTCCCCAGAAGATTGAACAAAAGTGCAATTGCAAACATCACTATCAAAGCAAATGGAAACAATACCCAGTCAGTTATCCGAAATCCCAAAAAAGATCCCAAGATTAAGACAACACATCCTTGCATACAACTCGTTGTAGCTCCACCCAGGCATCTTCCAAACAACAGGCTGCTTCTTGAAACAGGTGCTACTAATGTCTCTTTTAAGAATCCGAACTGTTTGTCCCATATAAGTGTCATTCCGTTCATGGTAGAACTCATAAGAATTGTCATCCCAACAATACCTGGAATTAAATATTGAATATAATTACCTTTCCCTGCCTGCTCAAACATACTACCTATGCCAAAACTAAAAGCAATCAGAAACAGCAAAGGCTGGACAAACCCAACTATCAATCTCTGCCTGTTCCTGAAATACAGTTTTAATTGTCTTTGCCACATCACCATAACTGCGCTGTTCATCTTCTGAACCTCTGCCTTAAGACTTCTGTATTATCAGCTGACTGTTCTCTGATATCATAACCTGTAAGTTTGAGAAATGCATCTTCAAGCGACTTTGTCTTTGTTTTTTTCTTTATACTCCCCGGGGAACCGATAATCAGAATCTTCCCTTTATCGATGATTGCTATCTTGTGTGAAATTTTTTCTGCTTCGTCCATATTATGTGTGGTAAAAAATATCGTTGTATCATGTTCCTTGTTTATTTTCTTGATATGTTTCCACAAAAAAGCCCTTGTCTGAACATCAAGACCTATTGTAGGTTCATCCAGGAACAACACTTTTGGTGAATGCAAAAGTCCCCGGGCAATCTCAATTCTCCTTTTCATTCCTCCTGAAAATGTTTTTACAAATCTGTCTTTCTTATCAAGAAGCCCGACATATCTTAGCAATTCTTCAATCTTCTTTTTCCTCTCATCTTCAGGAATGTTATAAAGGGCTGCATGATAATAAAGATTTTCATATGCACTCAGATCATCATCAACTGTATGGTCCTGGAAGACGACTCCAATAGATTTTCTTATCTCATCTTTTTCATTGATGATATCAAATCCATTGATGTTAATTGTTCCTCTTGTCGGAAATAATACTGTTGTCATCATTTTGATTGTCGTGGATTTACCGGCTCCATTCGGACCAAGAAAAGCGAAAATACTTCCTTTTTCAACCTGAAAACTGACATTATCAACTGCAGTCAAGTTTCCAAAATTTTTTGTTAGATCTTTAACTTTAATTATTTCCATCTTATTTTCAATCAATGCATTTGGTACCTTTTTAAACTTTGTGGACTTTGTAGACTATGTGGCTTCATCCAAAAACACTTCTGTTTACTCAAATTGAAATTTCCAACAACAATCTGGCGGCAGACAGCCAAAAAGTTCGCCAAAGCGAACTTTAATTCGCAAGAATTGCAAATTAACTTGAGTATTTGACCTTATTTTTACCTTACAAAAAAGTTAGATATTCTTAGACTGAAAATTTAATGTTTTTTAAGTGGCAGCGTTAATATAATGGGTTGATTTTCATAAATACCCGAAATTAGATTTTCATTATTTTTTTTACTTCCTTTAAAAAGTTCAGGACTTCTTCTGAATATGTATTCAGCAAGTTTAAACATTTCAATGGGAGACCAACGTGTATCTTCTTTTGCCCATCTACCTCTATGCATAAAACCACTATTATAAATAAAGCGTACATGTTCAAATCCCGGACCCATATAATTTTCATTGAATTCACGAATTAGGCTTATTTGTTTGCGGTTCCTTTTTTCAACAATATCACGAGGAAAATCTAGCTCAGTTTTTCCATCCCAGTAATCCATATACCCATGGTTTATCCCCCAGTTATTTGGTTGTTCACGATTAAATCCTTCAGTTCTAAGATAATGTTTGACATGCATATTATGGGGTGCCCCTTCATAACCAAGGATATCTCCTCTGTTTACTTTGTCTCCAAAGCTAACTTGTCTTGAGTTTGACCTCATATGATAATATGTTGTTTTGATACCTCCCCAATTATAATTACCTACCCAATTAAAATCAGGTTCATGTAGAATGGTTACTATATCACCACTTTCTTTATTTAGATTTCTACCTGAGCCAATTCTTAAATATGCTTCAATCACTTTTCCCGATGCACACGCAACAATTGGTTCATTTCCTGGAAGAGTATAAGAATATCCTGTGTGTTTATAGCCATAATCCTGCAATAAATTAACCCAAGTACTATATGTCCCGTGAGGAAAACGCAATTTTGGGTTTCTACCCCTATATACTTTGAATCCATTTGTGACAATTTTAAGCTCTCCTTTTGGTCCGCCTGCATGAGCACAACCAAATAGCCCAGACACTAATAATGCAGTAAGACCTGTAAAATTTCTTCTGGTTAATAGTAATTGACCAATGTCTGATTTATCAATACATTTGTTCTTCATAGTAACCTCTCATTAGTAACAATTATTTAAATCTTTGTATTTTTTTTATAAGTTTCCTATTTTCATCTGTTTGAAATGGAAAATTTCAACGATTTAAAAATTTTCAATTCTAAAAGCTTCTATTGAAGTTTTTTAAAGTTTGCCACGAGATGGAGCTTTCACTTCATGATTTTAGTTATGGTTGCAAGCTTTTTGTTGAAATAAGAATTCTCATGGTCACAGCGCCCGAATAATCGAAACTTTTAAATACGAACCAGCAAATAAAGAGAGGTATGGCAGATAGTGTTTTTCGTGGTGTACTGGATTTTTTTATGAAACTTGGGATTTATGATGTTATTTTGCCATTTCTCTTGACTTTTTCAATCTTTTTTGCCATACTTGAAAGAACAAAGGTTCTTGGAACAGAAAAAGCAGAAGGTCCAGGTGGCGGTGACCAGGTAACCAAAAAAAATCTTAATGCAATTGTTGCATTTTGTGCAGCATTTTTCATAATTGCATCAGCAAAAATGGTTGCAATTATCCAGGAATCACTTGCAAACATTGTACTTCTTGTATTAATACTTGTAAGTTTCCTACTGCTTATAGGAACATTTCACAGTGAAAAAGAAGAAGTGCTTCTGGAAGGGACATGGAAAAAATTCATGATGTTTGCAGCATTTATCGGTGTCATACTCATTTTTGCGCATGCAATCCCAACAAATAGTGGAGAACCATGGCTTAATTATGCTTATGATTATGTAATTGATAATTTTGATAGCACTGCTGTAAGTGCAGTGATACTAACGATATTTGTTATTGGAATAATGGTGTGGCTGACAAAAGAGCCAAAACCAGCAGTAGAATCAAAAGATTAATAAATGACAGGATACTAAAACATTCATAAAGGAGGTTAAAAATGGGCTTTGCAAATCTTTTTCAAAACGCTGAGATGACACTTCAGCTAACTGATTCACTATTTCCTTTTCTTCTAATCTTTGTAGTAATTTTTGCAATTTTACAAAAATCAAATATACTTGGCGAGGGAAAAAGAAATTTTAACGTTGTAGTTGCATTTATAATGGGTGCAATGGTAGTAATCCCACACCTTACACGAAGCTATCCTCCTGGAAAAGATATTGTTGAAATCATGAATGCTGCTCTTCCTCAGGTATCAATAGTACTTGTTGCAATAATAATGGCGCTCTTATTAATAGGAATCTTAGGCGGTGAAGCAAAATGGATGGGTGGAAGTCTTTCTGGCTGGATTGCCATGGTTGCATTTGGACTAATTGTTTATATTTTTGGCGCAGAAGCTGGATGGTGGCGTAATTGGCCTGCTGCACGCAATTGGTGGACAAGTGATACAAGTTCCATAGTGATAATAATACTTGTGTTTGCAGTTGTTATATGGTATATTACGCGTGAACCAACAAACGCTGATAAAGCAGGGGCATTTTCAGAATCATTTTCAAAACTTGGAGATATGTTTAAGAAATAAAAATGACTACACCCACCATTGATATTGGGCTTGTACAATATTTTTCTCCTGTTTTTCTTCTTATACTCGTATTTGCAGTCATATACGGCACATTTCAATGGGCAAAAATATTAGGGGATAACAAGGTACTTCATGCAACAATTGCATTTATTGTTGCATTATTTGTAGCAATTTTTTCTGACGGTGCCCGTGCAATGGTATCATTCATGGTTCCATGGTTCACCATGCTTGCAATACTCATAACATTTTCAATAATGCTTTATAAGATATTTGGAGCAACAGACGCAGATGTGAGAAGTTTTATAAGAACCAGGGCTGATGCGCAGTGGACACTATTTATTGTCATAGTAATAATTGTTTTGGGGGCTCTTGCCAATGCTTATGGACAGAATCAGTTGCCAATAACTAATCCAGATGCACCAAAAAATGCTGATGGAACAATTGATCAGGGAAGTAATTTAGGAAATCCAGGAACAACAGATACAACTTCTGGTAATTTTAAGCAAAACTTAGGTGCAACATTCTACCATCCAAAAGTCCTTGGAATGCTACTTTTATTCATAATTGGTGCAATAACTGTTTCATCGCTTGCAAGACCTGTTTTTAAGAGCTAAGTATATCAAAGCTTCATCCAAAAACTTCTACTCCACTAACCATAACCCTATACTTTGAATATAGGAACATGGTCAGTTACGTCTGGGCTGGCATGAA